>Ga0187868_1000521_pt1 | contig 30969 bp, 29 predicted proteins | sample June2016WEW_13_4_FD_133014 | JGI IMG/M metagenome (GOLD analysis project Ga0187868, IMG submission 133014) | Peatland microbial communities from SPRUCE experiment site at the Marcell Experimental Forest, Minnesota, USA - June2016WEW_13_40 | ecosystem: Environmental > Terrestrial > Soil >... | reverse complement strand
GCGCCAGGTGGCCCTCCGGCAGCCAATCCTGCAACGAGGGTGGAAGCAAGTAAGCCTGATTTAAATCGCAACTCCTGAACCTTTTGACCATAACCTCATCTTACAACCCTTACTCATTCTGTCAATAAGAACATACTGGTGCCTCGGATCAATCTTCACCCGTACCTCGGTGGCAACCAACATCTATCTCCGACAGGCTCCTAGGACCCGCAATCCGGTGGCGCGGGCCAATTGGGCTTGATCGCGGTCGAAGTGTAAAAACCGTCGGCGGCAAGCGCCAGGGTGGAAGCCACGTGGAGAGCGCGCGGCAACCCAGGCTGGCGCGTAGCACCGGGCGAGTTCGCGCGCCCGCGCCCAGGTTTCCGAGGGCAAATCTTCCCACCGCCAAATGCCGGTTTGCAAGTCGTGGGTCAAGTTCTCCTCGATGGCCCTAGCCTCACGCACCGTCCACCCTTTGGGGCGAGCGATAACCGCGTAAACGATGCTGGTGAATTCCGTTTCGCCCAAGGGCGCAACCATGAACACGGGATGATGGGCCTGGGTCAAGGCGATCGCGGGGCGGGAGTTTGCATCGAGGCCATACAGCGAAACGGGTGTCCGCGTAGGAATTCACAGGCGGCTTCGGTCGTTTCGCAGCATCTCGCCGACGTTGAGATCGATGCGCCGATTGCCAAAGATCTTCTTCTGGCGGGTGGCGAAATTCGTGTAGGCTTTCCCGGCGGCCGGACCGGGAATGATACGGGCGAGAATTTCATTCCGCTTGCGGAGGACCAGCGCCTCGCCGCGGCGTAGCGGCCGCTCGACCTTGCGTGAGAATTCCTGGCGAACCTCGCGAACTGTCATGTTCTTCATGTTACACGTTTTAGGTGTAACCTGGGGAAGAAGTCACGAGGTTGGCGGAAGGAGGGTGCAGGAAGAACTGTTCTCACGCGGGCAAGCGCCCCTCGTCCCGGCAGGGGTAACGGCAGACATGGCACGGGCACCCTGCCCGTGCCGGTGAAGGCCAGGATGGCCGCGGTCCCAGAGTTGCGTGGGCCTTTCCCCCGCCCGAGGCCCCGGCCCATTCCGCACGAACCGGCTCATCGCTTCCGGCCATCAATCAGCCCCCTGAGCATACCAGGGGAACCGGCCCCAATCTTCTCTCCAGCAATTGTCCCCGAGTGACCACTCACTCGGGAACAATTCACTCGGACGTATAACGAGGAATTCATTGGGTCATCTCACTACGAGCTGTCGCCGCTCAACCAATTCCGGCGCTTTTGGGAAAGTTGCATTCACGCCATCTGGCCCAGCGCCTGGCCCCAGGCGGGTTTTGGCGTGAAAGGGCAGATATCCTTCCTCCCAATGCATCGTTCTAACTTCCTCGGCTACAGTGTTCCTCTGACATCATGCCAAAGGAGAGCTCAAATACGCGTCAATGTTACCAACGTGGTTATCTCAGGTGTACGCATCGTAAGTCAGGTCCGGATTGTTGGGAGTTTCTCTGGCGCGAGGACGACCTAATCGGAAAGCGCGTGCGCCGGACAGCCGTCATCGGCACAGTCACCGAGTTTCCGAAGGTTGACTCAGCCCAGGCGGCCGTAAATGGATTACGAATGCGAATCAACCCAAATAGAGGTCCTCGACATGAACTGACGATTCACTGTGCGGACTTGGTAGATCACTACGTGCAGACTGAGCTTTCGGATGATGCTGATGGGTACTCTCACGCTACGCGAGTTGTTTACCTTCAGTTTCTCAAAAATGGATACAATCGCACTGGGCCGGCGTCAATATCCGGGATGTTCGGACTGTGGCCGTTGAGCATTGGCGGAGACGGCTCCAACGCTACCAAGGCAAAAATTCGCAACCTCATGAGTGTACTGTTCAACCCTGCTATCCGCTACGAATGGCTAGCCCAAGGAAAGAACCCGATTACCCTTGCCCGCCAGACCGCAAAACGCATACGAACTCCCGAAGTGCTGGAGCCCCGTGAGATCCAGAGCCTTTTATTACAACTGAGACCATGTTTCCGCTTGATGGTGATGGTGGATGTGACCACGGGACTTCGTCGTAGCGAATGGTTTGCCTGAAATGGAGCGACGTTGATTTCTCCGGCTTGCGCCTTGACATCCTGCGCTCGATTTACTTACGGCACATTGGCCATTGCAAGACGGAGGCATCCCACAAGCCGGTCCCCTTGGAGGAGCGGGGAGCGGCTGATCTCTGGTTGTGGAAAGAGACAAGTCCGTATCGGCAAGCGGATGACTGGGTTTTCGCGAGCCCTCATAATCAAGGGAAATGCCCGTTCTGGCCAGATGCCGTACTGCAAAAGGTCATTCGCCCCGCAGCCTTGCGGGCCGGAATCAACAAGAGAATCGGATGGCATACCTTTCGCCACACATTCTCGACGCTCCGAATTGCCAACGGAGAGAAGGTGAAGGTCGTTCAGCAACTGATGCGTCATGCCAGCAGTCGCCGCACGCTTGAGATCCACTCGCAGGCGCGGATCAAAGCGAAGCGTCAAGCCCAGCAGCGCCTCGTGCAGATGATTCTCTCGCAGGAGGCGGATACACTAGCGGTAGTTTACTGCGAAAGTGATTCCGCCGAGGGCATCTAACTCCGTAATTCTTTGCAAACAGAGTCTTTGAGGTCGAATTCATTTCGAAGATTATGTATTACCCTACTTATTGACCCATTTTATCCAATACATATCAATTATGTTGCTTGACAATCGGCCTTCTCGTGTTATGTGTATTGCCCTACTATGGCTTCCCTGATTGCCAAGCGCAAGAAGCACAAACTTTACTACTACGTCGTCGACAGCGCCCGCGTCCAGGGCCGTCCTCGCATCGTCCACCAAACCTATCTGGGCAGCGCCGAAAAGGTCGCCGCGCTGCTCAAGGAGCGCACCGCTCCACTTCCCCTTTCGGCCACTCGCCGCGAGTTGGGTCTGCCCGGAGCGCTCTGGTTAGCCGCCCAGCAATCCGGCGTCTTCGCTTTGTTGCAGTCCCTCTGGGGACCGCCCCGCTCCGGTCCCTCCCCGGCGCACTACCTGTTGCTGGCGGCGATGCACCGCATCGGCGCGCCCGGTCCCAAGACCGAGGTGGCCGACTGGTATCGCCAGACCATCCTCTCTCCCCTCTGGGGCTTCGAGCCGGAGCAATTCTCCTCCCAAGCCTTCTGGAACTGCTTCGAGCAACTCCTGCCGGAGAAAGAAGCCTCTGCGCAAAGCGAAGAACGTGACCCACTGGAGGAAGCGCAAGTTCGCCTGCTCGGCCTGTGGAAGGAAAAACAGCTGCTCAGCCGTCGCTTGCTGGCTTACGACACCACCAACTTTCACACCTTCATTGCCACGACCAACACCCGCAATACCGTCGCGCAGCGCGGCCATAACAAGCAGGGACGACACCATCTCCGTCAAGTGGGCTTGAGCTATGTGCTCGATGGGGAATCGGGCTTGTCCTTGTGCCATCACGTTTATCCCGGCAACGTCGCCGACGCCGAGGAATTCCCCGTGGCCTTGGAACGTATTCAGCGCCTGCTCACTCGCCATGCGATTCCGCCCGAAACCGTCACCTTGGTTTTCGACAAGGGCCCGGCGGCGCTGGCCCATACCGTATTGCTGAAAGAGGCAGGATTCGGTTGGATCTCGGCGCTACCCTGGAACCAAGCCCCGGGGGAATTCCGCCAGCGTCCCGTGAAAGCCTTGCCCGCCTGCAGCAGCGCCCAGCCGGGGGTGCAAGCGGCGGCGGAAAAGTTGCTGGTGCATGGGGAGGAATATCGGTGCGTCTTGAAATACTCGGCCACCTTTGCCACCGAGCAACTGCACAGCCTCTCGGCCTCGTTGAGCAAGCTGCTGGGAGCACTCAAGCGGCTGGCGGTGGAGATGGCGCGCCCGGGTAATCGCCTCACCCCGGTAGGGATCGAGGCCAAGATTCACCGCTGGCTCGCGGCCCCCTTCCTCTCCGGGTTGGTCCACTATCAGATTCTGGACGAGCCCGGCGGAAGACGCTTGGTGTTTCAGGTGGATCACGCCGCGGTGCAGGAACTGGTGACCCATCGCTTGGGCCGGACGCTGCTGATCGCTAACCATCTCGATTGGACCGCCGAGCAGGTGGTCGCGGCCTACGCCGGCCAGCAAGCGATTGAGCAAGTTTTCCGAGGCCTCAAGGACGGCGACTGGCTCAACTGGCAACCGCTGTTTCACTGGACCGACAGCAAGATCCGCGTGCACGCTTTCTACTGCCTGCTGGGTCTCTCCCTGCTGCACTGCGTTCGCCGCCAAGCCCAGTCCTTCTGGCCCTCGATCACCATCGAAGAGCTGCAGAAAGAATTAGAGCAAATCCAGCAGTTCGTACTCTTGTATCCCGCCCAGGGCGCGGGTCCTTATCGAGCCGCCACCGTCGTCTCCACCCAGAGCCTCATCCAAAAAGGCCTGGCCGAAACCCTGAGCTTGCAACAATTCGGTAGTACCCCACGTGGGTAATACAACCTGCTCATGGTAACTCCATGAGAATTCAACTACATCCTGCTCTTTTTGCCGTATTCGCTGTAAACTACCGCTAGGGGGCATAATTCAGTGTGACTTACAAGTAGACGTGGCGTGAGCGCGGTCGGCGACCGCTGGGGCCATTGTGCCTATGTTTGGTGAGTGGGTACAACAACTTAGGCTCTTATTAGAGCAACCCGGAGCAACGCGAAAGGACATGACAATTTGTAAGTTATTGAAAGCAATGGTAGGCCCGTGGGGACTCGAACCCCAGACCTCTACCGTGTCAAGTAAGCGGTCACCTTCCTTCTTTTCAAGCACTTACCTATGTTTATAACAACTTACGTTAGCCACCGGGTGTCGTGGCATGACACGAAACGACCTGATTTACGGGGTCCACTGACACACGTACTGACACACTTTCTTGACCCCCATTTCAGCCACAATTCGCGCATGTTTTCCCGCCGTCAGGGTAACGAAGCGGCGACTCCGGCAGCTCGATTCCATCCAGCTCGCCCGCGAGCAGCGCAACCACGGGAAACAGGAACTCGCCTTCCATGCGCGGCCGTTTGTCCTCTGTGGCCTGCCTCTCCGCCGCCCCCAATCTGGTCAATTGACCCATACACGAAGGAACGGAAAGTTCTTTCTGCAGATCGCGGCGCACCCCGACTTTGGCTTGCATTGGCGCGTTCAGCTTGACGTCGAACGTGATTGAGTCACCCGGACGGAAAGGCCCAGAATTCGTCATTTCGACCGAAGCTCTATTTTGACCTAAGAGTAAAGTGACCGCTGCAACTACGATTAACGCCATCAAGATCACCAAACTTACAGATTTTTTCATGATGTGTCTCCTCGTTTCTATCGTCTGCTAAAGTTGTGCGGCGATGCTCCCTATCGCATCGCCTACGCTCTACACTCCGGCAATGCCAAGAGGTTGTCCGTCCAGACCTGGTCAGAATACGTTTGCAGATACTTCGTACCGTTGGCATTTTCGCGGGTGCTAACGCGAGCTTGGTTGTTTCGAGAATCGAGCACGTAAGCAACCCCGTTACGGTTCTTAATCCAATCGTAAATTTCGAGACGGGTGCTTTTGCCGGACTCACCCGTTTGATCATTTACCCACGCCAAGTGGGATATCGCGTGGTGCGGGTCAGCGTGATAACCACCTGACTTGTTTATGCAGGTGATTCGAATAGCCATGACAGTTCCTCCTCAGAGATACCGGTACTTAGTTGCTTAAGTCTCAGTCGCAGCTCGACACTGGCCAGCATCCACTTCACCCGGACAGAATGCCTCTCACCACAAGCAACGTCAGCTGGCAGTTCCTCTTCCACAAGCAATTCGCCGGTTTCAATTTACACTTCATTCACTGAATGTAATGAATAACAAGGCCAAAAAAAATCACCTTGGTGCGGAATACATGAATTGCTCCCGCCCAGCAGTTGACGTGGCCTTTGCACGTAATACCAATCCCAAATCTACGAGTTTGCTGAGCCTTTCATTCATCGCAGTCAGTCCTATGCCGAGCCTTTTACTTAGGCTTGTCGCCGAGGTCGGCCCCCCCTCCGCCACGATCTCTGCAAACGTTTCCGCATCAACCGGATGTGACTTCCCAAGCAACTGCATCTTTCTGCCGCTTCGCTCTATCGTCGCCAAGCCAAGGCTTTCTAATGCCTTTCCTAAGTTCTCCCGCGTGTACGTCGTCAAATTTTCAATCACGAGCAGGCGATCCGGCCACTCCGAGTGCCGAGTATGAATCGTCTTCCCGAAAAGCTCGTTGGCAAATGAGTAATCAAAGACTTCAACTCCAGCAAGATCTACAACGATGGTTTCGCCAGGGCTGGATGATTCGATTACTGCGATCAGCTTCGCCCTAATTTCTTTGGCCTTCTCTCTCGTCCACAATTGCGAGCCGAATTCGCCTAGCGCAAATCTCTTCATCAGCTATACTGTAGGTAATGAAACTCTAATTGTCAACAACATTTTTTTCTGACAATACCAGAGCGATTTGAACCCCAGGCATTTCACTAACGTCGAACTCCCAACCCATCCTACGGTCCATTCGAAATCGAACCTTGGCTCCCCCAGACCGAATTTGCACAGAGCCCCTATGCTTGTAGCTGATTTCTAACAGGTGATAAAGCCCTGTACCGCGCGTCGGATCATCGTGTTCCGATGTACCAAGCTGAGTGGCAAACTTAATTGCCTCTAAGTCTGAAGCGATGTGGCCGTTTTTCGCATTCCGACGCAACGTTGCCGCTAATCCCTGCCCGTAATCAGCCACGCCAATCTCGAGGAAGCCTTGAGGCGCCCGTCCATATACTTGCATAGCCAGAAATCCACAGGTGGCCTTGTTATGGTCAAAGGTATTCTGCGAAACCTCTGATATGACTGTTGCGATGTCGAAAGCATCATGCTTGGCGTAACGCAATCTGTGCCTGAGGACCAGTATGATTTGGTCAAGTAGCGACGGAAGTGCTTTGCCCGTCTCAATCCTCGTGACCTCGATCAACATGGGGTTTGATCCCCGATAATGGCGAAAAATATGTACGCGCGGCGGCTCAATATCAGCCACTTCTCGGATGACGTTTAGAAATCCTGCGCGATCTAAATACGTTCGGACACCTTCATCATCAATGGTCAGGCATGGCCTCCGACCTGTCTCAGACAAGGCATAACAACAGGCGGCCAGTTGAACCAAGCCGGCAGGTGTTATAAAGCCAACCCCAGTAAGATCAAGCACCGGCTCTTCCATCTCAAACGGATCCTGCTCTTCGAGAAGCTCATCGAACGTCACAGAATCGAGTTTTGTCAGGTTCGACATCTCCCCATTTTACCAGAATTTCTCAAATCCTCCACTGAAACAAATGAACAAGAAGCAGGGATATCGTTCTCTCGTTCACCTTACCTGCCTATTTCGTTCCATTCATTGTTGCCCCATCCCGTTGCGACCCCCTCGAAACTTGAAGAACGCACCGAGTTGGGGTTGAGGCGAGTATACGCTGTCTGCGTCAGGCATTGTTATCGCGTGAATTCTGGTTCCAACACGCAGCAATTCGTGAGTATAACCCTCCTCATTTAGGTCACTGCCCAACCAACTCATCGAGACGAAAGCCACCAGATACCATAAAACTCGACTAGGTTCGCGCCCCCCTTCCTCTTCTACCTGCCCTTTTATCGTTGGTCACACTCCTTTTCTAGCGCCCCTTCCGTTCGCGGGCACGGCGAGATGGGGACTGCCCCTGCGCGCTGGCGGCACGGCGGGCTTCTGCTTTGTCCGTCCGTTGGCGGACACCCTCCGGGTTTGCGGTCCCCCCAAGAAACAAATCGAAAAACGAAGTTTCTTGGCTCCCCCACAAAAAGCAGCCCTTGGCCTGGCGAGCAGGCCCCACTCGCTTTGAGTGCCCCGCGAGAAAAGGGGCAGAAAAGGAGAAGAAACCGTGACCGAGGAAATCAAAACCAGGCAGACAACAGAGGGAACGACAAGCGCGGTCGAATCCGGCCAGCGGGCCGACACAGGCAGCGCGCGCTATGGCGCTGAGAGAAAGGCAATGGTTTCGTGGGCCGCTCTGTTAGACGAAGCCGTAAAAAAGCCCGGCTTCATTCACGAGGCGTACAGCCGCTTCCACAATTACAGCCTTGGGAATCAGCTTTTGGCCTTGTTCCAGTGCTTTGAACGTGGCATCCAGCCGGGGCCGCTCGCAACTTTCCCCAAGTGGAAGGAGCTAGGCCGTCACGTCAAGAAGGGAACGAAGGCATTGACGCTCTGTATGCCTCTGACTTGCACGCGAACCAAGACGGTCAAACAGAATGACGGCACCAAGCAGGAAGAGGAATTTTCCTTCACGCATTTTACCTACAAGGCCAACTGGTTTGTCTTGGCGCAGACGGAGGGGGCCGAATACCAGCCCGCCGCGATCCCCGAATGGAACGAGCAGACCGCACTTGCCGCGCTGAAAATCGAGCGAATCCCCTTTGAGGACTTGGATGGCAACGCCCAGGGTTACGCCAAGCGTGGCCGGAAGATCGCCGTCAGCCCGATTGCCGTGCAGCCATGCAAAACCCTTTTCCATGAGTTGGCTCACGTTGCCCTTGGCCATTGCGATGAGGGCGACCTTTCCGACACCGAAACCACACCCCGAAATATTCGCGAGGTTGAAGCCGAAGCCGTGGCGCTGCTTTGCTGCGAATCGCTGGGACTGCCAGGCGCGGAATATAGCCGGGGTTATATCCAATCGTGGGGCCGAGGCCAAGCCATCACTGAACGTTCTGCCCAACGCATTTTCCACGCCGCCGACCAGATTCTTCGCGCAGGCCGAAACACAGAACCAACCGCCGTCGTTCAATGACTAACGGCCACCAATTACCAGCAAGCACGGAAGGAGTCCGCCCATGGAAGCCCTATTTCATCTCGGTCAGATTGTTGCGACGCCCGGCGCTTTGGACGCTTTGACCCGCGCCGATCAAACACCAAGCGAGTTTTTGTGCCGTCACGCTGCGGGCGATTGGGGACAGCTTGATGCCCACGACGTGGCCGAAAACCTTTACAGCCTGAAGCATGGCTTCAGGGTCTTGAGCAGTTATCGAACCAACGCAGGCGATACGCTTTGGCTGATTACCGAAGCGGACCGCGCCAGCACAACCATTCTTTTGCCCCAGGAATACTAAATCCCAACAAAGGAGAATTGCCCATGAACAACACAACTGTAATTTCCCCCGTCACTGAGAACGCCCCTTTGGTTCAGGAAATCCCTCTGGACCGCATTGTCGAATCGAAGACCAACCCGCGCCGCGTCTTTGACGACCTCAAGCTACGCGAGTTGGCGGCTTTTGTTCCCGGGAACAAAAGCCGCGTTATGTTGCGCCGAGCGTTTTGTGCCCACCACATAGAACTCCCTGGCTGTTGGCGGAGGGCCGCGCGCTGATGGGCACATAATTTTCACAGTGAACTGAGCCACTTCAACAAATCCTGGTCTTTATGCCATCCGTCCCTTCGACGATGCGTATCTAAACCATCGACAGGTGGCAAGCAGGCCAATACGGCTGCTTGTTTTGTTCGCAGGCTTATCTCTGCGTAGCGATGAGTCGTGTCAAGGCTCACATGTCCCAGCCACCCTCTGATTACGTTCACCTCGACGCCCTGCTCCAGTAGCCCGACGGCAAGTGAATGTCGAAATACATGCGGAGATACGCCGTTTGACTTCCCGTCCAATGCGCCAGTATCCAGTGAGTTTGTGTGACGTTTGACGAGTTTGTAGATTCCGAATCGGGTGAGTGGCCGGAAGTGCCGTGACGTAAATAGGGGAAGGGCTTTATCGCCTGATTGAACCGTCTCCAACTGTTTCAAGAGATCAACCGTCTCCGGCCACAGAGGGCAGCTTCGCCATTTGTCGCCTTTGCCGTGCAGCCTCACGCGCAGGGGCCCGTCAAGATCGACATCAGCCACGCGCAGGTCTGCAACCTCCTGAACCCGAGCCCCGCTGTTGTAAAGGAGCATAAGAAGAGCGCGATCACGGAGGGCGAGCGCACCGTCCTTGGGGAGTGCCTTGAAGATGGCATCGATTTCCTCACGCTCCAGGAAAATAGTTTTAGGAGCTGGACAGCGTTTGGAAGGAATGGCCTCCACTCGCTCAGCTTCGGGCAGTATTTCGGGATGGTGAACGGCGAGATATCTGTAAAACGTGTGGAGGGCTGCAAGCCGCTGGTTTCGCGTGGCGACTTGGTTTCGCCGCTCTGTTTCGATCATGCGTAAAAACTCCAGGACTCTTTCCGATGCGAGGTCGGCAAGTGTTAGGCGGGTCACTGGCCGATGACAGGCGCTTGCGACGTAAATAAGGAAGAGCTTCAGCGTGTCCCGGTAACTTTTCACCGATCCGGGTCGAAGCCCTTTTCGAGCTTTGAGATGATCTTCGAAAAACGAGAAAAGCACTTGCCCCACACTACTCATGGCATACCTCCCGCGGTACCAAAGCGCGCGACCGCTTATCCGCTTCTCGGAGCAGGTCTTCCGTAATGGTCAAATAAACCGAGGTGGAATCGGGATCAACGTGCCCGAGAAAGGTGGAAAGATGGATCAGCCGACGATTGGGATCGATTCCCTCGCGATACCAACGAAGAAGCGTTCCTACGGCGAACGCACGTCGGAGATCATGGAGATGGGGACTGGCGACACCTGGAGGAATACTGAGTCCCAGCTTAGGAACGAGATTGTGAAAGGTGATGCTGACAGTTCCTGTGCGGATATGCCGAGCTTTCGTGAAGGAAAATAGAGATGCACCGGGGTCATGCGCCTCGCCGTGGATCTTTTGGACATAACTGCGGAGGCGTTGTGCGAGATTTGGTCCAAAAGGGACGATCCGACTCTTCCCGAATTTGGTTTCTCGGATGAAAAGTGTTTCGTGGCCGAAATCGACGTCGCCCAAGTTCAATCGCACGACCTCGCCCACGCGTAACCCGAGCCCATAAAGAATCGCGAACACAGTTTCATAAATCAGTGCGCGGTTCCGCGCCCGCCGGTTATCAGGGAGTCCGCGCGCCAGCTCAAGAAGCCGCCTTGCGTCGTCAAGGTCGAACACGTAAGGTATCCGCTTGGCGGTTTCACGCCGGGGCGCCACTTTGACGGGGTTGTGTTTAATGAACTTCTGAACGCGAGCCCATTCGAAGAATACGAGCATTGTACCTAGCAGATGGTTGTAGCTGCCGGCCGTCCGGCGCGGTCGCGACTTCAGAAAGCCTTCGATTACGGTGGCATCGATTGACTCGCAATCCGAAATCAGTTGGTCGCAAAGATACTGGTCAAACAATTGTAGGACATTGGCCTCGGTGTGGTACTTGCAATTCAAGGCCTGCTTGTATCCGATAAAACTGGTCAGGCACTCGGCTAAAGGGCTCTTGAAATCAGGAATTGTCATAGCGCCTCCCCGTCACCCATGGCTACTTCCCGCAGGGTGGCAATCGCGACTTTCGTGTACACCTCGGTTGACTGCGAACGACGGTGGCCCACGTAATCGCCGATGGTTTTGAGTGGGAATTCGGCGTCGATGAGTCTTTGGACACACGTGTGACGAAGAGTGTGTGATCCCCCCCGGTGGACTTTAATCCCTGCCTTCTGAAGGTAAAGGGCCACGGATGAGGCCACGCCACCATTTCCGATAGGACCATGGGGAGCGATGACACGAAGGAAGAACCGCCGTTCAGTAGTTTGTGGACGTCCGTTCTTTAGGTAGTCGATCAATGCCTCAGCCACGACCCCGGCGAGAGGGTAGGCGGTGCAGTTGCCTGCCTTTCGATCCGGGATCTGGAGGCGTTCATGTTTCCACTCAATATCGTCGAGAGTCAGCTTGGCGACTTCGCAGGCCCTTAACCCGTAGGTCACCAACATGAGCAGAATGGCGTAATCTCGACGCCCACGCACCGTTCGGCGATCAACCACCTCCAACACCCGGCGCACTTCTTCCCAAGTGATTGAACGCGGTACGTTGCTGAGGCGGAACATCCTGGGGACTTCGAATGTGACACTCAGGTCCTCGGCCGCAATCCGCTCCCGGTACAGGAAGCGAAGGAAGGTGCGAATGACCCCGCATAAATCGCGGCGTGTGGTACGTGCCAGCCCTGGGACGGCTTCGACGACAAAGGATGAGAGTAGTTGGGGAGACAGATCGCGAAGCGAAACAACTTCAATTCGCTTTAGGTAGTCAGCGAGGCGATTCAGATACCGATGATAGCGGGCGACCGTAAGTTTGTTCAGCCCGCGCTCTTCAAGTAAGTACTTGAAGAATCCAGGTGCTTCCGACTGAAACAGAAAGGGTGGGCGGCGCCGCTCCCGGGTGACCCGGCCCTCGAGGATCAGACGGAGCATCTGTCGAATAATGCTGCAGATGTCCCTGCAGAGCTTGGGACGAGTTCGGAGGTTCCAACACCTGGCTCCGGCCATCCAGTGAGCACCAAACTTTTCCACCAGAGAACTCGCAGAAACAAGATCGGTGGCACCACTTGTTCTGGCAAAATCAGCAAAATGGCAAAGTACTTCGACGCGACGAGTAACGTTGTGCGGAGCGTATTTTTGAGCATGCATCCACTCCACGTATTTTTCGATCTGAGGAGCTAACCAATTTGAACGGATGCGATCGACGGTCGATGGTCTAAGAAAGTATTGTTCGAGCATGACAACCTCCATTCAGGGATTTGGAATGGAGTCCATCATGCGCCTGATTGTGGCGCGTTATGTGCCCTTAATGAAACTCTTCCGCGAGGCTGCGTCCCGCCGGATAAGCGCTGGCTTAACGAGTTCCGGCCCGTTATATATCCAAGCAGACCGTTTTCGAGCGCCTGGTTGTTCGTACAGAATTTCGGTTTGACCCTGCGGACTCATCGGCAAACGCTGGGCGACCGGGGAGGACAGTTTTCCCAACCCATTTAGAAAAGCTGGGGTCGGCGAGTCGCTTGTCCGAGTCTACGATAAGGCCAGGTGGTCGAGGGCTACGGACGATGGTTTACGTGCGGCAACGATACCCTTGAGCGCGGCGGACATGGGTTGCCACGAGCCCGGCCTGGGCCTCGTCTTAGTTTTCGCGGCGTTCCGCAGACACGCCACAGTCCGGTTGATTGGGCACCTGCGAATGTCGGCCCCCGAAAAAAGGCGGCAGCACTTTGGGCCCCGGCCAGCTCTACGTGACGGAATCGAATTTTCAGTAACGACAGATCACCGATCCACCCGCGCCGCTGGACGCGGTTCGAGTGCGGAGCCAGTGGCTTGCGTGACCAATTCGATTGCACTTAGCGCGCAATTCAGGCCCCAGTTAAGAGAACTGGTGGGACGGAGTGCCGATTCAACAGCCATCGAAGCGGCCATTCGCGCTGCATCGAAGCCTGTCCTTAGGACCCGTCCGGGACCGTGAAGCGCATCCAGGGCGACCGTGTACCCCGTATGCATGGCGGCGTGTTGCAGCGTGCCCCAAAGAATGCGGTAGCTGAGCGCCTCCCGAGCGGGAGCGATACCGGCGAGGATGGCGCCGGCGAGCCTGGCGTACCCCGGATCAAACGCCGCTCGACGCGTAATGATACGGAGCGCCTGCAACCAGATCGGGTTCAAGGTGCGATTACTGATCAGGTCAATGATGAGCCGAGCCACGGCCATGTCGTAGCGAAGTTCGTGCCGCACGCGGCCTGCGTAAGGCGCCAAATCGGTTGCCGCGAGGCTATCGCGTTGGAGTTTCGACGTGAGCGTTTCAGCCACCCACCGCGCGCTCTGCAAGGCGTATTGGATCCCTTCGCCGTTAAGGGGATTAATCAGCCCCGCCGCATCCCCGATCAGAATAACGCGATCCCCGTGGATGGGCAGGTGGGGATTAAAGGTGGTTAGCGGCCAGCCCGCAATCTTGCCTACCAGGCGCGCGGTGCTGAGCCGGAAGCCGAGCGCCGTATCGGCGGCGATGATACCGGTAAGGAGTTGGTTTAGTTGGAGGTGCTTGGTGGGCGGCCAAGTCTCAAGCAGCGTGCCCACACCAACATTCGCCGAGGTGCCGCCGGTGGGGAAGACCCAACAGTACCCCGGGAACGTCGAAGCGCTGAAATAGAGATCGGCTTGATCTTGCGGTCCTTCGACAGCTTCGAAGTAAGCGCGGACGGCTACGATGCGGTCGCGCCGTGGCGGGGGTACGCCGCGCAGAAGGCGCGAGATAAGGGAGGAACTGCCGTCGGCGCCGATCAGCAATCGGGTTTTGATCTGATGTTCGCCGGATCTATTCTGGTAGGTCACCGCGACGATCCCGGGTTCAACCCGGTATCCGGTCACGCGTGCTTCCTCGAGCAAGCGCGCGCCGGACGCCACCGCGTGCCTGAGGATCACGTTATCCAGCACTACGCGCGGCAAACACAAGCCATGATCGGGCAGGCCGGGGAACTGCGGGACGGCCTGGGCAATCAGTTTGACGCCATCCAGGTAAAGGGCAGCGCGACGAATCGGGTTGCCATCCCGAAACACCGGAAGCGATAGCAGTCCCAAGTGCTCAATCTCGGCGATGGCTGCCGGGCCGACAAAATCTCCGCACACCTTGTCGCGGGGAAAGCGGCGCTGGTCGAGAAGCACCACTCGAAAGCCCGCCCGCGCCAGGTGACAAGCTGCGGCGGCGCCCCCTGGACCCGCTCCCACGATGGCCACATCGGCATCGGCGCTCTCTCGCAAGCGGATGCGGATCACGGGGCAACGCTCCGGATGGCGTGTGCGGGGACGACGGACGAGTTCAGCTGCCGAGGCGGGATAAAGGTGACGTTCTCGTCGGCTACCACGACTTCCTCCATTTCGCTGAAGCCGTGGGAGGCGAGAACGGAGATGGCCTGCTGCACAATATATTCAGGCGTGGAGGCGCTCGCGGTCAACCCCACCGTCTGCGTTGAGTGGAGTAGGGAAGAATCCATGGCGACGAGGTCGTTCATCAGACAGGCCGCAGCACCGCAGCTCTCAGCTACTTCCTTCAGCCGGTTGGCATTGGAGCTGTTGGCACAGCCGAGGACGATGACCAGGTCCGAACGAGCCGCCAGAGCGCGCACCGCCCGTTGCCGATTCTGGGTGGCATAGCAGATGTCGTCGACAGGAGGCACGACCAGCGCCGGAAACCGCTGCCGCAGAACGGCCAGGACCTCCCGCGAGTCGTCTAGCGACAACGTCGTCTGCATCAGGATCCCCACGCGGTCCGGATGCGGGACCTGCACAGACGCGGCGTCCTCGGCCGAGCTCACCAGCTGAATCACGCCCGGTAATTCGCCCAGCACACCCACCACCTCATCGTGGCCAGCATGCCCGATCATCAACACACTGAGGCCACGTTGGTGGTAGGTGCGAGCTTCCAGATGGACCTTGGTTACCAGCGGGCACGTGGCATCGATGACCTGGAGATCTCGCTCGCGGGCACACCGGTGGACGTCGGGAGCCACACCGTGGGCGCTGAAGACCACCACGGCGCCCTCGGGCACTTCCGAGAGTTCTTCCACAAACACCGCACCGCGCCCCCGCAGACGATCAACTACGTGCTGGTTGTGAACGATCTGTCGGCGAACGAAAACCGGCGGGCCGCAGATGTGCAGGGCCAATTCAACCGTGGTGACCGCCCGTTCGACGCCCGCACAAAACCCTCGCGGCGCTGCCAGCAGGAGGCGTTTCGGCGCCGGGACGGCGTGGGGCGGAAGGATGGGGCCAGGTTTTTCCATGAATCACAAATCCCGCTCGATCATGTAGGTCACAATCCTTTCCATGAAGCGCTTGTCTTCGGAGTCGGGCAAAGACCCGTACGCCTTGTAGAACTCAAACAGGGCCGCGCCCGCCAACTGCCGCGCCGCTGACCTCGCATATTCGATGCAGTCATATTTCGCCAGTACCCGGTAGACCCAGCGAACATCCTTCGCCGTGCGCTGCACGCGGGGCGTTGCTAGGAAGCGCCTCAGGCGCTCCTTCTCCTTTGCGGACGACTGGTTCAGGGCGTGGATGAGAATCATGGTGCGCTTGCCTTCCCAGATGTCGCCCCCGATCTCTTTTCCGTACTTCTTGTGATCGCCCACCAGGTTCAGCACGTCATCCTGGATCTGAAACGCCGCGCCCATGAAATAGCCGAACCGGTTGAATCGATCCAGATCGCTCTTGGGTGCGGCCACTAGCGCACCGATGCGGCAGGGGTGAATGCAGGTATACCAGCAAGTCTTCTTCAGTGTCATGCGCAGGTAGTCGGCCTCGGTGAGGTTGCAGGCGTTCTCCCGCACCCACCCCAGCTCGGTGGCCTGACCTTCCACTGATTCCCGGACCATGTGTTCGATTTCCTGAAACACACGCCAGGTCAGCTCCGGCCCCAGCAGCGTCAGGTTGTCCATGAGAGGGCGGATGCTGAGCACGTTCATGGCATCTCCCACGTTCACCGCGATCCCCACCCCGTGCTCGGTGTGGAGCGTGGGCAGCCCCCGGCGATATTCGCTGCCGTCTTCCACGTCATCGTGGACGAGAAAAGCGTTATGGAACAATTCCAGGGCCACGGCGGAGAGCAACACCGCCTGGGTCGAACCGCCGAATGCGCGGCAGGTGGCGATGCAGAGCCCGGGGCGAAAGCCTTTGCCGCCCCGCAGCGGATACAACGGCACTAGGTCCCAAAGGTATTTCGCAGGAGCCTTCTTGGGGACCGTGCGCAGAAGCTTCTGCATGGTCAGATCGTAATACACCTTCAGGCGTTCGAGGACGGGACCATAGGCCTGGCCGCCGCTCGCTTGGGTTTCAGGCATAAGAACCGCTAGGCAACGATGACCGTCAGCACGGCGCGCAATTGATCGGGCCGGCTGCTCTGGATCAGCCCTGAATAGGTGCCGGAAGGGGTGTCCTCCGGCGGCCTGACGCGCACCAGTGCGCGCTGATTTTGGTGAGCCGCGACGCTGATGACCTTGGGATCGAAAAGCACGGCATCCGCCGGAATGCGATCTCCGGAGGCATTAACCAGATCGGTGGGACGGAGTTCAAACGGTTCGGCAGGGGTCTCGCCGTCATTTTCGATGGCAATCGAAACCTCACCAGTTTCGCCCGGCTTGACGGGCTGGGGCACGGTGAGGACGGGAGTGGATGCCGTTTCCGGGGCGCTGCGCTCGCCCCCGCGAATCGAAATGGCGCGCTGCGCCATGCGGGTGGCATTGATCGCCGCTGCGCCCACGATGTCCATAACGATGTCCACCACTTCATGGGCGTCACGCCGGAAGCGCTGAAACACTTCATCGGGCTTTCCGGAACGCACCTTATCGGAATCAATGAACTTGTCCTCGATCTGGCGCGCGGCAACAATGCCGGCGGCGATCTCTTCCTCAAGAATCGAGGCCGCCTGTTTCACCACCTGGGAGGTGGTGTCTGCGAAAGTCTTGAAGATCGGTGGTGACGCCGCAGCCGCGGTTCCCTGATCCGCAGGTTGCGGGTTGGTGGTCTGGTTCGCAACCGGAGCCGGCTCAGGCTCGGCGGGAGCAGCAGGCTTGGAGTGCCGAGGTGGCTGCTTCTTCCTGGCTTCGTTATCGATGTGGCGAATTCTGGCCATATTTATTTCAGCGTCGCACTCTTCTCGGAGCAGTTGAACAGTTTCGTCGTACCCCGCACCGTGATCGACGCCACCGGCCGGTCAAACACATCGATGCCGATGGTGTACTCACTGTGCGCGCAGATAGGTTCGCAGACCGAGACGCACAGTTTCACGGGCTCGCGAGACGACACTGCCATGGCCATCTCCACCTGCAGAGGCTGCTGCGGCACGGTTGAAATGCTCACCGAGGCCGGTTTGGCAGGATTGAAACTGTGTGTTACTTGCGCCTGCTGTTCCGGCCATTGCGTGATTTTCAGCACTCTCTCTTCGGTTGCCATGATTTCTCCTCTCGCGTGAGCGAAACGGAACCTCTTCACGCTACCACAGGACTACTGACCCCGCAACGGTCCCGTGACGTTTCCGGTCACGGGAACCCAGGTATCTGGGGCAGGCCCAACATCTTCCGTGGCACAAAGCCGAATGAGTGTTCCTTCGATCACGTCACTCCCAAAAAGCAATTTGACCATGCCATGACCATCAATCGTGAGCTGTTGCGGCGTGTTACGGCCAGGCTGGGACTTGGCCGTGCCCACCTGACTGCCGTCGGCCGCGAACGCCGTCAGTTCGACGGGAGCCTGGCTGGTGCTGTATACAGTCGCGGTCACCTGCATCGCCGGCTTGGGCAGTGCCACTTCGAGCCCGCGCGAAGGGATCATCAACTTTCCCTGCCCGGGTGGTGGCCCAAAAACGACAATCAGCAGTCCCTGACCCGTCCTGTATGAGAACGTAAAGCCGCCGTCCTGATAGGGTGAAGGGACCTCGCGCGATTTCTTCTCGTCTTTCCAATCCACGCACTGGGGAGAGGGTTTCTGAGTCTCGCCGAAGCAGTTCTTCAGCTTCCACAAGTAAGGTAACAATGCGGCGTCATCGAAGTAGGTTACGGTGCCGTGTGAATCGGCCGCGATCTCTCCCTGGTCGGGTATTTGAAAGGGTGGCTGGGCAGGAGGCGGGAGCGTGTTCACTTCCAGGAAAATCGTGACTTGCCTGGCCGTGGCCGTGGCGACCACCAAGAGCTCGGTCCATTCTGTATCCTGGCGGGACTCACTCCACACCACGGTAGCGGCCGTGGGGTCGGTTCCACCCGCGGGATCCAGGCCCAGGCGGCATGTCCCGCCCTTCCGCTGATCAAGCTGAAACCAGGCGGTTGCCTGGTAGTCCCATCCCGGATTGGCTCCGACTTGCTGATAGATACCCGCCGCCGATTTGGCTGGGATCGCGATCCTTTGCGAATGTTCGCCCCGGCGAAAGATGCTCTTCTCTGCGGCGAATACCTGCGCTCCACTGAGGGAAACACTCTCACCCGCGGAGGGCGGCGCGGCCGGATAAGGCTCCCACGCATTCGCCACCTGCCCAACCACTAGTTGCCGGAAGCCGTCCTCAAAGTGCTTGTTGCGGACGTCCACGACTCGCACGACGATGGAGGCCGTCCCCACCCCCCCTGCGCTGTCGGTCACCACGCAGGTGGCGTGGAACTCTCCGCAGTCATGGTAGACGTGAGAGGCGGTGGCCGAGCCCACGCCTCCCGGCGGCTTGTGAGTCTCCACGACGTGCGCCGGCGACACCGGCGTGCAGTCCCCGAAATCCCACGTGGCGGTGTGCGTTTCGCACCAACCCGGATCGTAGAAGCAAGCTTGCAGGGTGACGGGTGTGCAAGCGTAGGTAAACAGATCGCCGGCCACCACCTTGGGTGGCACGTTTTGGGCATGAACGGTGAAGGGCCGAGTGCCAATCCCGCCGTCCTCGTCCTGCACCGTCACCACGACTGTGTAATCGCCCGCCTGGCAGTAGGCATGCTTCGCAGTTGCGGTGCCGCGAGCTTCCGGCTCCGTGTTGGTTTCAGTCACCATGGCCTGGACGGGCAGAGAGTCGTCGCCAAAGTCGAACCTGGCCGTGTGCTTGTCCGGCCACTCGGGGGTGTGAAAAGTGGCCGAGTATTCCACTTCCTGACCTTCCAGAACTGTCTGGTCCGGAATAGGATCGATGATCGCCGGTACATTCCGCACGATCACCTTCGCGAACTGCCGCGTAGTGACACCGCCCGGCTGATTCACGGTGGTGGTCAGCTTGGCAACGTAGACGCCATCATCGGCGTAGGTATGCGTGGCAATGCGGGTGTTGGCCGTGGCACCGTCCCCGAAATCCCAGGAGAAGTCGGTGCTGCCCACGTTAGGACCGCCGACGAATTGAATCAGCGTGCCGGTATCGACGGTATACGGCCCGTGCGCTTGAGCCAGGGCATCAACGGTGGTCGCGTAAAAGCTGATGATCTTCATCCCGACATCACCACACTATCCGTATGAATATCGATGGGGTCGGAAAACGACGCTTGTACGCTTCCGATCTGATCGAGGGTCTGCGGCCAAGCGCCGATTCCCACCACCTGCTGGGTCACATCATCGCGGATGACGATGCCGCCGATATTGCTGGCCAGATTCTGCACCACCACCAGCACTACCACCGTGATGATGCCGCCAACTAGCCCTCCGGTGATAAAGCCCAGAAGCAGGCTGATGATCCAGGCGAGCGTCGAGAGCCCCACGCTGCTGTTCAGGGTGACGGGTTGGACCATCTGCGTGCCGTCGGCCCTGTTCTGCCAGGTCAGTCCAACGTCCGCCGAGTAGCTGGCATCGACGTCGATGCTGCCGAGGATCGCATCGATCACCGTAACGTCGCCCTCCAGGTGGATGGAGCCTTCCTGCAAAGAAGGATTGACCGACTTCAGCTCTACGTCGTGACCGTTGATGTTGTGCAGGGTAGTTGGCAGTTTGCCGAACTTCGTTTGCACCGCGTCGTTAACCGACTGGGTCACAATGGACCCGTTGACAGCGATGGCGAAGTCGCGGCCGGCGGGAATGAAGTTAATCCACACACTGGGGTCGGATCCGGCGTTGGAGTTGATTCCAAGCGCCGCCGCATCGGCCAGCGCCCGGGGAGTGACGTCGCGGACGGTCACGGGGCTGCCAGGGGGCGGGTTCGGCGTCCACACGCCGATGTTGCCCGTAGTAAGCAGCGACTGGTAGACCTGGTTTCCGATGAAGGTCTCAATCTCAGCCTGCGTAGGAATGAAGAATGTCTGGTCAGGGAGGGCGCGGGCAAACTGCGTCGCATAGGCAGTTAGCTGCGCCTGCAGCAGATTGTCGAGATTGATCCCGGAGAATGTGGCTCCCGCCTTATCGGTGTTGTAGTTCGATTGTTCCGGCTCTACGGGCCATGCGCCGTAGTTTTTCACCGTCACCGTCGCCGCGCTGAACTTCGCAGTGATCGAGTCGCTCGCCGTTACCAGCGGGACGGTAATGGCCAGGGTGGCTCCCACTCCAATGGGCGAGGCGCCCGTCGGCTGCAGATTGCTGAGACGCAGGTGAACTGGGATGTCGACCTCGACTCCGCCGGCCACGGTCGTGGTGGTGATGGCTTTGGTCGGATCGCTCTGGCTGTTGAAGACTTCCAGGTAAGCATCGGCCGTGAACGGGCCAAACGAGACCCCGGGCTGGCTCACGGTGTTGGGGATGGTCCCGTTCGCGTATTCCTGATCGACGTATTCATTGATCAAGGCCGGGGTGACCGCCGGAACCGGATTGCTGGTCAGATTCACGCTCACATTGCCTCGCGGCAACCCGTCGGTAATCAAACCCACCTTGACAACAGGATCGGGTAGTTGACCCAGAGGCAGCGTAACTAGGATGTTGGCAGTGAAATTGAACGTCGTGAGACTGGAGACAGGCGGGTTGGCGATCTGAACGCCAGTCTGGGAGGGCAGGGTGATCTGCACGCCGGTGGGCGGCGCCATGACCAGCGCCAGTCCGTTCGAGGAGATCTGCACCACCCCGTCTGACAGCTGATACGGTCCGAACGAGGTGCCCGCGGGCACATTCACCGAGTGAGGAATCTTGGAGCTTTGATACGCGGCCTGCAACAATTCATTGAGCTTGGCCTGCGTGATCTCGGCGACCAGATCGAAGTTTCCCGTGCTCGGCATCGTGCGGCCCCTTGGCTTATTGCGGTGTCGGACCCCTCTTCAGCTTGAAGGTGATGGCTTTGGCGGGCACTGGCTGCGCTCCGCTGCGCACCTGGTCGTAGAGTTCGCGGCTGCCGAGCCGGGGCTCGCTGGCTTCGATGCGCCGATACTCCAGAAGTGCCTTCATCACTGGATGCGCGTCGCGCAGATGCTCCAGCGGGTCTTCCTGGCGCTCCACCCACTTCATTTGCGGTCGAAGCGTCAATTGGGCGGGAAGCCTCTTGGCTTCGCCTGACTTCAGCGCTTTGTGCAACGCTTGCGACAGCTCGGTTTCGGACTCGATGTCGAAATGATGCCCCAGCTCACGATGAATCTCAGCTGACAACTTCTCCAGGTGCGAGCACTGCTCCTCCGAGAAGCGAATCCGGTGCTCCACGGTCCGGCGGAGAGAGCTGGGAATCTGGTAGTCCAGCTCCTCGAGGGCAAACAGCGGATTCACCGCGGCCGCCAAGGCCAGCGATGGATTAGCGTTCACGGCTTTGACAATGGATGGGACATGCTTCTGCAACTGCTGAAGGGTCTCAAGCGTTACGGACTGTTGAGACATGGTGCGTGAAGATTAGTTCATAGTGGACTCCATTGTCAAGCGCTTCTACCTGATGGGGTGTGCGACTTGAAAGTGGTATTTTGCAGGTTTTCTTTTTTCGTGCTATGCTTCTGAGCGTATAAATACGCCCAGAGAGGAGATCCCATGGCTGATGACATCGAGACTTTGGAAGCACAGCGGTCCCAACTCTTGGAGGAGTTTCTCCGTTTGGGTGATTTTCGCCCCGGTTCGATTACCGCCACGACGCGACGCTGCGGCAAGCGCTCCTGTCATTGCGCCCGACCCCACGATCCCGGACATGAGCCGCAATTTCGCCTGACACGGCGAACCGCCGGCAAGACGGTGACCGAGTCCTTTCCCAATCCGGTGGCCCTCCGCAAGGCGCAGCAGGAGGTCACGGAGTTCCACCGCTTCCAGCAACTGAGTCAGAACCTCATTACCCTCAACGAAAAGATCTGCCGGCTGCGCCCTGTCGAGACGCAGCGCGGCGGTTGGACGGAGCAGGAAAAAAAACGGCTGCTGCAATCCATCAGGAGGTCGCGAGAGAAGTAAACCATCTCCTGACGCGGGTCTTTGCCCAGCGCCGCAAACAGCACCGGACCGATCTGGAAGCCGTCGAGACCGCCCTGCGCTCCACTCTCCATCAGGCCGGGGCGGCGGTGCTTACCGTGCTCCTGCAGTTCGCGGCTCCGGCACCCGAACAGCGGCAGGGGCCGTGTAGTTGTGGCCGCCCCGCCCCGTATCAAGAAATCCGTTCCAAGCCCCTGCTGACGATCGTCGGTCCAGCACGCCTCTCCCGCCCCTACTATTGGTGCCCGAATTGTCACACCGGCCAATGCCCCGTCGATGTCGAACTCGACGTCGAGAATACGGAATTCTCTCCCGGAGTGCGCCGCATGCAGGCGCTGGTGGGCCAAGCGGTCCCCTTCGATCAGGGGCGCGAACAGATAAAAGTCCTGGCGGGTTTGGAAGTGACGGCGAAATCGGTGGAGCGTACGGCGGAAGCCCTCGGTGCCGATATCGGGCAGCGTGAGCAAGGGGAGAACCCGCAAGCCCTGCCGGGACCCCTACCCGCCGTGGCCGCCGCGCCGACTCCCATCCTGTATGTGCAAATGGATGGAACCGGTGTACCCGTGGTGAAAAAAGAGACGCGGGGTCGGCAAGGCAAGATCGCGGGTCAACCGGCCCATACGCGAGAAGTCAAGCTGGGGTGCGTGTTCACGCAGACGACGTGGGATGGAAAGGGCTACCCGATCCGCGATCCAGATTCCACCACCTACACGGGCGCCGGCGAAACCGCCGAGGAGTTCGGCCGACGCCTTTACCGGGAAGCCTGGAAACGGGGCTGGGGCCGTGGTCAAAAGCAGGTGGTGATGGGCGACGGCGCCGAATGGATTTGGAACCTGGTCGCCGAACACTTTCCGGGTGCGATTCTGATTGTCGACTTTTACCACGCCCGCCAGCATCTGTGGGAATTGGCGCGCCAGTTGTACCCGAACGACCCAGGGAAGCAGAAGGCTTGGATGAAGCTCCAGCAGAAGCGCCTCCTGGATCGGGGGAAAATCGAGAAGCTGGTGGGGGCGCTCCGCGCCCTCCAATCCCGCAACCCCGAACTCACGGAAAAGATTCGCATCGAAGCGGACTACTTTGCCAGGAATGCGAAGCGCACGCGCTACCCCAAGTTCCGCCGCCAACACCTGTTTGTGGGTTCGGGGGTTATCGAAGCCGGATGCAAAACCGTCGTCCCTTCTCGCCTCAAGCAGTCAGGAATGTTCTGGACCGTCCGCGGAGCCAACGCTATCTTAGCTCTACGTTGTTCTTATCTTAACGGCCGCTTTGAGGATTACTGGGAGAGCCGCCGGGCGGCGGTGGCCGCATAATTCCAACTTCGATGTCGCGCACCGCCTGATGAGCTGCGAGCGCTGCGAACTGCGTCGGCTTGGCCAACATGTGATGTGGTTTAGTGATCCCAATCTGGACGGAAGCTCGCCGGCTACGTCTACTCCTTGCAAATCGCTGTTGGCGGGACAGTTGCGATCCCGGTGCAGGATTGCGCCTGTGAAGTCCGCTTCACAGAAAATGGCCGCCGAACCGAAGATAGTGCCTCCCTAGCGGCGAATGGTAGAGCGAAAGGCTCGCGCAGTTTCCAGTCACCCAACCAAAAAGCTGAAACCCGAACGCCACATAATAGATTCGGCCACATAAGGCGGCCAACGTTAAAGACCACGGTGTGCTTCAACCTGTACTGGTTCGACCCCATCCCGCTGGTGATGATGGCCTGTTCGAACTCGTGGTAGGAGCGCGCCGTTATCGGGCCTCCAAGCTGGCCGAAAAGCCGTCCATCCCCGCCCGCATTGTGAACCTTAGCGACAGCGCAGCCCTTGAAGTGCAAATAATCGAGAACCTCCATCGTGCCGATGTGCATGAATTGGACGAGGCTTTCGGCTATAAGGCATTGATGGAGCAGAATCCCGACCTCTATACCGTGGAAGTCATCGGCACCAAAGTGGGAAAGAGTCCCGCGTACGTTCTTGGCAGGCTCAAACTCACCGAATTGATACCCACGGTCCAGAAGGCATTCTATGAAGGCAAGCTCACCGTGGGGCACGCGCTGGAGATTGCCAGACTGCAAATCCCCGACCAGGAACGCGCCTTTGCCGAGTGTTTCCCGCAGCATCTAAACCCTTCCGCCGTTCTCAAAGACCGTGGAGCCCAGGCGACCATCACCGTTCGCGACCTTCGGCAATGGATTCAGCGGGAAATTCACCTCGACCTTTCCACCGCGCCTTTCGACACCAGCGACCCAAACCTCTTACCAGCAGCGGGAGCGTCTTCGGCCTGCCCGAAGCGCACCGGGAACAACCCAATTCTCTTTCCCGATATCAAGAAGCGGGACACATGTATGTTATGTGGAATATGACTGTCAAGGCTCGCGTGGAACCTTTTCCCAACCGATGACAAATGCGGGTTTCCTGGCTTTTGCTCTGCTTTTGCTATCGTTTGGTGGGCCTGCCCGGAGCGAAGCCCTGCGGAGCCAAAGGCGGAGCGTTAAGGGCGTAGCGCAGGGGAGGCCCACCAAACGGCCGGGCCGAATGGATTCGGAGCGCTCTGAGGCAGAAGCGGACCCAGGTGCCTGATCGCAGTGGGCCGGTCCGGTGGACGGTGATCCAGAGTTTGTTCGCGGTCGATGAGGGTTATATTCCAGGAGATCCAGCTTGACGCCGCGAACCCGTTATTCACTGATTGGCTCGATTCGACGATCTGGACGGGTTTCATTCCGATGGGGCGCAACTAAGCTACCTTTACGAATTTCACCACGGACAGCTTTTAAGGTCTAAAAGCGACGGACGTGGTTTCACTCGGAGCTTGGGTGTTTTCAACACCAAGCTCGATTCCCTCCATCACGATTGTGGCGGAGCAGGTCCTTCTACGTCGAGGCCCCACTCCGCCCTTTTGAAGCAACCGAAGGGAGGCGGGGCGTGCTCTCCAAGGAACCACGGTCAGTGAGCTAGGTTGTCGTAGAGCGGTTGCGCGGGGGTCACGCCCGGCTCCTCTCGCGCCACCGAAACTGCCAGAATGCGAACGTTGTCGTTCACCGGCAGCGTGAGGGTGCGAGCGTGGGCCGGCAAGTCCAACGCGTATCCGAAAAGATAGCTGTAAGCATACGGCTGGTTGAGACCGCTCGGGGTGTGGTGGTGTGATGCGTACCATGCCACGGTTGCCGGCTTGATGTACCCAGGCTGTAATCCCAGAAAATCTTCCGGGTACCTCGGCGACCAGTTGGGCGAACCGGGATTCTTAAGGTCCCACGTCGCATGGTTGGCCGAGACTGCCCAGTCTTTCCGCAGCGGAACCTGGCGCTCCGGAATGTTACCTCCCAACAGTCCCGGTCCGCCGATCGTTATCGTGTCCGGGGCAGCTTTCCAGAGCCGAGTATCCCATTGGCCGATGAATCCGCCCCAATCCTGAACCGTGAGCTCCACGGGGTGGCTACCGACCTGGAATATCGCTTTCTGATCGCCCGCGGCTGAGGCCGCCAGAAGGTAGACCTTGTTGAAGTCGCCCGCCGGCAGATCGATGATTTGACCTCTGGCCACCACCGCGTTGGGCTTGCCTGTTCCCGCCGGAGCCAACTGGAATCTCACGCCATCGAGCGTGAGTTCAGGTGGCAGCATCTCCGCAGGCAGAGCATTACCCAGCGCGTCGAATCCACCCACCGACTTCGTATCGTCCTCGCTCGAGGCGGCAAGGTCGTATTTCAGCGAGACCGCCTGCGACGCAACGCTTTCGGTTCGAACCGGGGGAGCGCCCAAGCGGAGGGCGAACGTGCGCGGCTGATACGGCGCGAAAGAGGTTTCAAGTTCGCCGTTAACCAGGGTCGCTGGGCCGAGCGTAAGTTCCTGCCCGTTCACTTCGCGCGCCTCGGCGATGGGTCCGGCAAACTTTACCCGGACGTGCGGCGCCGCTTTGCCGTCCAGTTCCACCAGGCGCACGATGAATTCGTCACTCATTTCAGCTTTCTTGAGAGCCAGGACTCGGACACGCGGATTGTCAACCGTCGCCAACGAAAAGCTCCGGCCTAGCGCTCCCGCGTGTTTGCGGGTTTCAAAGGCCACGAGGGGCGTGCTCAGTCGATAGGCTTGCCAGTCGGTCTGGGCCTGGCGCCAATCGCCCGCATGTCCAGCGACACCATAGAGGATTTCGTGATGGCCCCAATCCTGATTGAACTGGTCGGTATACTGTTTGCTGGCCTCGCGCATGATGTGGTCGACAGGGTTCGGGCTGTCATCGGGCGGCAGCCCCGGAGTGCGGATCAAGGTCAGCCGGATGGTATGGTCATCGCGCTTGTCGGAAGCGTTCTTCACGTCAGTCAGGATCGTAGCGCCGTAGCTGCCGCTCGCGTCAGTGAGATCAATCCAGTGATGTGAAGCAACTTCGAACTGCCGGTCATAGGCCGTGGGACGGTCGATGGTTCCAACTTCCCAGTTGTACGTCGCCATTTTGTTATTGGCCGAGAGCGGAAACACGGCTTTCAGATTCGACGATAGACCCCGCCAATCAACGGCATCGCTGAATTCCACCCTGGCGCCCGCGTCGCCCGCCGCGAGGCGTACGGTCTGCACGAATTTCGAGTCCTTGGTTTCGCGCGAGACTTCTACGGCCACTCGCACCGGGCCGTTCTCAACAATGCGAATTCTCGCCGGGCCGGAAACATAAGCAAGTGGAGCCGCCTGCTCCTGGTCAAAGTCCATATTCCAAGCCGGAAATTGCCGCGGCGCGTCGTTCGAGATCGCCAGGCGGATGGGCCCTGAAAGCAGTTCTTTCTGGATCGACTTGTCGAAGATGCTTGCTACATCGCCGTCGGAGTTAAGCTGGACGCGGTAGCGCGCATTCTCCAGCGATGTTTCGCTGACTTTCAACTCCGTTGACCCCACGGGAGATTCGGCGCGCTGAATGTCGTACACGGAGTACCCGATCGAAGGTGTTCGGGCGAGGAACAGTACCTTGCCGTTTTCCAGTTGCGCGGGGACCTGTTGCCCGTCCGGCGCAATCACCTTCACGGCTTTGGGCGCCGCGCCGGGGAAAGGCACGGCAGCCTCCACCACATCTTCCCGGGCGACATTGAGTGGGTTAAAGACCACGAGAGGCATTCCACCCGTCTGCGCGTCGAGTACCGACACCACCGACTGCGTGGCGCTGGTCAGTACGGATGCAAACTGGTTTAGGGCGATCGCGTCGTCGTTTTGCGCAAATTCATAGGCCCGAGGAGTCGCTGTGCCCGCCCCCGTGTCGTGGAATTGACCGGAAAGCACCAGCGTCCAGGCATTATTCAGCCACTGTTGCGGGTAGGAGCGTCCACCCATCCATGCGGCCGCAACGGAAGCTTTTTCGGCCGCGTCGGCCAGGATTTCATTCTTGCGGTTCCAGCGCTTGTGATAGGCCTGCGAAGTCAGAGAGCCGGCGGAGTGGTTAATCAGTTCCAGGTCGCCCCTGTAGCGCGGCAGCTTCGCCGTCATCTCCGGCTTGATATCGAGGAACATCTGGTCGGCCGGGGCCGATATGACGTTAACGGGGCCGTCACCAACGCGCACGGATGGACCTGTCAGCGGGGCTGCGGCGGGTTCCGGCGCCAGACCGAATTCAGCAAGCGGGTTGCTCGGCGGGGGCATCACCGTGGTCGCTTTCGTCACGGTGGCTTCGAGGAGCTTCACCGACGCCTCGTCGACCGCGCCCCCAATATCCCCGGTCCCGATGTAGTGATAGTCGGCATAGACGCCCGTCGCCTTGCCGTTTATCTCAATACGCTTCACCCAATCCTGCTCGCGCGTCATCTCTTCAATCATCTTCATGATCGGCGGAGTATCGGGGGGAATCGCGGGAGGCGGTGGCGGCGTTTTGCTGAGGTCGGTGCGAATTCGGCTTCCGTAACTCTCCGGATTGAGCGCCGCGAGCACGGTCTCGCCATCCGGCCCTTCCCAAATGCCGACGTTGAAAGGGATACCTTCCGGCGTGTCTTCCGGGGAGCCGGGACCACCTACATGAGGGGCAGGTTGCCACATCGCGCTCAGCTTTTGCGTCGAAAACCCTTTCACCCCCGCGTGCGCCAAGATGGTCGGAAGTGACGCGGGAAATCCGAAGCAATCCGGCAGCATATACTCAGCGCTGGCCTTACCAAACTCCCCGCGGAAATAAGCATTGCCGTAAAGAACTTGGCGGAAGATAGACTCGGCGCTGGGCAGATTCACATCGCCCTCTTCCACCGAGGAGCCGGCCGGGTACCACCGGCCCTTAGCGACATAGTCCTTGATCCGCGAATAGTCGGTGGGGTAATACTCCTTCATAAGACGATAGCGATTGGCGCCGCTCCAATTGAAAACGTAGTGCGGGTACTTGTCGATGTCGTCGAAGTTCACGCGCATCGTTTTGAGCAGGTATTCGCTGATCGTCTGGGGGAACTCCCAGCGCCACTGTGTATCAAGATGGGCATAGGGCACCACATAAAGCGTCGGCTGACGAGTGAGGTCAGGTGCATTCACGGTCTGAGACTGGCCCCCCAAAGCAAGCTGAACTCCAACCAGCATGATGAAAAGAACTGTTAAGCTCCGCGCCATGTCATCCTCCGCGCAGATTCCTTATCACCCTTTATATTCTGGCCTTTCCGAGCCGCTCCACTCTACACCATGTGGGCCCGCTGTCAACGGCAGTTTCGCACTACAGAGCCAGGTGTAACCCGCCAGCGGGCGGCGGGCCGTCGGAACGGCTTGGAGCGGCCCGCGCGGAACGGTTGGCTCCTCGATTCCGTGGACACGGACTGTAATTCGTCAAAGTCATGTATCAGGAAATTCAGAACCAGCTCCTAGCGCAGCCGCAGAAATTCTTCGGATAACGGGACGACCGCGGGACCGGAATCGGCGCGGAGAGGTCGTGAGGACCCGAATCAGTCGCGCGCGTTCGAAAGTCGAGCCCACGCCTCTATGTTCAAATGCTCTTAACCAGTCCTTGCGCGGAATCTTGAGCAACTTCTCCTTTACAAAGCCGTGGAGACGACCATCCGTAACGCGTTCGACGATGGTACAGTCCCAGCGCACCTAGAAACGTGTCTCGAACCCCAATTATCCCCCGCACGCCGAGCCGTTGACCATTGGTGCCACTGAGTCGGGACCTATTTGGGTATAGGCTGGCGCAGTTGCACCAGCGGGAAGCCGGCGAGTTCCCGGGGCGTAGGCCCGGCAGGCGTGGGCACTTCGGACAATTTGTTTATCAGTGCCTCGTAGGCGTCGAGCCCTTCATTTACTGCTGCCAATTCTATGTCACTCAGGGGGATCTCCTGGCGGAGCCGGAGGAGATTGGTCTTAGCTTCAAGAAGCTGCGCTTTCGTCGAACCCTTCGGCAGATAAAACGCGCATTTGGCGCAAGCCATACGATGGGGACACTGGTCAAAGAAGTCGTACGTACAGAATCCGTGTCCCAAATCAAAAAATTTCCACGACTCATCTGCCGCGCGGCCGCTCTTCACCAGATCCTGGTCAATCAGGACATCGATAGCACGAAGGTTCCGCGCGAAATAGGCTGCATCCGCATACGATTTTGCCAGTTTCGTCGGGGTGATTTTGGCATAGTGCTGAGTGGCGGCTGGGGTCGAATGACCGAGCCACTGCTGAAGTTCAAAAAGCGTCATCGGTTCTTTGGCATTAAAGAGCTGGGACGCAATCGTCGACCGCGCGCGGTGACTTGTAATGTTACCCCGAACATCTTGGGCCGGAATACCGGCCTTTCGACACAGCATGGGAATGATGGTGTCGTTGAGATAACCAGGACTAACATGCCTCATGCGATCAAGAAAAAGGAAATCGACGGACTCGCCAGTCTTCTCGTCAGTGAGTTTCGATTGTGCAGGACGGACTTTCTCCCATCTGTTGATCGCCTCTCCTACCATGGAGTCGACTGGCTTCGTGAATGCCGTAGATGTCTTATTTACAGGGACGTCCAGAAAACACACGCGGTCTCCCTCACGTCCCCCTCCATCCGCTGAAGCGCCGACATCTTCTCGATGCCACCGGACACATCCGACTCGTAAGCGGAGAATCTCGTTCATCCGAAGCCCGGAAAACAGCCATGTCATCACCAGCGCTCGGACGAGTTCAAAGGGATAACACGTCTTCTGCTGGACTCCTCTCCCGAAGCCACCAACGCTTGGAAGGTCGTCAATCGTAAAGTTCGTGAGCTTTCGGCAAGCCTGCACACATCAAGCGAAGTGGACCTGATTCTCTGAATTCCGTAGGGCCGCCAGTACTTCCTCCTCATGCCAACCGGCGCCAGACGCAAAGGACCACCTCGACCG
>Ga0187868_1000513_pt1 | contig 31210 bp, 15 predicted proteins | sample June2016WEW_13_4_FD_133014 | JGI IMG/M metagenome (GOLD analysis project Ga0187868, IMG submission 133014) | Peatland microbial communities from SPRUCE experiment site at the Marcell Experimental Forest, Minnesota, USA - June2016WEW_13_40 | ecosystem: Environmental > Terrestrial > Soil >... | reverse complement strand
GACCAACAATTCTTTTTCCAGCGGCATTGCCTTTACCAACGTTGGCGTTGACGCCAGCACCACGGTCGCGTCTCTGCGCTTTGCTCAATCCGTCTTCGTTGGCGCCAACAGCACCAACTCCCTTTATCACACCATCCGGATTGCTCCCGCCGCGACGTTGTTCGTCACCGGCACCAACGGTTTCAGCATACTGCGGGATTATCTGGATGAATTTACCGATCAGAACATCTATCAGAGGACCATGGGCGTCAATTTCACCGGCGGCGGGACGTTGATGGTCAGCAATGCCAACGCCAATTTTGGAATCCTCGTTGGCGATTCAGTGCAGCCCACGCTGAACCTGTCGAACTTGAACACTTTTGTGGCCTATGTCAGCCGCGTGGGGCTCGGCGAATATCAACTCTACCCCAATTATCGGGGTTTGAACAGCGCATTTAACGTTCTCGGCGGTTCGAATAATTATTCCGCAACCCCCCGGAGATTTATTGCCAACGTGTCTCTGGCGAAGACAAATAATTTTATCACGGCCCTGTATCAGGACCCCAACAACTACACCAATGAGTTCACCCGCAGCTATGGCGTGAGCTATTTGAGCAACGAGCAACTCGGCAATGGAAGCTCCACCCCCACATATTTCATGCTGGGTATTACGAATAAAATCAATGCCGACGGCGTGTGCTTCGTTCGCGCCTCCGCTGCGACTGGAAACAGCGGCCAGTTCCAGTTTGGGATTTCCACCACCAACAACATTGCCGTCTTCCGCGGCACCAATGGCGGCTCCACCAGAATGTCGGTGTTCACTATCGCGGATGACGGCGGGACCAACCAGGCCCAGGGCAACATCAAGGCCACGGTGGACTTTTCCGCCAACAACGGGGGTGTGGACATCCTCGCGGACCGGCTCTACGTTTCCAGAGACCGCACCCTGATTGCCTCCAACGGGACCCCGAATGTTCAGGGCGATTTATACATCGGCCGGGGCATTGTTGATGTCAACACGGCGATTCTCGGTTATCAGGAACATAGCAACAAGTTCGACTGGACATCCGCTTATGGCGCACAAGCGTATCTCAATTATTGCCAGGGAAGATTGTATGTGACCAACGGGGGGACCTTCAGGGTGAACGGCACCCTGACGCTGGGATATACCGCGGACAATAATCCTCCCGGCAGTGCCCAACAATACAACACCTATGGGCAGCTCAATATCTACAGCAACAGCACCGTGATCGTCAGCAACATTGTGGTTGATGGAGGATTAAACTATTACGACGGCAATGGCAGGAGAAACAATATCTCCATGACCTATGGAACACTGGTTGTTTCCAACAGCGTTGGCGCAGCTCCCGGCCTGCTGTTGGATTCGCTTTCCATGAGCGCATCCACGCTGGTGTTGCCAAACGTTAATCCTTCGGGGACCAACGTGAATGTCAGAAGTCTCCAGACGCCGGGCACCGTCCCAAGCGTGATCAAAGTTTTGTCGCTTAGCGGGGTGACTTCTTTCCCCGCGCAAATCCCGGTCATATCATACGTCGGCAGTGCCTCGCCCTTCTTTAACGCAGTGGTGACCAATTTGGGGGCGAATTATGTGGGCTATGTGCTGAACAACCAACCCAACCATACGGTTGATGTATTCATTACAACCAATCCGCCCAACTCTTTGGTTTGGGTCGGGAATATAGATAACAACTGGGATATTAGCACCAAGAACTGGGTTACTGCTGGCAGCGGCCTCCAGACAAACTTCAACCTGGGGGATACGGTTACGTTCAATGACAACTCCACCGTGACAAACGTCAACATTGCCAATTCAGTTGTTCCCGGCCAGACGGGCGCTGGCGTGACCATCAGCAATACGGCTGAAAGCTATGCCTTCTCCGGCGGGACAATCGCCGGAACCGCGCTCATGGTCAAACAAGGAACCAACACCTTGGAGTTCGATGCGACTGAACAAGGGCCATTTACGGTCTATGCAGGCAATGTTAACGGGAGCGGGAGCTTTGGCTTTACCACCATAGCATCCAATGTCGTGCTGAACAGTTCGGGCACCATTAACGGCGGACTGATTTCCACTGGAACTGTCTTCATGGCAACAAGCGGAACCACCATCAACGGTCCTGTTTCATTACAAGGCGGCGTGTTTGCAAATGCAGGCACCGTGAACACTACGCCCGGCCTGATGACGGTCGCAAGCGGCGTGTTGTTGACCAACACATCTTCCGGCATCATTAACATTGGCAATGTTACAGGCACTGGGACTTGGGATCTTCCGCTTGGCTCCACGCTGGCGAATTTTGGCACCATTAACAACTGGAGCGCGCGCCTGACGGTCGAGGGGTTGCTTTTTGGCACGGGTTATATTGTAGATCCCAATGGCGGTGGGTTGGTGTCCGGCAATGGCCGTTTGCAGATCAACCCTCTGGGCGTCATATCCCCCGGGGCCACACCCACCGGCTCGATTGGGACCATGACTGTGAGCGCGCGCTTTGACGTTCAAAACACCCCGACCACCGCTCCTTTTGGCCTCGGCACGGTGCGCATTGAGGTGGATTTCAGCAATCCACAAACCAATGACATTTTGCAAATTGACAGATGGAACAACATCACCGGTATCATCCTGATGACCAATATTAATCCCGGCGCCGGTTCTTTCGCTGCCGGACAGGTATTCACAGTGTTCCAAAACAACAATGGCAGCACCTATCCCAACTTCATTGATACTTTGGGCTACTATCCTCAGATGTGGCCTCCGGTGCCGCGTCCGGGTCTGCAATGGGGTCTGGGCAACTTCAGGCTCTATGGCAGCGTCAGTATTACGAACAGTCCGATGGTTTGGGATGGCACCTCCGGCGGGAACTGGAGCACGAACACCCCGGACACAAGTTGGAAAGTTGGACAGTCCTTCGTCAACAACGAAGGCTCTGTATTTGACGATAGTGCCAGCGGCTCGACGACTGTCAATCTGACCACCACAGTGGCTCCCGCTGGATTCGTAACCATAACCGTCACCAACATTGTTGTTGGTGTGAGCACCAATGTCGTAATTACCACGAATGATCCGGCGATAAGCCCCGGCATTGTGGTCAGCAATGCAACCAAGGATTACCTCATCGCCGGAGCGGGCAAGATCAGCGGCATGACCGGTCTCTATAAAACCGGTCCCGGCACGCTCACACTGATGTCGTCAAACGACTTCACCGGAAACGTCATCATAGACAACGGCACCGTTGTCGTAACGAACTTGGGCACCTTTGCGAATATAGCCTCCCTTGGGGTTAATCCCAGCAGCGGATCAATACAAAATGAAGTGATTATGGATGGCGGGACGCTGAAATATGTCGGCACGACCAACGTGAACCTGAACAACTATCTGGTGATCAACCCGAACGGCGCGACCGTCGAAGTGTCATCCAGCATCAATATGCTGACCCTGGCCAAAGTTGTAATCGGCGCCGGTGGATTGACAAAGACAGGGGCGGGCACTCTTTTACTGGGTCAAACGGGTGACGTTTATCCGGGCGGCACAACTGTCAGCACGGGGACTTTGCGTCTGACGGCAGCGGCGGCAGGCACTGGCGGTGTTACCCTCAACAATAACACCACCCTGCAAGTTACCAACAACCTTACCTTGTCCAACGCGCTTAATGTGGCTGGCACGGGAACGGCAATTCAGTCGTTTGGCAGCAATCCCGGCACCAATATCTTTAGCGGCTCTTGGAGCGGCAGTGGAACAACCACATTCAGCGTTACGAACATGTTCATGTTCGGCGGCAGTCTGACCGGTTTTAGTGGCACAATTTCTTTCGGCACCAGTTCGGGCGTCTTCCAATTCAATAGCAGGACGAACGACAATCCCTGCACTGGCAGTGCCGCTGCCACTTTCGACTTGGGGACGGGTTCCGCCACGCTTTGCAACCTCAACGGTGCCGGTTTGACCTACGGCTTGGGCGCGTTGTCGGGCGGAGCCAATACAATTCTTGCCGGCCGCACCAGCAACAACATCGCCATGCCGGCAGGGACGACCTACAGCATCGGCGCCAACGGCAACAGCACGGTCTTCTCCGGGAAGATTGCCGACGGCCTTGATCAAGTGTCGGTGGTAAAAGTTGGTGCGGGTTCCTTGTTCCTCAACGGTGCCAACACTTACACCGGTGGGACCACGGTCAGCAACGGCATCCTGGGCGGCACCGGCAGCATCGCCGGGAATTTGATGGTTGCCCCTGGCGGCACCCTGTCACCCGGCGCGTCCGTTGGCACGTTCACCGTTGGCGGTAATGTCACCTTGAACGGCGCGGTGTTCATGGAGCTCAACCGGACCAGTCCCACGACCAATGACCAGCTCGTGGTCGCCGGGACCCTGGCGGCCAACAGCGGCAGCACGCTGGTGGTCACCAACATCGGACCGAACCTCATCAACGGCACCAAGTTCCAGTTGTTCAATAAGGCGGTTGGCGGCGCTGGGTTCACTTCGGTGACCTTGCCGGCACCCGGTACCTATACTTGGGCCAACAATATTGCGTCCGACGGAAGCATTACGCTGACCGGTGGTGGAATCAGCACCAATACACCAGTCATCACCAACTCGTTCTCCGTCGTCAATGGGACGCTGACCTTGAATTGGCCGTCAACTAATATTGGCTGGCGGGTGATGAGCAACTCGGTGAGTTTGATCGACACCAGCATGTGGTTCCAGGTCGTGGGTGCGGAAAACACCAACAAAGAGATTATGACCGTGGATCCGTCAAAGACCAACGTCTTCTTCCGGTTGCAGCTGCCATAAGTAATGGCGTAAGAATCTGCCTTCGGTTTGGTTGCAAAGCCGGGGTTGAGCGGAAGCTTGGCCCCGGCTCGTTTTATAAAACCGGCATGGCTGAAAATGGATGGTTTGGTATAACCACAAAGGGTTCGCGCCCGTTTATTGAAACTCAAATATGAGAATCACGACTATTGTCATGGCAACCGTTTTTTCAGCGGTTTTGTCTTTGCCCCAGTCAGGTCTGGCCCGCGAAAAGTGGCCACCGCCAACCGAAGCGGCCAAGCTCCAGGCAAAGGAGTTCAAGCAACACGAACAGGAGGTTTTGGAGCAGATTGCACCAGAGTTGCAGGAATGGGCGAAGAAGGGCAAGCCCTTCATTCCCTGGGCGGCGAAACCTGGTGATTTGCCGCAGGCCCCCGTTCCAGCGTTTCCCGGAGCGGAAGGTGGTGGAAAGTTCAGTTTTGGTGGACGCGGCGGGAGGATTTACGTCGTGACTAACTTGGACGACAGCGGGCCGGGAACTTTGCGCGAAGCGGTTGAAGCTGCCGGTCCGCGCACCGTCGTGTTCAACGTCGCTGGAATCATTCATCTCAAGATGCCCTTGTTCATCGAGGCACCGTATTTGACGATTGCCGGTCAGACCGCGCCGGGCGATGGCATCTGTATTGCCGGCCAAAGCGTCATGGACAATGCGCACGACGTCGTCATCCGCTACGTGCGATTCCGGCGCGGCAACACCGACGTGTTCGAACGGCAAAGCTGCCTCGCCGGCAGTCCGGTGGGCAATATCATCGTGGATCATTGCTCGGCCAGCTGGGGCAATGACCAAACCCTGGATACCTATCGTCACATGTATCAGCCGACGAACGGCGGCACCGCCCTCAAGCTTCCCACTGTCAATGACACGATTCAGTGGTGCATTATCACCGAGGCGCTCAATCTGAACAATCACGCCTTCGGCGGCGACTGGGGCGGGCGGAACACAGGCTTTCATCACAATCTCTTGGCCTGCAACACCGGACGCAACCCGAGCATCGCCATGTCTTATGACTTCAATTTCGTCAACAACGTGCTGTTCAACTGGCGCCACCGCTCGGTGGATGGCGGCGATGCGAACAGCCTGTTCAACATCATTAACAACTACTACAAACCCGGCCCCGCGACGCTCGACAATCCGGTGCGATACCGGATTGTGGAACCGGCGCAAAGCTGGAGCAAAACCAATCGCGTCAGCCGTTGGGGCAAAGCTTATGTGGCCGGCAACATCGTTGAGGGCAATCCCAGAGTGACGGCGGACAATTGGGACGGAGGTGTGCAATTCAACAAAGCTCCCGATTCAGATGCCAGTGGGGATATAGCCAAGGGCTTGATAGATGATCCCGTCCAGCTTAAGCAGATTATCTTGCAAGTCCGCGTGGACAAACCGTTCCCGATGGCGCCGGTGACGATTCAAACGGCGAAGGAAACTTACGAATCAGTTTTGGCGGGTGCCGGCGCGACATTGCCCAAACGCGATTCCGTGGACGAGCGCGCCGTCCGCCAAACAAAAACCGGCATCACCTGGGGAATGGGCAAGGAGTTCACTCCGGAGCCGATGAAGGGACTGGCCAAGAACAATATTGGCACAGCCGGCAACGGGATCATCACGGACGTCTCGCAGGTTGGCAGTTATCCCGAATACAAAGGCGAGCCGTTCAAAGACCTCGGTGCGGACGGAATTCCGCTTTGGTGGAAGAATAAGTACAAACTGGACGTGAACGATCCCAACCTGGCCGGCAAGGATTTGCAGGGCGACGGCTACACGGTCATCGAAAAATATCTCGATGGTCTCAACCCGACGAAGAAAATTGACTGGTCCAACCCCAAAAGCAACGTCAACACACTGACCGCCGACACATTCAAGCCATCCAAAAACTGAGCTATTTCTTCGTTGCTTTGGCGGGCGGTTGGCGATGATTGATGGGCGCGGGAACATGAAGCGCAACCTCCAAAACTTTTCAGGTTATGCGTGGGTCGTGGTGGCATTGCTCTGGCCGGTGGCAATGCTCAATTATCTCGACCGGCAGATGGTTTCCACCATCCGGGTTTCGATCCGCGCCGACATCCCAAGCATCGCCAAAGATCAGGACTTTGGCACGCTCATCGCCGTGTTCATGTGGGTGTACGCGTTTCTGAGTCCCATCGGCGGTTTCGTGGCGGACAGGTTCAACCGCCGTTGGACGGTCATCGGCAGCCTTGGGGTATGGTCGGCGGTGACTTGGGCGACTGGGCACGCCACCACTTTTTCCCAGATGCTATGCTTTCGCGCGCTCATGGGTGTCAGCGAGGCGTTTTACATCCCCGCGGCACTGGCCCTCATCGCAGACTTTCATTCCGGCGGTACCCGGGCCCGGGCGGTGGGCATTCATCAAAGCGGCATTTATGCCGGCCTCGCGCTCGGCGGCATCGGCGGTTACATCGCGCAAACCAGTTCGTGGCGGAACTGCTTTGCCTGGTTCGGTGTGGCGGGTGTGATTTATTCGGTGGTGCTGATGCTCGCCTTGCGGGACGCGCCGGCGCCGGCCGGTGAGGCCGGACCAAAAAGGAGTTCCGTCACCTTCGGCGAGACTTTGCGCGCCTTGTGGACGCAACCGGCGTTCTGGATTCTCGTCCTTTATTTCACGTTCCCGGCTGTTGCGGGCTGGGTGACGAAAAACTGGCTGCCCACCTACCTGGCCGACACCTTTCAGCTCAAGGAAGGACCGGCGGGACTGTCTGCCACGGGTTATATTCAACTGGCGTCGTTCGTCGGTGTGCTCCTTGGGGGCGTGGTGGCAGATGGGTGGATGCGTGTGACGCCGCGTGGCCGCATTTACACCAGCGCCATCGGTGTGCTCCTGCTGGTGCCGGCATTGTTGGGCCTTGGCTTCGCGTGGAGCCTCGGCGCGGCCATTGCCTTCATGGTGCTGTTCGGCATCGGCTGGGGATTTTTCGATTGTAATAACATGCCCATCCTCTGCCAGATCGCGCGACCCGAACATCGCGCAACCGGCTACGGCTGCATGAATTTCGTGAGCATCAGCGTGGGGGCAGGCACGACGGTGCTGCTCGGCTGGATGCGCGATCACGGCATCAAGTTTTCCGTGGCGTTCGCCGCGTCCGCGGCGGTAGCCTTGTTGAGCGCGGGACTGATTCTGTTGGTTCGGCCGAAAAGTGAACCAGAATTGGCCACGCGATGATTTTTGAGACTGGAAACGCCCAAATGAAAACTCCTTTGACCGGAATCATTCCGCCGATGGTCACGCCGCTGCGGGACCACGACGAACTGGACGTCGCGGGCCTGGAACGTCTCGTCGGACGCATGCTTGATGGCGGCGTCAACGGTCTGTTTGTTCTTGGCACGACTGGCGAGGGGCCGAGCCTGAGTTATCGTCTGCGCCGCGAACTGGTCGAGCGCGTCTGTCGCCAGGCCAAAAACCGCGTGCCGGTCCTGGTCGGTATCACTGACACGGCCTTTGTCGAATCGATCAATGTCGCCCGCCATGCCGCCGAGGCGGGAGCGGATGCGGTGGTGGCCGCCCCGCCGTATTATCTGCCGGAGGCCCAGCCGGAGTTGCGGGAATACCTCGATCATCTCGTGCCCGAACTGCCGCTGCCGCTGTACCTTTACAACCTGCCCGCGTTGACCAAGGTTTCCTTCGAACTGGAAACCGTGCGGCACGCGATGGACGTTTCACGCATCGTCGGCCTCAAGGACAGTTCGGGGAACCTCGATTATTTCAAGCGTGTTGCCGGCCTGCTTAAACAGCGTCCTGACTGGTCGCTGTTGATTGGCCCGGAGGAATTGCTGCTCGAATCCATTTCCGCCGGTGGCCTGGGCGGCGTGAGCGGCGGCGCCAATTTGTTTCCAAAATTGTATGTGGAACTGTTCCAGGCCGCCCGCGCCGGCAACCTGGCCCGGGCCCGGGAACTGCAATCGCAGGTCCTGCGCATCAGCCGTTCGCTCTACCGGATTGGCCGCCACTCATCGTCCATCATCAAGGGCATCAAATGCGCGCTCGCCTGCCTCGGCATTTGCGGCGATTTCATGGCCGAGCCGTTCCACCGTTTTCGCGCGGAAGAACGGGCGCTGGTCGAAAACCGCCTCCGGGAAATCTCTGCCGACCTGGAGAAGCTGAAACTTTGACCATGCATCTGACTTTCAACAAAACACGGAAATGGGTTGTCCAAAGGCAGATGGCCGCGCGACTCCATCTCGTTTTTATCTGGAGCGCGGTAGTGGTTGCGTTGGGTGTTTCCTGGTCAATGGCAGCGGAAGATTTGCGGGTCCTGAAACCCGCTGCGTTCGCGCATTACATCGAAGGCTTCAACACGATGGAGGATGAAAACGTCACCAATTTTGTCTCCAACGCCGATTCGTGGAATTGGCTCCGGAAAAACATCCCGTTGTTTGAATGCCCTGACCGCGAAGTGGAGGAGATGTATTATTTCCGGTGGTGGTCGTTCCGGAAACATCTGGAGCAAACACCCGATGGATTCGTGTTCACCGAATTTCTCACGCGACCGGCGCCGGTCAGCAGCGCGCTCGGCCATCAACTCATGGAAGGCCGCTGGCTGCACGACCAGAAATACCTCGATGACTATGTCCGTTACTGGTTGCGCAGCCCCGCCAGCCGGCAGCAACTTCACAAATACAGCAGTTGGCTGGAGAATGCGCTTTACCAACGTTATCTCGTCACCGGCGACAAAGGCTTTCTTGTTTCGTTGCTCGACGTTTTGACGGGCGACTACCAGCAGTGGGAACAGGAACGCCTGACCACCAACGGTCTGTTCTGGCAGTATGACGTCCGCGACGCGATGGAGGAATCCATCAGCGGTTCGCGCACGAACAAAAATCTCCGCCCGACAATCAACAGTTACATGTTCGGCAACGCCCGCGCCATCGCCGCCACGGCCCGGCTCGCTGGCAAAAAGGAACTGGCGGACGAATTTGACGCCAAAGCCGCGGAATTAAAAAGACTCGTCCAGGCAAAATTGTGGAATCCGGACGCGAAATTTTTTGAGGTGCTCCGCGACGATGGAAAGTTTTCCAACGTGCGTGAGGAAATCGGTTTCATCCCGTGGATGTTTAAATTACCTGATCCCGATCGGGGATATGAAACGGCGTGGGCGCAGTTGACCAATTTACAGGGATTTCGCGCGCCTCACGGCATTACGACTGCTGAACGGCGGAGCCCAAACTTTCGTTCGCACGGTTATGGCCATTGTGAATGGGACGGCGCAGTCTGGCCGTTTGCTACGTCGCAAACGCTCGATGCCCTGGCCAACGTGCTGCGCGATTATCCGCAGGACATCGTCACGGCACGCGACTATTTCGACGCGTTTCTCACCTATGTTCACAGCCAGCAGGCCGACGGCAAACCATACATCGGCGAATATCTCGATGAAACGACCGGCCAATGGATCAACGGCAAGGATGGCCGCAGCCGTTATTACAACCATTCAACCTTCGCTGACCTGCTTATTACCGGGGTCGTCGGCTTGCGTCCGCGCGCGGATGACACGGTGGAAATCCAGCCACTGTTGCCCGACGGCATGTGGGACTGGTTCTGTCTTGACGGCGTGAAATACCACGGCCATGTGCTCACCATCATATGGGACAAGGACGGCAAACGTTACGGCCGGGGCACGGGGCTGATGGTGCTGGCTGACGGAAAAGAAATTGCGCGCGACGGGAAATTGACGAAGCTGGACGGGAAACTGCCGTGAAAAAATGGTTTCTATTCATTGTGCTGGGAACGGCTTTGGCTGCCACGGCCGCGCCCAAAAAATTGTCGCCCATCATTTCCGCCGGCGCGGATGGCCGTCTGGTTTACGACGCCGATGAACGCGGTAATCGCGTCCCGGATTTTTCCAATTGCGGTTACGCCGGTGGCGACCAACCCATTCCCAACGCGCCCGTTCGGCTTGTGGTTGCACCGGTCCCCGGTGACAGCACGGCGCGGATTCAAAAGGCGATTGATTACGTTGCGAGCTTGCCACCGGATGCCGGCGGCATTCGGGGCGCGGTATTGTTGCTCAAGGGCCGTCACGAGGTTTTGGGCAGCCTGCAGATCACCAATTCGGGTGTGATATTGCGCGGCCAGGGGGTGGGGGAGGAAGGAACGGTACTGGTCGCGGTGGGACAGGATCGTCGCACCTTGATTCGCATCGCCGGGAAAAATGACCGGACAATCCGTACCAATGAGACCTGGCAAATCGCAAACGACTACGTCCCGGTCGGTGCGAACTGTTTCCAGCTCAAGGACGCCGGTGGTTTGCAAGCCGGCGATACCATCAACGTCATCCGTCCCAGCACGCAGGCGTGGATTGATCGGTTGGGCATGACGGAATTCGGCGGCGGGATTGGTGACTGGCGGCTGGTCTGGCACCCAGGCTCTCGTGATCTGGCGTGGGATCGGGTCATTAAATCCATCGAGGGCAATCGGGTCACTGTGGACGGGCCGATCACGACGGCAATGGAAAGTGTCTTTGGCGGCGGGTATGTGGGAATTTATTCCTGGCCCGGCCGCATCAGCCAGGTCGGCATAGAAAACCTCCGGCTCGAATCCGCGTTCGATGCGCAAAATTCCAAAGACGAAAATCATTCGTGGATGGCGATCACGATGGAAAATGCCGCCGACGCCTGGGTTCGTCAGGTCGCGTTTGAGCATTTCGTCGGGTCGGCGGTGGCGATTTATGAAAGTTGCAAGCGCGTGACGGTCGAAGATTGCCGGTCGCTTGCGCCGGTTTCGGAAGACGCTGGTTATCGTCGGCACACCTTTTTCACAATGGGACAACAGACTTTGTTCCTGCGCTGTTTTGCCGAACACGGTCGCCACGATTTCTCCGTCGGTCATTGCGCCGCCGGGCCGAACGCGTTTGTGCAGTGCGAAGCCAGTTTGCCGCAAGACGACAGCGGCGCGATTGAAAGCTGGGCGAGCGGAACTCTTTTTGACAACGTGTGGATTGACGGTGGCGGTTTGAGTTTGATGAATCGCGGCAGCGATGGCGAAGGCGCGGGTTGGTCAGCGGCAAACTCTGTCTTGTGGCAGTGCAGCGCGTCAAAAATTTCCTGCGAAAATCCGCCGACGGCACAGAATTGGGCGTTCGGCTGCTGGGGCGAATTTAAGGGCATTGGTGTCTGGCGCGAAGCCAATTCGTCCGTTCGCCCGGTGAGTTTGTTGGTTGCGCAACTCGCCGACCGTCTTGGTGCTGATGCTGCGGCGAAAATAAAATTGATGCCGCGCTCGCTCGAAGAATTCAGCAATCCGACAGTCGAGCAGGCGGCGAAGCTGATTGAAAATTCGCGCAAGCCTGCGCCGCAACTTTCGGATTACATTGCCGCTGCGTCAACGCGCGCCCCAATTTCAATTGAATCCGGCGACGCCAAAAGCGTTGATGAAGTTCCCGGTTCAGAATCCAGAATTCAAAATTCAAAATTCAAAATTTCAGTGACGAACGGCTGGCTGGTGTGCGACGGCAAATTGCTGATCGGCGGCGTTGAAGGAATAAATTGGTGGCGCGGCAACATGAGACCAAGCGAAGCAAAAAATTATGGCGTGAACCTGACGCGATTCGCGCCGGGCCGCGACGGCGCAGGTTTCACCGACGATTTGAACGAAGTCGCGGACGGTATGATTTCAAAAAATCAAGTCGCGCTCGATCATCATTACGGACTTTGGTATGATCGCCGCCGCGAGGATCATGAGCGTGTGCGCCGGATGGATGGCGATGTCTGGGCGACGTTTTACGAGCAACCGTTCGCGCGTAGCGGTCGGGGCACGGCGTGGGACGGCTTGAGCCAGTACGATTTGACGAAATTTAATCCGTGGTATTGGTCGCGGCTCAGGGAGTTTGTCGATGTTTGCGATGAACGCGGGCTGGTCTTGTTCAACGAAAATTATTTCCAGCACAACCTCCTGGAAGTCGGAGCGCACTGGGTGGACTGCCCGTGGCGATCGGCCAACAACATCAACCACACTGGCTTTCCCGAGCCGCCGCCGTTCGCCGGCGACAAGCGGATTTTCATGGCCGAACAGTTTTACGATGTGACGAATCCCGTCCGCCGGGAATTGTATCGCCATTACATCCGCCAATGCCTTGACAATTTCACGAACAATTCCAACGTCCTCCAGTTCACCAGTGACGAATTCACCGGGCCGCTGGCCTTCATGCAGTTCTGGCTCGATACCATCGGTGGTTGGGAACACGAGACCGGCCGCCAGCCACTGGTGGCGTTGAGTTGCACGAAGGACGTGCAGGACGCGATTCTCGCCGATCCACAGCGGAGCAAACTGGTGGACGTGGTGCAATTCAAGTACTGGTGGCTTACGGACAAGGGGACCTTTGCGCCGAAAGGCGGCCAGAATCTTTCGCCGCGCCAGTTCGAACGCCAATGGAAGGGCGGACGGCCCAACGACCTCAATCTCGCCCGGATGGCGGCGGAATACCGGCGGCAAAATCCAGACCAGGCGATCATCAACGATTTCAATTCCGGCGCTTGGGCCTATGTCTGCGCCGGTGGATCGATGCCCAATCTGCCGCGAACAACGGATGCGCGATTGCTGGAGGCAATTCCCCAAATGAAACCATGGGCGGAGGCCAGTGGCGATAACCGGCGGGTGTTGCGCGAACCCGGGAACCAGTATCTCGTTTATTCATCGGAGGAACATTCCGCCGGACTTGAATTGTCGGCGGAAACCGGCTCGTTTCAGCTCCGCACGGTGGACACGCGGACGGGGAAAGTGGCAACCCAGGCCGAAACGGTGCCGGCCGGGAAAGACGTTGTTCTGTCGAAGGGTGTTGTCTGGCTGACGAGGAAATGAATTTATGAAACCGACCCGAGTTTCTTGGAGAATTGCCCAATGGATTATTGCACTCGCGCTCTTTGGGTCGTGCATTGTTCATGCCGAAATCGTCTCCATCGTCATCGAATCCAATGCCGCACCGCGCGTGGTATTCGGCGCGGAGAAACTGGCCGGGGCCCTGAAGGCAGCCAAAATTGATTCAGATGTTGTCCATTCGGACCAGGCCAGAGGACGGAAAATCGTTGTTGGCTTGCAACCGGCCGGCAATACGGGCCGCGAAGGTTACTCGCTGGATTCACTCCCCGGTGGCGTCATTGCGGTAAATGGCGCCGACGATTCCGGTGTGCTCTACGGTTGCCTGGAACTGGCCAAACGGATCCGGGAATCCGGCAAACTGCCGGTTGGCTTGCACTATGCCGACCAGCCGGTGTTCACCCTGCGCGGCACGTGCATCGGATTGCAGAAGACCTACATCCTGCCCGGCCGCCACGTTTACGAATATCCCTATACGCCGGAATTGTTCCCGTGGTTTTACGACAAGAATCTCTGGCGCGAATATCTGGATTTTCTCGCGGCGAACCGCATGAACACGCTGTATCTCTGGAGCGGCCATCCGTTCGCGTCGCTCGTGCGGCTGAAGGGTTATCCTTACGCGGTCGAGGTGACAGACGACGTTTTCCAAAAAAATCAGGAGCAATTCCGCTGGCTGGCCCAGGAATGCGACCAGCGCGGCATCTGGCTCGTACAGATGTTTTACAACATCATCGTCTCGAAACCATTCGCCGAGACGAACGGAATTTCCACCCAGCTTTCCGCCCCTACGCCGCCCACGACCGATTACACCCGCAAATCCATCGCCGAATTCGTGAAACAATATCCCAACGTCGGCCTGATGGTTTGCCTCGGTGAGGCGCTGAAAGGAACACCGAACCAGTTGAACTGGTGCACCAACGTCATTTTGCCCGGCGTTCTGGACGGCATGAAAGCCGCCGGTCTCAAGCAGGAACCGCCCGTGGTCATCCGCACGCATGCGATGGACGCGGACGCCATCATGCCCGCGGCGTATCAGGTTTATTCCAATCTGTTCACCGAATCGAAATACAACGGTGAATCGCTGACGACGTGGGAGCCGCGCGGCAAGGATCAGGCGATTCATCTCGCGATGAGCAAGCTCGGCCCGCATCTCGTCAACATCCACATCCTGTCGAACCTCGAACCGTTCCGCTACGGCGACCAGCAGTTCATCAAAAAATCAGTTCAAGCCTCGCGCGATCGGCTGGGTGCGAGCGGAATTCATCTTTATCCGCTCTCATATTGGAACTGGCCGTATTCGCCGGACATTGCCGATCCGCCGCTGTTGCAATGGCACCGCGACTGGATTTGGTTCGAGGCCTGGGCGCGTTACGCGTGGAATCCCGATGTGCCAGAGAAGGAAGACCGAGCCTACTGGATTTCGCGGCTTGCGGAATATTACGGCAACACGAACGCTGCGGAGAAAATCCTCGACGCTTACAACGCCGCCGGCGAAGTCGCGCCGCGATTGATCCGGCGCTTTGGCATCACCGAAGGAAATCGGCAAACGCTCTCGCTCGGCATGACGCTCGACCAGTTGGTGAACCCGATGAAATACGGCGCAATTGAAGATTTGTGGCTGTCGCAATCGCCGTCGGGCGAGCGGCTCGACGAGTTTGTGAAGAAGGAATGGAATCACGAACCGCACGTAGGCGAAACGCCGCCATCCATCATCGCCGAGGTTTTGGATTATGCTTCGAACGCAGTTGCAGCGGTCGAAGCTGCTGAACCGCTGGTGACGAAAAACCGCGATGAATTTGAGCGTTGGCGGAATGATGTTCATTGCATCCAGACGATGGCAGAAAATTACGCAGCGAAAGTGAACACGGCGAAACTGGTTTTGCTTTACAATTACAGCCATGACATTGCCGACATGGAAAAAGCTGAAAAATATCTGGCTGAAAGTTTTGCCGACTATCAAAAATTGGGCGCACTGACGGAAAAAGCTTATCGCTTTGCCAATGGAATGCAGACTTCGCAACGGAAAATTCCCGTCAGCGGCGGCGTTGGCGGCAAAGGAACGAATTACCTCTGGTTACAGCTTGTGCCACTTTACTACAAAGAGTATGAGGATTTTCACGCGAAGGTCGCGCAGCTCAAACAAAGCGCGAGCGTAACAAACGTGGTTGACGATTCCAGCATCAAACCTTGGCCGGCTGCCACTTTCAAACTCATCAGTACCAACGCGGAGATTTACGAGGTCAAGCTGGGGGCAAAGGTTTTCACGGACCGGAATTTTACGATTCAAAGCGTGGCTCCGGAATTGAACGGCCTGACGGGCATCCGCTTTTCCCACGAAGCGGCGAAGAAAGGCCGTTACGAACCGGTTGAATTTGAGGTTTTGGAACCGGTGCAGGTGCTGGTGGGGTATTTCAAAAACAGCCAGAAGGGCTGGTTGCAGGTACCTGACCTTGAAACCGCCGCCCAGGCCGACGAACGCGGCGGGGTGGACACGGTGATTGAAAATGCGGCGAGTGTCCAGGGCTGCCCGGGTGTGGACATCCACGCGTTCCGATACGGGCCGGGCCGGCAAAAGTTGGAACTCATCGGCAAGGGCAGTTTCGTGGTCCTTGGCATCGTGCCGCAGGCGGTGAAACTGGAGAAGCGGGATGCGCACCGCGGTGGAGGTCTGCCATGAATTCGGAATTCAGGATTCAGAATTCAACAGCCGCGGATTGGTGGACTTTTGATTTGAAAGCATTGGTCTGTGTTTTCGTAATGGCGGGAGTGTTGCCGCTCTCCGCCGCCGGGCCGGGGGTTGTGGACACGACTTCGAGTCCTCACGCCCAAGTCCGCACGGTTGGCCTTGATGAGGTGCAATGGACGCATGGTTTTTGGGCTGACCGGTTCGACCTTTGCCGCACGCAGATGGTCCCGCAAATGGGAGCGTTGATGCGGGGGACAAAATACTCGCAGTTTTATCAGAACTTCCGCATCGCCGCCGGCCTGGCCGAGGGGCATTACCGGGGTGCGCCGTTTAATGACGGCGATTTCTACAAATTCCTGGAAGCCGCGTCCGCCACGCTGGCCGTGACCAACAACCCCCGGATTGACCGGAAGCTCGACGAGGTCATTGACGTCATCGCCCAAGCCCAGCGCGCGGATGGTTACCTTCACACGCCCGTGCTGGTCCGGCAACGCAACGGCGACACGAATGCCGCGCCGTTCCAGGACCGGAACAATTTCGAGATGTACAACCTGGGCCACCTGATGACGGCCGCGTGCGTGCATTATCGCGTTACGGGGCGCACCAATTTCCTTGCCGTGGCGTGCAAGGCGGCGGACTTCCTTTACGCGACGTTTCGCGATGCGCCGCCGGAAGTGGCGCGCAGCTCCGTTTGTCCGTCGCATTACATGGGCATTATCGAACTCTATCGCGCCACGCGCAACCCGCGTTACTTGGAACTGGCGAAAAAGTTTTTCGCGCTGCGCAACGGGATCAAGGACGGCGGCGATGACAATCAGGACCGTATCCCGTTTGCGGAGCAAACCGAGGCCGAAGGCCATGCCGTGCGCGCCAATTACCTCTATGCCGGCGCGGCGGATTTGTTCATGGAAACCGGCGATACGAATGTGTGGCAGCCCTTGGCAGCAGTTTGGACCAATGTCGTCACAAAAAAAATGTATATCACCGGCGGTTGTGGCGCGCTTTATGACGGCGCGTCGCCGGACGGCGCGAAGGACCAGAAAACCATCACGCGCGTCCATCAGGCTTACGGGCGCAATTATCAGCTGCCCAACACCACCGCCTATAGCGAGACCTGCGCCAACATCGGCAACGTGTTGTGGAACTGGCGGATGTTCCTCGCCACCGGCGAAGCGCGGTTCATGGACGTGGTCGAACGAGCGCTTTACAACAGCGTGCTTTCCGGTGGAAGCCTGGACGGGACGAATTTCTTTTACACCAATCCCCTCCGGGTGACGGACCCGCTGCCGGCGGAACTGCGCTGGTCGCGGACCCGCGTGCCGTTTGTCAGTTCGTTTTGTTGTCCGCCCAACCTCGTCCGCACCATCGCCGAAGTTGGTGGTTACGCCTACGGCAAATCCGACGACACCATCTGGATGAATCTCTACGGCGGCAGTACGCTCACCACGGTATTGCCCGGCGGACAAAAGGTGAAACTGACGCAGGAAACCGATTATCCGTGGAATGGCCGGGTCCGCATCACCATCGACGACTGTGGCCCGGCGGCGTTCGCTTTGAAATTGCGGATTCCCGACTGGACCAGCGGCGCGTCGGTGTGGATCAACAACCAGCCGGCGGAGTTTTCACCGGTGCCGGCAAGCTATTTTGAAATCCGCCGCATTTGGAAACCGGGCGATTTTGTGGATTTGGACTTGCCGATGCCGCCGCGCCTGATGGAGGCCAATCCGCTGGTCGAGGAGGATGCCAATCAGGTGGCCATTCAACGCGGTCCCGTGGTGTACTGCCTCGAATCGCCTGACCTGCCGTCCGGTGTCCGCCTGACGGACGTGATGATTCCGGCGGACATGAAATTGGTGGAGCGCTATGACCGCCGGTTGCTGGCCGGGGTGGTGGTTTTGGAGGGCAAGGCGCTCGCCCAGCCTGTGGAAAACTGGAGCGGAAAACTCTACCGCGAGCTTCGTCCTGCAGATCGCGAACCGGTCAATGTCCGGTTCATTCCATACTCTGTTTGGGGCAATCGCGGGCCGTCGGAAATGTCCGTCTGGCTGCCGCTCGCACGAAATAACTGACATCGGCGGAATCGCAAGGAGGCATTTGTCCATTGGACCCGGCTACTGGCTTGCAGGTGCTCCAATCTGATCGCCGCCCGGCACAACTTCTCGGTTCAACCTTGATTTCAGGTAACGGTTCATCGCATGGAGATGATTCAGTTGTTGGTCAAACGGTGTAACTGTCCGTCAAACAAGTATTGCCGGCCGGCTTCCGTGTTCAATTCGACTTTGTGATCGCCGTAACGGACGCAGCCGGGATTGCCAAGTTTTGATCGGATGGTGGCGCGTGTCAGTACACCTTTGTCCCAGGCCAGGTCCACTTCAAATCCGCCCCGGGCGCAGAGGCCGTTTACCGAACCGGCCAGCCAGGCCTTGGGCAGTGCTGGCAAGAGGTCCAAAATCCGCACTTCGGACTTTCCCTTCACTGCTTCCGTCCACTGGCTTTGCAGCAGCAGTTCGGCGATGCCGGCGGCGGCCCCGAAATTGCCGTCAATCTGGAACGGCCCGCACAGGTCAAACAGATTGGGCAGGGTCCGCTTCTGGAGCAGACCGGTCAATTGCTGATGCGCGAAATCACCGTCACCGACCCGTGCCCAAAGCGGAATGCGCCAGGCATAGCTCCAGCCGGTGCTGCCATCGCCACGCCACGTCAACAGAACCTTGGCGGCGGCGAAAACCTTCGGGTCAGCCGGCGCGATATCCGCGCCGGGATACAATGCCCACAACGGCGACAGGTGACGATGGTTGTTGTCCGGTTTGTCAATGTCGTCCAGCCATTCCTGCAACTGGCCGTACTTGCCAATTTGATTGGGCGGAAGCCGGTCGCGCACGCCGGCCAGTTCCGTCGCAAATTTTTTGTCGGTGTTCAAAATGTTCGCCGCTTCAATGGTACAATTCATCAAGGCGCGGATGAGCTGGTTGTCCATCGTCGGACCGTAGCAAAGTGTTCCTTCTTCGGGCGAAAAGGAAGGCGACGAGACCAGCCATCCGGTCTTGGGATCCTTTGCCAGATAATCCACGAAGAACAGTGACGCCTGCTTCAGGTCCGGATAGGCCCGGGCGAGAAATTTCCTGTCGCCGGTGAACAAATAATGTTCCCACAAATGATAACCCAGCCAGGCGCCGCCGGTCGGCCAGACGCCGTCAATGTTGTTGATCGGCGCGGTGCCGCGCCAGAGGTCGGTATTGTGATGCACCACCCAGCCGCGACAACCGTATTGCTCTTTGGCCGTGCGTCCGCCGCTGATGACCAGGTCATCAATCATGTCAAACAGCGGTCCGGTGCATTCGCCGAGGTTGGCGACCTCCGCAGGCCAGTAGTTCATCTCGCAATTGATGTTCAGCGTCCATTTGCTCTCCCACGGCGGGTTCAATAACTCGTTCCAGATACCCTGGAGATTGGCCGGTTGACCGCCCGGACGGCTGCTCGAAATGAGCAGGTACCGGCCATATTGAAAGTCCAGGGCGGCCAGCGCCAGATCTCCTTCCAGTCCGGCGGACTTCACCTGTTTCAAGCGTTCGTCCGTGGGCAGGTCGGCCCGGTCGGTGTGGCCGAGATCAAGGCTCACCCGGCGGAACAGGCCGCGATAATCCGCGAGGTGATCGGCCAGAATCGCATCGTAGGTCCGCCGGCTGACTTTTGCCAGGTCACTGGCGCAGCGCTTGTCGGGATCGGCGCTGATGTCCTGGAAATTCTTGAAGCTGGTCGCGGCGGTCAAAAACAATGTGACCGAGTCGGCATTGCTGACGGTGATGACATCACCTTGGACCGAGGTTGTGCCACCCAGGGCGGCCACGCGTACCTGTGATTCGAACCGCAATCCTCCGATTTCAACCTGTCCGGTCATAGTGAGCGTGTCCGGGGCAGTAACTTTTGTTTGTGAGTTTGTTTGCGGACTGTCCATCTTCAGCGTGAAACTGATGCGCCCAGCCTGGTTGGCGGTGATCCGCAAAACCATCGCCTGGTCCGGATAACTGGCAAACACCTCGCGTTGGCAGGTCACACCATCCGCTTCATAGGTCGTGCGCGCGATGGCGGAATCGAGATCCAATTCACGGTGGTAATGGGTGACATTGCCCTGGCCGGTGAAATGCAGACGCAGGTCGCCGAAAGGTTGGTAGGCCTTCTGCCGCACCGGATCGCTGAGAAACATTTTTCGGGTGAGATCTTCCGCCTCCTTGATCTTTCCATCGAACAAAAGCTGCCGGATTTCGGCCAGATGATCCCGGGCGCCGGTGCGCACGTAATCATGCGGCTGTCCCTTCCAAAGAGTGTCCTCATTGAACTGGATGCGTTCCTCAGGGACGCCGCCGAAGATCATCGCACCCAGGCGGCCGTTTCCAATGGGCAGGGCGTCCGTCCATTGTCCGGCCGGTTGGTTGTACCATAAACGGGCAGCCCCGTTTTCCCCGGCCATCGTGCGACTGGCGGTGCAAATAAACAGCAGGGACATGGCCAGGAACGACGGCAGGATATTTCTCGTGAACATGGCGTATGATTGTTCCAAAACACGCTTCTGACAAGCTTGCCGTGAATCAGGATATCAGGTTCCGTCCGGGCAATTATCCTGCATTCTCTGGATTGAGCAAATTCCGCCCGCACTCTATACTGAAGTGCATTAAAATCAGGCCTGCACCCGGGCTGACAGGTCATTCACAGAGAGAACCGGAACATGAAAAAATCATTGGTCATGGCGGTGGCAGCATGCTTCGGCATGCTGGTTTCCGCACCAAATGTCCTGGCTGATGGCGACCAGGCGAACCCATCATCGCTGAAGACGGCGGAAGACACGGAAGCGGCCTATCCCGATCTGACGGAGGAAAACAAACAGAAAATCCTCGAACTGCTCAAACAGGCCCGGGAGGAGGCGATGGATGGCGGCAGCAGCGACGAAAAAACCGCCATTTTCCAGAGGTACAAGGGCAAAATTAACAACTATCTCTCCAAACAGGGAATTCATCCCGCCAAGAAAAAGGCGGCCAAACCGGCAGGCGACAAGTGAGTTCAATTTGCCTGACCGGGGAACGGAATTCCGACACCGAACGCTCATGACCAAAACGGGTATGTGGAAAGCCAACTGGGAACAGACCAAGCAACGCTTTGTTGACTGGTGGAACCATGAAGGGCTGCTGATCGGCATGTGGGGGGCGCCGGAAACCGGCCGCTGCATTCACGAAAACGTGCCGGCACCCGTGAAACCGGCCACCCTCGAAGAGCGCTATTGCAACGCCGCCTTCCGCGCGGCGGAAAACCATTACCGCCTCGCCCGCTCGGTGTTCCCGCTGGACGTTCTGCCGAGCGCGACCACCGACCTCGGCCCCGGCTCGCTCGCGCTTTTCCTCGGTGCCAGGCCCGGCTTTGCCGAGGATACCGTCTGGTTCCATCCGTGCATCGAGCAGGAACTCGAACCGGAAAAATTGCCACCGCTGAAATTTGATCCCCATCATCCGTGGTGGCGTACCACGGAGGACATCCTCTGCCGTTGCGCGGAGCTGGCGCGCGGCAAATACATCGTCGGGTGCCCCGACCTGATTGAAAACGTGGACGTGCTGTCGTCACTGCGCGGCGCGCAGACGCTGCTCATGGACATGGTCGAGCGGCCGGAATGGGTGGAACAAAAGGTCCGGGAAATCAACAACGTCTGGTTCGCTGCTTACCAGCGCATCTACGATTTGATCAAACTGGAGGACGGCAGCTCGACGTTCGGCGCGTTTTACATCTGGGGGCCGGGCAAGGTGGCGAAGGTGCAATGCGACGCCTCGGCGATGTTTTCGCCGAAAATGTACCAGCAGTTTGTTGTGCCGTCGCTCACCGCGCAGTGCGAGTGGCTGGATTATTCGCTTTACCATCTCGACGGCACCCAAGCGATGGTGCATCTCGACACGTTGCTGGCAATCAAACCGCTGAATGCGATTGAATGGACGCCGCAGGCCGGCCTCGAAACCGGTGGACACAAACGCTGGCACGACATGTATCGCCGCATCCTCGCTGCCGGCAAATCTGTGCAGGTTGTCAACGTCGAGTTAAACGAGGTGCTGCCCCTGCTCGACACCCTCGGCCCGAAGGGTGTTTATATGCTCATTCAGTTCAAGGACGAACGCGAGGCGGAGCAGATTCTGGAACGCGTGGGCAGTTATTGATGAACCAGCAGGAGAAAACAACATGAGCCAACCCGTTTTACGTCATATCGCCAATCTTTGGACGCTCATGCAGCATCCGTCGAAAGAGAATGAATGGTCGCTGGAGCAAAAGCTGCGCGCAATCAAGGAAGCCAGGTTCGACGGTGTGTGCTGGGCCGGCAGCCCGGAATTGCACGAGGGAACGAAACGGCACGGATTGATTTTCGTCGGCGGCATGGCGTCCGGCAACGCGGCGGAATTTCCACGCTTGCTCCGGGAGCAAAAGGAAGCCGGGGCCCATCACGTCAACGTGCAGCTGGCCGGCGATGAAATGTTGACGCCCGAAGCACTTGAACTTGCGTTGGTGCTGAATCAAGAAGGGCGCAGGCTTGGTCTGAAGCCCGCCATCGAGACCCACCGCGGCACCTGTACTGAGACGCCGGAGAAAACCTACGCGCTGGCCGATACGTATCAGAAACTGATCGGCGAACTGTTGCCACTCTCGTGGAACTTCTCCCATTTTGCGGTCGTCAAACATCTCGTCCCCGGCAATTTCGCCAAACGGCTGATTATCCGGCCCGATCTGATTCAGCGCGCGCAGCAGTTCCACTTTCGTCCATTCAACGGGCATCACGTCCAGGTGCCGGTCACCGATGGGAAGGGAAATCTGACGTCGGAGGTCAAAGACTGGCTGTCCTTCGCCGGGGCGATGCTCCAGTGCTGGCTGGACGGCAACCGCAATTCCGGGCGCGAGATCTTCATCTGTCCGGAAATGGGGCCGGTGGAGGGCGGCTACAACCTTTCGATTCTGCACAACAGTTGGGAGGACGCCAAAATCCTGCGCGGCGAGATCGACAAATTGTGGAAAACGCTGATATCGTGAACAGCTTTGGGTTTGCAGACGCCGGTCCACAGGATCACAAAAGGCAGACAAAAGGAGATGCCTTCTGGTGCAGGCCATGGTAGGTTGAGTGGCATCATGAATGTCGTCACCAAAGCGCATCGTGAACTGTACCGGAGAGAAGGCTACATGATCCTGCCGGGCGTGATCCCGGCTGACCTGCTGGCGATGTTGCGCGAGGAATGCTCCTACTACCTTGGCTATTACGATTCCATCATGGACTCGAAGGGCGTGCAGACCGAAGGCATCAGTCATCGCGGCAAGCGCTATTTCATCAACAACCGCTACCGTTTGAGCAGCCAGCTGTGGCAATTCATTTTCAGCGATTTGATGGCGAAGGTTGCTGAAGCCACGGTCGGGCCGGACGCGCAACTTTTCCACGAGCAATGGGTCGTCAAAGGCGCGGAACAGGGCATGAAATTTTCCTGGCATCAGGACAGCGGCTATGTGAAGTGGTATGACCCGACGACGCAACACAAGCCTTACGTCACCTGCTGGTGCACGCTCGACGACGTGAGCGAGGAAAACGGCACGGTTTATATTTTGCCGCATTCGCGCGCGGGCACGCGGGACAAAATCATTGATCACATCAAGGAAGAAGGCTCGAACGACTTGATCGGCTACACCGGCAGCGATCCCGGCGATCCGTTGATCGTCCCCGCCGGCAGCATTGTGGCGTTCGACAGCTATCTGCTTCATCGCAGCGGCCCGAACAAAACCAACCGGATGCGCCGCGTTTATCTCCCGCAATACAGTGCCGCGCCAATCAAGCGTCCCGACGGCAAACCGTGGGCAATGGCCACGCCGTTTCTCAAGGGCGGCAAGGTCGTTTATGACCACGCCAATGACACGGCGGAAAAATACGGGCCGTTTCCGGCGGACAAGAAGTAAAACCGCGAACCACGCGAACCACGCAAACGCTTTCAGGATAAAAACTTTGACGCGAATTTCACGAATTCACACAAATTGAAAGCCTGTAAGGCTGACAGATAATAGCCCAGGGCAAACGCAGTGCCACCCTGGGGTTAATCGTCCACAAAATTTCCAAGCCCTGTAAGGGCGACACAACGGCTTCAACATTCGTCTTTCGTAGGAGCTTGTGGTCGCTCCGGTGGCACATCCGGTTCTATCAGCAGCAGGGGCATGTCTTGCGGGAAGCGATGGTCGTCAAGATTTGCTCTGTCGAAAGAAAGTCCGTAGGCAACGGAGAATCGCCGAAACAACCGATCACGACGCGATTCGGGAAGCTGCCCAACCCGAGCCGGGTTGTTCACGTCGAAAACAGGTGCTCTTGCAACGAATGGCATTGCAAGGAGTATGCTCATTGTTGCATCAATTATTCAAGCCGGAGTGGGAAAACTGTGCCGACTCTTTCGCCCTTACAGGGCTTGGAAATTTTGTGGACGATGAACCCAGGGCGTCGCTCGCCGACCCGCTTTGCCCTGGGCTATTATCTTTCGGGCTTGCAGCCCTTTGAATTTGTGTTCGCGTGTTTGGCGTGGTTCGCGGTTTGAAATTTATCCAGCGTATTTAAATTCGTGCTAATTCGTGAAATTCGTGTCAAAAACTTTGCGCCGCTGTGTTGAGGCGGCTTGCTGATATGCTTGCGCGGCATGGCCTGACTGGTTATCAAATGCCTGCAACCAGTGAACGAAATCCAGTCCATCTTTCAACAGAACGGTCTGCGCCTCGTCTGGCGCTTCAAGGAACAAATTCTTTGGGTCGAGCCGTGGGGCAAAGACAGTATCCGCGTCCGCGCGACGACGCTGGCTGAAATGCCGCTGCGCGACTGGAGTCTGCTCGCGCCGAAAAAATCTCCGGCGAAGATTTTCATCGGGGAGAATTCCGCGCGCATCGAGAATGGAAAACTCACCGCGACGATTGATGCAAAATCCGGCCGCGTGCGTTTCTTCAAATCCGGTCGCAGCGAGCCGCTGGCCGAGGAAATTTTTGCGCGCACGAATTATCCGCCGTCGCGCACATTCAAATCCGTCGGTGGCGATCTGTTCCGTTGCGAAGCGAGCTTCACGGCGTTTGACGACGAGCGCATTTACGGTCTCGGCCAGCGGCGGCACGGATTGCTCGACCAGAAGGGTTGCATCCTCGAACTCACGCATCGCAACTCGCAGATTTCCATCCCGCTGCTCGTCTCCAGCCGCGGCTACGGTTTGCTCTGGCACAATCCCGGCATGGGCCGTGTGGAGCTTGGCCGCACACAGACGCGCTGGGTCGCCGACGCCTCGCGGTTGATTGATTACGTCGTCACGACCGGTGACGGTTACGCCGGCATCATGGAACGCTACGCGGATTTGACCGGCCACGCGCCGGTGTTGCCGGAGTGGGCCGCCGGTTTCTGGCAATGCAAGCTCCGCTACAAGACGCAGGATGAACTGCTCGCCGTCGCGCGCGAACACAAGCGTCGCGGCCTGCCCATGTCCGTCATCGTGGTTGATTACATCCACTGGACAAAGATGGGCGAATGGAAGTTTGACCCGGCCTGCTGGCCCGACCCGGCGGCCATGGTGCGGGAGCTGGACAAAATGGGCATCAAGGTCATGGTATCCGTCTGGCCGACGGTGAATCCGGACAGCGAAAACTACGCCGAACTCGAACGGCGCAACCTGCTCGTCCGCACCGAACGCGGGATGCCCACCTTTATCCGCTTCACGGACACCAACGCCAAACACACCGTCATCTCCCATCTGCTGGACAGCACGCATCCGGAGGCGCGCGAGTTTCTCTGGAGCAAACTCCGTGATCATTACCACCGCCACGGCATCAAAATCTGGTGGCTGGATGCCATCGAACCGGAGATGGCCACCTACGACCATGACAATGTCCGCTATCACGCCGGTAATGGCCTCGAAGTCGGCTGTCTTTACCCGATGTTCCAACAACAGGCACTTTACGAGGGCATGAAGTCCGCGGGCGAAACGGAAATCGTGACCTTGGGCCGCGCCGGTTTTGCCGGCAGCCAGCGTTACGGCGCAGCCATCTGGTCGGGTGACATCCACTCGACGTTCGAGGATTTGCAGCAACAGGTCCGCGCCGGCCTAAACATCGGACTCAGCGGCATCCCGTGGTGGACGACCGACATCGGCGGCTTCTTCGGTGGCGAGATTGACACGCCGTATTTTCAAGAACTGATTGTCCGCTGGTTTCAATACGGCGTGTTTTGCCCGCTGTTCCGTCTGCACGGTTGGCGCAACAGCTCGCTCACGCACCCGGAAACGTGCGATCCAACACGCGGCGGACCGAATGAAGTCTGGAGCTTCGGCGACCGCGCTTACGGCCTCATCAAGGAACTGCTGTTGCTGCGCGAACGCCTGAGGCCTTACATCATGAGGCAGATGAAGCTTGCCAGCACCAAAGGCACGCCGCCCATGCGTCCGTTGTTCTTCGATTTTCCGTCGGATGAGGATTGCGCCGCGGTGGACGATCAATTCATGTTTGGTCCGGATTTGCTAATCGCGCCGATTCTCCACCAAGGAGCGACCCGCCGGGATGTTTATCTGCCGGCCGGCGCAAAATGGACGGATGCCTGGACGGGCAAAGCCATCAAGGGCGGCCAGACCATTCAAGCCGAGGCGCCGCTGGAAAAAATTCCGCTCTACCTGCGCGACGGACGAAAGCTGCCCATTCGCCCCTGACGCGCAACAACATTTGTCAGAGCAGTTTCATGAGTAAAATATCCTACACCAAACGCGTCAGCTATGCAGCCAGCGACACCGCCGGGCAGCTCGTGTTCTGTTTCATTTCATTCTATCTGCTCTACTTCTACACCGACGTTTTCGGCATCTCCGCCGCCACGGCCGGCACCATTTTATTGATTGCCCGGTTCATTGACGCGATCGACGCTCCTGTTTGGGGGATCATCTTTGACAAAACCCACAGTCGCTGGGGCAAAAGCCGCCCCTGGTTCCTCTGGCTTTGTGTTCCCTTCGCTACCTTTGGCGTGTTGACTTTCCTGACCCCCGATCTGGGGCACACCGCCAAGGTATTGTATGCAGGAGGCACCTACATCATCTGCAGCATTTTATACACGGGAATCAACACCCCAGTGACGTCCATTTTGTCCGGGCTGACGCCGAATCCACAAGCGCGGGTGATGTTGACCTGTTGGCGGATGTTCGGCTCAAAGTTCGGAGTGCTGCTGGTGAACCTGACGGCGTTGAAGATGGTGGCCTGGCTTGGGCACGGGGACGACCGAAAGGGGTTCATGCTGGCCATGCCGATCTATGCGACCGGCACAATTTTATTGTTTCTGCTCGCCTTCCGCAACCTGGAGGAAGTGGTCAGGGAGAAAAAGATATCACTGCCTATCAAGGATAGCTTCGGCGCGATCAAGGGCAACTGGCCGTGGATCATTATTTTCACGAGCAGCCTGCTCTTCTGGATCGCCTTCATCTCCAGAGTATCCACCGTCCCTTACTTCTTCGAATACACCTTGCACCGCAAAGACCTCATCCCGGTCGCCAACAGTCTGGATTTCATCTCGCTCGCGACGGTTTTCTTCCTGCCCTTTCTATGCCGGTGGACATCCAAACGGAATGTCTGGGCCTTGGGTTTGCTGGGGATGGTGATCGGGCAACTCATCGTTTATCTCGGCGTGCGCACGGATGCCTCCGTTCCGTTGATCATGGCGGGCTGGATCTTTGGCTTCCTGGCCAGTGGCGTGGCCATGGCGATGCCTTTTTCCGTGCTATCCGACAGCGTTGATTACGGCGAATGGAAAACCGGCATTCGCGCTCCGGGGTTTTTGACCGCCATCGGCGCCGCCTTTTGCCTGAAGGCGGGCAGCGGACTTGGGGGAGCCTTGCCCGCGTGGATCATGGATGCCCATGGCTACGTCCCCAACGTGCCTCAAACAGCAGCATCACTGAAAGGCATCGAGATGGGTTTCATTTGGCTGCCGGCGGCTTTCTTTGCCCTCAGCATCCTGCCCGTCCTGTTTTACAAACAATACGAAATGCTGGAACCGCAGATTCACGCGGAGTTGGACAAGCGCCGCGCCCTGGCCTCCTCGCGGAACGAGAGTGGACAATGACCCCTGGCCGCGCAGAAGGTGTTTCAAGTATGAGCATTGAAACTGGAGGCGCGAGGATCGGAATCGTGTTTCTACGGCACGTATCGGCTTAAATCGTTCTGGTATTGAACTTGATAACGGCGTAGAATTTTCCCGACGCTCCGAAGGTGCGAACCCGCTGCGGCTGGGCTTCACCACCGCGACGGTTCGCCGGATTTGATCTGCCGGACCGTAACCTTGTTTCGGGATTTGCTGTCCAGCCAGTGATGACACATGCCATTAAAATGAAAAAGTCCCCCACGTTTTTCGGACGGATTCGTTCAATACACACCTCAACAATTTCGCCGTCACCCAGGCGGCGCCTGGGAATCCTCGCGGCATCCTTGATCCTGGCGCTGTCCGCCGGTCCCGCGCTGTCCGCGGAGAGTACGAACAGCGCCCCGGCAACCGCCTCGGACGCGAAGCTGCTTCCGAGAACCGTCGGGCTGGACATCGTCGGAAAGACCGTCAACCCCGACAAAACGGTCAGCCTGGTTTTCAAGTGGAGCGAAAAAGGCAAGGAGATGGAGCAGATGGTCGTGGTCAACGACAGCACCATCGTGGTGTACAATGGCCAGTTCAAGAAGTTCGCCGACCTGACAGACCAGGAGCTGCGCGGCAAGGTGGTGGCGACGGTCGGAGCCGACAACATCACGGCGGTGCTCCTGCGCTTCGGCAAGGCCCCGTTGCCGAAAGACCGGTTGACCCCGGTGCAGTCGGCTCTGCTGGCCTCTTTGGTGCCGCCCGCCACGGCCGCGTCCGACGTGGCCCTGGATAAACGCGTCGCCGCGCTGGTCGATTCGTTGGAGCTGAAGGACCCGGCCAAGCAAGAGCGGCTGCGCGCGGTTCTCACCGCCAATCTGCGCGCCGTGCGGGACGCGCACAACGCCGGACTTCAACCCGATGAATCGGTCCACAAAAACCTCATCGCCGGCCTGCAGGCCGACCTGACCCCCGAGCAGATCGAGTCGGTCAAAGACAAACTCACCGCCAACAAACTGCCCATCACCTTCAAGGTCTATCACGAAATTCTGCCCAACCTGACGCCCGAGGACGACCGCAAGATCATGGACTGGCTCAAACAGGCACGCGAAGAATGCCTCGATGTCAAAAACGCGGACGAGATGGCGCCCATCTTCAAGAAGGACAAGACGGAAATTGAACGCTATCTGAACAGCCGCGGCTACGATTGGGCCAAGTCCGACAAAGCGTTCGTGAATGGCCGGGCCGCTTCAATCAAGTCCTCCACCAATTCGGCGCCGCCCGCAAAATAGCCAGCCGGGGTAATTGCCTCCTCAACTCCACGACGCCATGGTGCTGTTTCGCGTGGTCAAAAAGGCTTTTACCAACGAAGGTTGATTTCGTAGGGCAGGTCATGGCCAGTCTTTCAAACAAAAACCGGAGATGACTTCTCCAGCTTTTTGCTTTTAATAATTTCCGTCAATTCGTGAAATGCGCATCCGGTTTATCGTGCGGATCTCAATGTCCACACACAACTGTCGCTTAATTTTTTTCCATCACGTTCGGCGCGGGCTTCGACGCGGTTTTCACCGGGTTTCAATTGAATGTCCTTCCAGAGGAACACCCCGTTGGTTCCGTCACTGCGTTGGCCTTGTGACTTTCCGTCGAGCAACAGTTCCACCTTGCCCGCGTTGGCATAAATTTTCACGTCGGTCACGGCGTTGGTGCGTTCGGTGAACCGCCGGCTGGTGATGTAAAGCACCGGTTCATCCGACCAGTTGGCCTGATAGAAATAAAACGCATCCTTCTTTGTCTGGCGGTCTCGAGTCACGAGCCCCTTGTCATTGACGCCCGGCAGACCGCCTTCACGCCGGAAATAGCTCGTGAAGTCGAACAGGTTCCACACGAAGCTGCCCCAGACAAACGGTCGCGCCTTGATCGCCGCCCAGTTGGCTTCGTGAAATTCGTTCTGCCATTCCTCCGGATGCCACTGGCCGGACCACTTCGGCTGCTTCGGATCGTCCTCGTGCTGCGCAATGTTCGCGCCCGCGCCGTATTCGCTCAGGCAGAATCCGCCGTGCCGGCTGGAATCACGGTATTGATCGAGCCATTTGCCGAGATCGTCTTTTTTTCCGGCATACCAGCCGTAATATAGGTTCCAGCCCAGCCAGTCGGGAATCTTGTTCATCTCCGGAAATTTGTCCGTGCGCGTTGCGGCGATCGTCGGGCGCGTCGGGTCCTCGCCATTGGCGACGACTTTCAAATCCTGCAAATTATGGTGCGGATCGTCGCTGCCGGGACCGATTTCATTGAACAAACTCCACGCAAAAATCGAGGGGTGATTAATGTTTTGCCGGATCAAGTCCAACAACTGGCTGCGCGAAGTGTTTTCAAACTCCGGCGTGTCGCGAACAGCGTTCACCTGGGGAATTTCCGCCCAGACCAGAATGCCCGCCCTGTCACACAAGCCGTAAAAATAATCGCTATGCTGATAATGCGCGCAGCGGACGACGTTGGCCCCGAGCTCCTTGATGAGCTGGATGTCCTCATCTTGGTCCGCTTCCGTGAGTGCCCAACCCTTGTCCGGCCGGTCCTGGTGGCGGCAAACGCCTAGCAAACGCAACGGCTTGCCATTCAGGAAAAACCCCTTGTCCGGGTCCACCGAATAAAACCGCAAACCCAGCGGCTGCTCGACCGCATCCACCACGTCGTTCGTTGAGCGCAACTCCACCACCGCCCGGTAAAGATACGGATCCGGACGGCCGTTCCACAGATGCGGTTGCGGCACGACCACCCGCAACCAATACGGT
>Ga0187868_1000500_pt1 | contig 31501 bp, 22 predicted proteins | sample June2016WEW_13_4_FD_133014 | JGI IMG/M metagenome (GOLD analysis project Ga0187868, IMG submission 133014) | Peatland microbial communities from SPRUCE experiment site at the Marcell Experimental Forest, Minnesota, USA - June2016WEW_13_40 | ecosystem: Environmental > Terrestrial > Soil >... | reverse complement strand
TGGATTGGGGCGGGAAGCTTCAGTCGTGCGAGATTGCTGCCGAGCCTGCGGAAGGTCGGGGGCGTCGAGTTCTTGGGCTTAGCTAACGCCACGGGTCCTTCGGCGCAGAGGGTCGCCAAGAGTTTCGGCTTTCGCTATTGCTCGACCGATCCCAATGAGATTCTCAACGACCCGGCCGTCCACGCGGTCTTTATTGCTACCCGGCATCACCTGCACGCCCCTTTGGTCATCGCAGCCCTGGAACATGGCAAACACGTTTTTGTGGAGAAGCCTTTGTGCGTCACTGAGGCGGAACTGAATCAAATTGCAGAGGCGTTGGGCAGCTCAGGGCGCATACTCAGCGTGGGCTTCAATCGCCGCTTCTCCCCCTTTGCTCGCGACTGCAAGAAGTTCTTCGAGGGACGTCGTGAGCCGCTATCAATTCTCTACCGGGTGAATGCGGGTCGCTTGCCGCACGCCCACTGGATTCATAACCCTGCGCAAGGGTATGGCCGGGTGATCGGCGAAGTCTGCCACTTCATTGATCTGGTGGGGTTCCTGACCTCCTCGCTACCCACAGAAACCCAGGCTTGGCCGGTAAGAGGCGCGAGCGACAACGCTGAAGATAACCTTCACATTCAGGTTCTCCTTGCCGACGGCTCGCGGGCTGAGATCTTCTATCTCTCTTCGGGCGACCCAAGCGTTCCGAAAGAGCGCATAGAAGTTTATGGCCAAGCGCGAACCGCAATTTCTGATGACTTTCGGAAAGCGTGGTTCTATTTCGATAACCACTGCCGGTCTAGGTCCCTCTTCTTTCAGGACAAAGGGCATCGAGAGGAACTGCGAGCTTTCATTGCGGCGGTGGCGAGCGGCGGGGAACCGCCCATTCCCTTTGAAAGTCTCCGCGCCACGACTCTGGCCACTTTTCGCGTCCGCGAGTCGCTACGATGCGGCAAGGCGTTGCCGGTTTCTCCCTCTGACCCCGCCTGACATTGCTTTAGATTCGACTTCCGCACCCAAAGCTCTGTAACAACCTTCCTCAGCACATACAGATTGCCAAGCGATGAAAGTTCTTGGCGTCTGTCCGCAGTTTAAAGCAAATCCCTTCCTGGTTGTCTGCTCTTCGGCCTTTCCCGCCTTGAACTCCTGAGCCCTTCTTTTAGCCCATTCTGATTCTGCCGTCGAAATCCTCCGCTCGGAAATGTGGGTCCCTGGCGGTGCGCCATCGAGATCCGGATCTATGGTGAGATTCAATCTCATCATGGTCGGTCCCCTTTTGAGGTTGAACCAAAACGGCGTTTCATTGCCCAGACCGAGCCGACGGGGCTTACAAAGCTAGCTCGCTAGAGTAGGCCATCCATCGTTGCTGGCCGGGCAATAAACGAGGTTCAGGGTTCGGGCCCCGGCGTTGCCTTGCCCTATGGTGGGGAAAAACACGCAGCGTCTTAACAATTTCACCGCCGTGGGGAGAATTTTTCCTCTTCCAGCTAATGTGCCCCCTCTATCCAGCCGAAGATAGGGGTAAAGGCCAGTGGGGCTTGCAAGGTATTTTCCTGTAAGTCACAGGGCGGAGCCAAGTCCTGCTTTGCAACCCAATCTCCTGGCAAGCGGAAGGAAAGGATGAAACAGTTCCTGCAAGCCCTTTGCTCCGATGAAGCGCCAGTAAACGAAGTGTGACCCCCTTGCGGCTTGCCGGAAGGGATCTTGGTCAGGAATGTGGAAGTTGTCCTAAGGAGTGAAGATCATGGCATGGGGAGCAAAAGGTTCGGTTTTGAGGGTTATGTCGCTTGGCGGGAGCGACGGCAGGGCAGGTGGCCGTTTATTTTACGGCGCGGCGCGCCCGGGAAGGAGGGCTGAGTTGGGGGCGGTGTTGGCTGTAGTTGGCTTAATTTGCCTGAGTGGCCTCGCGTGGGCACAGAATCCAGTTACGCCTACGACTGTGGCCCCGATCTCCTCCCTGAGGCCGGCAGCCTCGAGCGCCTCTCCGAGCAACCCAGTGGGAGCGCGGTATGTGGTCGCCAAGGACGATCTTCTAGAAGTCTATGTCATAGATCTACAAGAGCTTTCGCGCGAGTATCGGGTGGACGGGGATGGGATGATAACTCTTCCGATGCTGTCGCGACCGGTCATGGCGGCAGGCCTGACACTCGACCAGCTTTCGGAAGCCATTCGCAGGGACCTTCTTGACGCCGGACTGCTTACGGATCCTCAAGTCGTCGTTACCGTGAAATCTTCAGCGTTAAATTCGGTAGTGCTTTCAGGCGCTGTAAGAAAACCGGGCGTTTATCCGGTTTACGTTCACACCACGTTGCTCGACGTATTGGCGCAAGCTGAAGGTCTTGGGGACGATGCGGGCAGCACGGCGATTGTCACCCGCGCGGAGTATGCTCCGGGGGAGCCAGGGCCTAACCCTGCCCGGGCCGCGCAGGGTGCCAATCCAGCGATCTCACGTACGGTGAAGGTTGACGTCTGGCGACTCTGGCAGAACGGCGACGGGAGCCTTAACGTAGATTTGTACCCGGGGGATCGGGTTATGGTTCAACGGGCGGGAATTGTTTACGTGGTGGGCGGTGTGAACCGGGCTGGGGGTTTTGTCCTCACCAACGACCAGGAGCAAATGACGGTGCTGAAGGCTGTTGCTTTGGCGGGCAACCTCACGCACGAGGCAAAGCCAGCAAAAGCCGTAATCATCCGCAAGGCGCCAGGTGCTCCCGGCGCAAGGCAGGAAGTTCGGGTAGACCTCAAGAAGGTCCTGTCGAACCAGGCTCCGGATCAACAACTGCTGGCTAGCGACATCCTTTATGTGCCCGAGAGCGGGGTCAAGAGAACCCTCGACACAGTTTTCAACAGCGTGGTCTATGCTTCGGTTTGGCGTATCCCATTTTAGAGATTGACTACGACTGGTAAAGACGTGAACTCTGCACCTTGGCGCGTTTCATACCACGCGGCCCTTCAGGAGCGCGAACAAGAAGCGCAGTTGGGGATGGGGCGAGAGAGATGGCAGAAAATGACAAGCTAATGCCGACGAACGGCGTTCTTCCTGACCGCCCGACGTATCCGGTATACCCCGTGTCGGACCTCGAGCCTTCGGGGCCTGACGAATACTCGTTCCATACCTACTGGGACATTCTCAGAAAGCGCCGGGGCACCGTTTTCACGGTGGCCTTCATTATCGCAATCTTGGTGACACTGGTTGTCTTCCGCATGAAGCCGGTGTACCGCGCCACGGCCCGCATGGAGGTCCAGGCGGAGACGCCCCAACTGCAAACGCTCAACGAGCTTAACCCGAGTGCCGCCACCGACACTGCATTCCTCCAAACTCAAGTGGATCTCTTGCAGAACAACAACTTGGCCTGGGAAACATTACAGCAGTTGGGGCTTGCGGCCGGGTACCCGGAGCTCAGGGCTGGCGGGAAGGGCGGGCCAGCGAGCACCGACAGGTCTTCCGCAGCAACTCAATCAAGGCTGATTCGGGCCTTTAAGAAGCGTCTTCATGTCGAGCTGCTGAATGAAAGCCGGTTGGTGGAGGTCAGCTTCGAGAGTGTTGACCCGAGCCTGGCGGCGCGTGTAGCCAACGCCCTTGTGAAGAATTACGTGGAGTCCAATTTTCGTTCCAAATACGATACGACCCGGCAAGCCTCGGCGTGGATGGAACAGCAACTCGACGAGCTCAAAGCCAAGGTTGAGAAATCGCAGCAGGCGCTGGTTGACTATGAGCGCGAGAACTCGATTGCCGATATCGGAAACAAAGAGGACGTGGTGGGACAACGGCTTGCGGATTTGAGCAAAGACCTCACCACGGCACAGACTGACCGCGCCAGCAAGGAATCCGAGTACGACTCGGTGCAGAGCAACAAAGCCGAGGCGGCCATCATTGCCAACGACGCCCTGCTGGAGCAGTTGGACTCGAAATACGCTGATCTCAAGACCCAGTATGCCGCCACGACTTCTCACTATGGTCCGAACTTCTACAGAGTGAAGGAACTGGGCAATCAGATCAACGAGGTGGAGTCGCTCATCGAGCGAGAGCGCAAGCGGATCATTGAGCGGATCGGGAGCGATTACCGCACCGCCCTGCGCCGTGAGCAGCTTCTCTCCCGGGAGGTAGCTCAGCAAAGAGCCGAGGTCGAAAAACTGAACCAGCTTCTCATTCAGTACACGATCTTGAAGGGGGAGTTCGAGACCAACCAGCAGCTTTACAACGATCTGCTGAAACGGCTCAAAGATGCCACCGTTTCGGCAAGCTTGCGCGCCACCAACGTCCGCCTGGCCGACGAGGCGTTGGTTCCCAGTATTCCCATCCGCCCGGACAAGCCAGTGGATATTGCCGTCGGACTTCTGGTGGGCTTGATTCTCGGAGTCACGCTGGCGTTTATCCGGGAAAGCCTGGATCGCACCATCAAGACAGCGGAGGACATCGAGAGAGAGATAACTGTTCCCACTTTGGCCGTGATTCCGCTCGGGACAACATCGCGCGGACGGTATGGCCGGTACTTCCCGCGCGATGCCAAGGGAGCAGCGGGAAATGGAAACCTGGGATTGGCCGTTCTGAATGCGCCCGGGTCGGAAATGGCGGAATCTTTCCGGGTCTTGCGAACTTCGCTTCTGCTCTCCAGCGCCCCGCAGCCGCCGCAGGTGCTGCTGGTTACGAGTGCGCATCCCAGTGAAGGGAAGACTTTCGCTTCCGTCAACCTCGCTTTGGCGCTGGCCCAGCGGGGCAGCCGCGTCCTGCTGGTTGATACGGATCTGCGGAAGCCCAATGTCTTAAAGGCCCTCGGTCTGTCGGATGGTGCGGAACCCGGACTGAGTAGCTTTCTCACCGGCGGGCACGACATCGAGCAGGCACTCCAGTCCTTCCCGGCAGTCCCCAACCTGTGGCTGCTTCCACCCGGACCGATTCCCCCGAACCCGGCCGAACTGGTGTCGTCACCTGCGATGGAGGGGCTGGTACGGGACCTCCGCCAGCGCTTCGAACACATTGTGCTCGATTCACCGCCCTTGTTGCTGGTGACGGATGGAATTCTTCTTTCAGCCTTGGCGGATGGCGTGGTTCTGGTGGTGGAAAGCGGAGCCACCTCACGCGGCGCATTGAATCGGGTGCGTCGGATCCTGGACCGGGCCGGCGCCAATACTCTAGGTGCGGTCCTCAACAAGCTGGAGGATCGAGTTGACGGGTACTATAGTTCGCGTTATCGGTATTACAACTATTATTATTCCAGGGATCACTCAACTTCGAAAGTCACTGAAGCGGCTTCTGCCAACGATCAGCCACCCACTCTCACCCGCAGATAAGATGACCCTTTTCTTAAAATATCGTGGCCAGAGGTGATACGACGGTGCTGCGAGATGTTGCTGTGATCGGGGCTGGTCCGGCTGGGTTGTACGCGGCTTATCAACTCGCCTCGGCGGGCCTGGGTGTCACGGTGCTGGATGCCCAGAAGAGGGTCGGTGAAAACACCGTCTGTTCCGGCGTCATCGGGGAAGAGGCGTTTGTTCGTTTTGGTTTGCCCAGCCGGCCAGTCTTGAACCGCATTTGCTGCATCCAGGCGATCTCGCCTGCTGGAAGAACGCTGGAGTATCGCTCGGCAACGCCACTGGCTCGCGTGGTCGATAAGTCGGAGTTCAACCGCGATCTTGCGAACCTGGCTCGTTCCGCCGGGGCTGAGTTGTGTTTAGGCCGGTTTGTTGACGCTATCGACCGCGAAAAGGACGGAGTGCTTTTGCAGTTCCGCTCGCGCCAGCGGGCGGGGGGGAAGCTGAGGGCGCGGGTCGCCGTGATCGCATGCGGAGTGAACGGTTCCCTCAACGGGGCCCTTGGGCTGGTGAAGCCTCGCGAATTCTTGCGGGCCATCCAGGCTGATATCCCGCTGGGGAAGGATGGGGCCTCCAACCCGACCGAGGTGTATGTGGGGCGGTCTGTGGCGCCTGGGGCCTTCGGCTGGAAGATCCCTTTGGGACAGGGGCGCGTCCGCGTCGGTCTTATGTGCATGGAAGATCCCCAGCCATACTTCAGCGCACTTTTGCAGCGAGTGGCGCCCGGATTGGATCGGGGCGCGGCGAAGGTCCGGCAGAAGGCCATAGGACAGATGCCGGTGGGAAATTGTGTTGCGGAACGGATGGTGGTGATCGGGGAGGCCGCAGCACACGTCAAGACCTCAACGGGAGGTGGGATTTTCTTCGGTCTTCTTTCCGCGGAAATGGCCACCGAGGTCATACTTCGTGCCTTTCGAAAGGGCGACTTCAGCGTTCACACCTTGGGCGAGTTTGAGCGCTTCTGGCGCGCCGCTTTCGGCCTCGAGCTGTGGACGGGTTATCTCGCCCGAAAGCTCGCGGCGCGCCTTTCCGACAGCCTTATGGAAAGGGCCTTTGACAGGGCAAAGGGAATCGATCTGCTGTCCAGGCTGAATGGGAACCTGAGGTTTGACTGGCATCATAAAGCCATAATGGTATCCATTCGTGGTTTGTTCGCTCCCGCCGCAAGTGCCTGATTCCTTCTTAAATCCACGAAACTAGGAGGCCGCGTGCTCAAACGGGGCTTTGATATTCTACTGTCCGGAGTGGGGCTTATCGTATCGCTGCCCTTTTGGGGGATTATTGCCCTGGCGGTGAAGCTCAACGACGGCGGCCCTGTCTTTTATCGGCAAGAGCGCGTGGGGAAAGATGGGCGGGTCTTTACGGGGCTGAAGTTCCGCTCCATGGTTCCTGACTCCGACGAAAGGTGGGGCGTAGTACCCGCTGCTGCCAACGACCCCAGGATAACGAAGGTGGGAAGAATTCTGCGGGCCACGGCTATGGACGAACTCCCACAACTCTGGAGTATCTTCCAGGGTGATATGAGCTTTGTCGGCCCACGGCCGGAGTGGGTCGAGCTGGTGAAAAAGTTCCGGAAAGAGATTCCTTGCTTCGATTTACGCCACCAGGTTCGACCTGGCCTTACCGGGCTGGCCCAGGTCTACGGCCACAGCGAAATGTCTCGACGCCACAAGCTTCGCTACGACCTGCTCTACGCGCGGCGGCAAAGTCTCTGGTTGGACATTCGCCTGGTCCTCATATCGTTTGCGGTTAGTTTCACGGGCCGGTGGGAGCGCCGGGAAGGGAAGATCTTGCGCCGAGCTCCACGCCGTTATCGAAAGCCAGCCTCCGCTGGGATTGCCCGGCTGGCTAAAGCGCCACTTTCAAGAGGTTCCTCGCAATCACCGCCTGCCTTATGAGGCTATCCGTGGAGCGAGCATGACGGCTGGAAATCACCTCGCGAGTGACGGAAGTGTTCCTCGTGCGCGTGTCTTGCGAGTTCCCGTGCATGTGATCAACCTGCACGAGGTGGTACGGCAAATGGATGGGTGGATTCAAAAAGGGGACCGCCCGCGCTGGATTGCCGTGACCAGCTCACACGGCATCATGGAGGGATTCGAGCATCCGGAGTTCAAACAGATCCTCGAGTCGGCAGCCCTATCGGTTCCCGACGGCAAGTGGGCGGCGCGCGCCGCGGCGGCGCGGCTCTCCCTTGCGCCCCAGCAGGTGCGCGGAGCTGACTTGATGTTGGCGTTCTGTGCGCTCGCCAACGAACGTGGCTATAGCGCTTACTTCTTTGGCGATACGGATGACGTGCTTGCACGCCTCACCTCGAGACTCCGCGGCCAGTTCCCCGGCATGCGAATTGCTGGCGCTTATTCACCCCCTTTCCGGCCTCTGAGCACGGAAGAGAACGACCAGATAATCAAGAGAATCAACGAGGCCAAGCCCCATGTGCTGTGGGTATGCCTGGGGCTGCCGAAACAAGAGAGATGGATCTTCGCCAACAGGCAAAAGCTTGACGTGCCTATCGTGATCGCCGCAGGAGCTGCGGCCAAGTTCGTGAGCGGCAGCGTCGCGCCTGCGCCCACTTGGATCAGGGAGCGTGGATTTGAGTGGCTCTGGCGGCTCATTCGGGAGCCAAGGCGCTGCTGGCGCCGCTCGATGGTCTATGGGCCGCAGTTTGCCTTTTACACCATTCTGGAACTATCGGGCTTCCGGAGTTACGACTACGGAGGGCCGGACGGCTCGGCCCGCCCGGCTCGCCGCTGATTTCACCAAAGGGTCGGTCGCGTAATCCGCAACTAGACCCGGGCCGGCGACATGGTAAGCAACATACGGGTCAGCGAGGAAAGAGTTGATGATAGCGCGGCAATCGACCGGTTGCCTCTTCCGCTCTGGCAAAGCAGGACGATGAACCCGACTGAAACCGTAACCGAGGCTTCTCGTGCGCCCGCCCTCAAAATGGGGGGCAAGGTGCTGGCCCGCAACACCTTGCTGAACGTTGTCGGGCAGGTAATTCCGCTCCTGATCGGCGTTGCCAGCATGCCGTATGTGATCCGGCACATGGGGCCGGACCGTTTCGGCCTCCTGTCGCTCGCCTGGATGGTAGTCGGGTATTTCGCCCTTTTCGATTTGGGCATCGGTCCCGCCACCACCAAGTTCGTCGCCGAGCTTCTCGGCAAGGGTGACATTGAGAAGCTTCCCGCCCTGGTCTGGACCGCGTTGGTTACGCAATCGGGCTTTGGTCTCCTAGCCGGCATTCTGCTCGCCGCAGCCTCGCCGGCCTTCGTTAATCGCCTTCTCAAGATCCCTCCCGGACTCCGCCCCGACGCCCACTGGGTGTTCCTGATTCTGGCTGTTTCCTTACCGATCAACTTCGCCGGCGGCTCGCTTCGCGGCGTGCTGGCGGCGTCTCAAAGGTTCGACCTGCTCAACGCCATCGGAATCCCGAGCAGCGCGCTTGGGTACCTCATACCCGCCGGGGCTCTGGCGCTAGGGTTTGACCTCCCGGGAATTGTGCTCTTTCTGGTCCTAAGTCGAGTGGCGGGATTGGGGGCTACCTCTTTTTTCTGTCTTCGACTCTATCCATCCCTGGGTCGCCGATGCGCGTTCAACCGCTCGCTCGTTCGCTGCCTGCTCCGCTTCGGCGGCTGGGTCACCGTGTCGGACGCGGTTTTCCCGATCCTGCTATACTTCGATCGGTTTCTCATCGGCGCCCTCCAATCCATCGCCGCAGTCGGCTTTTATACGCCTCCTTTCATGATCTCAAGCAAGGTGGGGATTCTTCCTGGAAGCCTGGCCGCCACTCTGTTTCCTGCCTTCAGCACCTCGGCTGGGCGCGGAGACGGTGAGTGGATCAGGAGCGCCCTCCTCCGCTCCCTCAAGTACCTGGTCCTGACTGTGGGGCCGGCGGCGCTGGTGCTGATCTTTTTCGCTCGTCTGCTCCTGACTGTCTGGCTGGGAGCCAAATTCGCGGATGAAGGTGCACTCGTCCTTCAAATCCTTGCCGTGGGAGTGCTGACCAGCTCCCTTGCTTACGTCCCTTACCAGCTCCTGCGAGGGTTGGGCCGGCCTGACCTGACGGCCAAGTTCCACCTTCTGGAAGTTCCGCTGCACGTTGCCCTCGTCTGGTTCCTGGTCACCCGGTTCGGTCTCCCCGGCGCGGCGCTGGCCTGGACCTTGCGTGTCAGTCTCGATTTTCTTCTGCTCATCGTTGCGGCCTGCTGGATCACGCGCACCTCGCCTCGCCTGCTCGCGGGAAGGGACCTGTTGCGAAGTGTGGCGACGCTGACGGGGCTCGCAGCAGGCCTGACGATTGTCCGTCTCTCAAGCCACGTGCTGCTCACCGATGCTTGTTTCGTCCTGCTTCTGACCGCTGGCTTTCTGCTGGGCGGCTGGCACTACGTTCTGGATCTGGAGGAAAGGTGGCACATCAGACTGTGGCTCAAAGTGGCGCGCTGAACAAGCCTCCTCTGGAGCAACAGGGCGCCGCGCTGTTTCAAAACGAATGTCTGCATGTCGGCAGTCCGGAGAATTGCCCTCTCCGCGGACGCTAAGGACTGCTTCCGGATTGCAGCGCACGAGGCCATCATAAGGACGATCGACAAGACCCGGAGGGACTGATTGTTCCGCCTCCTCGACAACGTAATTCGTTCGGCAACGACTGACGACCGGCTTGTCACGTTGGCACGCACGCTTCGGATAGCCTCTCCTCTCAAGTGGCTTGAATACCGCATCCGAGGGCCAAATGATGGCGTTGTGCGGCATAACGTTTTAGGAGTGGAGGTGCTCTTTAGCGCTCCAAACGCCACCCAATTCCGTACGGTCGAGCAGTACTACGCCATTGACGAAACGGATTTTCTAACCGCCTTGTACGCGAAGCTGTGGAACGGCGGAGTGTGCTACGACGTGGGCAGCAACTGTGGCCAATTCGTGATCCCGCTGGCCAAGGTAGTCGGCCAATTCGGGCAGGTGATCGCATTTGAGCCTCATCCCGGCAATTACGAGCGTCTGGCGAGAAACATCGAACTAAACCAGCTCGGGAACGTTAGAGTCTTCGGGATAGCCCTCGGCGATCGGGAATGCGAGACTGACCTTTTCGGGGCGTGGGAGACGGCGACGATCGTGCCCCGTGCGGCGGCATGGCACGGAAGCAAACCGTTCGGCAAGACGATGGTTGCGCGCGGGGACGAGTTCCGCCAGACGGCAGGGCTTCCGGTACCCAAGGCGGTCAAGATTGATGTGGAAGGGGCAGAATACGCCGTATTGCAAGGTCTTCTCGAGACGCTATCAAATCCAATTTGCGAATTGTTGTGTTGTGAAATCCACCCCCCCTTTCTCACTTCCGGGGTCTCCCCTGAAATGATTGTCGCGCTTGTGGGATCCCTCGGATTCAAGCGCATCCACTCGCGAGCACGCGGAAGCGAAATCCATCTGATAGCCGAGAAGGTGCCGGCGCAGCATTGATGTCACCTCGCGTGGCCATGAGTCCTCTCCAACTCCGGCAATGGGGCCCGGACGCTCGGCCTCCATGGGCCTCGAGGCGCTGAAGGGGCAGTCCCAATCGACACTTCGCCGCGCGGCGCTTGCGGCGCGAAGTCCTGAGTTGCGTTCGACTAGGAGCAAACGGTAATGGCCGGAGAAATCGCAACACCGTCAGGTCAGAAGCCCAACGTCGCAATTGTAGCGGTCAATTGGAATGGCTGGCGCGACACGCTTGAATGCTTGGAGTCCGTCCGCCAGCTCGACTATCCGAACTATCTGATGATCGTGGTGGACAACAATTCGCAAGACGATTCCGTGGCGCAGATAAGGGCATGGGCGCGCGATAGGGAAGGGCGGGGCTACGTGCTCGCAGAGTACGCCGAAGCGGCTGCTAAGGCTGGGGGAGAGCCTGCCAAAGAACAGTCTCTTGAGGTGACATCGGCTGCAAACAGGACTGTGCTGATCAGGAACACCGTCAATTCCGGGCCTACCGGTGGCGGCAACCTCGGGATCGAGTATGCTCTCAGGAGAAAGCACTCAGCGCACTACGTCTTCTTGCTGGATAACGACGCCCGAGTCGATCGCGGGACCCTGAAGCAACTCATCGATGTCAGCCGGAGGGAGGATGCAGGCATCGTGGGCGGACGAATCTTGGACTTAGAGACAGGGCGCATCCAGTACGCCGAAAGGACCACCACGTTGGGATTCTTCTTTACGCCGTTTGTTGAGGACGGACTCTGGATCCCCCCGGCAGGCATCAGCTCATGGACGACGTGTAACGTAAACGGTGGGGCGATGCTGGTTCGCAGGGACGTACTCATGGCCGTCTGCGCGGCGAGAGAGGATTTCCTGGACTCCTCACTGTTCAGTGACGGCTGGGAGTTCGAAGTTTGTTCCCTCAGCTCGCAGCTCGGGTACAGGACCGTGGGAACAAATCGCAGTTTTGTCTGGCACAAAGGGGACCTCAGATATCGGGACCCTTTGGATCCTCGAAGGTTCTACCACTCAGTTCGCAATCATATTTTCCTGGCGCGCTCCTACTTGCCGGGTCGATGGCGCCTTGTATTTCATTTTACTAACATCGTGATGTGCGCGCTATCCGTAGCAAGGACCCTTGTACACAAGCGGCCGGATGCGCTTCGAGCAATTCTTCGCGGCGTAATTGATGGATATCGGGGAGCAGTTGGCAGGGAAGCTTTGCGCCTGGGGGGACCCGTGTCGGCGCCGCCGTTTGACCTGACCAGACCCTCGCCGGCCGAGCGGCGCTCGGGGAAGGCAGTATAAATGGGAAGAGCAAGCGCTCGCACGACCCTCATGGAACCTTGAAAGACGTACCCACAAGGCCAGCGAGAACGGATGTCTGGAGTCATGGTGAGAGAGCAAAAGCACAAGGTCTCTGTCGTTGTGGCCACCGTCGGACGACGAGCCGAGCTCCGTAGGTTGCTGCAGAGCCTTTCCAGCCAATCCCGACGCCCGTACGAAGTGATTATCGTCGGTGAGGATGTAAGAGATGTGGCACAGGAGTTCGCGGCGGGCTGGATTCGCTTCGTCCACCTGCCAAAACCACCCGTCACACAGGCGCGAAACATCGGTGTACACGCGTCGGATCCAGAAGCCGACCTCGTCGCGTTCCTCGATGATGACGCAGTCCTTGAGCCTGAGGCCTTCACGAGAATGATGGACTTTTGGGACAGAGCGTCCCCTGACGTAGGGGGCGCGGGCTTCAATTGGGCGAACCACCCCTCGAGGCCCCCGTCGGGCTTGAAGACGACGGCGCCATTTAGATGGTTGGGACTCTATAGTGTCCGGGGGGGCGACGTAGTTCGCTCGGGGTTCCACGTCCCAGTGCGTACCGTTACTGAAGACACCTTCGTGAAGTGGCTGCCTAGCGGAGCGGTGGTCTTTCGGAAGAGCGTTTTCTCGCAAGTCAGTTTCGACGAGTGGCTTTCCGGCTACGGGTATCTGGAAGATCTCGATGTCAGTTATAGAATAGGCAAGCAGTGGCGGTTAGTTGTCGTCAGCTCGGCGCGCTTCGACCACTATTCATCGCCACTGGGGCGGCCAAGCGCTTACTTGTTCGGCAAGATGGAGATTCTCAACCGACTCCGGTTTGTCTCCAAGCACAAAGAACTGTCAATTCCACTGTGCTACGTCTTTCTTTTCTTGCAGACCAGTCTCAACGTAGTTACTAGCCTGCGACGGCGGGATTTCCGGTATCTGCGAATGGCGGCCGGAAACGTAGTGGGGCTTGCGCTGAGTATCCGTTGCTGGCTGTCGGGTGACTACGAAAGGGGTCAAACGCACAGCGAGGGAATCAAGCCGGAAAGATGCGCCGGGAGGGTTGAGGGAAGGGCGTGATGGGTAGAGCCTCGGTGATTATTCCCACCATCGGCCGGCGCGACGACCTGCGCAAAATGCTGGAGAGCCTGGCGGGGCAGTCGAGGCTGCCCCACGAGGTCATTGTTGTTGGGGAGGATGTGGGTGAAGTCCCGTCGGAGTTTCCCACCCTCCGGCCCCGGTTCATTCATCAACCCGGGTCGTCAATTTCCCAGGCTCGCAACGCGGGCGCCAGCGCCTCTCATCCTGCCACGGATCTTCTGGCCTTTCTGGATGACGACATTGTGCTGGAGCCGAACGCTTTCACCGCTATGATGGATTTCTGGGACAAGGCTGCACCCGACCTTGGCGGCGCAGGTTTTAACGTGGTGAATCACCTTCCGATGCCGGTATCCCGCTTGAAGCGAACGGCGCTTGCTAAGAGGCTGGGACTGTACAGTGATCAGAGGGGCGCCGTGGTGCGGTCAGGCTTCCAGACCACCTATGGTTATGTTGCCGCGGATATGCTGGGAAGTTGGCTGCCCAGTTGGGCTGTGGTATACCGCAAGACGATCTTTATGGAATACGGGTTCGACAATTGGTTCGAGGGTTACAGCTACCTGGAAGACCTGGACCTGAGCTACCGCATCAGCAGGCGCTACAAGCTGGCTATGGTCAGCGACGCCCGAATCCATCACTATCCTTCCGGCACGGGCCGGCCGGATGCCGTCCTGTTCGGGAAGAAGGAGATCTTGAATCGACTTTGGTTCGTGCGCAAGCACCAGGAACTGTCCGTAGGGCTATGCTATGTCGCGCTTGTGATTCGAATGGCACTCAACCTTCTCTCGGCTATCCATGAGCGGGACATTCGCTCTTTTGGCAGGGTCGCCGGGAACATGGCGGGGCTGGCGCGGAGTTCGCAGGGATTGTTGAGTCCACCGGCTTGGCGGCGAGGGAGCCAGGCTGCCAACTCAACGGGAAAGCCATGATGACAAAGGCAAGTGAAGGGCTATCGAACTCGGCGCCGCAACCTGACTTCTTCGAAGCGCGTATCCAGCCGCTCACCAAGAAGTTTTTGACCACCGGCAAGCGCAGGCAAGTCTACGTATGGGATCTCATTCGGATGGGCACATTGGCTGTGTGGCCTTATTACTGGCTCCGAGCGGGCATGGGCAAGTACGCGGGAGCTAGGATTAACGTTGCGGCTGGGGCGAGCCGGCTCCCTGGGTGGCTGAACATAGACGCGAACCCCTTACGTTCGCCCCACATCTGGGCGGACATGCGGAATCGGTGGCCGTTCCGCAACGCGTCGATTGCGGCCATCGTCACGTCCCATTTTCTTGAACACCTCTTCGACAACGAACTCGACCGTGTTTTGCGCGAGATGTACCGTGTCCTGCGGCCGGGCAGCTACCTTCGGATCAGCGTTCCGAGCCTGGACAAGGCGGTCGCCCAATACGTCAATGCTACCGACGGCACAGAACTGGCGGAGAGAGGCCAACGCTTCCAGTTGACGTGCCACTGGTACGGGGCTCACCACCAGGTGTTTGATTTCGAGCGCCTGCGAGGCCTATTGGCGGGTGTCGGGTTTAAGGATCTCCAACAGCCGCCGTTTCCCCAAAGTGGCTTTTGCTCCCTTGCAGAAGTCATCGAGATTGATCGCCACCCCGACGAGTCGCTGTTCATCGAGTGCCAGAAACCGTCAACATTAGTCTCGAAGCAGGCATTCCAGTCATCTTGTGGCAAACTCCGTTAAAGGAATTGAGAAACTCGTGAGCTTCATCAGAAGACTTACCTACCAATCCGAGGTGAAGGCCATTGTGCGCTGGCTTGGTCTACGCAAGACCATGTCTCGAATCTACCATCACTGGCGGGCGCCCGGCGGCGTCGTCTGTCTTCAGGTCGGAGACGTAACATGTCACTTCTGGGCGCGGACAGCCGAAGAACTGAGAACACTCGAAGGACCCGCTGTGGCGAGCTCGTTACGGAGCTCGGAAGTAGAGACATTGGGACGGTTTCTCAGTTTTCTTAAGCCAGGCGACGCGGTATACGACATCGGGGCCAACGTCGGCCTTTACTCGGCCATATTGGGAATAGCGGTAGGTGCCACAGGTCAGGTGGTTGCGTTTGAGCCGGACCAAGGGAACTACACACGGCTTCAAGAGAATTTGCAGCTTAACGGATTAACGAATGTGCACTCCTTCTGCATAGCTCTAGGAAACGAAACGTGCTGGGCGAGGCTGTATGCCTTCGACCGTGCCGGTTGCCTTTCCACTTTAGTAGCTCCGCCAGGGGGAACTGCGCATCAAGACCTGGTACGCGTTGAATGCGCGGACGACTTCCGTCGGGCGGAGAAACTTCCCATCCCCAGAGCAGTCAAGATCGATGTTGAAGGGTACGAATATGCAGTCATTCAGGGGCTCGCGAAGACCTTGACCGAGCCTGTTTGCCAATTTGTGTGCTGTGAGATTCACGAGAGGCTGGCGCCCTCCGGGACCGCACCAGAGGACGTCGTCGCGTTTCTAAGATCACTGGGGTTTGACCGGATTGAACTGCATGATCGTATAACGGTTCAACACGCACTTTGCTACAAGTGCTAGTCGACCGATCGGCGTCGACCGCGGACCCTATCCTCAATGGGCGGCGGGGGCGTGAAGCAACTTGATCTTCCCTTGGTAAGCGTTGTCATTCCCACGTTCAACAGAGCCTCCCTGGTAGGCCGGGCCATTCGCAGTGTCCTTGCCCAGAGCTTTCATGGTTGGGAGTTATGGGTCGTTGACGACGCCTCTGTTGATGATACAAAGAGTGTTGTCGCCAGCTTCGATGACGCCAGGATTCAATATATCTGCCACAGGTGCAACCGCGGACAGTCTGCTGCGCAAAACACCGGGATCGCACGAGCCAGAGGCGATTGGATCTCGTTTTTGGATTCCGACGACGAGTGGGAAGGTGAGAAATTATCGTGTGAGGCCGAACGAATCCGCTCCCTCGGTGACTCAGTGGCTTTACTTTACTGTGGTAAGCGCATTCGTGAAGAGGAAGGCCGGCTGTTGCGTCTCAGAATGCCCACCACGGAAGGGCGGGTATATCAGAGTCTACTGGCCTGGGACTTCATAGGTTCCTGTTCGCGGGTGACGGTCAGGAGGGAGGCCCTGTTGGAGGCCGGCGGATACGACGAGAACCTTGTCAATTCCCAGGACTGGGACCTGTGGCTGCGCATCGCCAAGCGCTACGAAGTCGCCGCCGTGCGGCGGTGCTTGGTGACGCGCTATTTGGGGGCCGATCAGGTCACCGGCTCGTTGCGCGCAATATGCAGGGGAAAGGAACAGATCCTCCGAAAGCACGGCGGGGACATGCCGCCTAAGGTGCGGGCCAACCACTTGGCTGCTCTCGCCACGATGCTGATGAATTACGACACTGCGAAGGGCCGGGCGACTGCCTACCAAGCTATCCAGCTTGACTGGAGGCAGCCGAGCCTTTTTGCGGCGCTGCTTTGTTCCGTTTTGGGACAGAGCCTATATCGTCGCCTATTCTCAGCCGCCACCAGGCGGTTGCACGGCCTTTACATTGGCCACGCGAAGATATGAAATCAGGTTCACCGCCCGTGAGGGATAAGGCGAACGAGGGAACTATCCTTTTGTCGGCTTTCGCGTGTAGTCCGGACGGCCGTTCGGGAATGGGAACCGGCGAGGACGTACTTGGGTGGAACATCGTGGAGCAAGTAGCAGAGAGGCATGCCTTATGTCTACTCACCCACCCCGCAAACCGTCCTGGCATCGAGCGCCGGCGCATGGAAACTCCCCTAAAGCAGTTGCGGGTGAAGTACGTTCGGGTTCCGAAGTGTTTCGATGTTCTGCTTCGCTGGCAGGGGACATTTCAGGTTTACGCGTACCTGTGGCAAATCTGGGCTTACGCTGAAGCCCGACGACTAGCTGAGCAAGTCCCAATCAGACTCTTCCATCACGTCACTTACGCTAATGACTGGATGGCGAGTTACATCGGGGCGTTTTTGAAGCTCCCTTATGTTCGTGGTCCGTGCGGGGGGGCGCAGCAGGTTCCCAAACCCTTCCGGAGCGAGTTTTCGCGGCGGGATCAATTCTGGGAGCGTTTCCGGGCGATAGGCCAAGTAGTGCTTCGGCTGGACCCGGTGTTTGTGAAGAGCCAGAATCGTGCGAGTGCCATTCTGGTGTGTAATCAAGAGTCGCTCGAAGCCATGAGGCCGCGCTGGCGTCACAAGGTGCGTTATTTCCCGGTGAACGGGGTAAGCGAGTCCGAGGTTGCGGCGGGCCTCCAGGATGGCGGCCCCCACACAGGCTTTCGCGTTTTATCGGCCGGAAAGCTGATCCACTGGAAAGGCTTCGGGCTCGTGATTCGGTCCTTCGCGACTTTTGCGGCGACGGTACCCGAGGCAAGATTGATTATCGTGGGTGATGGACCCGAGTTGCCGCGTCTTCGCGCTCTGGCCGAGGCGCTTGGGTGCCTGAACCAGATTGAGTTTGCCGGATGGGCCGCGCGAACGGAAGCGGGGCAGCGCATGAGGGAGGCTGACGTCTTTCTTCACCTCAGTTTGCGCGAGGGCGGCGGGGCGGTAGTGCTCGAGGCTATGGCCGCCGGCAAGCCGGTAGTATGCCTCGATATGGGCGGTCCCGCGTTGCACGTCACCGATGAGTGTGGCATCAAGATCCCGCCGCATTCCCCAGACCAGGCAGTGCACGACGCAGCTTCGGCCCTGCGCGCCCTCTACAGCGATCCGGAAGCCCGGGGCCGGTTGGGAGCCGCCGCCCGCCGAAGGGCTGAAGAGATGTACTGCTGGGACCACCTGGGGGATGAGTTGATGCGAATCTACCAAGCGATCGAAAACGGCCGACAAATGGGGGGGATGAAGCGCACAACACCCGCCCTGCCGAAGCGCTGGCTCCCGCTCCGCCCTCGTCTTGCAGGGGGAACGGGGCCTTGTGGGTTCTCACCTCCGTTCAAAACCGCGCCGTGACTCTTGTCGGTCGCTGCGACCCTGCCTCGCTGGATGAAGCTCTACACAAGGTAAATGAAGAAAGTGCGAGAGAGAGCCTGACTGTCATGGGCCCGCGGCGCGCAGCGGTTTATAGGGACGTTCTAGGGATCAGTCTTCGCGAGGGCAAATAGACTGTGCAGTCCATTCGCCCACTGGAGAGGGGGCAAAGCTTGATTGGGAAGGCGCAAAGCCGCGGCACCCCCCTTCGCCGGTCTCCCCACCGGAGTACTCTGTTGTACCTCGTACTCTGGCTCATGCTGTGGGCCGGATACAATACTGGACCCTATTATTTCCTTGATCCTTCCTTCCCCGCTGACACTCGGGAGTTGATCCATGGTGTCAGGGTATTTTTCCCCATATTAGCAGCCTGGCTGGCTCTGATGCTGCTGCTGGTTCGAGGCGGTATGAAGAGGCCCGCAATCATGGGCCCGCTAGGTCTGTTCAGCTTTTTCACGCTGGTTGGGCTGGCCACCTCATTCCTGCTCCCGGCAGTACAGGCTTGGCAGGCGGTGTGGTGGGGCGTCGCGTTTGGCGCACCCGCCGCCATCCTGGTTCTGGTCCTAACGGATCCTCAGCCGGACTATGCCATGAAGAAGCTGCTGACCTTGAGTTGGGTCGTCGACATCGCCATGATGGTTGCCATTATTTTGGCCCTGCCTTTCATCGGCGGACCGTCCTTCGTGCCAGGCGAGGGCCCCGCCTTGCATATGGGCCATACCTTCACCGTCAATGACTTTGCCGGCATGGCGGGACCCCGAAGCACCGGCCTGGGCAGATACGCGGGGGTCGCTGCGCTGGCGGCCTTGGGCAGGCTCGGGCAGGAGCGAGGTTGGGTGAGACTGTTCTGGGCTATGGTGTTGCCCGCCTCTCTTTACGTCCTGGTAGTTGCCCGTGGTCGCACAGAGATCCTGGCGTTCATCGCGGGAGCTTTCGTAATTCTAGTCCTCGGCCGGATGTCGCGGCTGGTCATGTTAAGCTGGGGAATCGTAGCCACGTGGCTGTTGGCCACGGGCGGTTTCTTCCAGCGCTTTTGGCAATACGCGACCAAAGGCGGGCGATTTGATCCTACGCTGTCCGGTCGGACGATTACTTGGCGGCAAGGTTGGGAAGTGTTCAATACCTCTCCCTGGGTAGGCTTGGGGTTTCAAGCAGACCGGTGGTTTCTGCCTGGAGCGCGGCATATCCATAACGGCTTGCTTCACGCTCTGCTTGAGTCGGGTCTAATGGGAACTGCGGCGTTCGTGGCGGCCTTTGCGGTGGCCTTGGCCTTTATGGTGGGACTTTATTGGCTCGGTCCAGAGTCGAGGCGGCTTCCTCTCGCTGCTGAAGTTCCTGGCATCTTAATCTTCTTCACCATCATGAATGTGACGGAATCAACCGCCTATTTCTCCGCCAACTGGCTGCTCCTCGCGCCCGTGATGGCATACCTGCAACTGGCGTTCTGGAAGGAGCGCACTTTTCGATTCGGCGTCGCTCAGCGTCTTCGAGGCATAGGACGGTCGCGCCGATTGGTTGTGGCGAGCCCGAGCACCTAGGCTCGCGCTCCTCGCCCTCCTGCTCCGGGGCCTTCACCATGCCTCGGTCTCCACAAACACTAACATCCCCCACCCCAAACTGTTCCTTCACCACCCGGATCTGCTCCGGCATCCCGCCCTGCGGGATGAGAACGTATCTGACGATGCGGAAGCCCAGCTCGCCTCGCAGGTCGGCGAGCGTGATGGCGAATTCGCGCTTAAACCGCTCCGAGTCGAAGAGGCGGGCGCGATCCCCGGTGCTCTTCCCCACCTGCCACCTATCATCTGGAATCTGTTCTTTCACTTCCTGAATCCCGAATCCATCACCTACTACACTAGCCTATCTTATTCCGCTTGTCAAGAGACCTGGAACCTGAAACCTGCTTTTCTGGCCCCTGACACCTGACACCCGACACCCGACACCTGCTCTTCCGACTCCTGACTCCTGGGACCTGCTCTTCCGCTCGTCACCGCCCTCAAGCAGGTTGACATCACCAACAGCGGAGCAGTATTGTGGTAAAATTGGAAATAATTGGTCCCTTAGCATTAGCAAAAGCACAAATGAGTTCGGAAAGATTCAAGCGATAGATTTTCTGCCAGGGAAGGATTCGCTTCCTGGACGGCGCGATGGTGGATTCGTATATGTATTCTTTTGGGTTGCTGACGGGCGCGACAATCCTTTTTAAGTCGGCCAAATGCTGCGGTAATCGGAAACGAAGCCCTAACTGATTAAGCGGTTGAGAGGCCAGCATGAAAAGAATCGCGGTATTGGTCTTGTTCTTTCTGTTAGCGATTCCTGCGTTCTGCGCCAAGCGGCAACATCGCTCGGCGAAGGCACTGGCCAGGAAACATTTCAGGCTGAGCGTTGCGCTATGGGAAAAGTATGATGACGACAATGAAATCGCGGAGTTGCGAAAGGCGCTTGCCCTGGACCCTAACTTCGCAGAGGCACACTTCAATCTTGGAGTTGCTCTCGCGGAGAAGGATGAGTTTAACGAGGCGGTCGCAGAGTTCAGGCATGCCGCGCGGCTGGTCCCGCGCGACCACATGGCTCACCACTGCCTAGCCCTTGCTCTTGAGAAGAAAGGTAATCTTCTTGGCGCTCTAAATGAGTCCAAGGTAGCCTTCAAGCTTGACCCGAAGAACGGGACTTACAAACGGAATTATGAGCATCTGTTGCGAATGCCCGCCCTTAATCGAGCTGCCCGTCACAGGTCCGTGGGCTCGAATCCTGCCCTCTCCGCCAAGGAGGTTCAGATTCCCGCTCCCGCACGGCGCAGGGCTGCGCGGTCGCCATCCCGACACCCGAGTCGCAGTAGGCAGTCGGCAGTAAGCAGAAGGCGGAAAGGAGATGCTCTTCGTTCGGGCTCCTGACACCTGACACCTGCTCTTCCGACTCCTGACTCCTGAATCCTGCCCTTCTGTCCCCAGCCCCTGGCACCTGACACCCGACACCCGACACCCGACACCTGCTCTTCCGACTCCTGAATCCTGTTCTTCCCTCAGCGTCAAGCGGCGTCAGCATGTCGCAGACATCACGAACCGATGCCCGCGCCACCCGTGAGGCAGGAACCTCCCGTGTGCCGTCGGATGCAAGCTCAACTCTATCCCTGAGCTTTTGCCACCGAAGTCATGAAAGCGGCGGGCCAGCCGCCGTGGGCTTCGATGACCTTGTCGATTTCGGCCATCAGACGGATGGTCTCGTTCAGGGCCACGACGACGCGCTGGTAATGCAGGACGTCTTCGTCGGAGAGCGTCCGGCTGCGACGGTCCTTCAGCCACTTTTCGCAGACCTGATAGCCGCCGATGTGGAAATTCCAGACGTTTTCCGGCACGCCTTCGAACCAGCGCGAGGGATTGATGTAAACGTTTCCTGTCATTGTAGCGGCGGTCTGTGACCGCCGATTATCAATTGGCCGATCAGAGATCGATCCTACAGAACGGCGGTCATAGACCGCCGCTACAAATTTGGGATAGCCCTTGGCGACCTCTGCATCGTCCTTGCCTGCGAATTGCGTGATCAGATTCTGAAGGGGGCTCTCGCCCTTGGGCCTCGATGTGTTCCACGAGGCGGAAGGATAGTCGTCTTCAAGCAAGTGCAGAGCGACAAGGTCCGCACCCTTGGCATGAAGTGCGCGGAATAGGTTGAAATCGCAACTAAGCGGCACGCGTGGGAAATCGGTTCTGAGAAATTCCGCGTAGCGGGTCCGGCAGGCGGGTGAATGGAAGATCGCGTAAATGTAATGGAAAACATCCTCTGGCCCGAAGGTTTTTCTTAGATCGCCCTTGCCATCCGAGACAAAACGAAGTACGAATCGCTTTTCGAGTTTCGCGACGAATTCCGGGTTGAGGTTGGGTCTGCGCCCACCAGGGCCGGGGGGCCAAAGCGACACTCCACCGGCGAGCTCCGCCTGGCCGGTCAGCCCATGCTCGTACATGTAAAGTGGGAAGCAGTGCGAATTATCTAGCGACGAGAGAATCACTCGGTCAACAATCCCCGCGACGACAAAATAGGGGCCGAGGATGCGCTCACGTGTTCTTCGCATGGACATGAGCGCAAGATTCGGTTTATCGAGATGATTCATGACATTTTCGCGCACACGCCAAACGACGGATGGGTCGTAGCAAATGTAACGCACATCGAAGGGACGATAGAAGACGTGCCTAATTAGGTCCCTTATCTCGCCGGCCTTGCGCAAGGCTGTTCTGGCATCAGACACTCGCCAAGCGTAGTTTTCGTTTAGGTGGAAGCGAGACCTGATGTCCTCGTCCGACGCTAAGGGATCAATGAATTCGGTCATCCGCTTAATGAGGGCTTCCTTGTCTATATCCACGACCAACTCATCACGAGAGGTTGTTATACCTGTGCTGTTAAGGGGGAACACCCCAGGCAGAGGAAAATCGCACTCGTGCTGCATCGACAAATCTTTGTCATGAGGGACGAAGAGATAAAAGGGTGATAGCGGGGATACGGTCGACCCCACTGTCGGGCGTGGACCCTCCCCACAAAGAACCTCATATTTCAATTCGCGAAGCCCCCAGAGTTCAGAGTAATTCACGCTGGCGGGGCCATCCTTGGCTTCATTCCTTAGGAAGGTGGAGATCGCGACGCCTTGTTGAATGTCGAAGATATTCTCGTCTTTAGACCCATCCGGACATATTTCTTTCCTTTTCGAATCGCCATGCAGGTTGAGTATGTAGACCTTAGTGAATTTGCCCAGAAGGGATTGACGCATCCCGCGAAATGTTGGGTTATCGGTCCAAGCGTTATTGGTGATGAGCGCAAGAACACCTCGGTCCGTTCGTTGAATCCTCCACTGCCCGAAGCGGATGAATTTTACATAATCATCATCTAACATCGTCTTGCGTTCGCCGAGCGGTTTGCCGTCCGCTTTTCTATAATCCTCAATTAGACTCGCGATCCATCTGCCCTTATTGGCAGAAACCCCTGAATAGGGCGGATTGCCGATAACGACGGCGAAGAGTTGCCCACGCTTGATCGCATTTACGGCATGAGCTTCATGGGCCAGCGCAGGCGCATCGAACTCGAAGCGGTCGGAGAAGTCTTGGGGCGGTTCGAGGGTGTTCGTCAGGTAAATCCGGGCGCGCTCGTGAGAACGGAAGTTGTAGCCAGTCTCGTGGAGCTTGAGGCCGAGCTTCATGTGGGCGATGGCGTAAGGAGCCATCATAAGCTCGAAGCCGTAGAGCCTAGGCAGAAGGTGGTCGGAGACGTATTCGTTCCAACGATCCTGGAATTGAGGATCCGGGCCGGGTCGGCGGTCGCAGACCGCCGCTACAGAGTGCCACTTGGCCTTCATCGTCCGATGGATGACATCAATGACTTCCACAAGGAACGTGCCGGTGCCGCAAGCGGGGTCAAGAATCTGCACAAAGGGCTCTTTGGGCGCGACCCCCTCCGGAATCTTCAAATCCTTGTGCCGCTGGGCCATTTCGCCCCAGGTCGTCGTATCGGCGAGGCCATCCTCCAGCCCGAACTCCCTGCGCAGAATCTCATCCACGCTGCGCACGATGAATGAAACCACGGGGCGCGGTGTGAAGAAGATTCCCCGCTTGATGCGTTTCACGGGGTCGTACTCCTTCAAGAAATCCTCATAGAAGTGGATGACGGGGTCTTCCTGCGGGTTCTTGTCGCCGAAATCGCGAAGCACAGCTTCCATATCGGCGTCGCGCAAGGCTTGCACGACGTCATTGACGCCCAATTCGTCGAAATCAATCTTGCCTTTGCGCCCGCCCACGGTGAGGAAAGTGGAGAGCATGTCGCGCAGGAAAGGGTTGGTGATGGGGACCATGTCCGCGACGTTCTCCGCCACGAGGCCAGCGGGGCGGGAAACGCGCGCCGTGAGCAAGCCGTATGTGATGGTCTGTGCATACATGTCTGCAAAGTCATCTTCCTTCAAATCGTGAATCAACGCCTCCCGGAACGCGGTCATCAGCTTCCGCAGAGGGCCGCTTTCGGACTCGACGGACAGCACCTTGTTTACGCGCTTTCGAATCGCCGTGGCCAGTTCGGCCATGCGCTCGGCCAGAGCCTTGGCGGTGCCGATCACTTCGCGGGGACGCAAGGTGAAAGCAGAACTCCAGCGCGATCGCCACTGCTCGACACTTCTTGAGGGCTCCGGCCAGCGGAGCTTGTCCCTCAAAATCTTGTCGGCGTGTGCAAGATGCAGCACTGCATCTTCATCATCCCAGCCGAGGACTCGCAGGGTCGGGAGGTCGCCGGTTCCGTCTTCCTCGGCGAAATGGGCAAATGTGATGTCCCGATGGTCGGACTCTCCGTAAGATGAGATGAAGAGGAGATCATGCAGGTTCCAGGTGGCTTGCTGTGCCTTGTTGGCGGACTGCCTTTTCTTGAGGACGAGTGAGCGCAGAATGCGGCGCAGGGCTACCACGGGCAGGCGCTTGGGCTCAAAATTTACAAAGAAGATTCCCCATGGTTGGTTGGTGACCAGCGGACGAAGTTGCTTGATGTCCTTGATTTGGACTGCGGTCTTCGCATCGAGGCCCAATTCCTCAGGCTCATAGTCAAAGGTCAACTCGTCGAAGTCATCGGATTCAATGGGCCAGTCCAGTTCGTCGCGAAGGTATTTGACCAGGGAAGGGAAGGTCTTGATGGATCGAAGGCGTTCAACATCGGGCGTGCTCATAGTTTTCTCTCTGTAGCGGCGGTCTACGACCGCCGGGGTTGTAGCGGCGCTCTATGAGCGCCGACAAAAGTGAACATCCAGAACGCAATCATAGACCACCGATGCGATTGAAAACCACGACGGCGGTCTTAGACCGCCGCTACAACCACTTCAACTCGGCGGTCTTAGACCGCCGCTACAACCACTTCAACTCGGTGGTCGCAGACCGCCGCTACAACCACTTCAACTCGGCGGTCGCAGACCGCCGCTACAAAACCGTCAGTGGATGTATTTCGCCCTGATAGGGCCAATCCTCCGCACGCTGAACCAAACCCGCGCGGACGGGATTTTGGAGCACATAGTTCCATTTTTCCTCGTAGGATTCTGCCGATCGCATCACGTGATCAAAAAAGTCTTTTTCCCAGTGCTGAGCTGGAATTCCCATCTGCCTCAAGGTTCTTGATAGGGCGTTTTTCCACGACTTCATCCACATAGAAAGCGACGGCGAATTTGGCGAAAAAGCGGTGAAGAAATGCGCGTGGTCCGGCATGATTACATAGCGGCCTACAAGGACCTTGTACTCCGTAGCTCGCTCTGCAAACTCTTTGAAAGAGTCGTGGATCTCGGTATTCGCCAGGATTGAGCGCCGAGGCTCGGTGCAAACAGTAAGGTAATAAACGGGGTGATCGGTGAACAACCATTTCAGGCGTTGCAAGCGCGGTTTGAATTTCGGCTTCATCTTGTAGCGGCGGTCTATGACCGCCGAGCGATCCATGACCGCCGTGAGTTGTAGCGGCGCTCTATGAGCGCCGAGAGTATCGAAAATCGGGACGGCGGTCATAGACCGCCGCTACAGTTCAGTTCGGCGGTCATAGACCGCCGCTACAGCCTAGCTCAACTCCATCCAAGCTTTGAGGATCGGCTTCACGCCGATGGGTGCCTGGACCTGCTTCAGGTAAGTGTTCTTAATGTGCTTGTCAATTTGGCTGCGAATCTCTGACAGCGTGCTTTCAGGCAGCTCATGACGTCGTGGCGTGTCCGGCTGGCAACGGATTACGTCGATGATTTCTGACGGCTCTTCCAGGACGCGCTCCGTAGCCCAGTCATAGAGATACCACCGTGTGTGACCGGCCTCCTCAGTCCAGGCCGCTGCGTCGACTTCTGCCTCTTCCGCTACGCTGATCGGAGGGGCGGGAAGGGCATAGCAGAAGAAGACGGCTTTGGCTCCCGGAGAGGGATGCTTTTTGCCGCTAAACGCTTTCCCCGGTAGCACGGCCAGTTTTGCGCGCAATTCGGGGTGATTCTGGAGCAATTTCTGGTACTCCAGGTGCATGGATTCGATAGGGTTAGTTGTTCCCTCGTATGTCTGGTTGAACTCCCGCAGCGCTTCAAAATCATCGTCAGGTTTTAGGAGCTTCTTGCCTTCGATGCCGAAGGTCTTGGAGATGCGCAAGGTCTTATGGGACACCTTTTCATAAAGCTTCAAGAGGTCATCCAGCTCATCGGGGGGGAGGAAGTTCCAGTATTCCACGTGCCCCCGGATGTCCTTCTGATCGGGATGTTCCTGAAGAATTCGTTCTTCAATATCGGGGTTGAGGCGGCGGTCGACTCGTCCAATCCTTTGCATAAGGCGGACGGGATTCCAGTGCAGGTCGTAGTTGATAAGGCGCGTAGCGTCCTGAAGGTTCAGGCCTTCCGAAAGCACGTCCGTAGAGATTAGGATACGGGTTTCGGAAAGCCCCTGAGCAGCCAGCTCGGCGCTGGATGAAGCATTGTAGTAAGGGGAGAACCTCGTAATGATCTCCCCTCGCTCGTCGGCCCCCGCCCGGGCGCTATCGACCTCATTGACATCCTTTATCCCGGCGGCTTCGATCTGCTTCAGGAGATACCGGGCAGTGTCCATGTACTCCGTGAAAACCAGGACCTTGTGCTTCTTTAGCACGGGGTCCGACTTTAGAAGGCGAGTAAGCTCCCGGAGTTTGTCGTCGTTACTGGCTTTGAATTTCTTCAGTTCCCGAAGGAATTCCACGAGCTGATCGAGATCCAGGAAAGTTTCAGAAAGGATTTCATCCAGCTTGTATTCTTCGCGCTTAAGCTCCTCTACGGCTTCAAGCATTTCATCAGTGATCAGGTCCTCATCGGCATCTTCAATTTCTTCCGCGATGGATGCTTGCTGTTCCTTGACGTAATCAAGCAACTCCTGGTGCTGTGCCTTCCAGCGTTCAAGACGCTTGACCTCGGCAGGCTCTGTGCTGTGTTTCGATGCCCAGGCGAGGAGCTTCAGGAGAAGGGTCTGGCAGGACATTTCAAACGCCCGTGCCGAGCTTTCGAACCGCTTTAAGAACTGGGTACGAATTAATCCGACAACCTGCTGCTGGCGGCCTTTCGTCAGAGGGTCGATGGAGGAGTCCGGCCCCTTGTAATAGAAAAGGGGGTAGTAGATGGCCAGTGAGAATAGCGGGTTTTTCTTGAAGAACGCTGCCTCCAACATGGTAAGAAGCTGACCGTAGGTCTTTTTGATCGAGTAATCAGCAACATGGGGAGGCTTGCGTTCGGGGAAGATAGTCTTGGTGGCCTGATTCTGCTCTTGGCTCTTCTTTACATAGGCCCTGCTGCGTTGGACCACCAAAGCGTGGAAGAGCGCATCGTTTGCGAGAACCTTCTCGGCCTCGACCTGATTGGTCTCGACGCCGCTGTTGCCGCTTTCTTTGGCCGTGACTAGTTCCTCAAGCGCCTTCTCCATCCTGCGGAAGTGGCCTGGCAACGAGTGAATTCCCAAAGGCGCGGCGCTGAAATATTCTGGTGCATCGCGTCGCGAGAAGATCTGGATCATGTGCTGGAGATCAATCAAGCGGTTGTTGACGGGAGTTGCCGTCAACATAAAGACCGCTTTATTTCCAGCAATGTCGTATAACTTCCAGTACCGCGACTTGTCCACCAAGCCCGGGTTCCGAAAGTGGTGGGCTTCGTCGATGACGATGGCGTCGGCTTTTTCCTTAATCGCTGCCAGCTTGGCCGGGTATTCGCCGCCGCGAAGGAGGTCGGTGTGATTGAGGATCACGAGATTGCTGAACACATGGCCGATATCAGGCAAAATCTCATGGAGCGTCCGTTCCCAGACCGAGGCTCGGGCCGCTTTTGGAACAAGGAGCACGACGCGCTGACGGTCATGAACTACCAAGCGCTCGATCAGCATGAGGCCGATGAAGGTTTTTCCTAGCCCTACGCCGTCACACAAGAAGGCGCCCCGGTATTGGCGGGCAATCTTCATCAAGGCGCGGTAGCCTTCCTTCTGATACTGGTCCAGGCGTGGATAAACTTTGGAGCCGCCGCCCTCTTCCCATTCACTGGCAGTCATCTCGTGTCCGCGGAAGAACTCGTCGAGGGCTTTAGCATAGACGAGGAAGGGTGGGTACTGGGCCGTGTGGCGCTCCATGACGCGGAGAATCTCTGGTGTCACATCCTTCGCGTCGTTCCAGTGTTCCTCGTACCATTGCTGAAGGGTTTCGACTTCACGGCGAATCTGGATGTTCAACTCGACATTGTTGGTAATTCCCGGAACCGTGAAGTTGCTGGAGCCAACTAGGGCAGCGGACCCCACGACCAACTGTTTGGCGTGAGTGATGTAAGCTTTTGCGTGGAACTTCTCCTTGGTGTAGATCCTGCACTCAATCTGTCTCTTCTGCAGAGCCTGCACGATGGCCGGCACACCGGCGAGGAAATCGTTCTTTTCCTTTTCAGATTCAATGCTCTCGTCTAGCTTGCCTTCAGCTCTCTGTATGCCTGCGAGCAGAGCTTGCTTGGTCCGCCTCGAGACCTCATCACCCAGGAGGATGCGGATCTTGCCAATCTTCTGCCATTGCCCGTCGAGGCCGAGCAACCCTCCAATCTCGAAGTACCCCGTTGCAATGTCCAGGGCATTCGATAGGTCGGCCCAGTCGTGGAGGTACCGCCGGACTTTCCACTCCCGGTCGCTGTTGTCGACGATGAAAAGGTCGCCGCCTTGCGGTTTAGACCCTCGATCCACTCCTAGCGCTCCATGAGGAGTCCCAATGATGCAGGAGTCTACCACGAACGCATCGGTAACGGAATAGTTCGCATCGAGTCATGTCAGATGTTATTGGTGAGGGGCCGAGCCGGGATAGCCGATCACCATGGCCGTGTCCTGAAGGCGCACCTGGTCGGAGTTGCCGAGCGCAACTGTGGGTAGGCTGGCGCCGCCGATTTGACGCGCACTCGTCAGTATGCCTTTGATTCGGCGGATATGTTATTGTGCGATACTTGCGAAGAGTGGTTCGGACCAGATTATTGCCAGGAAATGGTGCTATGGAGGCTGTATGCATAAACCCTTCTCCAAGGCAAGCCAGTTGGGCCGGCGCGGCTTCCTTGGACTTGCCGGCGTAGCCGCCCTCTCCGATTCGCTACTCAGCCGCGAGCGAGTGGTCAGGGCATTACTTGCGAAGGATACTCAGGCGGAGAACACAGGCTCGACCGCCGGCTCCTCCCCAGGACTACCGCCCCTAAAGATCACTGACGTTCGGGTGATCGTCACCTGCCCGGACCGCAATTACGTCCTGGTGAAGGTTCTCACCAGCGAGCCCGGCCTGTACGGGGTTGGCGATGCCACGCTCAACGGCAGGGAATTGGCGGTCGCGGCGGATCTCGAACAACATATCTCCCCGCTGCTTGTCGACCGGGATCCGGAGCAGATCGAGGACATTTGGCAGTACCTTTATCGAGGGCCTTACTGGCGCGGCGGTCCCATCCAAATGACGGCCCTCGCCGGCATTGACTTGGCGCTGTGGGATATCAAGGGCAAGCGTGCCAACATGCCTCTGTACCAGTTGTTGGGTGGCCGCACGCGGACCGGCGCTCTAGCTTACACCCACGCGAGCGGAAGAGATTTCGCGGAAGTCGAAGACGTCGCGCGCCGTGCGATGAGGCGGGGCTTCAAATGCGTTCGTGCCCAGGTGGCAATCCCCGGCCTTGAAGGAACCTACGGGACACCGGGAAACAAGACGCCCGAGGCGGCCGCCGGTCTCGTCGCGAACATGGCGGAACTTCCGCAGACCGAAGTCTTCGAGCCTGCTCTATACCTGCGCGTCGTGCCCAGACTTTTTGAGTATCTGCGCGCCAAGCTCGGCCCCGAGGTTGAACTCCTGCACGACTGCCATGAAAGACTGGACCCGATTCAGGCTGCGCGTCTTGCCCACGACCTCGAGCCCTACCACCTCTTCTTTCTTGAAGACTGCTTGCGTCCCGAATACAAGGAGAGCTTCCGTCTAATTCGCGAGCACTCCACCACACCCCTGGCCATGGGAGAACTCTTCAACTCGCCCTGGGATTGTGTGCCGCTCATCAAGGAGCAATTGATCGACTACATCCGCTGCGACCTGGGGCACATCGGCGGCATCACGGCGGCGCGCAAGGTCGCCGCCTTGGCCGAATTGTTTCAGGTCCGGACGGCCTGGCACGGTCCGGGCGACATCGGCCCGCCCACGCATGCCGCCAACGTACACGTCGACATCTCGATTCCTAACTTCGGCATTCAGGAAATGTTTTTCTTCCCCGACGTGACTCGCGAAGTGATTTCGGGCGGCCCTGAGTTTAAGGATGGCTACATGAACGTTTCAGACCTGCCGGGACTCGGCTGCGATGTGGACGAAGAGGCGGCGAAGAAGTACCCTTACCGCCGTGCCTATCTACCCACGGCCCGCAGGAAGGACGGCAGCGTGCAGGACTGGTAGGGTGCATTGAAACGACACGTTATCCGGGCGTAGCATCTAACAGGATGCTGAAAAACCCCTCTAGTCCGTCAGCTGACGGATCATTCCGAGGAGTCCGCCATTCTTATTGGCGGACGACGAGGAATCTCGCCCCCGTCGGATCGGGGTTTCCAGAGCAAGATTCCTCGCTTCGCTCGGAATGACAATGTTAGCAAAACGTTTTTCAGCATCCTGCTAAATGGACGAAGGTCGAACCAGGAGATCGATAATGCGAGGGCTGCTCGTGGCGGTCATGGTGCTGGCCTGCGTGACGTGGGAATCCCGGCCGGTCTGGGCCAGCCAGAAACTCTTCCTGAAGGATGGGACTTACCAGCTTGTTTCCAGCTACGAGGTGCATGGGGACAGAGTGCGATACTACAGCGTGGAGCGCGCAGCGTGGGAGGAAATCCCCTCATCCCTCGTGGACTTCGAGGCGACGAAACGAGCCCAGGAAGAAGAAAAAGCCATCCAGAAGAAACAACTCGAGGAAGGCCGTGAGATTGAGCAGCAACGCTTCGAGAAGCCCGCGGAGGTGGGATTCGAGATTGCCCCTGGCATCCACCTGCCTCAGGAAGAAGGTGTTTATGCCTACGATGGAGTGCGGGTGGTCCGCCTGATTCAATCTTCCGCGGAGGTAGTCACCGACAAGAAGCGGGCGGCGCTTGTCCTGGCCATGCCAGCGCCCTTATTGAAAAGCCACTCGATCGTGGTGCTGCCTGGCGCGAAAGCTGCGGTGCGGCTTCAGGAGGCGCAGCCGACCTTCTACGTTCAGTCTTCGGATGGGCTGGGCGCCAAGCTCGAGCTGATTTCAGTGAAGGTGGTGAAAGAGTCGCGGGTGGTGGAGAAGGTCGAGGCAGGCCGAGCCGGCGTTGGGAAGCCGTCGGAGCTTCGCGCTGCCGTGCAGTTGGAGCGCACACAACTGGCGCCGGGGCTTTACCGTCTGAAGCCTCTCCACCCGCTCGACCCCGGAGAATACGCTCTGGGTGAACTGGT
>Ga0187868_1000499_pt1 | contig 31510 bp, 28 predicted proteins | sample June2016WEW_13_4_FD_133014 | JGI IMG/M metagenome (GOLD analysis project Ga0187868, IMG submission 133014) | Peatland microbial communities from SPRUCE experiment site at the Marcell Experimental Forest, Minnesota, USA - June2016WEW_13_40 | ecosystem: Environmental > Terrestrial > Soil >... | reverse complement strand
CTCGTGCCTTGTGATAAAGGCGAAGGAAGTTTTGTAGGATCGGGAAACGCGAGACGCGGAGGGAAAGCGAAAAGATTTGGAGCGGGAGACCGGGATCGAACCGGCGACATTCAGCTTGGGAAGTTGGACGTAAATTGAAAACAAAGAACATAGCGGATTCTCGTACTCCATTCTGGCGATTGGAAATACGGGATATTCGAAAATCTGCTTGGCAGAATCCTTAACGGTGTTCAAACGGAGTTCACCCGGCACTACTCATCTTCCCATTCGTGGTCGCAAAGCTCGCCGACCTCCGGAGGATTGGAGGATCGGTGTGGAGGTTGAAAAATAGATTTTCCCAATGTGCACTCTCAAAGTTAAGGACTTCGCTGACGGAGGGTTTCAACTTCGACTTGCTGCAAGCCTGGCTCGCGACCGACTTCCAAACTGGCTTTTTGACAGATTGCTGAATTCTCCGAGGTAAACCGCTATTTGGTACTGGATGAGGGCCGATCTTGGCCCTCATCTGTGTAAAATATCGTTAATTGTTTCAATTACTTACTGTGATTCCAAGAACTTGTGTATTTTATAAGCACATATTTGACATATTACACAAGATGTAATAATCTTTATTTGGAGGTTGAAGATGACTGGACAGACTCTTCGTCAAGCCAGAACCAATGTAGGTATGTCACAGGTCGAAGCAGCGGAGCGGCTTGGTGTCTCTCAGACATTGCTTTCTCTTATGGAGAAGAGCGAACGTTCCGTCACACCCGCAGTTGCGGAGAGAGCCGTAGTGCACTTGCATGCAACGCCTGAAGAGCTTCCTGTTTCTTCAAACACTCGTCACAGCGACGATCAACTTGCGGCTGATCTCGGTACACTCGGCTATCCCGGTTACGGTTATCTCCGGAGTCAGCCACGGAATCCGGCCGAGGTCCTCTTCGACGCACTCGATCGGCCAGACCTCGATGCCCGTCTAGTGGAGGCGCTACCCTGGCTGCCGGTGCGGTACTCGAACATGGATTGGAATTGGCTTACTACACAAGCCAAGGTTCACAATCGGCAAAATCGTCTTGGCTTTGTCGTCGCTCTCTCTGCAAAGGTCGCAAAGAAGCAAGCGAAACGCGACGTTGCGAAACGCTTGTCCCAAGTTGTGAAGATGCTGGAAGAAGGGCGCCTCGCGAAGACCGATACACTATGCCAAGAGTCGTGGCCACCAAGCCAGAGAAAGTTCGCGCACAAACAGCGGTCTTTTCTTGCGGCTTATTGGAAACTGGATACGCGACTCACAGAGGAGAATCTTGCTCACGTTGCCGCCTAGCCCATGGAAGGAGTTCCTTCAGGCTCTTGACGTGAAGATGACCGAAGTCTGTACGTTGCCATGCTTTGGAGGATTCGCGGTAACCCAAGAGTACGGAATAAGCAGACCGACATCCGACATCGACGTTCTGGATGTCGCTCCACCACACGCGGTAGATTTCCTGATGAGGGAGGGGGGCCAAGGCTCCCCTCTAGCAATCGAGCATAAGGTGTATCTCGATTTTGTCGGAATTGCAAATCCTCCGTATGAATACGAATCCCGGCTGCGCCCCATGTATCCAGGAGCGTTTCAGCATCTTCGCCTATTGGTTATGGATCCTTACGATGTAGCTCTTACGAAGTTGAAACGCGACAGCGATAAAGATTTTCAAGATGTTCTCCAACTCGCCGAGAACATCCCCTTCGATCTCGATTTGTTTGAGAAGCGTTATCAAGAAGAACTTCGCGACAATACCACAGGAAAGCCTGAAGACAACGACATCACCTTTAATCGCTGGAAGGAAGCCATCCTGGAAGACCGGGCCAAGAAGAAATAGAGCAGTTTTCCTATCTTCTCTTATGGACAAATCTGTGAACTGGATATTCCCATAAGAATAAGCGAACCTTGCTTTTCAAAGGGACAGAGCGAATCTGTTCCACAGAAAAACGCTTCTTCTTCATCGGCAAAATCCTCAATCCTCTTCAGGCTCGGTTCTTGCCGAAGACTAACATTTGCCGTGGTTCGAAATACCCGGGCCGATCAGATTCTTAGCCCCACATTTCGGTGTTGATGATGTTATAAGCGCTACCTGGGTCGAGCGAAAAGCAGCTGTCGAACCACCTGCCATCCAAGCGGGAGCCGCAACGCGCGCCGAATTTGTCGAAGATAGCGAGCTGGTTCTCCGCCAGCCGGGACTTGTCCGCGACGTGGTAGTAGACTGAGCGCTCCCAGGTGTGGCCGTCAACTCCATTGAAGGAGTGGTTGTAATAGAGAATGAAGCGCGCGCTACCTTCTCATTGAGACGTAAATTTGCAGGAGCAAACGAGCCTCTCGCACAGGTCTGTATGTCGTTGAAAGAGTCGACTGCAGACGATGGTGCGGGGCGCCTTAGCCCGCACTTAATCACAGCTGATGCAGCGCCCGCGACAAGAATAGCATTGCCTGCTCCTGCAAATCCTGAACTTGGAACGCGGGATCCTCCCGAGTTTCGTCTCGCCCAATACGATCGAGGATGCTGACTATGAAGCGCGCTGTGATCGCAGCATCAACATCGGTAGGCACAATTCCTGCGCATTGATCGCGGCGGATCAGTTGGATGAGAGTATCGAGAAGCGGCGTCCGAAAGATTTTAGTTGGAGTTGTTTCAAGTTCGAAGAAGAGAGTCTCGGGATCGAAAATCCGCATAATCGCTTGATAGGGGAGTACGGCTTCTGGTGCCACCTTCATCATCGTTGCAATGAATTCAATCGTGGTCTGGAAGTCGCGCGCAACACGGTCCATGACTCTTTGCAGCCTTCCGAGCATTTCATCGGCGAGAGCATGAACGACCGCTTGCTTGGTATCGAAGTGAAGATAGAAGGTTCCCTGCGCAAGGCCAGCGCGCTTGACGATGCCCGAGATAAGGACTTTGTCGTAGGGCATCTCGGCAAACAATTCGCGTGCGGCTTCTAAAATTCGCTCCCTGGTGGTCTTCTCCTCAATGACTCTGGTTTTGAGAAGCCTCGCTGGCTGTTTGGATTTGCGTATCGTTTTCTTTGTTTTCATGACGATTCAGAAGGGGTGCCTTTCTTTGCAGGAAGCGCTGAAGCGCGCAGACGGCCATCTTCCATTTCGACTATGCGACCGTAGCTGATGATGGCGGAGCATTCTTTGCAGTAGCCATACGATTCGACCGAATGGCAAGTGAGGATCCGAGCGGCAAAAGGAGACACAGCGCAGCGATGCTTCTGCAGAGATGCCTGTTTTTCTGGCCTAAAGGGGTCGCCGCAAGCGCAGGTCGGGCAGACCGGCCCCTCCTTTCAGAGATGAGGAGGTATTTCGCTCTTTTCTTGGCTTCGGCTACTGTCTCAAAGCGGGCATCTTCTACGTCTTCGCCCTTGCTTTCGTGTTCATCCTGAGTCTTTGCCGCTAAGACTGTGATCTGCTTTCCCACTTCAATTCCCTCCGATGCATTTACGGCGTTCGATTCCCTCAAAGAGGTCGAGAGGACTCTTGGCTTGCGTAGCTCGAATCGCGCCCGAGACTGCATCACGATTCACTTCCCTCGTCCCGCGCCAAAATCACGTTTAAGATCCTCGGCCCGTGCACACCCTTGATGCGCGTCATTTCGATATCCGCCGTAGCGCTTGGCCCTGAAATCCAGGTGACGAGCCTCGGTGGTTTCTCGCAGCGTACAAAGTACTCAGGCAGCGTCTCCACAATCTGGCTGGCCCGCAATATACACAAGTGCCAGTCGGGCAGCAGTGTGATCACGCGCCGTCCCTCCATCGTGGAGTGATGCAGAACAATCGTGCCCGATTCAGCAACTCCGCAGAAACAAGCCGTCATTACGCCCTCGACCTGTTCCACTTCCTGAGCCGGCAAATCGTGGTCGATCTTCCACTCGAATCCTTCGGCGAGCCATTCCGCCGGCAAGCCTTCGGGAACCACAAACTTCCGCCTGCCGTTCGCCGCCAGCTGCGCCCGAATCGCTTCTGCAAGCTCGTTCGGCGCGCACTCCACGACCTCCGCGTCGTACTCGCGCAGCCGCTCAGCCATCCGATCTACACACTCTTCGAGATTCATCAAGCCGCGCCCCACGTAGCTGCGAGGCAGCGTCGCATAACTGCTCGCGGCTTCAGCCGCCGTCGAATTCCGCGTTGCTGCACGAACGCGGTTAAGAATCTGCTTGCGGCTCACGGTAGCAATGCTCATCGGGCCTCCTTTGAGCGTTCGTCCCACCACGCATGAAAGGTTTGCTTCGGCAGTCCGCGCATGTCGCGCGTCTGCGTCCACTTCCTTCCCATGCTGGGCAGCGAGTGAATCCATCCATCTCTGCGCGTGAAAAACCTGAGCCCGATCCGTCCCATCCACTGCGCCGCGTGGAACAGCCACGCTCTCGAAAAGACCACATTCGCCACGCGCATTCCCAGGTACATGGGATCGAAGAGCCTTCCAAAGGTGTTCCGCTGCTTGTCCGTCACTTGTGCACGCAAATCGATCAGCACCTCGGGAATGTTGATCTTCACCGGGCACACTTCGTAGCACGCGCCGCACAGCGATGAAGCGAAGGGCAGCGATTGCGCGTGCTGCATCTGCATTAGTTGCGGCGTGAGGATGGCTCCGATCGGTCCCGGATATACCGACCCATACGCGTGCCCGCCGGTCTGACGGTATACCGGGCAAGTGTTCATGCAAGCCGCGCAGCGAATGCAACGCAGGGTCTGCCGCTCCGTCTTGCCCTTCAGAATCGACGAGCGGCCATTGTCCAGCAGGACAACGTGGAATTTCTGCGGCCCGTCGCCCGGCGTCACGCCGGTCCACAGCGAGGTGTAAGGGTTCATCCTCTCGCCCGTAGCCGACCGCGCCAGCACCTGGAGCATCACTTCAAGATCGGCGAATCGCGGCAGCACCTTCTCGATCCCGGCCAGCGTAATCATTGTCCGAGGCAGCGTGAGGCACATGCGTCCGTTGCCTTCTGATTCCACCACCGCTACGGCGCCCGTCTCCGCGATCAGGAAGTTCGCCCCGCTGATCGCCGTCGGCACCTCCAGGAACTTCCGCCGCAGATAATTCCGCGCTGCTGCCGTCAGAACTTTGGGATCGTCGGCGAGGTTCTCAATCCCCATCCGCCGCGCAAAGATCTCCCGCACTTGGCTGCGATTCACATGCAGCGCCGGGACTACAATATGCGAGGGCTCTCCCTCCCCGAGCTGCAGAATGATCTCAGCCAGGTCCGTCTCGTAGGTCAGCACCCCCGCAGCCTCTAGGAACGGATTCAACTGAATCTCGGCCGATGTCATTGTCTTGATCTTGATGACCTCATCGGCCTTGTCTTCGCGCAGCAGCTCGAGAATGATGCGCCGCGCCTCGGCCGCATCCGCCGCCCAATGCACCACGCCACCGGCCGCCGTGCACCGCTCCTCGAATTGTTCAAGGTATGCGCCGAGATTTTCGAGCACATGATCCCGGATCGCCGCAGCCGCCGTGCGCAGTTCCTGCCAATCCGCCTTCTCCGCCACAAGCCGTGCCCGTTTAGCCTGGATCACGTCAATGGCGTGGGCCACGTTCTTGCGCAACTGCGGATTGCGGAGCACTGACAGCGCAGCAACGGGAAACGGCGGCGCCAGCGCCGGATCGAGAATCGGATGCTCGGCCCCCGCGCTCATCCCAGCACCTCCGCGGGGTGCACCTGAGTGCTGGCCAGAATCTGCGCCATGTGAATGGTCTTCATTCCCGCGTACTGCCGGTGCATGGCTCCGCCCAAGTGCATCAGGCAGCTATTGTCCAGCGCCGTGCAGAACTCCGCCCTCGTCGCCAAAACGTCTTCGAGCTTCACCGTCAGCATCGCCGACGAAACCTCGCCGTTTTTCACGCTGAACGTCCCCCCGAATCCGCAGCACCGGTCAAGATTTTCAAGGGGCACAAGCTCCAGCCCGCGCACCTTTGCGAGCAGCCGGAACGGCCGTTCGCCCAAATGCAGAGCGCGCAATCCGTGGCAGCTCGCGTGATAGGTCACGCGATGGGGAAAGTACGCGCCGACATCCTCCACGCCCAGCCGGTCGATCAAAAACTCGCTCAGCTCGTAGACTCTCGGCAGCACGGCCGTAAACTCTCTGCGAAGAGCCTCATCTCCAAGCTCTTCAAATAAACCGGGATACTGATCACGGATCATCGCTACGCACGAAGAGGACGGAGTGACCACCGTCTCAGCGTCCGCGTAGAGCCGCACAAATCGCTTGGCCTGGCTGAACGCCTCGCCGCGGAACCCCGTGTTCGCGTGCATCTGCCCGCAACATGTCTGCCTGGCCCGGAACTCGACCTCTACTCCCAGCCGCTCCAGAAGGCTCACCACTGCGCGCCCTGTCTCTGGAAATAGCGTGTCGTTATAGCACGTAATAAACAGCGAAGCGCGCATGACTTGGTCCCGCCTGATTTCTTGTGTCTGCGTGAGAGTTTGTGTAGCGCGGTTATCTACTCACCTGATAGCCGCAGTCAACGGGGCGTGGGGAAGGTTCTTTTCTTTCGACTTCCCATGCCCCGCATTGCTTTCCACCCGCCAATCCACTGGCGCCAGCGGCGTGGGCGTGGTAAGCGACCTTTAGAAGCACAGATGAATTGATCGACCAATAGAAGGCTCGCAAGTCAGGAAGGAGCAAGAAACTCGCTGAGACCGGCAGAAGTATCCACGAGAAGATGCCGACAACCGCCCAAGTCGTCTCCCACGACCATCTCTTTACCTTGCCAATTGGTGCATAGAATGATGCTTCACACGCGGCACCAATCATGTGCCATCCAATCCCTGCCAATATTGCTGGCACTACATGTCCTTTCCTCCAGGCTGCCGACCATCACGATATAGGCGCCTGTAATGCTCATCGGTTCGCACGTCGTTCACTGGTGCCCTGACTCTTGAATCCTCGCTTTCCTGGTTAGAGAGCCCAGGTTTCTAGATATATTCCCTGAAGAGCTCTTCGGCGGGCGCCGGAATCACGCCCTTGCCCACCAGCATGCCATCTTCTGCCGCGACCTTCGAGCCGGCAGCCACCGCCGCCTGCACGCTGGACACATCGCCGGCCATGACCACGAAGCCCTTGCCGCCGAGCGCCATGGCCAGATGAATGCGCAGCAGCGTAACGTTGGCCGACTTCACCGCCGCATCGGCCACCTCGATGATGCTGGCTGCGGAAAACGTCTCGACGACGCCGATGGACTTCAACTGGCTCGGCTCGATCTCCACCGTTTGCGATATTGCCTGCAGCACCGTCGGATGCACCCGCGCAATCTGCCGCCGCTCAATGAGCGATGCTCCAGCCGCCGTTTGGCCCGCCGCCAGCGCTGCCTGCACGCTGGTGACATCGCCTGCGACCACAATCAAGAATTTTCCCGAGCAGATGCTTCGCGCCAGCAGCAGCTTGACCGAGCCCGCCTTCAGTATTATGTCCTCGGCCACCATTCCCGTCGCCACGCTCGATAGCTCGATCAGTCCAATCGAATTGATCTCTGTCGCCACTTCGGCTCCCTTCCCGTCTCGCTCTACGCTTCAATCGTGATCGTGTCGCTCCCCACCGTTGCGCGCCCGTCGATGCTGGCATGAATGCGCGCACCCAGCTTGCCTGCTTCCGGCGCGGCGATCAGATCACCCACGCGCACACGATCGCCGCTCTTGACCACCGCTACCGCGGGCGCGCCCGCATGCTGCTTCAGCGGCAGGCTCACCTTATGCGGCGCGAAAGCGTGTTCCTTGAGCGGACCTTCATTGTGGTACTCGCCCAGCCCCAACTTGGCCATGAGTCTGCGCATGGGCACGCGGCGGTACTCGCCCATGGGATGCGGCTCGACCGACTCCGGCGATCCCATCCATGTGAGGCCACGCTCGCGCGCCACCGGCTTTGACTGCACGCACACCGTCTTGGGATCCAGATCCTCAGGGCACGCGAACATGGTGCACAGGTTGCACTCGCAGCAGTAGAGCGTTCCCGCGACCATGAGGTTCGCGCCTTCGGCAAAGCCGAGCGACTGCATTGCGCGGTGCGGCTCGATGGGATGCCCGAGCAGATAGCGTGGGCAGAACTCTGTGCAGAAGCGGCACTGGTCGCAGGCCGAGCGCCCGATTTTGGCCACGTGTTGCCACGGCGCATTGTGCCGGCGGATGAGCGCGTGCTCGGCGGGAAGAACAATGATGCCACCAGTCGTCTTGGTCACCGGAACGTTCAGGTCTGCGGCCGGTTTGGCCATCATCACGCCGCCCAGCAGGACGCCGAAGTCGTTGACGGTGGGCCCGCCAGCCGCTTCGATGACCTCGCCGATGGTGATGCCGACAGGAACCCGCAGCGTGACCGGCTCCGCCACCGCGCCCGCGACGGTTAGATATTTGTGCGTCACCGGCCGGTCGAGGCCCATGTTCATTAGCGTCTCGACGTTGGCAACGACGGTGTTGACATCTTTGGGCAGGCCGCCTGGCGGAATTACGCGTCCCGTGACCATGTGCACAAGGATGAACTCGTCGCCGGCCGGATACACGTCTGGCAGCGCGACGACGCGGATGCCGGGCGGGGCCTGGCCCTCCAGTGCGGCAATGATGTCGTGATACTTCTCCTTGACCCCAATCACGCCCTCGCGTGCGCCCACCAGTTGCATGGCCATCTCAAGGCCGCGCAGAAAGGGCTCGGCGTGGTGGTTGAGCAGTTCCTTGTCCTTGTGCAACAACGGCTCGCACTCGGCCGCATTGGCGATGGCCACCGAGACCTGGGTCCGGAGCTTCACCGCCGTCGGGAAACCACCCCCGCCCGCCCCAATAATGCCCAGTTCCTCCACGCGCTCTACCGTCGGAGCGCTCCTACCTCTTGCCCCGAAAATGCCCGTTTGTGACGTCATATTTCGGTTCTACCTTATAATCGGTCAAATCTATGATTGACTCTGACTAATAATCTATCGTATTATTCATTTTCAATCAAGATCAGTCAACAATGAAAGTCTTGATCCCAAATATCGGCAGTACCTCGTTCAAGTACCGCCTGCTTGAAATCCTAGAGAATCGCTCGCCCAAAGACCCCCTCCTCACAGAAACCGTCCTCGCTCAGGGCCGCGTCGAGCGCATCGGCCAGCCTGGGGGCGATTACGCCGACTACCCGGCCGCCATCCGAAAGTGCATGGCGGAAATCGCCGGGCCGGGCAACGTGCTGAAGGGTTTGGTGGAGATCGGGGCGGTTGGGTTTAAGGCTGTTCATACCGGTCCGCTCAACGTGCCACAACTTATCGACGATGCCTTCCTGGCCACGATGGAGGAGTTTTCCTTCCTCGCGCCCGCGCACAACCCTCCCTACATCGCGGCGATGAAGGCATTTCGCCAGGAGCTGCCCGGCGTTCCGTTGGTCGCAGTCATGGAACCCTTTCCGTACCGATTCATGGATGAAGCGTCGACCACCTATGCCGTTCCGTATGCGTGGCGCACGGAACACGGCATTCGCCGCTACGGTTTTCACGGGGCCAGTCACCGCGCCGCCAGCGAGCGCGTTCAAACACTGCTCGGCCGCAGCAAGCTTCGCCACATCTCGTGCCATTTGGGTGGCAGCTCGAGCGTAGCGGCATTCCGCAACGGAGTCGCGGTCGATACCAGCTTCGGCGCCTCGCCCCAGTCCGGCCTGCCCCAATGCAACCGCGTCGGCGACATTGACGTCTTTGCCGTGCTGCACATGATGAAGAAGCTTTCGCTCTCGCCTGACGCGATGGCGGCGCTGCTCGGCAGCCAAGCGGGCCTCGCCGGGATCAGCGGCACGAGCGGCGACCTGCGCGATCTGGACGAGGCCGCGGCCAAGGGCGACGAGCGCGCCCGGCTTGCGCTCGACGTCTTCGTCCGCGCCATCCGCCATTATCTAGGCGCCTTCCTTCTTGAACTCGGCGGCGTCGACGCCATCACATTTTCCGGCGGCATCGGCGAAAACAGTCGGGAAATTCGAGCCGCAGTTCTTAAGAAAGTTGCGGCGTTTGGTGTCGAGCTCGACGAAGAGAAAAACAAAACCATCAAGGGCGAGGGCGAAATCTCAACCCTTCGCTCCGCAGTGAAGGTTCTGGTCATCCCCGCCAACGAAGAGTCTATCGTCGCGCGCGAAACCGTGGCTGTTGTCAGCCGCGCGCACGCGGCTGCGCAAAGTTTGGTGGGTCAGACAACGTAGGGCAACAAAGGATCGTTTATGGTAAGCGCAGCAATCCCGGTTTCCATCGACAGGTCGACGGTCGAGCGCATCGTCCGCCAGGTCGCGCTCGAATACTTGGGCCGCGAAAAGAGCGGGACGGCGCCGGTTCTCACCGTGCAAACCTCCTCGCGCCACATGCACGTGTGCCGCGAGGACATGGACGTGCTCTTCGGCCCCGACTCCGAGCTCACTCTCGACCGCCCGCTCTTTCAGGAAGGCAACTTCGCCGCAAAGGAGACGGTCACCATCGTTGGCCCACGCAGCCGCCTCATCTCCAACCTGCGCATCCTGGGGCCGATGCGCAAGCAATCGCAGGTCGAGCTCGCATTTACTGACGCCATCATGCTCGGCTTCAACGATCTGCCTGTGCGCCTGTCCGGCAACATTGCGGGCACACCTGGCGCCGTCATTATCGGGCCCAAAGGAGTCGTCGAGCTCAAGGAAGGCGTCATTCGCGCCGCCATCCACGTGCATATGAATCCTAGCGAAGCAGCCTACTTCGGCGTCAAGCGGGGCGACATGATGAAGCTGCGGATTGGCGGCCTATCGGGCGTCACCTTCAACAACGTTCACGTGCGAATCGATCCCACATCGCGCCTCAACGTCCACATGGACACCGATGAGGCAAACGCCTGCGGCCTGCACCTGACCAAAGACGTGGAGCTTTTTAAGTAATTCAAGAAGAATTGAAGTAACACTACGCAACAAGAGAGGAAGCGATGAAACAAGCGCTTGGAATGATTGAGACCAAAGGTCTAGTTGCGCTTTTTGAGGCAACTGACGCCATGCTCAAGTCAGCAAACGTGTCCTTCGCCGGCTGGCAGACCGTCGGTTCAGGTCTGGTAACCGCCTTCGTAGAAGGGGACGTGGCAGCCGTGAAGGCCGCTACGGACGCGGGCGCAGAAGCGGCATCACGCATCGGCGAGGTAGTGAGCGTGCAAGTCATCTCACGGCCCCACGATGAGCTGCCGTCTTTCGTTCAACAAAGCAAAGCAGCGCCGACAAAAGCCTAAAGGCTGGCATTAAGGAGACGAAATGAGTCAGGCAATCGGATTGATCGAAACCAGAGGGATGGTCGGCCTGGTCGAAGCGAGCGACGCGATGGTGAAGGCTGCCAGCGTGGAGCTCGTAAAGACCGTGCAGATCGGCGGCGGCTACGTTACGGCTATCGTGCGCGGCGATGTAGGCAGCGTGCGCGCGGCCGTGGACGCGGGCACAACCGCGGCCAAAGTGGTGGGAGAACTGGTGTCGTCGCACGTGATAGCCAGGCCCCATGATGCCCTTGTCGACAGCATGTTGAAGTAGCAAGACACTTGGAGAACGCACATGGCGAACGAAGCAATTGGAATGATCGAAACCAAGGGCCTAGTGGCTCTGGTACAGGCAACCGACGCGATGCTGAAAGCGGCCAGCGTCAAGTTCGTGGGCTGGGCCAAGGTCGGCAGCGGCCTCTGCTCGGTTTATGTCACCGGCGACGTGGGCTCGGTCCGCGCCGCTGTGGACGCCGGGGCAAGTGCAGCCCGGGCGGCCGGCGAAGTGCAGAGCGTGCATGTCATCGCACGCCCGCATGAATCGGTTTCAACCGTGGTGCCGAAGTAACCGCGCGTATTTGCTGCGCCGCGGCGTCAGAGGTGATCGGCATGTTTATAGCGAAAGTGATTGGCAATGTTGTTTCCACGCAGAAGATCGCGAAGTTTCGCGGCATGAAGCTGCTGCTTATCCAGCCTTACATCAATAAAGACGGCAAGCTGCAGATTTCCGGCAGTTCCGTTGTAGCGGTCGATAGTGTGGGAGCTGGCGCGGGCGAGTGTGTGTTATTCACACAGGGCAGCTCCGCGCGCCTCACGCCTGCAACAAAAGATGCGCCCGTCGACGCGGTGATCGTCGGCATCGTCGACACCATCGAGGTCGGCGGCGCGACAGTAGCCAAGCCGTAACGAGGAGTAGCTGCAAATGCAGACGCAACAGCAAGTCTCGCCTCAGGTCATTGCGGAGATTGCCAAAGAAGTCGTCGCGCGCCTGCGCGTACAGATTCAGCCCGCGCCAGCCGCGCCAGTACTGGCAACAAAGGCTGTCGCCCCGCGCGATGGTGTCTTCACCACTGTAGATGAGGCCGTCAACGCGGCCTTCGATGCGCAAAAAAAGGTCGAAGCGATGACTCTCGCCGAGCGTGGTCGCATCGTTGACATCATCTGCGGGATTTGCAATGACCGTCGCGAGGAGCTCGGCCGCATGGAGCTCGAGGAGACCCGAGTCGGCCGCCTCGACCACAAGATTCTCAAGCTCACCAACATGCGCTTCGTGCTCGGCGTCGATGCACTGCGCACCGAGGCGCGCAGCAATCACACCGGCCTGTGCATCATCGAGCACGCGCCCTGGGGCGTTATCGGCATGATGCTGCCCGTCACCCACTCCGTGCCCACCATGGCTTCCAACGCCATCAATATTGTTGCTGCAGGCAACACCGCTGTTTTCGGGCCTCATCCTTCCGGCGCAAAAGTGGCGCAATACGCGCTCCAATTATGGAATCGCGAGATCGAGCGTGAGCTTGGCGTGGCCAACGTGTTTACAACAACGACCGATCCCACGATCGAAGCCGCCGAGCAAATCTTCCATCATCCGAAAGTGGCGCTTCTCTGTTGCACCGGCGGCACGGCCGTGGCCAAAGCCGCGGCGAAAACCGGTAAGCGCGTCATTGCCGGCGGTCCCGGCAATCCTCCCGTCGTTGTCGACGAAACCGCTGATCTCGATCGCGCCGCCCGATGCATCATCGAGGGTGCCGCCTTCGACAACAACCTGCTCTGCATCGGCGAAAAGGAGGTCTTCGTTGTGGCCTCGGTAGCCGATGCCTTTATTGCCGCAATGAAACGCGCCGGAGCTTACCAGCTCGACGCCGTGGCCATCGATCGCCTCACCAGGGCTGCGTTCATATTCGAAGGTGGCGGAGGCGGCTGCGCCCGCGCTCATGTGAAGAAAGACCTGGTCGGGAAGGACGTTGCGGTGCTCGCCGCCGCGGCCGGCGTACACGTTCCGCCCAACACCAATCTGCTCTTCGGCGAAACGAACGAGAACCATCCCTTCGTCGTCGAGGAACAGATGATGCCCTTTGTTCCAGTCGTTCGCGTCAAGGACTCTGACACGGCCATTGCAGCCGCGGTCACGGCTGAGCACGGCTACCGGCACACCGCCATCATCCACACCAACAATCTTGAGACTGCGACCCGCATGGCGCGGGCCATGAACACCACGCTCTTCATCCATAACGCGGCGTCTCCTGCCTCGTTGGGAGTGGGCGGCCCCGGTTATTTCAGCCACACCATTGCAACCCCTACCGGCGAAGGAATCACCACCCCGCTCACGTTCACACGTGAGCGCCAGATGGTGGTCTGCGACGCTTTACGGATTATCTAGCTATGTTTCTCGCTCGCATCGAAGGCACCGTCGTTGCAACCGCCAAGCATCGCACCTTGGATGAATGCCGTTTCCTGGTTGCACGCCGGCTTGAAGCGAACGGTGCGGCAGCCGACGAGCCCAACGTGATCGTGGATTGGCTGGGCGCTACGCGCGGCACAACGGTGATGGTCTCCACCGACGGCGACATTGCGCGCGAGAGGCTGGGCAACAACACGCCTGCGCGCATGGTCGTCGTGGGCATCGTAGATGCCGTGCAAAAGCCAACGGCGCAAGGGAGTAACTCATGAGACTCGGCATCGTTCGTGGCCACTTAACGCTCACTCCGGCCGTCAAGTCGTTTCACTCCAGGACGTTTGTCATTCTGGAGCCGGTGACGATGGAGAATTTACGCGCGAAGAACGGCCAGGGCGGAGGCAAGGCTCTCATTGCCATCGATGAGTTGGGCGCCGCCACGGGCCAGATGGTCGCGTTCACTGAGGGCCGTGAAGCGTCTAATCCCTTTTGGCCTGATCAAGTACCCGTGGATGCGTATTTGGCGCTGATCGTCGACTCGGTCGACGTGACGCAAGGGAGAGTTTGATGGGATCTGAGGTGCGTAAGTGAAGAGCGGAGAGAAGAGCATTGATCTAACAGGCCGCAGGCTGATCGCCATACGCGATGTGCAGGACGCTCTGGCGGCTGGCGCCGCCAGCATCGTCGCTTCCGCCAACTGCGTGGTCACGCCCTCAGCCCACGACTTCCTGCAGCAGCACGGCATCGAACTGGTCGCAAACGCAATGTTGCCCGCCCCATCCCCCGTCACACAGGCCAATTCATCGCCAACCCCTGCGTCCGACAGCTCCGGCCACGTTTCGATCAATCGCCGCCTTTTTTCAACCCCCGAAGCCGAAGCCATCAAAAAAGAAATCTGCGCCGTCGGCCGCAAGCTCTGGATGCGTCAGTTTGTCGACGGCAACGGCGGCAACATCTCTTATCGCATCGGCCCCAACGAAGTGCTCTGCACCCCGACCCTCGTCAGCAAATTCGACCTCACGCCCGAGGACCTTTGCCTTGTCGATCTCGAAGGCAATCAAATCGCCGGCAGCAAGCCGCGCACTAGTGAGCTTTTCCTGCACCTTGAAGTCTACAAAGCCGTCCCCGAGGCCAAAGCAGTTCTCCACTGCCATCCGCCTCATGCCACGGCTTACGCCATCACCGGCCGCGTGCCTCCCAATCTCGTGATCCCCGAATTTGAAGTCTTCGTCGGCAAGGTCGCCATCTCGCCATATGAAACGCCGGGCACCAAGGCGTTTGCTGAAACTGTGTTGCCTTACGTTAGGCAGCACAACACCGTCCTCCTCTCCAACCACGGCATCGTCTGCTGGGCCGACACCGTCACGCACGCCGAATGGTACGCCGAGGTACTCGAAACCTACTGCTGGACTTTGATGCTTGCCGCGCAGCTTGGCGTTCCCATCGCCCGTATCTCTGAGGAGCAAGGCTCCGATCTCCTGGCCATCAAGAAGAAACTCGGCCTGCCCGACATTCGCTTCGACACCTCGCGCATGAAAGAGTGCCAGCTCTCCGATCTGGAGGTGCCGAGCTCGATCGCGCTCGAGCCCACTCCGTGCGACGGCAGCGGCGGCAACCGCAATGGTTCCGGCGCAGACCTTGAAGCTCTGGTCAAATCCGTCACGGATGCGGTGATGGATGCCGTCAGAACAAACTAGGATAATCCAATACCAGCGCTCGATGACGTATTCTGTTCACAGCGAATTCGCCGGCCGGATGGAAAATCGCACTGAAATTGTGATGAAAGCTGTTGAGCGTCAACTCAGAATACGCCAGATGTTTGAGACCCGCGATTTCGTGGATTTGGAGACTCTTTGTCGCGAGTTGAATGTTTCGGAGTCGAGCGTCCGCCGCGATCTTGATGTCCTGGAGCATGAGAAGGCGTTGAAGCGTGTTTATGGGGGTGCAGTCTCTGTGCAGACCCCGCCCAGCCGAGCCTTTGACTACGCTGTCGAAAGCGAGCGGTTGCGCGATGTGAAGAGCCGCATTGCAAAGCTCACAGCAGGCCTTATTGAAGATGGTCAAACGATCATTCTGGACGGCGGCTCAACCGTTGCGGGAGTGGCGCGCGAACTCTCCTCGAAGTCACTAAATATCATTACTAATTCTCTGCCTATCGCTGAATATCTCGAATCGTTTCCTAACATCCAATTGATCCTGACGGGGGGCTATCTTGATCCTCGCATGCGAGTGATGTTGGGACCGTTCTGTGAGCAGGCGTTGGCAGCTATCCGCGCCGACGCGGTGATTATGGGAATAGGCAGCATCACCGAAACGGGATTTAACAACAATAACACTCTCCTCGTCGGTTCCGAACAGAAGATGATTGAGGTTGCTTGCAAAACAATCATCGTAGCGGACCACACTAAGTATGGCCGTGGCGGGATGTTTCCAGTTGCACCGCTTAGTGCCGCTGACGTCGTGGTGTCCGACACCGATCTAGATCCAGGTTGCCTTGAATTACTCCGTAGCCACGGAATTGACGTACATCTGGCGTGAATCGATCCATCGTTCAATTGGAAAACCACGAGAATCTGCTCCACACTGAACCGCTTCTTCATCATCGGCAAAATCCTCAGCCCTCAGTGGGCTCAGTTCTGGCCGAAGACTAACATTGACCGTGGTTCAAAATACCCGGGGCCGATCTCCTTGACAAACCATGAACCTTCAATTGGATTCCTCATTGGGCCCCTTCTCACGAAGGCGTAAAACATCTAATTCATAAGTCCGTACCCTGATCTTCATGCACCGCCACGCTCCGTCATTACTTTAGCCGACAGAACAACTCCATGTGCGCGACGGGAGCTGGACTGGAGGCCGCGAAACCTGCATGTGTTGAAACCGCAGGATACTGGCGGAACTTCCTTGCTACGCCAATCTCGCACTCACGCCCGGTCGGGTATACGCTCCCATTCTCTCCCGCGGGCGACGGCAGATTTATACTTCTGAGACGTTTCCTGCCAGCCCTCGCCGCTCGCTGGCTGATACGCTTGATACTGGACTGACTTCTTCAATGCAACTCGCCCATCTGCAAGGCTTCTCAGGTGGTTCGTAGCCACGGCCTGCACCATTGCGTTGCCCAATGTTGATGCCTCCACTGGACCTGCGATCACCGTCCGCCCACACGCATCCGCCGTCATCTGGCACAGGAAGCAGTTCAGGCTTCCTCCACCGACGACCCGGACAGTTGTGAATCTGCGGTCAGTGATCCGCTCCAGGTCTTCAGTTATTTCGCGATAGGCAAAGCTCAGGCTCTCAAAGACACAGCGGGCAATCTCTCCTTGCGTTTCTGGAACCGGCTGACCGCTTCGTGCGCAGTAGTTCTTGACTGCGGCCGGCATATCCAAGGGAGATCGGAATTCGCCCGCCGAGGGATCGATGAAGGAGCGGAAAGGCATAGCCCGCGATGCTGCTTCTTGCAGCTCAGTCCAGGAAATCTGCTTCCCGGCCGAGCCCCAGAAGCGCACGCACTCCTGCAGAATCCACAAGCCGGTCATGTTTTTCAACAGCAGCACTCCGCCTTCTGCCGAGCCCTCATTTGTAAAGCCCCCGCGGAAAGCATCCTCTGAAAGATTCGGTTCGTCCACAGAGATGCCCATCAGACTCCAAGTTCCGCTGCTCAGGAAGACGCTATGCTGATCCAATTCGGGAATTGCCGCGACGGCACTCGCTGTGTCATGCGAGGCCACGGCGATACAGGGGACTCCACTCGCCAATCCCACATCAGATTGAACGGTGGCCCGCAGGATTCCCAGCGTCATTCCTGGCATCGCCACGCCAGGAAAGATGTGCGCAGGCAGGTCAAGCTTCCCCAAAGCCTCCCTCGACCAGCAGCCCCCGCGCAGATTGTAGAGTTGCGTGGTTGTCGCCTCGGTATACTCCACCATCTTCTCCCCGCTGAGGAGGAACTGGAACAGGTCGGGGATCATCAAAAGCGTGTGCGCGATTTCCAATTGACAGTCCCGCTCTGCCACCATGCTGGCTAGTTGGAAGGCGGTGTTGATCTCCATCGTCTGAGCGCCGGTGGCTTGGAAGAGCTCGTATCCATTGATCCTCGACCGCATGGCCTCAGGCAAACCATTGGTGCGTGTGTCCCGATAGTGATACGGATTTCCGAGCAGGTGATCGCGGTCATCAAGCAGGCAAAAGTCAACACCCCAGGCATCAATGCCGATTCCCGCCGCATTTCCATTCTCGAGAGACTTGAATTTCAGGAGACCGTTTTGAATCTCCGTCCAAATCCTCAGCACGTCCCAGTGCAGGTGTGAACCAAAGCGCACTCCAGCGTTCGGAAACCGGTGGACTTCGTGGAGGCTGAAGCGATTGCCGTCCCAGCGGCAATCCATGACACGGCCGCTTGATGCTCCAAGGTCCACAGCTAGAAAACTGACACTCGCACTCATCCTCGTGCCCCCGAAGCCGGTGCAATCTTCACTTTCAGAGTTCTACTCCGCAGAGTGAAACATGCAGCCCCATCTCGTGGAACATAGTCGCCTTGACCGCCAGTGCGCGATCCGCATCCTCGCAGGTCGGCGCGTAGGCGACATTCACATGATTGGACGGATGGTGGGCCATGAACTGATTCTGGCTGACGCTATGCAGCAGCACATGCATGATGGGCCATTGCGGCGTGACTTCCTTCCAGCGCCGCGCGGTCTCCTTCTCGGGCAAAGCAATGGCCGTGGCGCGTCCCAGGTCGACATTGAGTTGACCATTCTCTACATACACGCGGCTCCAGACCACTTCTCCCGGCTTGCAAACGCCCTTCAGCGTTCCACCGCCGAGACGGAAGTACATTGAAGGCTGTCGTTCGCTCACGGCTCCTTTGTAGCCGCCAGCCAGGTGTGAGGCGGGCACGGCACCTGAGATCTGAAAGAGCCAGACAAATTCATCGAATCCGTCCTCGGTGTATTGCTCACCCCAGCGGACATCGTGCAGTGTGGTTGCCGGGTCCAGTCCCATCGCAGACCACACCCGGTTGGTTACGATTGCATCCACGCCCGCACACTCGTCCACTTCATTGAAGTGCGGCAGTGGCTTGCCCGCATAGAGTTCACGGCCATCTCGGCTGCAAGCCGGAGGCCGCTCCAAATTATTCAGGAGTCCTTCGACAAGATCGGAGGCTGGCGCAAGGTCCTTTAGACCCTGCTGATATTGAATGCCGATGGCGTCGCAGCCGAACTCATCAGCAATCCGCAGGGCGGCAATATACATACGGCATTGGTCAAGAATCTGTGCATCGGTGAGATCCGTGGCTTCGTTGGCACCGATATCGAACTTCATTCCACTTGCGTCCAGCCAGTCACGCACCTTTTGCGCCTCGGCTCCGGTCACATCGCGCATCGCTGCAAAGAGCGCTGACTGGCTCAACCGCTCCTTGTAGATGCCTGTCGGATTCATCAGTGCGTCTTCGACGATGGCGTTCATCATTCCCATGCAGCCTTCGTCGAAGATACCCAGGATTGCCTTTCGGCTTTGTAATTGCCGCGCCAGGGCGCTACCTAATGCCTGCTCGGCCACACCAGCGCTTCCAGGAACCAACTCATGCACATGCGACGTGTCGTGGACGACCACCTTGTCCTTGATCCACTGCCGCAGGCCGCCCGTGAAGAATGGATCCTTGAAGTCCTTGCTCCACAGGGTGCTGAACGAAACCCCGGCCTTACGGAGGCATCCATTCAGATTCAGCATTCCAACAAGACCTGGCCACTGGCCGGACCAATTGGCAACCGTAAGAATGGGACCGCGATGCGAGAGCAGCCCCGCCCATAGGTGACCACTGTATTGCCACACTGCTTCAGCCACCACAAGGGGAGCATCGGGATGGATGTGCTCGAAGATATTCATGCCCATACGCTGACCTGAAATGAAGCCATGCTTCAGTGTTGGGTCGTATGGGTGCGCCCTGCGCAGTTTAATTCCTTCTTCCAAGAAGGCATCCGACAGCATCTGTTCGAGCTCTGCTTGTGCAGGCCAACAAACCTCATTTGCCGATTGGCGCAAATCGCCATTCGCAACCAAAACAACCTCATCGAAGGCGACGGGCGCTGGACTCAACACTTCAGGAATTGCATAAGCCGACATTTCATCTCCTTTACTACTCTCTGTACGTTTCTGTTCGTTGACCTTACGCCTTGCTCGTTACGCGTCAATCCGCTCCCCCATCAGTGCAGTTTCGAAAATGGAAGATCGTCAACCAAAGACTGAATCGACGCATCGCCGGATTCCCGGGACTGAAGTCTTAGAAGTGTGCAATTGCACGTTGCTAGCAGTAACGCAATCTTTTGATTTCTAATAAATTTCCCTCCTCGATAATGTGATCTCTCTGACAACTAACTCGTTTTGAGCACTAGGACCGTAGCTATGGGGTCGAGCGCATGAGCGAGTAGAATCGACTGCGGCTTGCCATGCTCGGCGATCGCTCGTTCCAGCACGCGCGTCACGCGCCGGCTGGGGAGGCTGGTTGCTGTTTCCAACACCAGGCACTGCCGGGTAAAACTGTCGATCACGCCAAATACGCGGAAGCGCTGCATGGCGGCCGTCACGTCACTGGCGGAATCCAGAGCCCATTCTTGCTTGGGCGCCGTCAACGTGGGGCGCGGCTCAAAGGTCTGCCGCAGATGGTTGCGGCAGGTGCGCTTCACGCTCAGCCCGAGTTCGCGATACAGGTGCTGCACCTTCTTATGGTTCACTGTCATTTCCTTGCGCAGGTACAAATGCAGACGTCGATAGCGAAAGCGCGGATGTTCTCGCGCCACATCTTCCGTCGTGCAGCCCGCTTCAACCTGCTTTAGCGCAGTGATAATCTGCGCCTTCGTGTGTCTGCTTCGGCTCATCCGGCCTTCCCGTTTCCTTCGTCCAAATCGTATTCCAAACTAGACGAATTCAGCGGGTCAGGTCACGCGACTGCGGCGAATCTCGAGAGATTCGCCCCATTCTGACCATAGTGTCATCGAGTTGAACGTACCGGCACCTCCGAGCCGTTGTCTCGGCATCCACTCATCAGGCCAGGCAAGTTTTCAGTGTGACTCCGTACTCAGGGATTCCCGAGATTGGTTCCGGCATTTTGATCGTCAGGCCATTTTCTGCTTGGTTCCATATGGGAGGTTGCTTCGATCCGAGCACTTCGACCTTCGCGATTTTACCCGGAGAACTCGGGCTCGAAAGCCCGAGATCTTTGATCGTCATTCCCTCACTGGGCAGTCCAAGGATGAACGCATAGACGGTACGGTTGTTCTTCGTCCGCGTAAAGCGCACGTCCTTCGCTCCAAGCTTGGAGATACTGCTCCCCTGAAACCTACCGCCTGTGACTGTGTCAGGGCCTTCTCCAAAGATCTTCCAAGGCCGCGTGTCAAAGATTGCTTCTGAATTCACGCTCATCCACGCGGTGATCCTGTCGAGAACTGCAATTTCCTTGGCGTCTATGGTTCCGTCTGGTCTTCCCGGGATGTTGAGCACGAAGGTTCCGTTCTTGCTGACGGTGTCCACAAGCCAATGAATCACGTCGCGTGGATGCAAGTAGCCGCCGAACTCTCCGGGCTTTTCGTAAAGCCCGAGATCGTAGTGCCAGTTCCCGATGCAGGTCTCTGATTGCCATGGATAAGCCATGATTCCACTGGTAAAGCCGCGCTCGTAATCCGCAACAATGGCTTTCGCAAGGCTGTCAGGTACATCTTTGACGTTGGCAACGGCCCCCATCTTTCCTGCTCGCTTGAGGAGGTTGTTGTTGTAGAAATATGCGGCGATGTTCATTCCGCCCCAGCCCAGCGGAAACAGCGAACTGTCGAAATAAAGGAGATCCGGATCGTGCTGGTCAATTAAATCCCGAGTCCGGTCGTAGAAGTTCTTTACGTACGAGGGATGCGGCAGCGCATCGGGGGGGTGTTTCGGCCCGTATAGCAACTGGGGATCATTTCCCTGCCACCATTCGTGCTGATCTTTAACAAGAGCAAACTCGCCATCATACGGAACCCCTGCAAGCGGCCCTTGCTTATCAGCTCCATGCGACGGCTGGAACCACCACCAGTTAAAGGCCTGGTGAACTGTCACGCCGAATCGCAAGCCGCGATCTCTTGCAATCCTGGCCCAGGTTCCCACTACATCGCGGTGTGGTCCCATTCTTTTGGAATTCCACGGCTGATGCTTAGAATCCCAGCAATCAAATCCGTCGTGGTGATTGGCAAGAGAAAAGAAGAAGCGCGCACCGGCTCTCTTGTAACGGTCAACGAGCTCTTCCGGCTGCCAATTCAGTAGTGTCCACTGTGCGCAGAGGTCCTTGTATCCAAAGCGAGATGGGTGCCCGTAATGCTCAAGATGGTACTCGTAGTCTTTCGAGCCTTCCATGTACATGGACCGGCCATACCAGTCGCCATTCTCCGGAACACATTGAGGACTCCAGTGCGCCCATATTCCGAACTTGGCGTCCTGATACCATTCAGGAGCTTCGTACTGTAGGAGAGAATCCCAGGTTGCAGCATATGGCCCCGTGCCGGCGAGCCCGGGTACCGGCGCCTGCATGGGGACGCCATCCCAGGAATCGGGAATCCCGGAGGCCTTTCCGAGGAGATTGAAAGGGGCAGGTTGCCAAGTGGCAGGATCCAACTTCTTCGTCACAATTCGTCCACCGGCAACCGCAGAGAAAGTCCTCTCGGCTTCGGGGAACGCACAGAAACGAGCGTAGTCCAGACTTTCGACATCGCTTGCGTCAATAGGCTGCCACCTGGGCCAGCTCTTCCCAGCCGCCATGGCGCCTGCGGCCGCGCCCAGAATCTTGCAAAAATCGCGACGATACATCTTGCCTTCCGCCCCCCAGCCCTATGCTCAACTGCAAACACTGTAATCCAGTTTGGAGTGTACGTCAACGGTGAAGTTACCGATTATAAAATGCCGCAGCCAGTGCTGGTGTGGACCAAAACTCTTGCAAAGGCCCTGTGCAAAAGAGGGTTTTCTTGTAACCGTCTACTCGAACGATGGTTATGCTAGCTTCCGGACCTCGGATAGCCATGCTCATACCGCGTGGATTCGGCTCGAAGCACACCCTTGTGACTGACCAAGGTCAAGGCGTGCACGTTGGAAGGAACGACGTGCACGGATCCCGTCCACAGAGGGCAATGCTCACGGAAGATCTTTCAATCTGCGCTGAACGGCTTGCAGATTCGGATCGCTGGGAAAAATACTGAGGCCGTTTTTCACGATCTCCTTCGCGTTGGCATCATCTCCAATGGACATGTAGCAAATTGAGAGATCTTCATACGGAGTGGGGATGTAGGGGAAAAGGGAAACAGCCCGCTTCAAAATCGTTATCGCTTGCAAGCGCTGACCCGAGCGATAAAGTAATTCGGACAGAAGCATATGGTCCTGGGGAGACTTTGAGCCTTTTTCAACCGCCCTAGATAGGTAACTCATCGCGGCTGAATTCCCTTGAGGGGATCGTTTTGCCAATTCTCGCTTCGCAAGTGCACTCAGTACCAAGACGTTGTTCGGATTGGATTTAGCCAATCTGTCGAGCAGCAGATCATAGCGCGTGCTGATATCGGTCCGGTTTGGACTTCGTGCAAGTACAGACTGATATGCCTGCAGCAGCACCAAGGGAGAAAGCGTACTCTTCGGCGAATCCGGAATCCTATCCACAAGGATCAAGCCCGTCGCCGGGTCGGGTGACCCCTGTTGTGTCGTGGCTGCGGGAAGAGGCTCCCCTTCATATGTCACAATTCGGTGCGATGTACCTTGTGTACCCAGCATGACAAATCGCGGGGCAACATGTTTCGGCATGTGGCAGGAAATACAGTTGTCGGGTGGGGTTGTATTGTGGCGCTTGTCAACTGACTCGCGGCAACTCTCTTCTTTATGACAATTCAGACACTTCCTCCGATAGAACGCCGGAGCTTCTTGCGCGGACGGCGTATAGTGGCCGTCATGGCAGCTGCCGCAGTTTAGACGCCCATCCGAGGCGCGATAACATTTGCTCTGCGCCATTTCGTCCGACCACTCCATCATGTTCCAACCCATGATGGGGCGGGATTTGAAGATCGCCATCGTGTTGAGAAGCGGAGTACCAGGAAGAAAGTCCTCAAATTTCTTTCCTGGTTGGGGAACCCTTGCCTCGCCAAACTCGTGACAATACAGGCACATGTCATCACTTAGCCGAGGGGAAAGATGAGAAGGGTTGACGATGGAGGTGTCGATCTTGCCTGAGACCGGCATGTGCTTCAGTTGCTCGTCGACATGTAACCCTCCAGGCCCGTGACAATTCTCACAACCAACCGTCAGTTCACCGAACGGTGGGTTCTTGTAGAGATTGTTCGCGTCGTCGATCACAAGTGGACGCCCCACATGGCAATACATGCACGAACCCACTAATGGGCGGTCGAAGCCAAGGGGGTCCTTTTCATAACCTGGCGAAAGTCCCCACCCTTTCGGGTATTGATCCTGACTGCCGGCATAGTAAGAGAGAGGCGCTTCAAAAAGGTAATTTCCCCGTCGTATTCCATATCCAACACCGGCCATCGGCTCTCCCAGAGCAAAGGCAATCCTTTCGGTCTCTTTAGAGAGTTCCGAACCATTCGGGCCAGGCTCGAACTCGCTCATAAAGTATTCGCCATTCTCTCGAAATACCCGGAAACAATGGGCGGAATCCTGCTCGCAAATAGAGATCCCCGCGGCAGGCAGATCACGAAGCTCGGGACGTTGACTGGGAAGAGTACCTGCCTGTCCATGGGGAGTTCGCATGTAGTCCTTGTAGATTTTCAAGTGGCACGGAGCACAAGCTTCGGAGCCCACAAATCGAACTTCGCCGGCGAGATTGCGGTAAACAATGTTCTTGTCCTCTTCGGTGGCCGCTTCGGGTGAGGCTGGGAGTACGGCTGAGGGTGGCGAGGGTTTCTTCTCTTGCGTTGCAGCATTGCCGACTTGTTTATTTTCTTTCACTGCGGGTCGCGATTTGCAACCGATAAGGATAAAAGCTAGCGATAGGCACGCGCCTGCCTTCAAGTAGTTCATTCCGCTGCAGTTGATCGGTTTACTCATGCGACGCCAGTTTTCGCCTCCAAGCCAATTTAGAAAGTCGTCGAATTTCGCTTCGAATCAGGCCGACTCGCTCCCTCCCCAAGCCGATCTCAATTATAAGTTCGTGCAAGCTCAACTCGCTGTTCGAGATCGCCCATCGCCCACTAACGGCTCCGCGCCGTATCCCCATTGTCCGATTCGAAGATCGCCATCGCCTCCATTTCGATCAAGAGGTCGGGCCGGCACAAAATAGCCTGAATTCCCGTGGACGCGGGGAGCAGATCCAGACCTTGCTGCTGGAAGAACTCCGTTCGAATCTCATTGAAGGCAGCGTAATCGCGTTCGATATCGCGAAGGTAGCAGGTGGTCCGAACAACATCTTTCCAGGACGCACCCTCGGTCTCAAGCAGCGCGGTAATGTTCTGGTAGGTTCGCCAGGTTTGGGCTCGGAAATCACCTTCATGAACGGTGCGGCCGTGCTCGTCCACGCTGGCCGTCCCGGAAATCAGCAGGATGGTCACACCCTTGATGTCCAGCCGCAAGCCGCGTGAAAACGACGATGGACGCTCATAAGAATACGCTTCATTCAGTACTTGAGGCGCGCGGATGGCCTTTTTCGAAACCAAGTAGTGGGTTTCCTCCACCGCGACCGGATCAAAGTCGGTCTTCGGCTGACCCATGGTTTTGTCCCCCTTTTTAGTTATGTTCGTGCGCTGGTTCGCTAACTCTGTAAGAGGCTTCCTGTGATACCGCGTCTGGAAGTTCAGGGTCCCGCAACGCCCCCAGGCCCCCAAGGCGACACTTCATTCTGCTTACGTTCCTCCAACTTTGCGGAGATCGACTCCTGCTGTTCGGCGTCCTCCACTCTCTTTTGCCGAAGGTAGACCTGCGCCAAAGCCACATGCGCAGCGCGAAAATCAGGATCGCTGGTCACCACGGCCTCGAGCAATGCCTGGGCCTCGGCCAGCCTCCCCTGCGTTTGATAACAGGACGCAAGGAGAAGTTTGACATCCTCGTTATCAGGGCTTAAAGCTAACGCCTTCTCACTCAGGCGAACGGGCTCCGTAAGATCTGCCGGATGGACTGACTTAAGAAGGGAAGCGAGCGCTAGATCGTAAGATGCCTCGTCAGGCTTGAGTGCAATCGCCTTCCGAAAGCAGTCCTCCGCTTTATCCAATTCTCCCAATTCCTGATAAGTGCCGCCCAGAAGGTATTGAACTCGACTCGATTTCGGTTGTTCTTCGGCAAGGTTCTCGAGTTCCTCGAGTGCCAGTGGGTATTGAGTCAAATAGAAATACGCTAGCCCCAACTCGAATTTATAAAGCGGGAGTTCTCCGAACTTCGCTCGGATGGCCAACAAATACTGCAGGGCGATGGGATCATGCCTCCAGCGCAGCAAAGCCTCCCCAAGACCCAGCGCGTATTCCGCCGAATTGGGATCAAGTTGAGCGGCGCGTCCTAACTCACTCACCGCGGCATCATACTGCTGTCCCTGAACGAGAAGCAGGCCAAGATCTCCGTGCGGTTCAGCAGCATCAGGCCAGGTTGTCGCAGCGTGTCGGAGAACCTCTGCGGCCGCCCAGCCTTCTCCATCGGCAAGTAGCAGCTTGGCCAGCGACAACTCTTCCTGCATGGTAGCGATATGAGCGCTCAGGAGTTGATTGATTTCATCATCCCCTTCATTCTTCATTCCCGCTTTCAGATACGCCTCGATGAGGGTCGCCCGCGTCGATACGCTTTCGGGCTGGAAACTCTTCAATCTCTTGAGAGGCTCAACTGCGTCACGAAAATCGGCATTTTGGGTCAGCAGGAACGCATAATTCTGATTCGCTGCCACATCGTTCGGATCCCGAGCAAGTCCGCCACGGTACGCCTCCAGTGCCTTCTGAGAATCACCTGCCTTCATGTATGCGAATCCAAGACCGAAATAGGGGGGAGCCTCCTTGGGAGCCAGCCGGCGAGCTCTTTCAAAGGCCTTGATGGCCGATTCGTTCTCTCCGAGTTGGACCCTCACAACACCCAGGTTGCTCCAAACTTTCCAGTTCGCAGGTTCTGCTTCGACAGCGCGGGACAGATCCTCCTCCGCTTGGGGGTATCGCCCGGCCGCGATATCTTCCTCTGCTCGGCCGACATACACTCCGGAAGATTGGCCGAGCAGTGCCACGGCCAGCAACAACGGACATACTCCGAGAATCACTGCGCGCCACATCTCTTCTCGATTCTTTGGCTAAGGGATCATTCTCTGCTCAGGGGTTCGGGATCGCAAATCGCCTTGTAGATCGATTGGGGAATTATTAGGGCCCGCCAGCAGATTTAGGACCCCAGATGTCCCAGTCCTTCGTTATTTTCTGATCCTCTAACTTCGCCGCAATCGACTGCTCTTGTTCGGCCTGTGCCAGCTTCTGTTGACGACGATAAAGCTCTGCCAGCGCCGAGTGAGCACGACGCGAAACCGGGTCGGTTGCGACGGCTTGCTCAAGCAAGGCCGCGGCTTCGTCCAGTTCTCCCTGTTTTTCAAGGCAACGCGCCAGAACGATCTTACTTTTCGCGTCGGTGGGGTCGAAAGCCAGTGCTTTCCTCAGGAGCTGTATGGATTCAGCGAGACTCTCGGGACTTTGTTTTTGCAACAAGGATGCGAGGACGCGGTAGTATGTTGGCTCCTGCGGGGCAAGCTGGATGGCGTTTCGATAGTGATCTTCTCCCTTTTGCAATTCGCCCTCGATCTCGTAAGCCGCGCCCAGCAAAAACTGAACCTTGCCTGAATCCGGCCTTTGGCGCGCAAGATTCTCGAGTATGGAGACTGCTTCTGGAAATCGCTGCAGACACATGTTTGTGAACGCCAACTGATATTGAAGGTTGAGTTGGTTCACAAACCTTTTCTGGGCGCCCAAAAGAAACTGGAGGGCGGCGGGATACTGTTTGGAGCTGATTAAGGCTTCCCCATAACCTTGACTGTACTTCACGGAATCAGGGTCGAGCCGGACGGCTTGCCCGAGCTCCTCGGCAGCCTCGCTGTACTGTTCCTCTTCGTTAAGCAGCAATCCTAGTTCACCATGGGCCTCAGCCGAGGTGGGCCAGGAGCTGGCCAGGGATTCGAGAACTCGCCGGGCGGAATCCGTATCTCGGTCAGCGAGGAGAAGTTTGGCAAGGGCCAACCCTTCTGGCAGCGTAAAAAGGTGAGAGCTCAGGAGCTCGTCTACCTCATCCTCGCCCTTGTCCTTCATTCCCGCCTTGAAGTAAGCCTCAATAAGAGTTGCTCGACTCGGGACGTCGCTTGGCGCCATCTCTTTTAGCCGCTTAAGGGGCATAATTGCCTCTTGAAATGACCCTCGCTGCATCAGCAGGAGTGCGTAATTCTGGTTGGCTGGAACATTGGAGGGATCGATGGAGAGTCCGCTGCGATAGGCCTCCTCCGCTTTAGAAAGCTCGTTCTTCTCCATATAGAGGAGGCCAAGATCGAAATAGACTGGAGCCTTTTCGGGAGCTAAAGCCAGAGCGTTTTCGAAGGCTTCGATGGCAGGATCCGTCTTCTTGAGTTGTGCCCTGGCTACTCCAAGCAAAAACCAAAGAGAACCGTTTTGAGGATCTGTTTTGAGTGCGTTCAGCAACTCCGCTTCGGCGCGGGAATTCTGGCCGGCACTCATATCCCGCTCCGCTTGACCAGCGAGTGTTGCCGTCGACTGGGCGAGCGTAGACACAGCGAACAACCACAGTACCGCCCCTGTGCTCGCTCGCGCCCTTTTTAGCAAGCGCATTTCCTCCTCGCCAGCAAATCGAAGGCCCGGGATGGATGTCCCGGGCCCCCATTTCTTGCTCTATGGAAACCCACAGCCGTGGGCTCACCAATAGAACTTCAGAGCAAACTGCATGACCCTTCCAGCAAATGCGACCTGCGGGCCGGTGATTTGGCCGTAGGTCGTGTCTGTCGGATTATTATCGGGAGTTCCGAACCAGGGGTGATTCGCCGCGTTGTACATCTCCCATCGGAACTGGAAGCGATACTGCTCGTGATTAAACGGGAAGTTCTTCAAGAACGCCACATCCAGGTCATCGCGTGCAGGCCCCCTCATAACATTCCTTGCCGAGTTCCCGTGAGTCCCCAGAGCATTTGGCACGAATGCCGCGGTGTTGAAGTACTCGTGCAGCCATTGGGATTCCGACCCCTGGTGCACTTTCAAGGGCTTGCCCGGAACCTCGTCCGCCAGATCGTTGCCGTCCTGATCATAGGAATTGTCGTTTCCGTTCGCGCCTCCGTTAACGCTGAACGGCACGCCAGCTTGCATCGTGTAGATCGCTGCCAACTCCCAGTTTCCGAGCGCCCCGGCTGCGAGCGGGCCGTGGCCCCTGACGGCGGGCAAGTCCCAAACGCCTGTTGAGTTCCAGACATACGGCACGTTCAGGTTCGAAATGCCGCGGTCGATCCGGGGATTCAACGCGTCGCGAAGGATCGGGCCGGTGGAAAGATCGCTCTCCGACTGCAGGTCGAGCGATTTCGACCATGCCCAATTGGTGGAGAACTGGAAACCATGAGACATCCGCTTTTCCGCGGCGAGCTGCAGGCCCTCATAGCTGGCGGTGCCCCATGGCTCGTAGACATTAACGTTTTGGAAACTGGGATACGTGGTGCGTGGTCCGCAGGGGGGACTGCCCCCGCACGCCGCCGACGAGGTGGTGTAAATGCCGGGATTCACATCGGCGCCTTGCGCGATATCGTACCCCTCGCTTCCCGCGTAAGCCGCGGTGACAAGCAGGTTTCCGCTGAATTGGTGCTGAATCGAGAGGTTCCAGTTCTGATACCAGCCCAACTTAAAGTTCTGGCCGAAGATGGCGCTCAGGGACAACGGCAGATCGAACGTTGCGCTCTTAGGAGGCATCGTACCAGTTTTGTAGGCGAAAGAAGCGGGGGTCGGAAAGGGAGTTGTGTACCCCGTCCCAGCGAAGACGGACCAGGGATTCTCGATAGGTATCCGCACACCCGGGATGCTCTGCGGGGTCAGATCGTAGGTCGGGCTGAAAGGCGCAACGGTGCCGCCGACGTGGTTGTAGTACGTTGTGTAGTACGGCAAAATGAATCTTCCGCCAGCCGCGCGAATGGAGGTGTTGGGCAGGAATTTGGGCTGCCAGGTTAGTCCAATGCGCGGGCTCACGCGATCGAGTTCACTGCTATACCCGCAGCACGGAACCCCAGGGTCCCCCGGATAAACCAAACCCTCGGGCGCGTTGGGATAAACCGTGCTCTGGTGGCCCGGCCACCAGTCGGCTTCCCGCCCCGCCGGAATTGGCGCCATAGCATTCCAGGGCTCCCAGCGTACCCCGAGATCCAAGGTCAAGTTCGGTTTCAACTTAATCGTGTCCTCGGCGAATGCACTCGGCTCAGGCTCCGAGTAATCGTTGTACTCTCCCCCTCCCTGCTCGAAATTCCCGACATCACCGAGTAGAAAGTCCGAGAAGAATGCGCCGGTCACCGCTCCATTGATATTCACCAACGGGTTCGCCAGCCAGGCCGACTGCTCCAGCGAGTATTCCGTCATGACATTGACGCCCGCTACAACCAGGTTCTTCCCCTTGCTCCAGGACACTTGGTCGGCGATGTCGAAGTCGTGACGTTTTTGGGCGACATCTATATCGCCCCAGCCAAAGCCAGTGCTTCCCCAGGGCTCCAGGATTTCGGCATTGGGATCCGGCGTTGTGATCCCGTAGGCACCCAGTTGCTGCCAGCTCTCGGGAATGCCGGCCAGGGTGGCGCTGTTCAGCCGGTCGTATCCGAACGAAAAGCTATTGATGAGCGTTGAGCTGAAGGTGTGGGTCCAGTTCGCGGCGTAATTCTGGTTCCGCGCAATCCAGCTATCGGAGATAGCAATCCAATTCGCGTCGTTGGCTATTATGGGCTGATTGTAGTTATCGTAAAACACCCGCCCCATGACGTGATCCTTCGAGCCGAGGTTCCAATCGTACTTGATTGTGAATTCCGTAGTGGTCGCTTTGGTGGGCGCCCCCGACGTGTATATCAGTCCGGTCGGATTCGTTGTCTGCGGAATGTGCGCCTCGATGGCCTGGGCGACCGTGTCCACTTTACTGCTGGACCAGTTCGGAATTACGTTGCACGGGAACGGAGTTCCGTTCCAGTCGTGCAGTTGCGTCCCGCCTCCGGGCGCGGTCGACGCATTCGGACAACCGGAACCGTAGGGGGGGGGGACAGCCCCGCTGAAGTCGCCATTGTTGATCATGGCTTCGGTGGGGACATAGGTTGAACTCCCGTTATTCTGCTGATTGGACTTCGTAATCTGAATGTTGCCGAAAATGAAGTGTTTGTCCCTCTGGATCGGCCCTCCCTGGGACCCGCCGAAGATGTTGCGCGAGTAGCCATCCTTCACCTTGGAAAACCAGTCGGGCGCGTTGAAGAACTGGTTTCTGTCAAATTCGTAGGCGTCGCCATGCCAATCATTGGTTCCCGACTTGGTGACCACGCTCACCACAGCCGTAGAACCGCCGCCATACTCGGCCGAGAAATTGTTGGTGATGACGCGAAACTCCTGCGTGGCGTCAGTATTAGGAAACGGGTTCCCCGACGCCAGGTAGTTGTCCATGTTGTAGATGCCATCCAACTGGTAGTAGACACCCCCCATACGGCTGGCGTCGATCGAGGTCCCGGCCTCGCCGGGCATTCCGCTGCCGTTTCCGGAAATAGTAATCGCGCTCGTCCTCTGGGTGCCATCTACCCCGCCGGGAGCCAGGTTGGCAAACGCTGCCGGATCACGTGAATTCACCGGAAGCTCCTCGATGGAAGTGTTATTCACGACTTCGCCGAGAGCTGCCGATGTGGTTTCGAGCATGACTTGGCTGCTCGACACCTCGACACTTTGAT
>Ga0187868_1000485_pt1 | contig 32352 bp, 32 predicted proteins | sample June2016WEW_13_4_FD_133014 | JGI IMG/M metagenome (GOLD analysis project Ga0187868, IMG submission 133014) | Peatland microbial communities from SPRUCE experiment site at the Marcell Experimental Forest, Minnesota, USA - June2016WEW_13_40 | ecosystem: Environmental > Terrestrial > Soil >... | reverse complement strand
CGGGGCGAAGCTCTGGAACTACACGACCGGAAGCAGCGTAGAATCCTCCCCCGCCGTCTCCAACGGCGTGGTCTACGTCGGGAGCCTTGACAACAACACCTACGCCCTCAACGCCACCACCGGCGCCAAACTCTGGAACTACACGACTGGGGGCGCCGTGTGGTCCTCCCCCGCCGTCGCCAACGGCGTCGTCTACGTGGGGAGCGATGACCACAACGTCTACGCTATTAACGCCACCACCGGGGCGAAGCTCTGGAGCTTCACGACCGGAGGCTGGGTAGAATCCCCCGCCGTCGCCAACGGCGTCGTCTACGTGGGGAGCGATGACACCAACGTCTACGCCCTCAACGCTACCACCGGAGCGAAACTCTGGAGCTACACGACTGGAGGCGAAGTATCCTCCCCCGCCGTCGCCAACGGCGTGGTCTATGTGGGGAGCTGGACTCCTGATATCAACGTCTACGCCATCGGCAACGGGGCTGCGGCCACAAGTCAGGGGATACCTGGCTTCGACGTCACGCTCGCTCTTGTCGGACTCGTAATCGTCGCGTACGTAGTCAGGAGGAGGCGCTAACCCCCCCTTTTCTTTACACGCCGTGGCGTGCTGGCTATGTACCGATACTGAGTGGGCGATGTCTATTGGGTAAAAAGGATTTACTAATGCGCCGCTGGAGCGTGAGTTGCCCGAATTAGAGCCTCCCTAAAGCAACTATGACCGTTCCGAGTAGCAAGAGCACTCCAAAGCCGCCCACTATTGCATAGACACAAATCACTTTCCAGCACGGTCTTGCAATCGGGTTATCACTGTCAGCGCAAATGCACCCTTTGTGCAAGCAATCCGTCCCCAGACCCATACAGGCGATACGAAACAGGCTATCGACAACCTCATTGCTGCCTATGTGCACACAGTGCCACGAGAACAGCTGATAGAGAGCGTGGAACGGGCGCGGTCGACTCCTCGCTCGTTATTCCTTTTTTCATTTCGAGGCCTTAGACCGTAGAAATGTGTGGAAACGAGCAACCTTGAGACAAGCAGCTGTAACAAAAGTGCCGTTTTGACGTTCAGCGTCTCACCGCCAAATAACGTAGCCTTTTTGCCGATTTTCGCGCGACCATGATGCGCGACCGGTTGCACGCATTACAGAACCATCGTCAAACAGAACCATTGTGATTCATGCTAAGTCGCTCGCGTTTGGCATTGTGCACCAAGCGCGTCGAAAAGGGCAACTTTTATCTGATGATAGCATATGGTAAGCAATTTCAAAAAAAGGACGAATGGAGGTGCAAGCATATGAGAATCAATACAAGAACTGTGGCAATGGTCGGCATCGCGTGTCTGTTGCTGGTAACCACCATTGGTGCGATCCCCGCGGGTGCCCTGCCGGTTGCCCCTAAAGGAGTGCAGGCGAGCAAGTCGCCCATTTCCATTTTCAGCGTTATCGCTCCAGATGGCAAAGTCGGCGGAATAATAATCATTGACACCCATAGCGGTCACTTCGTGTGCGTCTGCTGTGACCACGGGATGGTGCCCGGCACGACATATTTGCTGCAATACAGCATATCCGGTCGCACGGGTGCTACGTTCATCGCCTCTGGTGTCGCCAGTAAGAACAAGTGTCTTCTCCTCACGGGCACGCTCGATCCGAGTCTGCTCAAATACCCAGGGATCTTTTTCCTTGGGCTGCATGTAATCTAAGTCGTACCGCTTTGTAATGCAGAAGGCAGGTAGGGTTACTCGTAGATGCGGCACTGATCGGAGCGATACAGGCGTTGCAGGGATCGTGAAGGGCTTTACAGTCCTCCTTCCTTTTTTCACGTCCGGCGCGTTCGAGCTGCTGGTATGCGCTCACCAGGGAGGGAGCCGAACGTCTACTGGTGAGTGTTCGTGGATGCTGTTAAACCCTTATTAGATGGGCGACATGCGAGCTCTTCTTTGAATACAACAGTCTCTCGATGTGGCTTAAACGGCGAAGAATCCCGCTCAAGAAGATTAATGCCTATTTCAACCTCGCTGATCTCAGGAAATTTTGTGAGCAGTGTGGTGACGTCATAGAGTAGGACTAACCGAGCGTACATTCTCACGCACGGGGTTTCAGGAGTTGCCTGGTTACAAGCATCCGCCTGAGCTATGATGTCGGTACTGGAAAGATGTTGAACTTCCCGGTTGGGTCCCCGTCAGTTCGATAGCGTAAACGACATCTTCTCGTTCAAGCGCGTGACCCTTCGCTGTCAAGGCGGTTCCAGTCAACGACCTACAACATCATTGCCGACGTCACGCCACGCGCGATAAGGAAGATGCCGACAAGGAAGAACACGGCGGCAATTATCTGACTGCCGTGTATCTTCAAGAAACGGATGATGGGATCGAAGATGCGGTCGAAATTGCGGGGCGTCACGGCAAAAATGACGAGTGGTCCCCAAAGCCAGCATAGCGTTATGGCCATTACCAGGAAAAAGGCGATCGCTTTGTCGTGAAGGGAGAGCACGACGACGCCGATATCTTTGCTTGCGGCGAGAGCCGGAAGCGATGAGAAGATGTTGCCGAAGCCGAAGGCGGTTCCCATAGAGACCAGCGCTCCGGTGCCCATTGCCGTCGCGTCAAACGTTTTTGATCCCTCTTTCTTCAGGAGCGAACGAGCGCTTGCGTAGAGGAGGAGGAGACCGAGGACGAAGTCGATCGTTACCGTCGCCAGCGACGGCTTGCCACCGGTCGTGGTCAGGCTTCCGACGGCAACAAAAACCAGGCATATCAGCGAAAATATGATACAGTACGTCGCGACAAAGATCACGCCTTTTTTAAGCCGGTGTTCCGTTGAACTCAGTACCGTCATGACCGTAATGATTGCCAAAGGGCTTATCATGGACGCGATGGCGAGAGGTATCACGACCGCGAGAAGTTGAGGTAGAGTGGTCATTGCGTGTTCTTCGGCGCTTCGGAACTATTTAAACGCCACGAACTTAAGCGTTCCGATTTTACTCCGAACTCTGAGGGCGCGAACGCAGAAGATGACCTTAGCTCGGTGCACGTGCCATTTTATCCATTCAGGCCAAAGAACGTTCGCTGAGCAGTGGGGAGACACGATCAGGTGGAACGAGTCGCGCGCATATCGTCACCACCGGCGTCAGGAGCGCCGTCTGTTTATGCAATTGCCGCCTTCATCTTCTCAATAGTGGGAATCCAGGGGCACATTCGAAACACGGAACAATACTCTGAGCGCTGATGATTGTCGGAGCGTTTGGAGGTGTGATATTCGGTTCGGCATGCTGCCGCTCATACTGGTCGTAGTAGGAGCCATCCTCATTCTGATGCGAAGAAGGAGCATGCCGTAGCGCCGCCGGTTGCAGGAAAAACGCACGGAGAAGCGATGGAGCCATCCAGGTTGCTCGTGTGGGTGGCCATTGGACGCGTGCCAATCATCGGCGTGGTCGTTGCACGTCTTCCGTCGAATACGTCGACCCCCCGTTATTGTTCTTCTGTGGCTGACGCTCGCACGGGATCATCGACCGTTGAAAAGTTTTTCAAGCGCTGTTTTGAGGCGTTAGTTGGGAGAGCAGAGACCGCCTCCGGGCGTCGTTTTTATGTGCTCACGGCGCCCTCTGCCCTTCTGGTCTTCTACGGCGTCTGGTGAAGGAATTAGTCGACGTCACAGCACCGGTAGCGTGAAGCCCTCGTTTTTCAGCCGCAACTGTCTAAAAAGCGCGCGCAGATGGAAACGACTAAGTGGGTTCATCTCGTTTGTTCCTTACTGAAATAACAGAGCTAGGGAGTATGGAAATGAAAAAGACTGTAGCGGCGAGTTTGATTGTCGTACTCTCACTCGCTTTAGCAGTAGGTTGCGCGGGGTGTACCTCGTCGACGACGCCAAGCCCGAGTCCAACTACAACGGCCGTTACTAACGCGACGGCGCTTGGTAACGCAACCGATATCGACGTCATGCAGGGGCAGAACTTTACGACGCAGCTGCAATCGAATCCATCGACGGGCTACCACTGGGAGCCGACCTATACCAACGCAACCATTACGTTGGTCAATCGCACGTTCATCGCCAGCAGCACAGCGCTTGGGGCGCCCGGCGCAGACGTGTTCACCTTCCAGGGGACTCAGACGGGAACCAGTGTCATCACGTTCAACTACGTCAGCCCGGCGAATCAAACAACAAACAGCGTAAGCTACACAATAACGTGTACAGCGCTCCAGATCCCAACCGGGAACGCGGTACTCGTCTCACAGGGCCAGAACTTTACGATCCGACAGCTATCGAATCCATCGACCGGCTACAGCTGGCGGCTGGACTACACTAACGATACCCTTAAGTTGGTCAATCAGACGTTTGTGAGTAATAGCACCTCGAGCACAGTTGTGGGGGCGGGCGGCACCGAGCTGTGGACCTTCCAAGCAACTGGGACGGGAAGTGGTGGCATCGTGTTGAGCGAGATAAGCCCGGCGAACCAAACAACAAACACCGTTCCTTATCTGGTGCTCATTACGTCGTAAGGGCGGAGGCCCTTCTCTTTTTTTATTTTATCATTCTGGGCCGCTCGAACGGAGGTTTTTTTCAGCCCTCTCTGTGTGATCTGGAGGATCTTTTTTTCGTCTTCTTGCCCCGGGCAGAGCTCCGCTTTGAGGAAAACACAGCTATGTAGCGTGCCACGCAGATCTATAGAACCGTAGATGACTACGAAGATCAGCTGCACAGTCATCTAGATGTTGCTTCGATTCCTCCTCCTCGGAGTTGTGCACCTCTTCGGCGTCGCTGTGCTCGTGTTCCGCCATAGTTTTCGCAGCCGATTTGGCTAAATAAGAGGAGCGCGCCAGCCAAACCGTTGAAAAGAGACGTGCGAGAATCCGCAGCTCTATCGTGTGATGGCGCTTTTTGTCATGGTATGTCGTGGTTTTTGAAGTCCTTTAGAGAAGGCGCAACCAGTCTCCCCATTATTAGCTCTTTTCTTGCCGTTGATTAGGCTCCGACAGTCGGCCGCTGCGCGCCAATTTGCCACGCATTTTTCCGTGCGGCGTCAAGCACTAGAGCGGAAATCGTTTTCGGGCGTTCCCGGCAAAGGGGTTAAGTAGTGGGCACGCGATAAGGCGTAAAACGAGGTAGGCCGTGACGCGTCATGTTACATCAGGCGAGCCGATGGAGACGGTAGCTGTCGTCATCCCCACGTTAAACGAGGCACGTTCAATCGGCAAGGTAATTGACGGCGTGCCGGTTGCCCGCCTCTTGGAGAACGGGCTTGAAACTACCGTGTACGTGGTCGACGGACGGTCCACCGACGACACCAGGGAGATCGCTGTCGAAAAGGGTGCCCATGTCATACTCGCAGACGGGAGAGGAAAGGGTTCGGCCATTCAAACGGCATTTGAGTCCATTGATGCCGATTACGCCATCATGGTTGACGGAGACAATACATACCCGATCGAGATGGCACCAGAGATGATACGCCTGCTCAAGACACACGACGTAATCATAGGATCGAGGCTTAACGGCACGAGAGCGCCGGGAGCTATGCCCAGGCTGAACGTCGTGGGGAACACCCTTCTCTCGCTCCTCGCGCGGGTGATGTATGGTGTGCACATCAGCGACGTGTGCACGGGCTTGTGGGCGTACCGAAGCGACGCGATTCGGTGCATGAACCTCTCGGCTATCGGCTTTGAAATTGAAGCTGATATGTTCGCTGAATGCGTGAGGAATGATTTGCGCATCGCGGAAATCCCGATCACTTACCGCGCCCGCGTCGATCAACCGAAGCTGTCGTCGCTGAGAGACGGCATCAAAATCGGTCTGTTTTTGTGTAAGCGACGTTTGCAATTAGCACAGGGGAACAGCGGCCCCCAAGCGGAAAGAGTCTGAGAGCGCTCATTTGCACGGGTTCCGGAGCTCCGTAAACCTGCGCGATGCGCGACGACAAAAAACCGCACCAAAAGCGCACCAAAAGTTAACCTCCCTGTGCTTTGAAAAGGGCTCGCAATCACGTGTAATCGGTTCAGCACGAGGTCTCGAACGCGATCTGCTCGCCTTTTTGCGCTCCGCTCCCACGCAGCATCGTTTATTATTAATATATTTTTATAAATTAATAGAAATTTTAATATTATCGTTTGTCGAGGGGCTTTAAACTACGCGGCACGGGTCGCAGTCTTGGCGCACAACCGCTCCTGCGATGTAGCGTTAGCGCTATTTAGGATATGTACGCCGTAATACGGCGTATAATGCAATACTATTGCGCTCCTTCAGAAAGCTTCGTATGCGGTAGCAGATACACGACATGAACGATAGGGAGCGGTGGTCCGAAAATTCGACGCCCGCATCGTGATGACAATGTGGCGCACCATTCGCTTCCGGGAGTAAGTTATGAAAGAGACACAAAAACGTCGATCGTCGTGTGAACTGACTATCGAGGCCGCGACCTCGAGACCTCAATCGACTTTCCAGAACTGTCGTGTGGATGTCGCTGAGAGTCGATGGCAGATCAGCACTGGCAACGCTGATCACGAAACGGATCGAACACGCGCGGCACATCCGAGTGCCCACTGCTCGAAGGAGCTTAAGAGGTATATGAACACCATTCTTGCCGACGTCCTTGGACGACAAGCATTCGTCGATAGCGACGCGCCATCACGCATCACCCAACCCGGTGCTGGATGTGACTCTCCCCCGTGGCGCAACGACGTGATGTACTCCGGTGCAGACAATGAATGGAGAGTGCCATGAAGGATACAGAGACGAAGCTCACGTGCTTCAAACTGCGTGCGAAGGGAGAATCACTTGTGACGATCGCAGACACGGTCGGCGTGCGGAGACAGACGGTGGCGAATTGGCTGAAGGAGCATGTCGAGGAAGTCGAAAACCTCAAGGCGATGGAACTCGACGCCTTGCGCGAGGCGTACTGGACGACGACGCAAGCACGTATCAAACGCCTGAGCGCGAGGCTCGAGCACATCACGGCGGAGCTCGACAAACGTGATTTTTCCGATGTCACGACGCCGAAGCTCGTGGAGCTGGAGCTGAAGACACGCGCTGAGCTTGCCCGAGAGTTTGCCGAGCCCCGCATCCGAAGCGAGAGCGAGCTTAAGGATGCGAAGGCCACAAGAAGGATGACCCTCATACCCGGACTGCAGCACAAGGGCGATAACGAGCTGTTGCTTGAGCCCGAAGAAAGCGGCAACGGGCGAAAACGATCACGCCACGCTGATTAAACAGCGGCAGATATTATTGGTGCATTATTGGGACATCCGCGCTTCGCAAAAAAGGAGAGCCGGAGCGCGAGTCGATCGCCGAGCACAGCGTGACGCGAGGTGATTTCTGACATCGCTCGAGTGGATCAACCGGAGCTGTCGTTACTGAGGGACGGCTTCAAAATCGGTCTTTTTTTGTGCAAGCGACGTATGCAGCGGACAAAACGGAACGGCGGCCCGAGCTCGCGACGTTGAGGCACGATCACGATGATCGGTTGAATCTCGACTTGTTTTTTTGTACAGCGCTGCGGCCTGTCTTAGGTAAGATACATGGGCGACGAAGAGCGAAGCGGCTGCGGAGCGAGTCGCCGTTGTACAGCTGCCACACTTCCGTGCTACCAAAGCTTTAAGGTCTGTGTATGGATCATAATATGGGATTGGGACATGGCACTGAAGACAGAAATGAGTGATAAGGTTTGCAAGCGGCTCCGCGCCGCCACCTGCTCTGACCAGCGAACTGAGCTTCTTCTCTCACTCAACGAGGGGAAAAAGTCGGTCGGCGATTTGCGGGAAGCGCTGCAGGTGGACGGTCCGACAATCATACACGCGCTGAGAATGCTTCAAACGATCCACTTTGTCAGCGAAGATGGCGAAAGAGTCTACTATCTGACCGCGATCGGCAAGAATATGGTCCGCAAGCTGATCGATTTAATTGGCGACACTGAGGTCATCGTTGAGCACGAAAAATTCTGGATCGAGCACGACCTTAGTGGTATTCCTGACCAGCTGTTTGACCGGATTGGCGCGTTGCGCGATTCCACGCTTGTCGCAGATACTAAGCGTGATCCGTTGACAGCCTATCATAGTTTTGTTGCATTCTTGGAAAAATCTCCTACAGTAGAGCTCATTGCGTCTGTTTATGCACCTGACCCTCGCTTTCTCTATGACGAGTTTGTCGTGGGTCATAAACACATAGAACTCGTCGTAACTGAATCCGTCTTGCATCACGTGATTGAAGAGCTCGGTCAGGTGCGCGTTAACGAAGCGCTTCGCGCGGGCGACAAGCTGTACGTGCTACGACACGATCCACGACTCGTCTTTGCCGTTGCTGACCATGTAATCGTACTCATGTTGTGTCGTTTAGGCGGGGGATTTGATTATTCAGCCGCTTTGACAAATGAAAGCCCGGACGCGATTGCGTGGGGGCACGACCTGTTTCGCCATTACGTTGACTTGTCGGAAAGCGTCGTGTGACTCGCGATTTCGTAACACGCGCACCGCCACGGCAGAGACATCGGCCCGTACGGAAGAACTGCTGCGTGACCGGATGTTCGCAGTTGGTGCGGCGTTGCGCAGCCGCTCCGCTCAAGCTAAACCAGATCAACATTTATCGTGGGGTTTGATGCCGTGTACACAACCTTCGCCGGTGCAACCCCGTCTGGAATAGAAAACGCGATGTAGACGCTGCATCTGCCGCCGGGCGTGAGCTGCTCTGCGGCGAGAGAGGCGCTGCAACTCGCGTTGCCCTCGGCGTAGTTCGCATAGTACGACCTCCCGTCGTTGCCCACAAGGACGACGTCCGAGTATCTGAAGGGTGAGGTGCCGTTCATTGCACTCGCTACGGTGACGTTGATAATAGCGTATGTGCTTCCCTGAATGGGGTTAAGCGGAGCGTAGTGGTCGGTAGCGTGGGTCGCCCACACCTGGCGCGCGTTAGGGTCAGTGCCGTTCATCACGTTTTGTACGCGAAACGTCAAGTTGTTTGTCGTTGCGTTTTGTCTCAGTCGCGCCTGCACGATACTCTGGGCCTGCACGTACAGAGGATTCTGTTCGTTACGTGCTGACTCATTCGTCAAGGCGGTTTGCAGCGTGGCGAAAAGAACGACCGCGGTTAGCAAAACCGCTATTAGTATGATGGCCGATGCTCCGATTGCCTTTGAGCGTCGCTTCACGGAATCGCTCCTTTATCGGTAAATGACCTCCACTTGGACGTCGCCGCTTGTCACGGTTCCGTTGCCGACGTTCGACTCGTGTATGACTTGCGCTCCGTGTGGTAACGTCACGTCAGTGTTAAGCGTGTAGTGATCGATCCCCGCCTGTTTTTGGACATAAAGATCGTAATGGCCAAACACGCCCGCTGAGCCGGCCGTTGCGGGAAGCGTGTAGGTGTACGTGACGTTCGCCGCGCTGTGTGGCGCGACGACGACCCACGAGGATATGGTGGTGAGCCCATCGCTCGCTGTGACAAGCGGCCCGAGGGCTTGGGAACTATATCGTGCGTCGAGCAGCTGCGCGCCGTTGGGCACAAGCGCTGTCGTGAAGACTTTGTAGTCCCACCAGCAGTTGTTTACATAGGTGATTGTCAGGTTCGACGTCTGCGTGCCATCGTCCTCGATGTGCGTTTGGTAGGTGATCGTCCTGTTCACGTTGAGGTCTGCCTTGCCCCCAGCGTAGTTCGAGTCTACCACGTACAGGTAATCGCCCCCCGTGTTCTGAATCGCGCCGTCGTAGCCGCTCGGGAGGGCGCCCGGTGCGTAGATTAGGAGATGCCGTTGCTGACTGAGCGTCTGGAGGGTACTGAGCAGGAGGAGCTTTTCGACGGGATCGGCCGCTTGCACGGTCGCAATGAGTTTGTTCCCTAGTTCCGTCAAAAATGCGGTAAGGTCGGTTTTGGATGACTCCGTCGCTGTAGCTGAAACGTAATGCACGCGATCGATGACGTTTCTCCATGTAATTACGTCGTTTCCGACCGTTACGGGGCCTGTGGTTTTGAGGAGTTCTTGTAGTGCCGAGAAATCAAGCGAGATTACGCCGTCTACGTATTGTCCGGTCAACTCTTTGTACGCGGCGGCGCACAGTGGCGCGAACGTAGCGAAGTCATATTGGACGTTCATGTCCCTAAACTGCACAAGCTGCGTGCCGTAGAAATCCGTGAAGCTTTGCGGACCGTCAATTTTTATGATTCCGCCATTCGTGCTGTTGGCGTAGGTGCTGTTGGAGGTGTAGTGCAGGCTGAGATTGGTTGGCTCTCCGTTCTGAACGTCAATCGTGCCCACACACGCCAAAAAGCCGCCGGTGTTTCTCAGCTCACTGTTATCTTGAAGCACGAGAAGGTAGGTTTTTTCGTGAAAGTAGCCGAGGGCGCTGAGCGCATCGGCAACGGGTAGTAATACTGACAGCAGCACGAGTGCGATAATCACGACCGTCGCGTACCGCACTGGACGACCGGAGTCGCTGGTCATTGAGGGGTACCAGTGCGCGGCAAGCTTTAAAGTGTTTGCCAAGAGAGCCCGCGATCCGGCGTCGACTGCGTGTGAACGCCTTTTGGACAGCTGCGCCCTGTCACGGTGGGTGCGCCCCTACGACGACGTGCACAGCGCACGGAGTCCTCGACAGGCGTCGTCGGATACGCGCTATGGATCGGTGCGACCTCGCCTACGCCCAACGCGGTTGCTATGCGTCAGCGGACGGCGAGCGCGTGGTCGTTGGATCGGGAAGGTGGACAACAGCACGCACGTTCGGTTCTTGCTACTGCAGGTGCTGTTGCCTCTCGCTCCGAATTGCGTTACGCAAAACTGATAGTGTTTAGAAACTGCGGCATTGCAACAATGATGCGCTAATTGGAAAAGCAGCGAATGTGGCTGATTGAGTCGAACGTTCAACGTGCGACCCACGTGAGGAACAGAATCGCGAAAGGGGGTTAATCCTCGCGCTCAGTCTTGCGCGGATAACGCTAGTTGAAGTTAATAGTGTGCTGTTTCACCTCTTTACATAGCGTATCTTGGCACTGCGCATCTCTTTTTGTAAATCATTGGAAGATTTCTCCAATATTGGATTTTCCTTACAATAATGGTCTTTTTTTCCAAAATCATTGCGTTATCATGACCATATTGAGCTTTAGTGGCAATATTGACTCTCTTTTCTGAAATGAACGCTTAGGCTTATATATTTTGACGATCTAACCTCTAAGAAAGGTTCTTTGTTGGGAATTCAAAAGGTTCGAACCTTTTGAATCTGACGGGGGTGAATCGCAAGAAGCTTCGATAGGTGGACGAGCATGGGGGGAACTGCGATTTCCGCGGCCGGAAATTAAGTCTGATAGTATCAATTTCGGGACTTTCTTCCGCGGGATCGAATGCGCCCCCCATCGAGCAAGTTGGCGTAGCCGCCGTCAACATTTCGCTGCGCGAGGCCTGTGCCAAACGGTAACAGGCGCAAGGTTGCGTATTGAATTGATAGATGGATAGAGAAAAAAAAAATGAAAACAAAACGATTGGCAAGTGTCGTTGCTATAACGGTGGTACTTCTTTCAGTCAGCGTTCTCGGTACTTCAGTCACAATAGCAGCCAAGCAGAGCAGCGGCGGCAAGGTGTTCGCTCCGTCTGCAAGGCCTACTCCGCCACCGTTCCCTAAACCGCCAGCCCACGGAGGCTTCTTTGCGTGGCTCACGCAAGTAGAGCAGTGGTTCGTAGCACTCTGGCAATGGTTCGGGCACGCAATACACTTCCGATAACTGCAATTTAGGCGACTCGGGAGAGCTCTCGCAGTCGGCTTTAAAGGCCTTTAATCGGGCTGCTCGGAGCCGACGTAAAGTAGTGAGTACTGCTGAGTCTCTCTTGCAGCTTCGCGCCCGTAAGGAGGAATCGAAAAGTGGAAACCCACAACATATTGGTGACCGGTGGAGCAGGATTCATAGGGACGAATTTGGTGAATGAGCTACGCCAGCGTGGGCACCACGTACTTGCGCTTGACTTTTACCACACCGAGCGGCCCGACTACTGCAGAGCTGACGTCCGCAACTACCGACAGGTGGAAAAGCTGTTCGATGAGGACGAGTTCGACTACGTGTATCACCTCGCAGCGGAGTACGGCCGCTGGAACGGGGAAGACTACTACGAAAACCTTTGGACAACGAACGTGGTAGGCACAAAACATATACTGCGAATGCAAGAGAAAAAGGGCTTTCGATTGATTTTCTTCTCGTCCGCAGAAGTGTACGGCGATTACGCAGGCGTCATGACAGAAGACGTCATGGAAACGCGCCCCATCCACGAGACGTATCAGATGAACGATTATGCGATCACGAAGTGGGCAGGGGAACTTATGTGCATGAACTCGGCAACGATGTTCGGCAGCGAGATCGTGCGTGTGAGGCCGGTTAATTGTTACGGTCCCCATGAGCATTATACGCCGTATAGAGGCTTCATTCCGAAATTCATTTATCACGCGTTGCTCGATAGGCCGTACGAGGTATATGTGGGACACCGGCGGATCATCGACTACGTCGAGGATTCGTGCAGGACGTTTGCCAACGTATGTGACCACTTCGTGCCGGGAGAGGTCTATAACGTCGGCGGGCGGGGTGACTGGGAAAACGATATCAAGCACTACTCCGACCTCGTGCTCAACGCTGTCGGCAAAGACGATTCCCTCGTTACCTACCATGAGGCGGAGCCGTTTACGACGAAGGTCAAGCACATCGATTTTTCGAAAGCGATCCGCGACCTCAACCACGACCCCCGGGTGGCGCCCGAAGAGGGCATCAGAAGGACGGTAGACTGGATGCGCTCGTACTATCGGGTCGAGACTGCCGCCCGAAGAGGGCATCAGAAGGGTCATGGAAGGGAGGAGCTGGCACCGCTGGCAGATAATTAAATGACGGACGCTTATGACGACTACGCAGGCAAAACGGTGCTGGTCACGGGCGGCGCAGGCGCGATCGGCGGAAACCTCGTCCGCAGACTGAACGATGTGAACACGGAGAAGATTGTCATTCTCGACAACCGTTCTTCCTCGTGCGATTGGAACGTTCCGGTCGGCCCCAAAATACACTTCGTGCACGGCGACATCCTCGACGACGAGAAGCTGAAATTCGTATTCAAGGACCGCCCGGACATCGTTTTTCACTTGGCTGCGCACTTTGCCAATCAAAACTCAGTCGACAATCCCGAAACAGACCTCATGGTCAATGGCATGGGGATCCTCAAGGTGCTCGAATTTGCGCACCTTGGCGACGTGTCCCGATTCGTGTATGCTAGTTCCGGGTGCGGGGTCTATGGACTGGAATCAACTCTCCCGTACCAGGAACCTGACGTCTCAATAAGCCTTCACACACCCTATCAAGTTACCAAACTCCTTGGGGAGCTGTACACCAACTACTATCACAATCTGTATGGACTTCCCATCGTCAATACGCGGTTTTTTAACAGCTATGGCCCGGGCGAGGTGCCCGGAAAGTACCGAAACGTCATCCCCAACTTTCTCTACTGGGCCATGAGCGGAAAAGCCCTGCCGATTACGGGGGACGGAACGGAAACGAGAGACTGGACGTACGTCGGTGACATCGTGAATGGCCTTTTGGCGGCGGGCACGAAAGAAGAAGCCGTTGGCGAGGCGATTAACCTCGGCTCGGGCACGGAGACGCGCGTCATTGATCTCGCAAACGAGGTCAACCGGATCACGGGCAACGACCTAGGGGTCTTCCACGTCCAGAGAAGGGACTGGGATGCAAAAACGCGGATCATTTCATCGATTGACAAGGCGAAAAGACTGCTCGACTATCGGCCACAAACGACGTTCTGTGAGGGATTGAAGCACGTCCACGAGTGGTTTGTTGAAAACTGGGGTGATATAGAGCGAAGCGCCGAGTTCTGAGGGGCTACACCTGCTGATTACACGCGGTATGTTCGAAACGTTCGAGTTGAGCTTTGCGTTTCTCGCGATCGTCGAGACATACGCTAGGGAAGGCGGGCGTGCTCCGAAAGATTCGACGGAATATAGATCGAATTCAAGGAGCGTTGAACAATGAAAATCCTGCTCGTCCAAGACACTGACTGGATTGCGCGAAACATCCATCAGCATCACCACGTGGGGGAACGACTGTGCTTGCGAGGGCACGATTTATCGGTTATTGATTATGAGCTCCTGTGGCGAACCAATGGCAATGGCAAGCGGACACTCTTCTCGAGAAGACAGGTATTTCGCGGCGTGGCAAAGGTATTGCACAACGCTAGCGTCACGGTTATTCGGCCGGCGACCTTGAGGCTGCCATTCTTGAATTATGCATCCATGCTCATCACATATGGCCACGAGATTTCTGCCCAGCTCCGCGAATCGCCGCCCGACGTGATTATCGGGATGTACCTCCTGACCAACTACTTAGCACTGAGGGCAGCCAAAAGAAAGCGCATCCCCTTTGTGTTTCAAGTCCTTGAACCGAACTACGAGATGATCCCTTCGAGGCTTCTTCGGCCGGTCGGGAAGCTCATCGAAAGGAAGATTTTTAGAGATGCGGATAAAGTGGTCGTGATTAATGAAGAGCTAAGGGAGTACGCGATACGCATGGGAGCACGTTCAGACAAGACCTGCGTGATACGGGCAGGCATCGATCACGAACGGTTCGGGTCACACGTTGATGGCCGAGCAGTTCGACAGCGATATGGAATCGCCGAGGACGAAACGGTGCTCTTCTTTATGGGGTGGCTCTATCAGTTCTCAGGGCTGAAAGAGGTGCTGGCAGAATTGGCGAAACTCGGGCGTGAGGCGTTAGGCGGCGTAAAGCTGTTGATTGTGGGCGACGGTGATGCGTTCGAGGAACTTCAGCGCATGCGTACAGATCTTCATCTTGAGAACTGCGTGACGCTGGCGGGGAAACAGCCGTACGATAAAATCCCTGAGTTCATAGCAGCCTCTGACATGTGCTTGCTGCCGGCCTACAACAACGAGATCATGCGCGACATTGTTCCGATCAAGATGTACGAATATATGGCGATGGGGAAGCCGGTCATTGCCACCAGACTGCAGGGCATTATGAAGGAATTCGGCCCCGATAACGGCGTGCTGTACGTCGAACGGTCGGAAGACGCGTTGGGCAAGGCCTTGGAAGTGATCAAGGCAGGCACGATTGAGGCGCATGGGGAAAAAGCGGGGCAATTTGTTCGCGACACTGATTGGGGTAATGTTGTCGATCAATTCGAAGACGTTCTTCTCGACTGCACGCAGCCACTGGAAGATGGAGCCGGATACCGAACAGTTAGTACCGGCGATTTCTTAAGCTCCCACAAGCAGCGGCATGAATAACATCTTAGTAAACCAGCTCATCCACGGGAGGCCCACTACGGAAAAGCGATACTTAGTGCAATTGCGTCTTCATCGCGAGAGCGCGATTCGAATGAGCTTTACCGGGATCAGTCACATGCATGACAGTGCCAGTCATCGCCCACTGAAATAGTGCCAGTTGAACCACTCACCTCAATTGTGGCCGATAACAAGAGGAACACGAATGCTAGGTACGGATGATTCTGCGCATTCAGAAAGAGTGTGCATAAGCGACATCAGCCCGAAGAATCTCTCGCAAGAGATTCGAAAGGGGCCTGCTGTTCGTGAGGCTCACGACGGTATTTTGATTAAGGTCCTTGGGTGCTCGGCAGTGCTGCTTGTCACTGCGCCACTGATTTGTCCTGAAAAAATATACCGTCATATGCAGTTCTCGTATCACCATTAAATGTCCCGAACAAGTCGCCCACCAAAGCAACACCGCACGTCTGACGATTACGTCGTCGTTGCGCCCCCTGTCGACGCTTTGACGTCTGGGAGGATTGACGTTGAGAACCCGCCGAAGGTTTCTTTTTGCATACCGACTCTCAATAACGAAAAAACGATAGGTTCATGCTTGAAAAGCATAGTAAGCCAGGATTATCCGAATATTGAGATAGTCGTCGTCGATGGTGGATCATCCGATCGAACCGTTGAAATCGTCAGAACATACGCGGATGCCGTCTTTCTAGACGAAGGCACGCTGGGGAGCGCGAGACAAACAAGCATCGATCACTCGTCGGGCGAGGTACTCGCAATATTTGATAGCGACATCGTGATCCCTCACAGCGGTTGGTTGAGAAATGCGATTCAATACTTCAACTGCAGCGAACGGGTTAGCACCGTCTGGCCTGCTGTAGTTGCGCCAGCAAATGCATCTTTGACCGCACGATTATACGCAAATATATGGCACGTTACTTTCCAAGACCGTATCCTCAAGCATCGTGGGTACGTTGGAGGGGGCAACGCACTAATCTGGAAACAAAGCATGGAAGAAATTGGCGGCATAGATCGATCCATTCATTGGGGTGAGGATTTCGACTGGGCAAAGAGACTGAAAGACAAAGGTTATCAGGTAGTGCCCATCAAGGACGCCCTTTGCCATAATACGATGACTTCTTTGCGTGAATTCGTAAAAAAGCAATTCGTTGGAGCGGACACTTTTACAAAAAACGATTTTGCCACAACAGGACTTTCAAAAAGCAACCTACTTTATGAACAATTCGTGCTCGGTCTTGAAGGAATGGCGCGCGGATTATTGAGAGAGGGAGATCGTTCTTGGGTGCTTTATCCATTGTTTGTCCTAGTCCGTGTGGTTGCATACGGATCCGCGTATCTGGAAGGAGTTGTGCGATGACAAATAACTCCCGAAAGCGAGAAGATTATCAATCTCTGATTGGCCAATATGCTGATCCCAGCAGCCTTGCGTACAAGAAACCTCAATTCGTAGACTCACACGTCACGGTCGGTATGAATTTACTGGATTTAGGCACTGGTTCAGGCGAGTTGATCGAATTAGAAAAACCAAAATTCGATGTGCTCTATGGCGTCGATTCCGAAGAGGAGTCTCTCAGGATTTACCGAAGAAGATTCAAAAACGACAAAAAGATACACATTGTTCAGAGTAGTGAAACTGACTTAACCAGCCTTTTCCAGAGCGCCAGATTTGATTGTGGCAGCCTGTGACGGATTGGAACGCATGGAATTGAAAGATTGCGTCGAACTCTTAGACACCTTCTACTACCCTCTTGATTTTGATGGAAAATTCGTTTTTTCTGGCCCGGGCATTTTTGAAAAAGTTAGAATCAGGTCCGGCAGATCTCCCACTCATATTCGGTCGCACTCGTCTTACGGCTGGACAGGATTAATTAGGAGCGCCGGCTTTCAGCCAATCAGCGTGGAGTCTGTCGAATTTCCATTGATCCACAGTCCCGCCCTTAGAAAACGGCTACACATGTTCGGCCAAAGTTGTGCTTAACTGCGAGAAAAGGTAGATCCTCAAAATGAAAGTGCTGCAGGTGATATCGAGCTTTCCCCCCGCTTATTCATATGGGGGGCCGCTCAGTATGACTTACCAGGTTTCGAAAGAACTGGTGCGACGAGGACATGACGTTACAGTTTTCACAACCGATGTCTATGATGCAAAATCTCGTGTCGCGTTTCAGCAAAACCCAATGGACATGGATGGCATCGAAGTGCACCATTTTCGCAACTTGAGTAATCGCTTGGCCCACAAGAACCTACCGGTAGCGCCAACTATGGCATTCGCGCTTAGAAAGCACATAGAAAGCTTTGACTTAATTCACGTAAGGGAGTACTTCTCATTTCAGGCAGCGTTGGTCCATCATTATGCAACAAGAAAGGGCACCCCTTACATTCTACAAGCTCACGGATCGCTCCCGAGGATCACACGGGAGCACAACGTGAAAACGGCTTTGCTGAGTAAAAACTACCCAAAAAAGATTTTTGATCTCGTAGCAGGTTATTCGATGCTAAATGACGCGAGCACGATCATCGCCACATCTAGAGTTGAATCTGATCAATTCACGGATGTTTTTCCCGATTTTCCGCTCGACAAGGTGGTTCACTTGCCGAATTACGTTGACTTAGAGAGCTACGAGGATTTGCCAGCGAGAGGGCAATTTCGAAGAAAGTACAATATAGATGAAAACGCAAAGATTGTACTCTTTCTGAGCCGCATACACGAGAGAAAGGGCGCTGATCTTCTCGTGGCCACATTTAGCAAAGTAAAACAAACGGTTGATTTTCCAGTTAGGCTTGTCGTTGCAGGCCCTGATGAAGGTTATTTACAGAATCTAAAGTCGTTGGCAAAAAGACTAAGTGTTGAAAACGAAGTCGTATTTCCAGGCCCCCTTTATGGACGTGAAAAACTGGAGGCGTACGTGGACGCCGACGTTTTCGTATTGCCGTCCAAAGATCGATATGAATCGTTCGGGAACGTTGCTCTGGAAGCACTGGCGTGCGGTACGCCTGTAATAGTTACCAATAACTGCGGGGTTTCAGAATGGATAGACTCTAACGTGGGATTCGTTATTAGGTATGATCAAATTGAATTATGCAACGCACTTAAAGGGATCCTGGAAAATGAGCAGCTGAGCCAGAGGCTCGGGGATAATGGCAAAAAGTTAGTTAACAAAGAATTTGGCTGGGATAAAGGTGTTTTGCAGCTCGAGGAACTCTATGAGACCATAGCTCGCTAAACGCCGCCAAAGTGAGTCATTTTCGAGAACTATGAAGAATCATCAGTGTGCACTTACAGTGAAGATTGGAAGACAATGAAAATTGTTATCCTAGTGTCTCATTTCTTACCAAAATGGATGGGCGGGGTGCAAATAGCAACCTGTAATATCGCTCAGCATCTGGCGGCACGCGGTCACGACGTTCATATCATTACATCGCTAGACCGCGGAGAACCAGAGGAAAGCGCCGAAAATGGGGTCCATATCCACCGCGTTCCTTCATCCAACTTGAGATTTATCGGTTTTGCAATATTCTCCATTAAAGCAACGACTATTCTAAACGCGATCGACCCGCAAATAATACACGCCCAGACTATCCCTATGGGCGTTTGTGGATTTCTAGCTAAGATTGTGTCGAAAACGCATTATATAGTGTGGGGACAAGGTTCCGATGTATATCGCCCATACCCATTCAAGAGCTTAATTACGACAATGGTCCTGAGAAATGCGGATGCGGTGATTGCTCTTAGTGACCACATGAAAAAGGAAATGCAGCGGTTCTCGTTACGCGATATCTCTATAATACCAAACGGAATAGATTTAGATAGGTTTGAGGGCGCCGCCAGAGATCAAGCACGATTTAAGCTAAAGATTAAGGAAGCCGATAAGGTGGTGCTACACGTCAGCACGCTAGCTTCAGTTAAAGGAGTAATGTATCTAATTGAGGCAATCGCGCAGCTGATACAAACGGAGCCAAAAGCCAGATTGATAGTGGTGGGCGACGGTCCTGAAAGAGCAAAACTGGAGCTGCTTGTCAGTGACTTAGGCTTATCTGAATTCGTCACTTTTGCTGGACGAATCCAGAATAACGACGTTCCCATTTATATGGCGGCTTCAAATGTGTTCGTCTTGCCGAGCTTATCAGAGGGAATTCCAATTGTGATTTTAGAGGCTATGGCAGCAGGATTGCCCATTGTGGCGACTAACGTAGGTGGAATCTCGTCACTCGTGGAAGAGGGGAAGAACGGGTTTCTGATTGACCCCCAAAATGCAGAGCAAATTGCCAGTAAAATTTCGTTAATTCTCGCCGACCCTGCCTTGAGTGGTCGCATGGTTAGAAACAACAAAGGAAAGGCGCAGCAGTATACTTGGGCAAGCGTCGTTGACCGTCTGGAAGAACTGTATTTGGATTGTGCGAAAGCAGCCTGAAGAACCCTAGTCTTTGCTGCTATCCTCTTGCTGTAGATCTTCTTATGAAGCACAAAGAGACGCTATCGGAACCAGTGGGCATTCCAATTCTCTTGCACAACGAAGTGATTCTGTATGACTGGATGCGCCAACAAGGATTTTGTTCTCTCGGCGCAAGAAGCGAAAGGAAATTTGTTCTTCAGGAAGATTTCTGACTAGCTCCACCTAATACGCGCCATCGTGACACCAGATACAAAACAGCGATCAGATAAGCAAAAATGAGCGCAACAGCAGCGCCTGAAATGCCTATGAGCGGAAGTAATATCATGTTAAGCCCTATAATGACGGCGAGAGCGATAATGGTACCAAGCGCATTTACTTTGGCTCCGCTTGTGCCTTCAGATGCCATCAGGTAACTGTAGCACGAATAAAAAAAGCATGCTGTTGCAGCAAAGGCAAAAAGGAGCCCTAATTCCGCACTGAAGTGATATTGACTCCCATACAAAATGAAGATAATGAACTCTAAGAGTACGATTGATGGTAGTAACGCAGCAGCGAGGTACGGCGCCGCCTTGTTGATGTTGCGGAAAATGCTCAGCTTATCTCTGCTTTTGGATGCCAAGGGGAAAAAAGCAACGTTGAAAATGCTCCACAGGGCTATAGCTACGGTTATTGAAGATAGGTAGTATGCGGCATAGATGCCGACCGCCGCGGTGGTGATGAATTTGTTAATAAGTATTCTGTCGACGCCCATAAATGCTGCCGCGGTGAGTCCAGGGAGTGTAACGATTGTGTAGCTCAGGAGTTTCCTTGACCAAAACCGATCAAATTGAAGCTTTATGTACTGCCTCAGGTACACGACCAAAATCGCAGCAATCGCCGCGTATCCAATATAGAGCGAAAACACCGCTGCTTGCCACGACCTCATATTCGTGCTGATAAAGATGAGAAAAGCAGCAAGCACGATTACGGATTGAAGGGCGCTAAACAGCGCAAACGTTCTTATTCTGAATAACATTCTCAGCAAATTTATAGTTAAGGAAAAAAATGTGACGATTGCGCCGTACGCGATGGCGAAAAGGTACAGCTCTGCAGAAATCCCGAACACGTTCGACAACTGCGCGGAAAAAAGGAGGAAGATAGCGACAGAACCAACCGTTAGCAATGCTGTCTGTAGACTGGATGTGGAGATGATACGTGATCGTACGGAATCGTCTTGTGCCCCCGAACCGTACTTTAGGGCCCCCAGCAGGCACATTCCCATCGGGATTGAGATAATAACGCTCACTGTCGTCACGAGCGCGAGATTACCAAAATTTGTGGGCCCCAATATCCGTGCTCCAAGGGCGTTGAATACAAAGGTCAGCAGCGAGCCGAAAAGTATGCCGATCGCCACGTACGAAGTCCCCGTGAAGAACTGCTGAGTTTCAGGGGTCATCTTTTCCTTAAAAATCAGCTCGTACAGCGTGTTGAACAAACGGTGACCGAAATCCTTAACCGGCATTATTGGCGTCGACCTAGCTTGAACTAACCGGGAATTGCTATATAAGTTTAGGGAAAGCGGTCTCCGCTCCACAGGATTTGGAACACGCTTTCTACCCGCAGCAAAAAACACAGCCAGCTCAGGTGTCGCCGATCGGTGACAAATCTGTAATACTGCGTGTTGTTGAAGAGGCGCTATCAGCCGGGGTTGAGGATATAATCATTATCGCAGGACCGAGAAACAGTAGGGAGATGGTAATAAGAGCGTGGAGAGACACAAGTTGTTACGATATAGCTGATTAAATAGTAAAACTTGGCTGTTAGGCTATGGCTGATCAATTGATTATTCACGAATTAGCTCTCTGAAGGGGTAACAAAACAGTTAAGGGCGTTGCAGCTGGCCTAGGGACGAGATGTAATCCGACTTAGATCCTAAGCCGAACGCAGGAGCCAGAATTGAGCTACGTTCTAATTACGCCTATAAAAAATGAAGTAGAGAGCTTGCAACAGCTTGGAACTAGCGTGTTGAACCAAACCTTGTTGCCTAGGGTTTGGGTTGTAGTAGATGGCGATAGTAAAGATAGAAGCTTCGATCAGGCCAAAAGCCTTTTTCATGATTACGATTGGATCAGCGTTATCCGTCAACGAAGTTTTTGTGAAGCCGGTAACCGTTATAAGAACATGTCGGTGGCAATTAACGAAGGGTATGATTATGCAAAAAAAAAGTGCGCTGATAACCATAAAAACTACTCGTATGTAGGCAAGACAGATGCCACTCCGATTCTAGAGCCGGACTATTTTGAGGCGTTACAAAAAGCTTTGGAACAAGACGCGCGCCTAGCGTTCGCCTGCGGATCACAAAGGAGGGAAGACGGAGCAAAAGTTAAGCTATCCCGACCCCTACGGAATTTGTCGGATATGGGATACAATGATATCCGCCTTTACCGCAAGCAGTTCTTTGACGAAATTGGCGGGTATTCATTGACGCCATCCCCTGACGCAGTCGCTCAGATAAAGGCTTCGCGCAGGGGCTGGAAATACAAGCGTGTGGAGAGTACGTGCTTCGTAGACCCGCGCCCAAGTGGGACACAAATTGGAGTATGGGCCGGGAAAAAAGCGCAAGGTAAGGCGATGTACGAGCTTGGGTATCACCCAATCTTGTTTTTATTAAACGCACTAGCTAATACTATTATGAACTCGCCGCATTGTCACGTCATCCCAATGAGTGTGGGATATCTTTCGAGCGCGGTCCGAAAAGAAGAGAGAGTGGACGACGACGAAATAAGGAACTATTTCCATGCACAGCGACTGCACCAAGTACTGCGCGACTTCTTTACGCTCTCGCAAGTAGCAGGTTATATTCGCCGTGCTGGAAAACGATGATAACTTGATAATTGACCCTTGTCGTACGCCGGTATGATACTGTGTAGCGTACTTTCGCTCCATTGCCGTCGCTGCAGCAGATCGCTAGAATAGTTGCCTTTGTGTCAGAGGTGATATCATCGTCACATCGTGAAAATCGTTTTTTTAGCGGCCCGCTCTAACACGTGGAGGTAAAAGGCTTCGTTTGAAACGGTTTTTCGGCAAGCCGCGTCAGCGCAGCACCATCGCCCTTTTTCCTGTGGCTTATGAGAATACCTTATCAGCTGATGAGTGCAAAATGTATTCGATTTTGTGCGTATGGGCCACGTTTACTACAATCAAAACGGGAGGTGTTACGCCGATATTTGGCCGTGCGATTTTTTTCCAGGCTCGATATCCGAAACTGCTGCGAGTTGCCGCTGCAGAGGTTCAAGTAGCGACGTATATTGACTTGTACTTCGCATAAAGGTTCCTACGGCTTAAAAACGAGTGCATTTAGTATTTTGATAGTTCCGCGCTCACTTGTTGCCCAAATGTGAGTGCTAGTACTCTCAACACATACCCTAGACCCCTCACCGTGTGCTGTCTCTTGTTTGGGCGTTTCTTAGTAAGACACGTGGTGCTCCTTTGTAGGATAACACTATGTCTAAGGCTTAACGCTTAAATTTATGTTGCGCAGAAAGTGCCCAGCCGATGATGGAAAGGGGATTATACAGATAATAGAATGGTTCACGCTTATGCTGTGACGTTCGTCCACAAGTATACTTCCCGGTAGGGCGAAGTGCTTTCGTCCGTCAGCAGAAGAAAATCTAATTTCATGTTAGTTCCTGGATGATCTGGTGTTATGCTGACGTTTTGTTGCGACGTTTGTCCGTCGGCCAAGGTTATGTTCGTTTTGTAAAGAGTTGTTGTTGAGGCGTTACCGCTGAGATTTACAACCATTTGATAAGTCGTGGGCATGTTTTCGTGATTTGAGATACCAATTATGTACTGCTGTCGTTGCCCTACAGTTAGATTTGTTGGATAACCCCCTATCTTTCCTTGCGAGGATAGGATATAAAACTCAGTAAAGTGCTCTCCTCCGCTAGGTACGAGTATCAGGTACCCTATTATTGTTGATGATAACAAAATTAAGGCTATTATTACCACACCGACAATTTTTTCGTTACGGCTGTCGTGCGAGGCGAAGAAAATAGATCGGACGTCCGCCGACAGATGGCTAAAGCTAATTGACAGGCTTTCCGATCGCGGAAGCTGCATTCTGCGCCAATACCCAATAAAGGAGCAAATGCCGACAAAAACGGTGATAGAAACACAAATCGGCTCTAAACTGATTCCGAATCCTGCATAATTTAAGAATAGACCTATAAGGCCTACGAGTACTACGCTGAGCCCTACTGACAGGGCAGCACGTTCAATCACACCTAAATCTTTCTTGCCAGGAAATAATGCTGCTAGAAAAATGTACCCTGGTGAAAAAACTATCAACACAAGCCCAAAGATCCAGCGGAAAAAAGCGACGCCCAATATTGAGATATTAACGATTACTAATGTAATAAGAGACAAAACGCATATAGCGATGAGATCGCTGTTCGCTTCATAGGGTGAGGCTATATTATACTGATTCTGTTCGACACTCATCTAAGTGATGCCCCTGCTGTTGTGACCGATAAGATATAAGTTCGCTACTATTCGACTACAATGCTTCAGCTGCGCGTCTCTCCACTAACTAGCTACGCCTCGCTATGCTTTAGCCGCCTAAAACAATGATCTGTTTCAGGTTTGCAGTGTAAAGCGTGCAGAACTAACAACCTTCTGGCCTTTGGCATTCGTGGTTTGTATTCTCTGAATGCTAAATAGTTAAATGCATGCTCCTTCGTTGGGACATTCTGCTAACCGCCGAAAAAGGTTCGTCTGCTAGCCAGTGATGGTGGTGTAGCATATCGCTCTAAAATACCTACTAAATAGTTTAAATAACCCTATAGGTATTTCCTTCTCTCAAAATTCTTCTCGAATGCAGTTACAATGGTTCGAAAAGCAGTATAGATGATTATCAATTAGTCACAAAAAGAGCGGAGTTTATTGTCGACGCGGTTTAAGTGACGAGCATAATCTTAAACTGATAGAAACTACAGCTTTTACAAAAATTTGAGTAGCAGCAATGATTCGATGCATTAGTGTTGTACACGGGTGTTTTTAATGCAGCTCTTCAGGAGCCGCGCATTAAAAAATCTACTATTCTTTTCAATACTGGATCGGCCGCGCTCTTAGCTTGCTCTTTTGGATAGCAGCGGCACGAAATTTCCCGATAATAGAAAGAGGCCTGGTTTAAGCAGCCATATCGATGTAAAACATATCTCTAATCTCGCTACGGTTGGAACAGATAAATGCCTCAATACGTTTTTTTAGCTAAATCAAGCGAGAAAACTCCTTGCGAGAGCTAGGGAGATAGTCACTGTTGCTCATAGGACTTGGCCATCTCTTCCTATTACTAGATCAATTGCCGCGAATAGGATATGCCCAGTTTCTCTCAAATATCATAACATCTGCGATCATATTTATCAGCAGATTGCGAGATCTGTGGATAAAACGGTCACTAATTTCGCTGCCGCGTCTTAACTCAGCGAGTGGCTAAAGCCGAAATATTATTTTGAGCTTTTGTTTTCCTTCTTTAAAGATGAAAGAGAATCTTATCGGGATCTATAAAAGATGCTTGCTGAGGCTGAATCATAAACACGATCAAACTGACGATCATTTATAAAATTTGATTGAAAATCAGCATTCGCCGGTCTGAGGGCGACGGGTCCCGAGTCTGCCAAAGGCACCTCAGCTTGATGTGTGGATGTTATGATAATGTAACTTTGGTTATTTTTTATTATTGGATCTAATGCTTGGTGCGGTGAACTAGTATTGCTGTAGTACATTTGCATGACATTTTGATACGAAGTGTTGTTTAGGTTTGCATCGGAATAAATCGCTGACTGATCATAATATAAAAGTACGAGGGCGAGTCTAAAATCAGAAAAAGACGCTATATTATTTTGGACGTGAGTTCCAGCAAATGCAATGCCTGTAAATTCCGATTGCGTCAGGTCTGTCGTTGTTGCATTTTGTGCTGTAAGAAAACTCGTTATACACAAAACTACAATGATTATAGCAGTGACTTCTGTAATTCTTGAGAGATACTTCTTATCATTGGAGCCTAACACGAATGCTGCACACATTAAACTAACAGCAAAAGCAAACTCCATTGTTCGTCCTAACACAGTTTGGATACCACCTTGAGTAAAAAGAACAAATGATAGCAAAAAGACATCGCAGACGAGAAACAATATTAATAGTTCTGACGTTGCAGCTTTGCGTTTTTTGAGACGAATCAACATAAAATAGACACAGAAAATTAATATGAGGAACAAAAGCAAAGCGATATTAATTGCTTGAATGTAACTAAAGACACTAGACAGTGAAGAATAGCTGCCATAAGTAGTCAGGCTATTTAAGGTGGTTTCACCCGCAAAGGCTGATCTTAAGCCGTACAGCGGCGTAGCGAGTAATGCCGCTGAGTAGATATACAGAGCCACTACCCCATATGCGATTACTGAGAACAAAGAAAAACGCGTTAACTCGAACTGCCTTACAACTAGCGAAAATACAAGAAATCCAACCATAACCACTAATAAATAAAGCGCCCACGTGTGGTACATCATATAAAATGGGATTTGGAGAAAAAAGAAGAGCGCAACTTTTGTTTTTCTCGTCTGCCCGCGTCGTGTCCCGCTATCAGTTATCACGCTCAGCAATAATGCAATAAGCAGGATGAATACCCCCCGTGCTAGTACTGAACCGACTATGTTTCCAAAGTTAGAGCTTATTAGTGAGGCTATTGGGAAAATACTGACTGATAATAGTATCAGGGCATCCAGAGAGCTGAAATGTCTTTTTGATCTCTTCAGGCAGATTTCGTAGACTGCCAATGCGCTAATCGGGATTAAAAGCAAATAGCCTATAGGTAGGAAAACGAACGAGAGGAGATCCTGAGGAAATGAAGCACTCCCGCCTACAATATCGATGGCCGCGAAGAATATCTTAGGCAAGATGTCTTGCGCACCCACAGTTTGTAATCCACTTACATACGTTTGGCTCTGTACGGTTGATGGATCAAGTATTGTATTATGTTGCACGATATAATACCTACCAAAATCGATAGATGCACCCCAGCCCACGGGTACATTGATCAGTGAGGCATTATGAGCGACTGGAACCACAATTATTCCGTAACTAAGCACTAGTATTAGGATAAGCGCTAACCAAGAGTTACGTTTCATCGCTTGACCTGCAACCCCCCGTATAACTTACTAGTGAGGCGAGTTGTTCTCTCCCAGCTGCAGGTATGTAAAGCCGTTTTGCTAAATCTCGTAGTGATCCGACCATTTTGTTTGTCTTCCAGCGCAGTGATAATAGCCGCAAGCACTTCCGTTGCATCGCTAGTTTGCGTTGCAAAAACGGTTATATCATGACCTAGCGCTGCCAATCCGCGCGTTATGTACGTCGCATATTTGTTCGAGCCCGTATTTACGATGGGATAGTGCTGTGAGCTGAACGCAATCCTCATGCTATTCTCTGGTTGTTTTAATGTTTTTGGTATTTAAGAGAGCTTGCTAACGGCTTCATTTCTAAAAGAAATCACTTGCACCGCGGTCTCCTAAAACTCTTAAGAGCTCAAGCCAGATGGGTTTATCTTGTCAGCGACTATCTTGTTTTTATATGTAATATGAGGTACCAAGCGCCCCCAGTCGCTTATGGAATGCGCAAAACCGTCCTTCGCGTGTTATGGCCAGCTTATTGCTAAAAAGAAAATTTATGTCCCCCTTCAGAAGCTTTCGCTGCGGTCACGTTGCCGGCATCCATGGTCGGCCAAAAGATAGCGCATAAACTCTGACCAAAAGTCACGACGGTCCATCGTTTTCCAAAGCAAGTCGCTTTTTTGCGAGATACTCGACTAATTCCTGTTTCAAGTCGTCTCGTTCCAGTGCGAAGTCGATCACCGCTTTCAGGTAGCCAATTTTATCCCCGGCATCGTATCTCACTCCGTCGATCACGTGCGCGTAGACCTGGCGCTCATTCAGGAGCAATCGAATCGCGTCGGTTAACTGCAGTTCACTCCGCGCTGAACGGGGCACCCGTTTTATGCAATCAAACAGGTCCGCGGTCATCACGTACCGTCCGACGATGCCTAAACGGGAGGGGGCCTCTTGCAGGGTTGGCTTCTCGATTACGTCACTCAAGCGGTAGAGCGAATGATTCACTTCCTCCCCTTTTATAATGCCGTAACTCGATATTTTTTCATCCGGGACACGCTCTACAGCTAGGATAGGGCTCTCGCACCGTTCATAGAGAATGGCGAGTTGCTTAGTACACGGAACGGTTGACTTTATGATATCATCACCCAGCAGCACTGCAAAAGCATCACTCCCGATATGTTTTTCGGCCTTCAAAACGGCATCTCCGAGCCCTTTTGGCTCTTTTTGCCGTATGTAGTGAATGTCCACTAAAGAGGATATCGTCCTTATCTGCTCAAGTTGTTCATACTTACCATCGTGGGCCAGATGATTCTCGAGCTCAGGAGAGAAATCAAAATAGTCCTCGATCGTTCTCTTGCCCCGCCCGGTGATGATGATAATATCATCAATTCCCGAAGACACTGCCTCCTCGATTACAAACTGTATAACGGGCTTATCTACGATCGGCAGCATCTCTTTTGGCTGCACTTTCGTGGCCGGAAGAAAGCGCGTACCTAACCCCGCTGCGGGTATCACTGCTTTTTTAATCATTGTTCCCTCTCTCATCGGAATAGGTCGGTGCGATCACTGATCGTCTGCGGGCGTGACCCCTCGGCCGGCGCGTGAACGGTGCGCCATACGGTGTAAATTCTTCTATTCGGCAGATCATCAAGTGTCTCTGACTACTTTCGTTGCTCCCGCGCCGCAGCACACCAGGCGCACCATAAAGAAAGCCTTGTGATGGCATGCGGCTTCGCGCTTTGGTGCGAAGTACTGATGAAGCGTCCGGTAAAGACTTTTTGATTTGTTCCGCAACCTCGCCGATAATCCTCTCCTTGGGAGGACCGACATCACGCTTGGGGTGGTGATCATCTTGCCGAGTGCCAAGCCCTGCGCAAAGAAGACATAAAAGCGATATCTGCAGAAAAACGAGACGTTTTTTTATCCTATCTATTCACGGTATGCCGCTCTGAGGAGCAAACCCGTCACGTCTGCGTCGGACGACCGCTCTTTTTTCTGCCTGCAAAGGAAATCTGGCGTCGCCAAACGCAACTTTTTAATGAATAAGAGCACAGGAAAATGCAGTGCAGCGCATATAGATCGTTGGAACAGGGTACGTTGGCTTGAGCACTGCCGTTTGCTTTGCGTCGAGGGGCTACGACGTTATTGCTTCTACGCGCAACCAAGATAAGGTGCGCATCATCAATGCCAAGCGAGCCCCGTTTCACGAACCAGGACTGGATGAAGCGGTGCGAACAGGCATCGAATCGGGACACTTGCACGCTGAGATTGATCGTTCTGAAGCAGTGCGTCAAACTGAGGTCACATTTCTCACCGTAGGCACGCCGGAGAAAGCTGACGGAACGGTCGACCTGCGTTACGTCATCAGTGCGAGTGAGGATATCGGGCGTGCGTTAAAACGGAAGAAAGCCTACCACCTCGTTGTGGTCAAGAGCACCGTAACGCCAGGCACGGTGCGAGGCCCTGTTAAGGCCGCTCTTGAAGACGCCTCGGGACTCGTTGCAGGGCGTGATTTTGGTCTGTGCATGAATCCGGAATTCCTCCGGCAGGGGTCAGCGATTCGGGAGACGTTGTACCCCGATCGCGTGATAATTGGAGAATACGATGAGCGGTCGGGCCAACATCTGGCAGATCTGCTTGAGGGTTTTTATGGGCCGGGTACTCCCATACTCAGGATGAGTCTTGAATCGGCAGAGATGGTCAAATACGCGAGCAACACCTTTCTTGCGATGAAGATTTCCTACGCAAATGAAATGGCGCGCATTTGTGAGCGGGTTCCAGGCGTCGACGTGTCTAAGGTGATGGCAGGCGTTGGACTTGACGAGAGGATCAACCCTAAATTCCTCAACGCCGGGGCGGGTTTCGGGGGCTCTTGCCTGCCCAAGGATACAAAAGCGTTATGCAAGTTCGCTGAGGCACAGAGCTACTCGGCGCCTTTGCTGAGGGCTACGCTGTCGGTAAATCAAGCGCAAGCTTTGCATGTCGCCCAGCTTGCTCTCTCAACGCTCGGGAAACCACGGGACAAAAAAGTGGCCCTCCTTGGCCTTGCTTTTAAGCCCGATACCGATGACCTGCGCGAGGCCCCATCCCTCACAGTTGCCCGCACACTCTTGAAGGCGGGCGCGCACGTCAGCGCGTTCGATCCCGTGGTCAAGCAGGTGAGTCTACCTGGCTTCGAAAGGCTTGATTACCCTCTCTCAATTTCAGAATGCCTCGCAGGAGCCCACTGTTGTGTAGTTTTGACCGAGTGGGAGCAGTTCAAGCGGCTGACACCGGACGATTTCATTCAATCCATGGCGACACCGGTGGTGATCGACGCCCGGCATATTTTTGATCCCCACGAGTTTGCGAATCGCCTCACGTTTCTCGCTGTTGGTTTGGGGCGCGATTTAGATGATGATGGCACGACTGTAGGCGTTGACGATGAATGAATACGACGTATGTGCAACTGTTCGCCTCCTTCATAGCGCTACTCGCTTCCGCCCCGTTTCTGTGCATCTGCCGCTTGCTTTTTGAAACAGGTCATCCAGCCTCTTCTTTAAGTCGTCCGTGCGTATCACCAATCAATCACAGCTAGAAACGTAATGAGGCGACTATATGAAGCGACTGTTTTTGATCCCTGCGCCCCGGTCAGTGCATTTGGTTAACAACGACGGTGCCATCGACATAGCGCGTGCACAAATGAAAATCGAGCACGTGCGGCCGTCCGGTCCGGGAAGGAGCCTGTCTGCTGACCGGGGGTACGGCTGCGTTTTGTGCGGCGGCAAGGAGCGCCCCTCTTCACCCCCGTTTTTCGACGCTAGCAGCGGCAGGAAGCGTGTAGCAGACATTTTTATAGGTAACTTCACATTTATCATCAAAAGCCCCTACCTCTAGTTGAACAGCATGATTATCACCGAGACGCAGCGTTTTGTGTACAGTCTCCTAGCGCTCACGTTTGTCACCATTGCTCTGTTGGCCATACTCAACGTCTACTCGATCGAGATCTTTCTCGTACTCATTATCATTGAATTCCTCGCGCTCGTTGAACTTACGAAGCCCTCGGTGATCAATCTGGCGTGGAGAAGAAACATCGCCATTTTTGTCGTTATCTGCGTCATCGTGTTCGCCATCATCATCTATGAAAGAACAGCAATGATACTGGGATGAAGCAGAGCACATCAGCAGTTCAAGACCAGGCACGCGTGAACGGTCACGACAGGGTTTGGTTTATAAACGCTCCCGGAGACGGAAGCGTTTCGCTCTTGGCCCAATCGCTAAAAACTCTAAATGAGTAATACAAAGTCCAATATTCTAAGGGTCGCTGGGGCTTAGACGTGCGTTTGCGTGGGAGACGCACCCGATCTTTACATCATAGAAAGTGCATAACGAGGCATATACGAGAGGCCGATTTAGGTTACTTTTTTTGTCATTTAGAAATGATTAAGCCGCTACGAGCAGCGCGATTTTCGAGTCAGCAGTCAGTGGTCGGATGCGGCTAAAGCGTTACGATTTATGCTGAATATCACCTCTCGACGGGCGAACCAGTCTGCGCAACTCTTCGGGGGGCACGGACATCCTCTATCTCCGGCAGCGCGTCTTGCGCCGCGCATAACTCGAAGAAACGCCCAGTCTCTCCGGCGGTGAGCGAAGCCCAGTCACCGGTCTCTATTACGCGCCCGTTCTCAAGCACATAGATGACATCGGCGTTGCGGATCGTCGAGAGACGGTGGGTGATGGCGACGATGGTGATGCCGCCGTGCAGCGCCTCAATCGCCCCTTGAATGCGCCGTTCGTTCTCTGAGTCGAGGTTACTCGTCGCTTCATCGAGTATCAACACGCTGGGCTTCCTGAGCAACGCCCGTGCAAGGGCGAGCCGCTGCTGCTCCCCGCCCGACAAGCGCACCCCCCGGTCGCCGAGCACCGTCTCCATCCGATCGGGAAGCTTCGCGACAAAATCGTCAGCGGCGGCTAAGCGGAGCGCCGTAAGCAGCTCATCTTCGGTCGCGTCGGGATACGCCCAGAGCAGGTTCGCGCGTACGGTGTCGTTGAAGAGAAACGTCTCTTGTGCAACGTAGCCAATGCACTCGCGCCACGCGTCTAGCCGTTCGGCGTCGAGCGGCACGCCGTCAATCAGCACCGCGCCCTCTAGCGGCTCAATCAGCCCCATAATGAGGTCGGCGAGCGTGCTTTTCCCGGCGCCTGACGTGCCCACGACCGCGGTCATCTTTCCCGCGTCGACCTTAAGAGTGACGTGCTCTACCGCCGATTGACTGTCAGCGCCATAGGAAAACGACACGTCCCGCAACTCGACGCGCCGTCGCAGCGTGATATCGTGCGGCCGGGCAATTTCGCGCTCTGCTTCCGCTTCGCAGCGGGCCTTGATATCCACGACGTTTGCATACGAGGGCAGCATGTTAACGACCGCCTGGTAGTTGAGCTGGAGGGAGTTGAACTGTGGTATGATCATGAAGAACAGGTACAGCAGCACCAGCGCCGTGGCTCCGGGCAGGTGCAAAACGTCGATCAGCGCGATCAGCGCCCCCGCGAGAATGACCACTGAGCCGACGTT
>Ga0187868_1000481_pt1 | contig 32637 bp, 23 predicted proteins | sample June2016WEW_13_4_FD_133014 | JGI IMG/M metagenome (GOLD analysis project Ga0187868, IMG submission 133014) | Peatland microbial communities from SPRUCE experiment site at the Marcell Experimental Forest, Minnesota, USA - June2016WEW_13_40 | ecosystem: Environmental > Terrestrial > Soil >... | reverse complement strand
GATTATCCTAGATCGGATTCTGGGCACGATGATATTCGCCCGAGGAAGTCCTCATAAACACAGGGCAAATCCATTGTAAGTAATGGAAAATAAATAACTTGGTGGAGGCGGCGGGAGTCGAACTGGAAAATCCCATTGAAACGGGTCAACTTATTGATTCTGAGAAAGCCCGAATGGGCATGATTTTCTGAAGTAGCAAATCTACTGTACGGTCACTGTACAGTCACTTCCCAGAATGTCCACAACCCCTAAACTCCACCTTCGGACGGCCCCTTTTGGCGAAAAGAGCATTCTGAAGTTCGTTTGTAGTATCGCATAGGTCCGTAATCGTGCGCGAACTGCTCCGCGAGTCGTGTTGCTATTGCTTTCTTATAGGCGATGACGCTGGGCCCTGAGATCAACGAGAATGAATCCATGCGCGATGTCTGGTTCACGGCCGATTTTCATTTCGGCCACTTCAACATCATTCGGTACTGCAATCGCCCGTTTGCGAATTCGCAGGAGATGGACGATGTGATCTGCGAACGTGTCAACGCTTGCGCCAAGCCAAGCGATGTCCTTTATTTTCTCGGGGATTTCTGCCTGGGAGGTCCGGAACGCGTAATTGCCTATCGAAAGCGGCTGGCCTGCCGAACAATCCACTTTATCGAAGGCAACCACGACAGGACTGCGCGAAAGCTTCAGCATCTTTTTTCATCCTGGAATTTGCTGTCCGAAGTCCACGAAGCGAAGCAAAGAATCGTGCTTTGCCATTATGCGATGAGGGTGTGGCCACACCACGCTCAAGGTGCATGGCACCTCTACGGACACTCGCACGGTAACCTACCGAACGAGCCTCTGGCACTCTCTCTTGATGCTGGCGTCGATACACACGAGTTTCGCCCGTGGCATTTTGATGAAATCCAAGCCGTGATGCAGCCCAAAGCAGTCGCTCGGGAATCGAGATTCCAGGCTGAACGCCGCGCGGCGCTTGCTGAGCAGGCGGCCCGCGACCAGGAAATTGGGATCTGAAACATGATCAAAGTTCTCCCTGCGCAGCGGTGGTCTTATTGAAATGACTGCTCATCGCTAGCCAATCTGTACTCATTTTGAGTACAATTGTTCTCGGAATGAGAACATCTCTCGCGTCCGTTGGGGATCTGCTCTTTGGCCAGACCAGAGGTAGAGTTCTGGCGCTTCTGTATGGTGCGCCCGACGAAACTTTCTTCGTTCGCCAAATTGCCCGCCAGGTCGAGACGAGCGTGGGGACTGTTCAGCGCGAACTTGCATTACTCGCCGACGCAGGACTGATCAAGCGCTCAGCTGTGGGTAGTCAGGTGTTTTACCAGGCCAATCAGGAGCATCCGGAATTCCCAGAACTTCGGGCCTTGCTCGCAAAAACCACCGGTGTATTTCGGATGCTCAAGGCTGCTCTCGCCCCGATTTCGTCCCGTATCAGCGTTGCCTTTGTTTATGGTTCGGTTGCCCGCGGCGAGGAGAAAGCCGCGAGCGACATTGACCTGATGGTGATCGGTGCGATTACGCTCGACGAAGTATTGGACGTTGTGGGTCCCGTCGAGAAGCAGTTGCGGCGTCCCGTGAATCCAACCATATACTCACTCGAAGATGTGAGGGCACGGCTTCACGAAGGCAACCACTTTTTGCAATCATTGAAGAAGAGTAAAAAAGTGTTTCTGATCGGCGACGAGGATGAGTTTAGAAAAGTTAGTACAACTCGGTTGGTACAAAACTGAGCCTAGCAGTTCGAAGGAGATTGCCGACCTCTTCAGCATCGTGGACCGTTCGCAGGCGGACCTCAAAGTGGAGGGCATCTCCGACGACCTTCGCTTTCAGGCGGCCTACAACGGCGTTCTCACGCTCGCCAACATTGGCCTGCGGGCCAGCGGCTTTCGCGTCTCTCTGGGCCAGGGGCATCACCAACGAGTGATCGAAAGCCTCGAACATACCCTGACGACTCAGGATGCCACAGCGCGCGAGAGATGGGTGCGCAAGATCAAATCTCATTCGCAGAAGAGAAACACCACGAGCTACGATTTGGCGGGCGGCGTCTCGCCCACCGATCTCGCGCAGGTCATAAGGGACTTGGGCCTTTTGCGAGAGCAGGTGAATGAGTGGTTGAAGGCAACCCATCCCGAACTTCTCAAAGACGATTCAAAGCAAAGTTGATCCATGCCGCCTGTCCGCATTGTGTGCATTAGCGACACCCACGGCCAGCACGCCAAATTGAGCGTGCCGGCTGGGGATGTGCTCATTCATGCAGGGGATTTCATGGCATTCGGCGACACGCCGAAGGAGATTGTCGATTTCAATCATTGGCTAGGCAAGCAGCCACACCGATTCAAGGTCGTTGTTGCCGGAAACCATGATCTGATGTTCGAGCGCCACCCCGGAGCCGCAAAAGAGCTGCTCTCCAACGCAATCTATCTTGAAAATTCCGGTACGGAACTTCTGGGTTTGAAGTTCTGGGGATCCCCTGTTCAGCCCGAATTCAATAATTGGGCATTCAATGTCGCCCGCGGCGCTGCAATCCGGCGCTATTGGCAGATAATTCCCGAAGGCACAGACGTCCTGGTCACACATGGACCGCCGTTCGGAGTGCTGGACAAATCGCTTTCTTCTACCCCTCATCTTGGGTGCGAGGAACTGGCAAAAGCGATTGAACAGATCAGGCCTAGACTGAATATCTTTGGGCATATTCATGGCGGCCACGGGCAAATGACTGCCAACGGTACCCCTCGGTATTTTGCGGGTAAAGTGTGTGGATACCATGCGGCCAATGGGCTGATCGTGCAGTAGTGTGCCGTTTGTCAATATAACACTTGAAATGCACGATCACATATGCTATGTTATCGTGCATATCCATTGTGACGGAGCCGCAGGTGCAACCCGAACTCCAGGAACTCGAGCGCTATGTTCACGACGCCCTGGGCGCCACGGTGAAGACTGCGCCTTGGCGAGGAGCCGACAATTTGCCGCCCGTCCTCAGGGAGAGGTACAAATTCGCGCAGGCGGAGCTGCTCGGACTGCACGCCCTTCTCGTCATTGATTCCAACCCCGAGGAGCAGCCGCCGGCAACTGTACGCAAGCACATCGACATGCTCCAGGCCAGGCAGCAGGCGGACCTGATCTATGTCCGCGCGCAGGTGACGGCGTACAACAGGAAGCGGTTGATCGAACAGAAGGTTCCGTTTATTGTTCCAGGCAACCAGATGTACCTGCCCATGCTGGCGATTGATTTGCGCGAGCACTTCCGCAGAATCCGCAAGGAGGCTCCCACCTTCAGCCCGTCCACGCAGGTTGTCGTCCTCCATGCGTTGCTCCGCGATGCAGGGCAGGTGCTGATTCCTGCCGAATTAGCTCCGCAACTGGGATACTCGGCCATGACGATGACCCGCGCCTTTGACGAGTTGGAGGCGGCGAACCTTGCTGAAGTCACGGTCCGCGGCCGGGAGCGTTGTCTGCGTTTCGTTGGAGGCCAAAAAGAGATATGGGAGAAGGTTCTACCCTTTCTCCGCAGCCCGGTGAGCAAGCGGCTTTTTATCCGCCGCGCCACAGGCTTGGAAGGCGCTATGCGAGCTGGACTCACAGCATTGGCGCGCTTCAGCATGCTTGCACCGCCAGAGTACATGACCTATGCGCTGAGCCGTGAGGATTGGAAAGCCCTTCGGCAACGGCACAAGATCAATGAGGTTCCGGCTCAGGATCCGGATGCCAGCGAGGTTGAAGTCTGGTGGTATCCGCCAGTGCTCTTCGCCGAAGATGGTATCGTTGATCCGTTGTCGCTCTACCTTTCTCTGAAGGAAGACCACGATGAGCGCACCGAAGCTGCGCTGGAAGAGATGATGGAGAAATTCAAATGGTGAAGGGGTTGGAGGTCTTCCGGGAGCACTTCAGGAATTTTGCCGATCGCTATGTGCTCATCGGCGGCGCCGCGTGCGACATTGCCATGACCGGCGCCGGCCTCCCTTTCAGGGCCACGAAGGACCTAGACATCGTTCTCTACGTCGAGGCTATGGATGCCACGTTTGTCCGGGCATTCTGGGAATTCGTGCGCGCGGGCGGCTACGAGGTTCAACAGAAGTCGACTGGCGAGAAGCAGTTCTATCGCTTCCAGAAGCCCGCGAACCCGGGCTTTCCTTTTATGTTGGAGTTGTTCTCGCGGCAGCCCGATGTGTTGCAAGTTGCCGAGGGCAGCCACCTCACGCCGCTGCCGGTGGAGGAGGACGCATCCAGCCTATCGGCAATTCTTCTCGATAACGACTACTACAATTTCATCCGCGCAGGCAGACAGGAGATCGACGGACTCCCGTGGGTGGGCACCGCGCAACTCATCGCTTTGAAGGCACGGGCATGGCTTGATCTGACGGCACGTGCGGAGCGCGGTGAACAGATCGACAGTAAGACGATCAAGAAACACAAGAATGATGTTTTCCGGCTTTACCAAATCCTCGATCCCGCCATTGATCCTATGGCTCCGGAGACCGTCAAGAAGGATGTTGGCGACTTCATCTCCCGCATGCGCGCCGAGGAAATTGATCTCAAATCCCTCGGTCTGCGCACCGGCACACGCGACAATATTCTGATTGAGATCGCACGCGTGTTCCGTCTCGCAGAGAGTGAATAATTACGGACCTACCGCTATTGCCGACGTTTCTCTGAAAGATTCCTGCTTTACAGGCGCGGATCGACGGGCTCGCTCTCTCACGCCAGAACGCCGAAGGCGCATTCGCGAGTCCGGCGCAGCGGTTCGCGTGTGCTCGGCAGGCGGTCGCTCGGCTTCAGGTCGCTGCTCAGAATTGCGAACTGCCGGTAGATCGGGACTTCACTCGCAGGAGAAAACCAAAGCCGCACCGCCGTGTTTCCATCCGTTCTTTAAGATTTTTAAGTGGCGTTAAGACAATAACATACGGTCGTCGTTTTTGCATCTCATTGAATGCCCGTAGTGTCATGCGTCGGCACGTCACGGACATTATTAAGGTGATCCTCGGAGATACTCTGAAAAATATTTTTTGGCGGTTGTCGCGAAAACCACCTCAATTTCGCCACTAGTTCTAAGGAAGCAATTGATGCCTCAAGGTGGATTGTCGATTTCGCAAGAGCCGGTGGCAAACAAATGGAGAAGACGCCCGCTGCAGTCTCAAACACGCCTCTTCCTCTGCGCGCAGCGCAATACGTGCGCATGTCCACCGAGCACCAACAGTACTCCCCTGAGAACCAACTGGAGGTCATCCGTAAATACGCCGCCGCTCACCAAATGGAGGTTGTTCGTGAGTACTCGGATTTCGGACGAAGCGGGTTGAACATTGCGGGACGCGAGGGCCTGAACAAGTTAATGGCCGATGTAGAGAACAAGCGGGCAGATTTTAACGCACTGCTTGTCTACGATGTCAGCCGCTGGGGGCGCTTCCAGGATGTGGACGAAAGCGCCTATTACGAATACGTGCTCAAGAGAGCCGGCATTCGGGTGCATTATTGTGCGGAGCAATTCGAGAACGACGGCAGCATGTCCTCCTCCGTTCTCAAGACTCTGAAGCGCTCGATGGCGGCCGAGTACAGTCGGGAACTCTCGGTCAAGGTCTTTTCCGGGCAATGCCGCCTCATCGAGCTGGGGTTCCGTCAAGGCGGGCCGGCAGGCTACGGCTTACGGAGGCAATTGATCGACCGGGACAAGAACCCCAAGGGGCTGTTGGACAGAGGTGAGCGCAAGAGCCTGCAGACCGACCGGGTCATCCTGGTTCCTGGGCCGGAGCTGGAAGTTGAAACCGTTCGTCAGATTTACGAGCTATTCGTTGTTCAAGGCAAAACTGAACGCGAAATCATGGAGGATTTGAATGGCCGTGGCATAGCAGGAGAATTCGAACGCCCCTGGACACGCGCTTCAGTCCATCAGGTGTTGATCAACCCAAAGTACATCGGCGCCAATGTCTACAACCGGCGTTCCTTCAAATTGAAACACAAGCGCGTCAACAATCCGGCGCAGATGTGGATATGGAGAGACGGCGCCTTCGAATCTCTGATCCCAACCAGCTTATTTACCCAAGCGCGGGCTATTATCGATTCCCGTCATCGTCATCTCTCGGACGAAGAAATCCTTGAGCGATTGAGAGGACTGCTCCAGGCTCAAGGTCGGCTTTCCGGCATCCTCATCGACGAAACCGAGGACATGCCTTCAAGCTCCTGCTATTCTTCGCGCTTTGGCAGTCTCACTCGCGCGTACTCGCTCATCGGATGGACTCCCGATCGCGACTACGCCTACATCGAAATCAATCGCAGGCTCCGCCGGCGGCATGCCGATCTGATTGCATCCATCATTGACCAGCTCCTGGCCCTGGGAGCCACCGTTGGCGTCGATAAACACAACGACTTGCTCACCATCAATTCCGAATACACAGCATCTCTGATTCTTGCAAGATGCCGTGAGAGTCGAACAGGAAATCTCCGTTGGCAGCTCCGCTTTGATGAGAGCCTGCGACCAGATGTTGTAATTGCAGCCCGCCTTCAGCCAGGCAATGACGAAATTCTTGATTACTACCTCCTGCCGCGCCTTGGTGTCTTGGCCGAGAGGCTGACCTTCAGACCGGAGAACGGCTTGGTCCTGGATGTTTATCGCTTCAATAATCTCAACTTCTTTATGGAGATGGCACAGCGAGTGCGCCTGGAGAGTGCAGCATGAAGGAGCAACTCATCGAACAGATTCCAATCGAACAGATTCACATCGCCAATCCTCGAGCGCGCAGTCGTGGGAAGTGGCAGATGATCGTCGCAAACATTCGCGAGGTCGGACTGAAGAAGCCCATTACGGTCGTGCGCCGCAAAGAACCCGATGGTGAGGGGAAGCAATTCGATCTCGTCTGCGGGCAAGGAAGAATTGAAGCATACGTCGCCCTGGGCGAGACAACGATCCCGGCGGTCATTACCGATGCGTCGCGCGAAGATCAGTTCCTGATGAGCCTGGTCGAGAATATTGCAAGGCGGCCACCGTCCAACAGGGATATCATCCGCGAGGTCCGAAGCCTACGCGAGCGCGGCTACAGCGTTGGGGACATTGCCAAAAAGCTAGGCATGGAGCGCATGTACATCACCGGTATCGTCCATTTGGTCGAACACCGGGAAGTTGCACTCATTGAAGCCGTCGAAGGTGGGAGGTTGCCGATCAGCGTCGCGGCAGAGATCGCGAGCGGGAAGGACGCTGAGGTTTCCCAAGCTCTTTCAGAAGCATACGCGACGGGGCAATTGAGGGGAGCTAGACTAGTCGCCGCACGACGCCTCATCGCCAAACGGATTGAAAAGAGGCAAAGGGAGGGGAAGGCTGAAGAAAATCGCCGCAAGGTCACTGGACAGATGTTGGTCCAAGTCTACAAACAGCGTGTTCGCGAGCAAAAGGCCCTTATCGCGAAAGCGGAACTGACAAAGGAGCGGCTCGTGCTAATTACATCCGTGATGCGCCAGCTGATAAGCGACGAGAACTTCGTCACACTATTGCGCGCGGAAGGCATCTCGGAGATGCCAAAACAACTCAAGGACAGGCTCGATTAGGGGGAAAAAACGATGTCGATCAACGCGATAAAGGCGGCCTTCGAAAAGCATGTCGTCGTCCTGCCCCTCGACATCATCGTCCCGCAGAGGGAGGCACGCAAACGCTATCTATACGGGGACTTTTATAAACAACTCGAGGCTTCTCTCAAACAGGTCGGATTGATTGAACCGCTTGTGGTGTACCCGAGAGGCCCAGCCGATTATCTTCTCCTTGATGGCCATGTGCGTCTCGAGATCCTAAAGCAGCTGGGAGTGAAGGAGGTCAAATGCCTTCTTTCGACGGATGACGAATCCTACACATACAACCGGCACGTCAACCATATTCCTCCTATTGCGCAGCACTTCATGTTGCTGGAGGCACTGAAAACCGGGTTGACGGAAGAACGCATCGCTGCCGCGCTGGATATCAGCCTGGAGTCCATTCGCACTAAGCGCGATATGCTGAACGGAATCTGCCCGGAGACCGTGCAAATCCTGATCGACAAGCATGTGAGCCCGAAGGTGTTCTTCATTTTGCGCAAGATGAAACCTGTTCGCCAGATTGAAGCGGCCGAACACATGGTGGCCGGGGGCACGTTTACTCTACCTTTTGCAAAGGCGCTTTTGGCCGTCACAAAACCGGAAATGCTGGAATGTAATGGAACTTCTTCCAAGAAGCTGCAGGCGACATCCTCAGCTGCCCTATCCATGCTGGAAGACGAGAATGAGTTTCTCCTGCGAGATCTAAAAACCGTCGAGGAATCTTATGGCACAGATGTTCTGGCGTTGACGGTCGCATGCGGGTATTTTGACCGTTTGCTAAAGAATTCGAAAATTGAGCGGTACATGACGCGGAACCATGAGGATATTCTCCAGACGATTCAAACGCTGTTGTCCGACAGTGGCGTACGATCCGCGATTTCTGCAAACGGCCATCGATAATGGCTGCTAGTTTTGCTCAAGAACATCATCATGGCGGGTTGTGTGCAGACCGCATGGATGATGAGGATTCGTCGGCGATTGCCTCCTCTATGCACAACCAAGCCTGACCGGACAACTTATTTTTTACTCGTTGTCGCTAAAAATGGCGAATTCGGACACTCCTTGACAGCGAATTCTTGGCGCTTGGCGAGGACCGTGAACGAATCTGACGCAACCGAATTAGTGACAGAGCTTTATGATCGCTGGTACATGCTCCTGGTCCGCTATGCACTCCGGACGACGGCCAACTACGAACTTGCTGAGGACCTCGCCCAGGATGCCTTTATGCAGCTTTATCAAGCCCTACGAGCCGGTAAGGAAATTCAACACCCAAAGGCATGGGCCATTTGCGTATTGCGCCGCAATATGTACAGGCAGATGAAGGATCGAAATCTCCAAGAGCAACTCGATGAAATGGACATACCGGGAGAAGCCGCGACAGAAATATTGAAGCTTGTGGAAATCCGCGGTCTGCTCTCGGTGCTTTCTCCTCGCGAAGAAGAAGTTCTGCTCCTTCGGCTTGAGGCGCTGAAATATCGGGAGATCGCCGATCAACTGGGCATAAGCATGAACTCTGTCAACGCGCTCTTGGCGCGCGCCTTACGAAAGATCCAGGTGGCGAAGTCGGAACAGACGAAAGTAGAAGGGGAAAATAGAAATGCGAATCAGCCGATTACGCGAGCATCCTAACGACGAAATACTTCTCGCTTACCTGGACGGTGAGATGTCCAATCGACGTATGCGTGAGACTCGAGCCCACCTAAAGATTTGCTGGCAATGCCGATCTGCACTTTCGGAACTGGAGTCGCAGGCAGAGGCTATATCGCAGCTACTTTCCGCAAGTTCGAAGTTTGACTTCGATCGGGCGGTTCAAGCAAAGGAGAAATTCCTGCGATGGCGGACTACGTTTGAGAGCAGCCGGAGATCCTTCTTTAGATGCCAGCCGCCTCAATTGATAGGGAATGTCGAGGGCGCGGTTCTTGCATAGAGCTAGGCGTGATCTCTGCTCAGCGTCCGCTGTCTGAGAGAGTCCGTCACGCCTTGCACTGAATATTTCGAGCAGGAGACCACATGAAGACAAGGCGCTCATGTAAACCATGTGCCCGAATACTGTCCAGCTACACCTAGGGCGTCACGGTTCTCTTGTGAAGCCAGGCGCAATTTCAACGCTCCCGATTCCTTTGATCGCATTAGGATTCTTCAGGCATAGCCGGTGAATTGTTGGATCGAGACTCCGATCCGGACTACAATCCACGTTCCAAAACTGCAAGACATAGCCGGCGATCGCCGCACGAACGGTGACGTGTAGTTCTCCGCGGCGCATCCCAAAATCCCGCTGCACAATCTCCGGGTGTTTGACTGCGGGATGAACCACCAGTGCAAGATCAACCTGCCGGTTCCAATCTGTGTCGGCATCGGCCGCTTCGTGCGGCTGAACGTCGGCTTCCGGCACCGGGCCAGCGGCCTCGATTCGCGAAATCACCAAATCCCTGAACTCGTTGGTCTGGCGGTCAAAGACCCGAGCGTGCCAACGTAGCCCGCTGTCCACCAATGCGTGCGGAACGATCTCGCGGCCGGCTGCCCCACGCCTCAGCGAGTGGTATTTCACTCGCAGCACCTGACGCTGCCTTATCGCCCTGGTCAGTACAGCCAGCTCCGGTAAACCGGGCCGGTTGAGGTGCACGGGGAGTTCGCAAGGCAGGTAGCTCCCCCCTTTGCGGTCGTCCCCGTCGCCGAATCCCTTGGAAATTGCCGACAAGACCCGTTCCGGCTCGTGCTCAAAGACCGGCGCAAACTGAGCGGTTGGTACATATACCTTACGGCCCCCAGCGAATTCGATATTCTGAGGCGCCAATTCCCGGTAGGCGGTGAAATCCCTAGTAGCCATTGCCGGCGCGATTCCGAATCGCTCCATCAGATCCCGCCGGCAGGCGTCGCCCAAGAACCAAAGGCGAAAATCGATGTAGGCGAGCCTATCCCGCTGTTTTTGGCTCCGCTTGTTGAGAGCATTGCGCCCCACGATACTGCTCCTTCCCGAAACAAAGTATACCCGAAAACTCTCTTGACTTCATCATAATGATGATCTATTATTACATCATCATTATGATGATGACGAGATGAGGAGGTGAGCAAAAAATGACTGAATTGCGGATGCTCGAAAGCACTTGGGCTTCGGAATACCTGCGCGGCCTGTTCGGCCGGGAGGGCAAGAGTTTAGAAGACCTGGACGATCTGGTACTCGCTTCCGAAATTCTGGCGATGGAGGACCCCTCACTTGAACTTATTTTCTTGAGACAGGGGAACTCTTCTGCCCAAGGGTTCAATCTGGCAATTGCGATGCTCGCATTGTGCGAGAAAGAGACCCCTGTAGCCCTAGTAGCGGAGCTGATTGAAGTCATTGAGGAGTGCAGACGCAATCTCATAAAGGCCCGGGAAGCTCTCCCCGAGGCGAGAATCGTGGCGGACAGAGAACCAGAAAACGGCGATAAGCTGGCAGAACTCGGATTCGTTCTGAACTCGTTGGATGAGCGCAGAGCCGCCTTGTCCGCCTTTACCAAAGCCCTTGAACATCCGGACACCCTGCGCGTTGAATACCATCGAGACTGCGTCAACAATATCGGGTGGGACCACTACCTGCGCGGTGAGTACGAGGAAGCGCTTGGCTGGTTTCAACACGCCTGCAAATTGAATGGGCCGGGCGGATCAAGCGAAAGTGATGAGCCTTATCAACTAGCCCTTGAAAACGTTCTGCTGGCTCTAAGCAAGCTCGGACGTCTCAGGGAAGCAGCTATCAGGCTTGAGGAATATCACAAGTTCTTTGGGCGCCTGCCGAGATATGAATCAGTAGCACTCGAAAAGCTAGGCTTGCAGCCTGACATCATCTTTGTCCGTGCTTCTACTAGAAGCATCGCTTCAGAGGCAGAAGTTCTCGAGATGTAATGGACAGAGAAAGCAAGAGAGATTCGCATAGGAATGCGCTGGAGGCCAGCGTGGCATTGGAACTAGCGAATGATGCTACGCTGGGTGTGGTTTTAGAACCCCCCCAAAAAGCATAAGAAATCGCGGAGGGACGTCTTTGGAAACTGGTCGTGATCACGTAAATGGAGAGCTGATTGGAGAGGCGGGCGGTGATGCAGCTTGCCAGGACTTGATTGAGGACGATGAACCCGTCGACTTTGCCGATGCCGATCGCAGAGTCCTTCAACAAATTGCGACGGGCCATTCCGCGAATTTCGCACGGTGCTTGAAAGGCTGGGACGTCTTCGAAGATATAGTGAGCAGTTCCGAGCCCCATTGGTTCAAGGACCTTCTCGCCCTTTGGCGTCCAAGCGGCTATTCGAGCGGGACAGATGGGCTCAGGATTGCAATTCGCGATGGCTATCTCAATTTTTATCGGCGCGGCCAATCCATCGCGCGAGTCGAATGTGTGTCAGGGGAGCTCGTCGCTGATGTGCATTACAAATATGTATTGGGCGAGTATTTACGTCTGACCTCACAGCGCGTCTTTTCCCGAAGTACGACTGTCCCGCCCTATGAGGGCCTAGGCACACTCCGCAAATGGATTGCTGTCGCCGACAAGAAATACGCGGGCGAAGAGAAGAAGATCGTCGATGAGCTCGTGGAGAAGAACGATCACGTCATCGATCTGGAGATGGCGATCCCCGCGTGGAAGCACAGCACAGTTGCCAATCGGATGGACTTGGTGGCAATCGAAGATGGGATGGTAGTTTTCTGGGAAGCCAAGACGGTCAACGATAGCCGTATCCGTTGCAAAGCCGGGTTTAAAGAGGACAAATCCCCTCACGTCCTGAAGCAGCTATGCAACTATCGAGTCTTCCTTGACCAGGATTGTCACCGTGATCAAGTAGAGAGTGCGTATCGAGAAACGGCCAAAATTCTTGTAAAGTTGAGAGCACTGGCGGACGAGAACAACATTGGACCCAAGCTGGAGTTGGGACCTGCAATTATAGCCGCCAGCCAGGCCGACAAGCTCGCCGTAGCCCGCCGGGCGGCTCTTGTGGTCGTTGATCTGTTGTCTGACAACAAACGCGCCTGGAGGAGCTGGAAAGCCACTCATGAGCCCAAGCTGTCAGGAAAAATCCCGATGCGCGTTTTGGAAAGCCCAGGCCCTCTGGTGTTTGCGGGTGCTCAGTGAACGAAGTTCGGCTCACCGTCCACAGGGCGACCAGCCAGATCGGCGGCAATTGCATTGAACTTGCCACGAGCGGCCATCGCATTCTCCTAGATGTTGGCCGGCCCCTGGATGCGCCGAACGACGCCACCGGATTGTTGCCGGCAACTCTTGATCTCAAGGCCGCCATGGGCGGCGTAATCATATCGCATCCGCATCAGGATCATTATGGCCTCTTAGAGGAAACGCCTCGTGACTGGCCGGTAATCTGCGGGGAGCCAACCAAGCGACTGATGCAGCTGACCTCGGGGATTTTCGGCAAACCGATCAATCGGGACTTCAGAACTTGGAAGAGCGGGGTGCCGTTCGCGGTAGGGCCGTTTCGGATTACACCGTACCTCACCGACCACAGCGCCTTTGACGCCCATATGTTGTTGATCGAGGCGGAGGGCAAACGCCTCCTTTACTCGGGCGACTTCCGCACGCACGGGCGCAAATCTGCCTTGGTGGACCGCTTCATGGCTTCGCCGCCTCCGGACATCGACGTGCTCCTGATGGAGGGCACCAACCTTGGCAGCGATAAGCCGTGCGTCACAGAGAGCGACCTGGAAACCGATTTCGAGGCTTTGTTCCGCGAAACGAAGGGCCGGCTGTTCGTGGCGTGGTCGGCCCAAAACGTTGACCGCACCGTCACGCTTTACCGGGCCTGTCTGAAAACCGGCAGAACCCTCGTAGTCGACCTTTACACCGCCGAAGTGCTGGAGATCCTTGGGAAGTTCGGCAAGCTGCCCCAACCGGATTGGTCCAACGTGAAGGTCGTTGTCACCACTGCTATGGCACGTATGTATGGCCGGAAGGGCAATGAAGCATTCGTGAAGCGCATGGTTCCCCATGGCATGTCGGCGAAGAAATTGAGCGCAACCCCCGAAAAATGGGTGGTTATGGTCCGCCCGTCGCTAATGCGAGACTATGCAAGGAGCGGTGTTGCGCCGAACGTCAACGACGCCTGGAGCTGGTCTATGTGGCGCGGCTACCTCAAGAACGATGACGGCAGATTGGTTCAGCAATGGTTCGATGATGGTGGAACTCGAGCCGCCCACCTTCACACAAGTGGCCATGCTTCCCCCGTCGACCTGAGGGACTTCGCCAATAGCATTTCGCCGCGGTGGCTCGTGCCCATTCATGGGGTGGCCTGGGACACTGAAGCGGAAGGTTTTCCCCGGATTCGCCGCCTTACAGACGGCGAACCAATGACGCTGCTAAAAGAGGGATAAGACGTCAAGCAAACAACGGCATTGGCTGGCTCTGTTGTCCACTTAAACGAGACTACCGAACTGACGAAGCCTACCTGGCGGATGAGTTCCGAGTGGATTGGACGCATTACAGTAATCACCAAGATCGTGCCAGGCCGATCTCGCTCCTGGGCTTAGGGCGAGCAACAACCCGCGGAGCCGCCCTCTTTCTTAGAGACATTTATACCCCAAAACCGCCCTTGACATCATCATTATGATGAGTTAATATAACATCATCATTATGATGATGGACAGCAAAGTGATGGAGGTGCGCAATGAGTACTACGATCGACAAGCGCGCGGTCTCCGATGTTCGAGACTTTCTAGCGAGCATCCCACAAGCATGGACCCCCTTTTCGAAGAAGCTTGCCGCTGTTCTCTCGAAACTGGAAATGGACCAATACCTGATCATTTCCGCCAAGGACTCTAACCGGTTCGTTCAGTTCGCAAACGAGGGCGAGGCAGGGACGCGCGTCGAGGTCACCAGCAACCACTTCCTAAGGGGAAGGGATCGGCTGAATCGCCGGCAGATTTCATGGTTGCGGTCGAGTGGGTGGAGCGCTCCGACCGGAGATGTGAACGAGGCAACACCGGAAAAAGATCCGAACGGATCGCCCAATTACTTCGTCGACCTTTCGGTATCCGTTGCCGCCAGCGATATCGCGCGGTTGGCGATTGCCGCCTTAGTTCACGTATGGGGAATCCCAAACCCAGCATCACTGGTCTACGAGGCTTTTGGGCCTAACGGCAGGACCCTTCAATTCGACCAACTTGGTCTCAAGCCCGCTCCCCTTCAAGGCAGACGCCTGACGGAGAAGGTCCTTGAGGTGTTTCGCCAGGTGACGGGGATCGCCGATCTTGAGCTCGATAAGGATGGCGATGTCTTGATTTTCCGCGGAGGGATTCCAATTTGGACGACGCCGGTTGAGAACAAGATGCGCTTGTGCTCGGCAATTCTCGGTGAGGTGATCGAAACGCCTGCGATTCTACGCAGACTTAACAAGCTCAATAAAGAGGCGCATGGGCTGCGATGTGTTATCCATGACGAGACAATCTACACCTCGTTCGACATCCTTGCGAATCCCTTTATTCCCGAGCATTTCATGACGGCAATCGACGAGTTCTCCGAGAATGCGATAAGAATTGCCACTCTGCTGCGGGACGAGCTCTCCTGCGAGGCGAGCACCGAGGCCAGCGCAGCACCGACATACATTCAGTAATTGCCCGGAGCGCAAATGAATTACGACATCATTGGAGACATCCACGGACACGCCGAAGCACTTGAGGATCTGCTTCGCCATCTGGGGTACAAAGAGACCGGCGGCGCCTGGCGCCATCCAGAGAGACAGGCTCTCTTTGTTGGTGATTTCATCGACCGAGGGCCACATCAGCGCGAGGCTGTCGGTCTGGTTCGGCGCATGGTTGATGCCGGATCTGCCCAGGCGATCATGGGCAACCACGAATTCAACGCCATAGCCTGGTTTCTCCCAGACCCTGAATGCCCTGGTGAGTACCTGCGTAAGCATCACTCCGCCAGATACGGGGCCAGAAATCGACACCAGCACCAGGAGTTCCTGACTGCCGTGGAAGGAACTCCGCTTCATGAGGAACTTGTGGCCTGGTTCCTCACACTCCCGCTCTTTCTTGACCTGCCAGAACTTCGTCTGGTGCATGCATGCTGGCACCCAGCCGCACTCGCCTATTTACGCCCATACCTGACGGTCGACAACAGGTTGAAGATCGAGACGATGATTGAGGCCAGTAGGGAGCCTGAGCATGAGGCTGAGAAGGACACGCCGGAACTAACGGTTTTCAAAGCTGTTGAGGCCGTGCTCAAGGGAATCGAAGTTCCACTTCCCGCGCCACACAAGTTTTTTGACAAGGATGGGCAAGAGCGTGATCGTGTTCGCGTTCGCTGGTGGGATAACGATGCCACGGACTATCGGCGAGCTGCGATGCTACCACCTGAGGAGCGGGTCGGATTTCCTCAAACCCAGATTCCGCCTCATGTGCTGATTGGACACGATTACGACAAGCCGATCTTCGTCGGCCACTACTGGCTAACCGGCACACCGGCGCTGCTTTCGGATAAGGTGGCCTGCGTTGACTACAGTGTGGCGAAAGGCGGCAAGCTGGTGGCTTATCGTTGGGATAGCGAACCATTTTTGGAGAACAGCAAGCTCGATTGGGTGAGGCCATGAATCGACTGCCGCCTTTGCAGAACAGCATCTCTTCGCCGTTGCGCATTGCCGAGATTGTGCTTGGCGAAAGCGAGGGCCGTTTAGGTCTGACCATTTGTCCCGGAAAGAAGGATCTGCCACGTGGGTGGGACCGAGATCTTGAGAAGGATCTGCGCGTCATCCGCGCCTGGGGCGCAAGCACGGTCGTAACCCTGCTCGAGGCGCACGAGTTCGAGCTTCTCAAGGTCACAGGTCTCGGTGAACGGGTTCAGGAGTTCGGAATGCGCTGGATTCACCTGCCTATCCGCGACGTGGATGTTCCCGACCGGAACTTCGCAAAGGAATGGAGAACCGCCGGGCCAGAAATCCACGATCGCATCCATGCGGGAGAAAATATTTTGATCCACTGCAGAGGCGGGATTGGCCGATCCGGACTGGTGGCGGGCTTGATTCTTGCTGAACGAGGCTGCGCGCCGCGCGACGCAATTCAACAGGTACGGGCTGCGCGGCCCGGTGCGATCGAGACCGCTGCGCAGGAACAGTATGTTCTAAAGGCAAAAGTTCGACCGCCGGAGAGCGTCACTGGTAGGCACAAACAGCATCGCCCAAATGTGTTTCAACGCCGTGTTCCAACGGCTCCGACAAGGGATCGCTACCGGGGTTGCCTACTGGGAGGAGCCGTTGGCGACGCTCTTGGTGCCCCAGTCGAGTTTCTCAGCGGAACCGAAATCCGACGGAAGTTCGGACCACGGGGCCTGACCGAAATGGTGCCGGCCTACGGAAAGCTGGGAGCGATCACAGACGATACGCAGATGACGCTTTTCACCGCGGAAGGCGTTTTGCGGGCCTACGTTCGCGGCACACTGCGCGGGATCTGTGACCCTCCAAGCGTTATTCATTATGCATATCTGCGATGGCTCCATACGCAGGGAGAACCTCTGCCCAAGGACAACAAGTTTCTTCTGACCGGATGGCTCATCGAACAGAGAGAGTTGTTTGCTCGGCGGGCTCCCGGTCTAACTTGTATCGGCTCCCTGCGCCACACCTCTGAGATTGGCAGGCCAGCCCAGAACGACAGCAAGGGATGTGGCGGAGTGATGCGCGTAGCTCCGATCGGCATGATGTTCCACGGCCTGGGCATGTCAAATCCAGACTCGCGAGCCGCAAACTTCCAACGCGCCTTCAATATGGGGTGCGATGCAGCTGCTCTTACGCATGGCCACCCAACGGGATTTTTGGCCGCCGGCGTCATGGCAGCCCTTGTCTTCGAACTACTCGACGGCGCCGAATTGCGAGACGCGATAGATCGTGTGATCCCTTTGCTGAAAGCCCGCCAGTATCACGAGGAAACCCTTTTGGCGCTCGAAGGCGCGCAACGCCTGTATTCGTCAGTCACCGCCCCATCTGACGCCATCAGGCAGCTGGGAGGGGGATGGATTGCCGAGGAGGCGCTTGCCATCGGCGTGTATTGTGCCCTCAAGGCGACGACCTTCGAGGACGGAGTCATCATGGCCGTCAATCACGACGGCGACAGCGATTCCACCGGACTCATCGCGGGACACTTGTTGGGGGCGATGCTTGGCCTATCTGAAATTCCTGCGCGTTGGCTCGCGACGCTGGAGTTGCGGGGTGTGATCGAGGAGGTAGCCGACGACCTCGCCACAGTGGGAGCCTGGCAATTGGGTAGTGGCGATGATTCGAGCACCAGTGCTGAAGAGGAGTATTACACACAGCGATATCCAGGGGTTTGAAGTCCCGTAGGGGCACCAGAGCCGGAGGGAAGATCGGGGAGAACAGAGTGACAGAACGACGCATCACTTTTGGTTGGCATCTCGATGGCCAGCGATCGACGCAACCAAGAAATACACTCGGGAAATCGATTGTCGGACCTATGGGATTCCTAACGCTTCTCGAAACGCAACTAGGTCTGATGGCTCTTCACCCAGCGCAAGCCGAGCGCATTGTCCAGTATCGGATTTGCCTGCAAGACCTCGATGCCGATCATCGTTTCTACCATCAGAGCTTCTTGGTCGATCCGTTGGGTACGGCGGCCTGCCTGCTTGACTGGCGGGATCAGTGGGCACTGCATGGCTGGGATGGCTGCATGCCGGCCAATGCGCCGAAGCGGCTCCGAGATATGGCGGAAATAGAAGCCATGGCAAGGACCGCCGTGTCGCCAAATATCGGCCAGAGGCTGAGAGCGGTAAAAGCGGCTCTCGAAGTGCGTAAGCTGGAGATCGATCAGGTTCTACTGATCGATCCTCTGGCCAGTCTACCGGCACGATGGCAGGCGGTACTGGCCGAGTTTCCAATCGTAGAGATTGCCGAACCGGATGGAAAGGGAGCCCTATTCCTCGGTGCCTTGCAGGCCAATCTGAAAAAAGCAGTTGCCGGGCAATCCACAACGAAGCTCACTTGGCAGGATGACGGTTCCGTCGTCGTCGTTCAATCTGAGACCCGCGCCCTGGCTGCTCACTGGCTAGCCTCGCAACTTGAGATTGAGCGGCCCACACTGCTGGTCTGCGGTGGTGATGGAGCGCGTCTCGATGCGCACTTGGCCGCCGCCCGTCAACCGCGCCAGGGGATCAAGGAGGCGAGTGCCTTTCGGCCAGCATTGCAGATTCTGCCGCTGACGATGGAGCTTCTATGGAGCCCCCTCAACTACTATGCTCTAGTTCAATTCCTCACACATCCGGTGTGTCCGATCCCCGGCTTTGCGCGGCGTCGGCTTGCCGAGAAGGTTGCTGACGCACCGGGCATCGGAGGCGAGTACTGGCAGCGCACTCTCAGGGATATTGACGATCACTATGAGCCCGAGCGGGCTTCAGAAGTCCGAGAGCAGATAGCGTTCTGGGTTGAGCATGACAGGTATCAGGCAGAGGAAGGAGCAAGGATTGATGCAGTCATCGAAAGGGTCAACGGGCTTGCCGAGTTCTTCCGGTTGCGCCTCGGAGAGGTCGATCTCGCAAAGCTTCTTGCTTTCCATGCTGGATATGGGCAGTGTAAGGCCTGTCTCGACTCCCTGAAGGGCCTAATGGCGCAAGGAATAGATCGGATCCATCCGCGCCAGCTTCAAAAGCTGGTGGCTCAGGCCACCGCCAATGGTTCCGACAATCAGCTTTGGCCAGCAGAGGTCGGCGCTCGACAGATGGTGGCTCATCCCGGCACCGTTGTTGAACCCACTGAAAGGGTCATCTGGTGGCAGTTGACGATGCCGGATCTTCCCGGCAGTGTCCCTTGGTCCTCCAGCGAAATCTGTGCACTGAGAGACGCTGGTGTGGCGCTTCCAGAGATCTCCGATCAGCTCGACCAGGTTGCGAAAGAGTGGGTGCGTCCTGTGATGGCCACCCGCGAACAACTGCTGCTTGTGTTGCCTCCACCAAGCGAAGAGGTTCATCCCCTCTGGCAGATGATCTGTGCGGTAGTCGAGCAGCCGAGGGTAATGCGACTCGAAGAGTTGCTTGAATCGGGAGGCAATGCGCTGGCCGCTGTGACTCCAGTTCCTCTGGCAGCAGCCAAGCGCTGGTGGAAGCTACCGGAAGAGATTACGGTCTCGCTGCGAGAGAAGGAATCGTTCTCTAGCTTGGAATTGCTACTCTTCAATCCCTATCAATGGCTGCTGCGGTATCCGGCGGCCTTGTACCCGTCCCGCCTGATCAGCGTTGGAGGCGACTTCCGGATTCTGGGCAATCTTGCACACGGCCTCATTGAACGCTATTTCCTTCATCCAGATTCGCTTGCGATGTCGGATATTACGTTCGAGGCTTGGTTTGCCAAAGCCTTTACTGAAATCATTGATCAGGAAGGAGCAATCTTGCGGATTCCGGGCCGCGGAGCAGATCTCGAAAGTTTCCGCTTCCGCCTCCATCGGTCCATGCTCGCTTTGCGCGAGCAGTTTTCGCAGGCGGGTGCGGTCAAGGTGGTACCAGAGTTGCCCGTATCGGGCCAGTTTGAAGGTGGAGAGTTGGCTGGCTCTGCCGATCTCATGCTGCAGAACGCCTGCGGCGACCGCGCCATCGTCGACATGAAATGGTCCGGGACCAAGAAATATCCGGAAAAGCTCAAGGAAAATCGACACCTGCAACTTTCCATCTATGCCGAGTTGTTGCGGCAAGAACAAGGAAAGCAACCATCGGTCGCATACTACATCCTTGACCGCGCTCGCCTCTTTGCCCCGGATAATTGCTTTTTCCCAGGCGCCGAGCAAGTCCAGTCCGCGAACGGTGAGAATACGGTCGAACTCTGGCAACGCTTCCTGAACACCTGGCGTTGGCGGGCCGAGCAAATTAAGGCAGGTCGCTTTGAAGTCGTTCTTGAGCGTACCCAGCCCACCGAAGAGTCCGAACCGCCGACAGACGGAATGGCCATAGAGACGCTGAGCGAAGCCTACAACGATTATTGGACGCTCGCCGGATGGGAGGCTTGAGCATGCAACCCAAGATAAACGCCAAGATCACCTTCATCAGCGCCGGCGCAGGAAGCGGAAAGACCCATCGGTTAACCGAGATCCTGAACAAGGAATTGAATTCGGGAGGGGTGCGTCCCTCGGGCGTGATTGCGACGACCTTCACGAAAAAGGCAGCCACTGAATTGCGGGAACGAGTGCGCGGGCATCTGCTTAAGCAGGGCAATTTCGGGCTTGCCAGCGCCATGGGACAGGCCAGGATTGGAACCGTGAACAGCATTTGCGGCCAGCTCATTTCTCGTTTCGCTTTCGAGGCCGGCATATCAACCGATCAGCAGGTGCTCGACGAAGTCCAGGCGGGTGTCATTCTCGGCAAGGCAATCGATGCCGTGCTGGACGGGGCCGGGATGAGGGGCTTGCAAAACACTGCGCGCTGTTTGGGATTGGAAGAGGAATGGAAAGATTCACTGCAGTCGTTGGTGGACCAGGTTCGCGCCAATGATATTCCGATCGCGGAAATAGGAGGATTTGCGCAGCGAAACGCGGACGATCTTCTGAGTCATTTTCCAAAGCCGGCTGCGCAAAACCTTGACCAGGATCTTCTGAATGCCATTCACATGGCGATGCCGGCCATTGAAGCGGCCGCGCAATCCGGAGGAAAGAAAAACACCAACAGCTACCTCGCGCTCGTCAAGACCTTCGCAGACAGCTTGAAGAGTGGCACAACATCCTGGAGCGACTGGGCCAAGCTATCCAAAGAGTCACCAGAAGCCGGGCTTCGCAATACTATCGAGCCAATCGCCGGCCTCGCGGGACGGCTCGCCGAACACGGACGGCTGCATGCTGACCTGCGGAGCTACCTGGAACAAATATTCAATCTAGCGGCCAAGGCGTTGGACAGTTACCACAAGATCAAGCAGGAAATGGGCGCACTCGACTTTGCCGACCAGGAACACCTGCTTTTGAGCTTGCTCGATCACGAAAGTGTGGCAGCTGTTCTGAACGAGGAACTCGACTTGCTGATGGTTGACGAGTTCCAGGATACAAGCCCGATTCAGTTGGCACTCTTTTTGAAGCTGGCTCGCTTCGCCAAAAGAGTGTATTGGGTTGGAGACATCAAGCAGGCGATCTACGGTTTTCGCGGCAGCGACACAGAACTCATGCAGGCCATTCTCAAGGCACTGCCCGGTATGGGCGGGACCAAGGAGGTTCTGCCGAGGTCGTGGCGTTCGCGCCCGGAACTGGTGCAGGCCGTCAACGCGGCGTTCTCGAACGCTTTTTCGAATTCTCTTCCTAAAGAAGAGGTCGAGCTGAAGCCAACCCGCACAGATGCGCTGTCTGGACCAGCGCTCGCCAATTGGATTCTCGGCGGCAAGAACGTCGGTCAGGAGGCTTCGGCTCTTGCCGCAGGGGTTCGCAGGCTTATCGATTCCAAGCACACGATTTACGACAAAGACGCCAATGCCATTCGTCCTGTCCGGTACGGCGATATCGCCATTCTCTCTCGATCAAACGATAGAGTTAAGGAATTGGCTTTTGCCCTTTCAAGGCAACGTGTACCAGTAGCCACGGCGCAACCGGGACTTTTGGCGACCCCGGAGGCAACGCTGACAATCGCTTGTCTTCGCCGCCTCAACGACCCAGGGGATACGATATCGACTGCCGAGATTGTGTCGCTGGCAGATGGCCTAGAACCCGAGCATTGGGTTACAGATCGCTTGACGTATCTCAAGAAGGGTGCGGATGCGGACCTCTGGCTGGAACAATCCACCGACGGCCATCCGGCCCATCCTGTGCTGGAGATCATTGCTCGGCTTCGCGCAACTCTTCCGGTGTTGGCACCGCGGGAAGCCATGGAAACCGTAATCGCTGCCTGCCGCCTTTCCGAAAGAGTAGTTCGCTGGAGCCCCGATCCCGATCGTGCCAGAGTTAGGTTGGCCAACCTGGAAGCGCTCATCGAGTTGTCCGCGCAGTACGAAGACCTTTGCCGTACCGGCCAACATGCGGCATCGATTTCAGGTCTGATTCTGTGGCTCGGCGAAATCAGTGAAGAGGGGCAGGACATGCTGGCCGAGCCGGCCATTGACGCGGTCAAGGTTCTAACGCATCACGCCGCGAAAGGTCTGGAATGGCCGGTTGTCGTGCTGGTCGACCTAGCGGCAACGATCCGGGACCGTCTTTGGTCGATATCAGCTCAATCGAAATCCACCTTCGATGTGAACGATCCACTAGCAGATCGTTTCATTCGCTACTGGCCGTGGCCATTCGGGAAACAACAGAAGGTGCCAGTCGCAGACGATATCGCACTGACCCCGATGGCTGCGTCCTTCCGCGAATCCGCAGTTGAAGAATCGAAGCGTCTGCTCTATGTCAGCACAACACGGGCGCGGGACTTTCTGGTTTTGGCTCGTTCCAGTCGGAAGCAGACCGGAGAATGGATCGATTGCGTCAAGGCTGCATGGCTCTTACCAGAAGAGGGTTGCGAATCGATTACCCTGCCATCCGGGGAAAAAGTCTGTGCCGACCGCTGGATTCTCGATCCGGTAGAGGAGCCCGAAGCCATTCTTGCGACGAAAGAGGGTGCTCTTCATTGGTTCAGATTAGCCGATGCAGAACCGGTGAGACAGCCGCTCATTTTCAATCCATCCTTGGCAAACGAGCGCCCGGCAGTCGTCCTTGAAAAATGCAAGATTGGTAAACGGATTTTAGTAGCCTCCGGCTCTGATATGAGAGTGCTGGGAACGGCGATTCATGATTGTTTGACTTTGTCCTTCGCCGATCGGATAGTTCCTCTGACTGAAACAGAGGTTGAAAGGATTCTGGCTGGGTATGAGATGACCGAATTTCTCTCGGCTGAGGCGGTACTGCAACAGGTTCATGCATTTCACGCCTGGTTGAAAGATCGCTGGCCCGGCGCGAAACCGAATGCAGAAATCGCGGTGCAGAGTCTCCTTGAATCAGGACAGGTGCTGAACGGTCGAATTGACCTGCTTCTGGAGACCACTGCGGGGTGGATCTTGATCGACCACAAGTCCAGCCAATTGGCACCAGAACATTGGGACCAACTCGCGACGGAATACGGGGCTCAGATTGACGCTTATGGAAAATCCGTTGAACGAGCGTCCCACAAGAAAGTTCTGGAGAACTGGATATTCCTTCCAGTTGCCGGCGGAGCATTGAGTGTTATGGTTCTTTGAACGAAGCCGCATATCAATTCCTCAGTAGAGATCCGGAGACTCGCCACATAAACTCCGGGGCAATTGATGCGTTTCTCAGATGGAATCGAAGCAGGGGAGATACGACCGAAATGTTTCTGTTCGAGTGTGAATCCTTAATCAGACCAGTGGCGCATGATAATGCGAGGGTTATCAGTCGCTTCGAGGAAGAAGCGAGCACGCAGAAGCATGTCGGCTATGCCGCGCAGAATACATGCAACGAAGTAGGCAGCAAACACAGGCAAATGGCGAAGCCGAGGTCACTATGCCGCTGACTGCTGCCTGGCTTCCGATGGCCACGCCCCTTGATCCGGCGGAAGAGCCACCTGGCAGTCTCGACCCCCTTGGGACACTCAATTATGCCGAGCGCCTCGCGGAGGTCTTGTTGCCAGCGTTTACGGTTCGGATGTGGCGCGCCAGACTTCTGACTTTCGCCGTCGTGGCAGCGACAGTGGCTGACCGCGCGGTAGCTCGCATGGAAGGGCGGGAAGATATCCGTTTAGAAGCGCGGCTCGCCTTTGAACGCCTCTTTGTTTCTGCAATGGTCAGGCTGTCAGCCAAAGAGCCGGAGAAATATGGAGGGGCACTACCTCGGCTTCCGGGCCGCGACCTCGCAAACAAAGCCTGGTTGGCGGGAGAACCTCTCACCCCCGCGAACTTCCTTAAAGGCCAGGCAGTCAACGGCCCCTTTGGCGTCATAGCAAGGCTTGCCCGTCAAGTGGAGCTGGTTGACGCGGACGGTTGTGTTGGACGCAACGCTACGTCGCTTTTGATCGCTTGGTCAGAGGATGAGCAAATCTCCGGCGTACTCGATGAAGACGGCGCTTCAACTCGCGCTGGTGCGGGCTGGATGAACGACGCGGTCAAAACGACTATCGCTTGCGTCTCAAAGCGTGAATGGCCCGGTGCAAGTCATCGGATATGGGAACAGCTGGCCATGCACCTACGGCCAGACCAAATTGGCCTCAGAGAGCGCCGTGCGCTCCTACAAATGCTCGAAGTCGTACCGGTTAGACGACGGCTCTTTTGGATCCTGAAGAATCGCGTGGATTTGTTCCTCGATTCCAGGCAGCTGAGCGATCGCGGTCGTCTCGAAAGAGCTATCTTGCTCGACGGCGTTCGACCGGAGCTCGGGAAGGATCCTGTCGACTGCCTCATTGCGGACGTGATCGCTGCGGCAGATACATACGAACAGACGACCAGTCTTCTGCAACAGGCATTCGACGGACTGATCTGGAGCCTGAAAAACCGAGGAGGCCGCGCAACACCAAAAGCGGTCCTAAGCGACGAGCGCTTATGCAAGTACCTTGAGCGGACGCGCCTGGCGCTGAGTAAGACAGTCCCCCGTCTATGCCAGACGATGAATCTTCTGCGTAATCAGCCGTTGCTTGACACGGCGGGGTTTGTCGAGCCACTTGCGCGCTTACATGAAGAGGTGGTGTCCGCTGAGAAGTCAGAGGCTTCTCTTGCTCAGGTCGTGCTAAACCGCCACGGACGGGTCCAGCGGGAGAAGGCCAAAGCGCCTTGGATAGAAAGTGAGGCCTATTGGACTCTTATGCCCGGTGAAAACCGCATATCAGGCGATGTGCTGCCCGTGTGGAGTGACAAATATCTGCACCCTTTCAAGATCTCGAATGCTTACGCTATTCTTCGAGACCTTGGCCGGGTTCGCTTGGAAGTGCAAGATGCCGAGGAATAACACCAAGATCGCCGGAACGCTTGCCAATGCATGGTCGGCACCGCCAGAACTGCCCGTCGGTGCGGCGGGCCGCCCGCTCATATGCTTGGCATCAACCTATACATTCCATGCGCCATTCTTCGAAAGCGAGCTATTACCACGATTTCTCGGCCTGAAATTCGACGAAACTGAGAGCGTCCGGCCGTTCGTGGTCGAGCGGGAGCAGGCACTGGGCATCTCGCGGGCTTGCGTTCTCGTTGATGCTGACCATCTGGACCCCTCGCAAACAACGCTGCGTTGGGACCAGTTGCCAGTCCGTATGCCTGGGGGCGCCGTCCAGCATTCAAAGGTCGTGGTGCTTGTATGGGAGAACTGCGTGCGGCTCATTGTCTCGTCAGCAAATCTGACACGGCAGGGGTACCGACGCAACCGGGAGATTGCGAGCGTCATCGACTTCTACAACCATGAGACATCCGCACCGAGAAAGTTGATACTCGACGCCACTAGTTTTGTTCGGGATGTGAGCGGTTTCGTTCGCGCGTCGGGCGCAGCGGTCGAACGGTTTCGGCAGGCGGTTGAGGGCGCTCGAAGTCGTATACGCGACTGGCGTTCGATGCCGGCAGACTTCAAACTGCGTGAGGCTCCTCGCGCCATTTTTGTTGGCGGTTTGCCGCGGCGGAAAGGGGGTATGGCCCAATCTCCACTCGATCAGCTTATCAATCAATGGGGAAACCGGAGAGCAGAGGAAATAACCGTGATGACGCCATTTGTCGGCGATCTTGAAGGTCCGGTAGACCCCGTGGTGGAAAGGTTGATGCAGTTGCCCCGAGCGCGCGGAGCGGCTGGATATCTTGTCGTGCCTGGGCAACCCAGCGAAAGAGATTCAACAAGAATGGTGGTTGGCCTTCCGAGACGCTTCCTTGTGGCATGGGCTTCCGCATGGCGCAGGGACCCAAACGCTGTGGATACATACGTTGTTCCCCTGTGCAGGCAAGGAGAGAAAGCCAATCGCGACCTTCATGCAAAGGGCGTGCTGGTGGCGGGCGATGGCATGGAGATGCTGCTTTGTGGCTCCAGCAACTTCAGCCCGCACGGCATGGGCATTGGCGTGGCCAATGCTGAAGCCAACCTATGTTATACGGACGATTCAAGCACAAAGCGAAACGGACTGCTTCTTAAAGACCGGCTTCCGGTTGACTGGAACCTGGATTTTTGCGAGTCCCCAATCTGGCCCGAGATGGCTAATCCTATCGAGGACGAACAGCCCGGCACAAACCAGGCGATTCCAGCGGCGTTCCTGTGGGCCGTCTATAACCAGCGCACAGCTGTTTTGATTATCGCGATGGATACGCAAGCACCCCTTCCAGTGGAGTGGTCTGTACGCTGGCCCGGTGAAGGCTCCGAACGGACGCCCCCCTTGTTGGATGATCAAGCGCTGCCTCAAACGCCACCGGACGGGCGCGCGGTGGTGCAGTTGTCCACGTCTCTTCGCGGAGCGAACATCGCTGGTTTACGTCTTTCGTGGCGCGACGAAACTGGAGTAATGAAGAGCGGTTTGATGCCCGTTCACGTCGAAGCGACCGAAGACCTGCTGCCGCCTGATGAGTTTAGATCGCTTAGCGCGAGCGGGATCGTTGAGTGCCTACTTTCCGGTCGCGAACCCGCTGAATGGATTGCGTTCATGGAAGGGCGGCAATTGGGTGACAGGGGAGGCTCGGCATCCAGAGAATTCGAGTCTCTTCGGGCGGTAGACACAAGCAGCTATCTGCTTTATCGTACGCGGCGCCTAGGTGCAGCTCTCACTGCGCAGGGAGAACGGCTTCTGCGCACTACTCGAACGCAAGAGGCTTTGAACTACCGCCTTCGTCAGGACCCGCTTGGGCCATTGATGCTTGCGGAGGCGCTCATCCGTGAATCGGAGGCGGCAGCGCTGAACAATGGGAACCACGAGGGCGACGGTTCGGTGCTGCTCTTTAGCCTCGCAGAAGTTAATTTGATGCTGGCGCACGTCGCTAGGCGACTCGTAGAGGTTCGTATCCGGGTACTTTTTCAAGAGACTATTGAGCAGATTGACCGCATGAGTGATGAGTGGGTGACACGCGCAGCGCCATCGGCAAATCTCAGCGGCTATCTGATGGCGGTCAGAACAAGGTGCACGGATCTTTTACCCGTAGCTGGAGGGGGAAATGCCGGTTGATTGGCGGTTCGCAGAAAATATCGTCCGGCTTGGCGGCGTTGATACACAGAAAATCGCGCCGGAAGACGGGGCGCGTCAACAGGAGACCGCCCGCTCCATCCTTGCCGATTTCGAGAGCCAGCCTGGAGTGATCCTTGCCGACGAAGTTGGAATGGGCAAGACCTACGTTGCACTTGCGGTCGTTGCTTCAGTCGTCCAGTCAACGCGGCTTTCCGGAAGGCCGGTCGTGGTGATGGTGCCGCCCGGTTTGGCGCGCAAGTGGCCGAGAGAGTGGGACCAGTTCAAAGTGCTTTGTTGCACGCGCTCGGACGCGCTTGCCTGGGTTCGCGACAAGTACGTCCATAAGCCTACGGATTTCTTCAAGGCGCTGGACGCCCCGCGCGCCCAACGGCCACACATTGTCTGGATGACTACCAAGTGTTTCGAACTCGGACTCTCCGATCCGTGGATCAAGCTGGCACTTGTACGGCTAGCCCGCAGTAATACAAAAATGGACGAGGAGACTAAGAAGAAGATCTGTAAATGGGCCGCAACACTCGTGAGGCTGAAGGGCAAACGCGGTCTTACGCCTGAGATTGTCGAACGACTTCTATCAGCCCACCTCAGTCACTGGCGGCGCATCCTGATCCGTGAAGGGATTCTTGGCGAGAGTGACGACGATCCGGTTCCTCAGCATCTGCTCCAGCACCAGAATGAGGTTGATTGGAGTCCTCTTGTTGCAGTCCTTCGCGGTGAGTCCATTCCAGGGCGTCGCGGCGTGGCTTCCAGCAGGCGGCTCCAGGAGGCAAGATCAGACCTTAACGAGGCATGTCAGCAGGTCTATTGGGATTGGCTCGCCCGAGTGCGCTGGCGAGCGTCGCTTCTCGTGCTCGACGAAGCTCACCATGCCAAGAACGACTACACGCGACTGGCAAACCTCTTTAGGTCCGAGGAAACCCAGCGCCTCGTCGCAGGCGACAAGCCGCTCTTATCGGAGAAGTTCGACCGGATGCTTTTCCTCACGGCGACACCGTTCCAACTCGGCCACCATGAGCTCATTAGGGTCCTCCGATCATTCGCGGCCGCCAAATGGACCGGCCCGACCTCGCCCTCAGGTACCCGCGAGGAGTTCGTTGACGCGATAGAGGAACTCGACAACCGCATGAGCGAGAACCGCCTGGCCGGGCGGCGCCTCGATAGGCTTTGGGGGCGACTGGCAAACGAAGCTGTCTTGCGTAACGTGAATTATGACGACTCCCTTGACGCCGCAACGGCATGGTGGAGGCGCGCACGCAGTGGAAGCGAGGACGCTGTCGATCGGGAACTCCTTGCAGCCATCGAGGAATGTCGTCGCACCAAAGCACGGGCGGAGCGCGACGCTGTGCGGCCATGGTGTTCGCTGCGTCCGTGGGTGATACGGCACAACAAGCCAACAGAGCTTGCCAGCGCAACAGGGAGAGCAGTGCCGCGCCGACAGTACCGGCCCGGGCGCGCCATTCTGGATCAAGTAGGGGAAGGAGTCGAAAGCGCAGGAATCGCTAGTGCTCATCACAGTGGTCTAGAGATTGCCGGTGAAGGTGCTCTCCCATTCCTTCTGGCCGCGCGGGCACAGGGGGAGCTTGCACACGGCTCAGCAAAGGGGCGTGCGTTTTTCGCCGAGGGGCTCTGTTCGAGCTATGAGGCATTTCATCACACGAGAGAAAGCCGAGGCGATGCACGAGACGTTGACGATGCGGGCGGAGAGCTGTCCGGCGAATCTGCCAATTCGAAACGCGACCTTGCCCTCATTCCCGTCACTTGGTATGAAGAGCAGATTCAGCGAGTCATTCCGTCGAAGACTGGGCCGGAAGGCGATCGCTACACGCACCCGAAGATGCGGGCGGTTGTTGAGCGTGTCGTGAACCTGTGGTTGGCGGGCGAAAAAGTCTTAGTGTTTTGTTTTTACCGCGAGACAGCCAAGGCCCTTCGGGAACATATTGGACGCGAAGTAGAGAATGCGACGCTGCGCCTGACAGCGGAGAAATTGGGCCTCAACGCATTGCGGGATGTTGACCGAATTCGGACTTGGTTCGAACGCGTAGCCCGACGTCTGGCGGACGAGGACAGCCCGTTCCATCAATCAATTGTTGATACCTTGCACGAGTCTCTTGAACTGGAGGAGTTTTCTGTTCTTGCATCGCGTTCAGCCGAACTCGTTCAACTCCTGTTCGCTTACGTGCGTTCGCCGTCATTCATAGCCCGCTACTTCCCGCTTGATGTGGACGAGGTTCGCTCCGCCTTGTCCGAGCGTTCGGCACGCGCACAAGTGGTTCGTGATGGGGCGACGGCGCTATCTCGCGCGCTGATTGATCGGACTGACGCCTCCGCGATGACCATGCGACGACGTGTTGAGGAGTTTCTCCGTTTTGCCAAAGAACTTGCGGTACTTGGGATCAATCGAGATGCAGCGAACGACGATGAGAATTACGAAGACCCTTTGACGGAATATCTCAACGCTATTGCCGTCTACGTCTCACCTAAGAGAGTGGGAGAGGATGATGACAAGGACGCATCGGTTGAACCGAGCGAAGGAGCGTACCGCGTACTGCCGACGGTGCGAATGGTCTATGGAGACACCAAACGCGTCGTGCGCGAACGCCTCATGCTTGCGTTCAACAGTCCATTGTTCCCTGAAATTCTTATTAGCAGCGCTGTACTTGCAGAAGGCGTTGATCTCCATCGGTTCTGCCGCTACGTGATCCATCACGATCTTTGCTGGAATCCGAGTACGCTTGAACAGCGCACTGGTCGTCTTGACCGGATTCGCTGTAAGGCTGAGTTATCACACCGGCCAATCGTCGTATATGAACCGTTTCTCGGCGGAAGCGCTGATGAGAAGATGTTCCGGGTTGTTCGGGATCGCGAACGGTGGTTCCAAATCGTGATGGGACAAAAGTTCGAATTCGACGAGGCTTTGTCGGAGGAGCTTTCCAATCGCATCCTGTTGCCTGAAGAACTTGCTGAAGAGTTGGTTTTTGATCTCCGGAGGTGGCGAAAGGATTGCGGAACCTCAGGGCCAGTGACCACGGCCGATTGAGTCGCGCCGCGCAGGAGCGCCAGCCAACTCATTGCCATCATGGATTGTGATAGCACTCTAGTGGGGACGAGACAGGTAAACGACCAGAAAGGTCGTCGCTTGCATCGCCGGAGGCGCTCGGCGCGGATGATTGTCATATGCCGATGCCGAGATCCGAGATACTATCTTTTCAGTATCTGAGAACAGAAGTAAGTGGTAGCGTGCCATGCTCGAATTCCTGAGACGGCTCTTTGCGCAAGGTCCGGATCGACCGGCTTCCGACACCGGCTCCGACCAGAGGCGTGTGTTCATCCCAACTCCACGCCAAAATGATCCTGCAAAAGACGGGAACCCGGGGACAGGTCGACTTACGGGCGCGGCAGCCGTCACGCGCTACTTTGAGCTGAGTAATCGGATCACCGGAGCCAAGGCCGAGGGCGATTTCGCGGCGGCGGTCCGTGCGGCCCGGGAGACCTACCCCCTGATGCCTGCCGTGGTCGCGCAGATGAAAAAGGAGTACGGACGCTTTGACATTTCGACCTCCCACGCGGTGCACACCGCGGGCACCTTGATGGCGGTTATTGGCGACCGGCAGGCGATTGCGGAACTTCGGCAGGCGCTCGATCGAACCCCGGAGCTGCGCGACTGGATTCCATATGCCGAAGAAGCAGCCGCAGATGCGGACCTCGTCGACAAGGTCATGACCCTGGTCAATGCCGAGCCCGGAGTCAAGCAGAAGGACCTGAAGACCAGAATCGATGGCGATGGTCCGAGACTTGGCATCCTCGCCTCGTCGCTTGAAAAGGGGAAGCGTTTGCAGCGAGTCAGTCAGGGATCGACATTTCTTCTCTATCCGGCGGGATTCGCGCTCAGTTCACTCGCGCCTCAGCCGGCTGCAGGCGCCCAGGATGCGCGCACTTCCGAGGTGATCCTTGCGCCTGTGCCCCGGCGCGGGCCGGTTCGCTCCGCGGCGCGTGCGCGGAACCTTGATTTCGGCAAACTCGACTACGTGAGGCTGCCCAAAGCTCCAGACGCCTGGGAGGTACGGTCGCAGAGTCAGAAAGTATCCTCGCACGGTGGCGCAGCAAGCGCCGAGGGAGACGGCGCACCGGAAGCGGCGCGGACCAAGGTCCCTCGCTTCACAGTCGGAGGCGACGGCTGGGTGCTGGGCCGGGAGGAACCCCTTCCGGCTGAGAAGCGACCGCACTCGGCCTACCGGGAAACGTTCCACACGGCGGGCACGACGGTCTGGATCGACCCCGCGGGAAAGCGGGTGGAGTTTCCGACGGCCGGCGCCGTGGTCATGACCACGGACAGACAGGGGCAAAGGATCGCTGAACGTGGAATCGGGTTTGATGTCTATCGCGCCGACGTAAACGGCGACGGTTCGGGAATGCTCTTTCTCTCGCGCGATGGCATCCTGCACGGGTACACGGAGATGGTCAAGCCATTCCTCGTGGAACGAGTCGCGGGTCTGGCCGAATACGCCGAACAGGCCAAGCGTTTTGGCATCGATCCGAATTCGCTCAAGAATCATGTCCGCTGCGTCGCACTCTCCGAGGGTCGCTCGCAATATCTGGTGACCATTGTCGACGAAGCCTGGTGTTACGATCTGGCCACGAATCGGCCCCTCTGGGGCCTCCGCTTTCCCACGAAAGATGGCTGGACCGCGATCGCTTCGGAGCGCTCGGGCAAGGCCGGCGCGAGCGCGGATGTTCTGGCCGCTTTGAAACTCATGGAATTGACGCTTCCCGTGAGTCCGGAGGCGATCACCCGCCAGTACCGAGTTCTCGCCATGCGATGGCATCCTGATCGAAATCCCAAGGATCCCGAGGCTACACGGAGGTTTCAAAAGTTGGGTGCGGCCATGGAACTGCTCACGGGAATTGATCTTTCTCGCCTGTCTAGCTCCGAGATCGAGCGGGTCGTCTACCAACAGGTTCTGCATCAGAGCGTCGTTCATCTCCCACAAGGGATCAACGTGACGATCTCGATGTCGATGCAGGTC
>Ga0187868_1000475_pt1 | contig 32784 bp, 31 predicted proteins | sample June2016WEW_13_4_FD_133014 | JGI IMG/M metagenome (GOLD analysis project Ga0187868, IMG submission 133014) | Peatland microbial communities from SPRUCE experiment site at the Marcell Experimental Forest, Minnesota, USA - June2016WEW_13_40 | ecosystem: Environmental > Terrestrial > Soil >... | reverse complement strand
CGGTGCCCCCACTGACATGTACTTCAATAATGTGGAGCTATCGACCACTCCCTTCGCTGTGCCGGAGCCGACAACCGGTGCTTTGGTCCTGGCCGGTGGGGCAATCGCGCTCTTGTTGGCGCGCCGCCGTGCCAAATAAACCGCTTAAAGAACGGGAGAAAACAAACTCTCTTTCCCAAGCCCCGCAAATTCTTGCGGGGTTTTTTGTTGGCAATGCCTTCCCTTGCCCTAAACTTCCCGCCCACGAAAAGCTTCGCTTACAACATCGCCAGCACTTCTTCCGCGTGTTCGTCCGGCTTCACCTGCGGCCAGATTTTTTTGATGCGGCCGTCCGGCCCGATGAGAAAGGTCACGCGATGCGTGCCCAGGTATTTCCGGCCCATAAAGTTTTTCTCACCCCAAACGCCGTAAGCCTGGACGATCTTTTTGTCCTCATCGGCCAGCAGCGTGAACGGCAGCTTGAACTTCTTGACAAATTTATCGTGCGACTTCACCGGGTCGGTGCTGACGCCGAAGACGACCGCACCCTTCTTCCTGAACCCGGCGAAATGGTCGCGGAACGCGCACGCCTCCTTCGTGCAACCCGGCGAGTCATCCTTCGGATAAAAATACAGCACGACGTTTTTGCCTTTGAAATCGGCAAGTGAAACTTTTCCGCCGCCGCTGGTCGCCGCCGAAAACTCCGGCGCGACATCACCTGCTTTCAATTTGAGTTCGATTCCCCTGGCCATAATTAAACGATGGAATGATGGAGTGTTGGGATTCAAGGTGCGCCGCTTTTTTCTTTCATCACTCCATCACTCCAATACTCCATTACTTTCTTTCCCCGCTTTTCACCGTTGGCGAACTTGCCGGATGCGAGCCGAGCTGTTTCACGCCATCCCAGATGTAAAGCAACCCCGACACGCCCGTGCATATCGCCGTGCCAAACATCCAGACCTTGAGCCAGCGCGCATTCAAATCGCGATCCCAGTCCAGCAAAATCCAGAGGACCACGATCATTTGCAACACTGTCGCGATTTTTCCCATGATGCGCGGGCGCACGATCACCTTGCCGACAGTAAGGCGGATGACGGCGATGCCGACGAGCAGCAGCAAATCGCGTCCGAGGATGATGCCGGTGAGCCAGAGCGGGATTTGCCCGATGTACGACGCATGGTTGAAACTCAACGTGACAATGCCCGACACGAGCAACATTTTGTCCGCGAGCGGATCGAGAATCGCGCCCAGCTCGCTTTTTTGGTTGTAACGCCGCGCGATGTAACCGTCCACACCGTCCAGAATCGCCGTGACCGCAAACGAAAGGATTGCCAGCAGCCGGTGAACTTCGTTGCCGGTTTGGAGGTAATAAATCAATTCGACGACAAAAAACGGAATCAGCAGGATGCGCAGGATCGTGATTTTGTTGGCGGTCGTCATGGCCGGAGACACCAGAGTATGACACGAATCCCGCGGATTTGCACCAATTCAATTCGGATGACTTTCGGTTTTAAATCCGCTAGACTCTCCGTGAATGAAAATGACTGAAACCAAACCTTTGGTCGGAATTCTCATGGGCAGCGACTCCGACTGGCCAACGATGAAAGCCGCCGCCGACGTGTGCGCGCAGTTCGGCATCGCCAGCGAAGCGAAAGTCATTTCGGCCCATCGCACGCCTAAGGATTTGGAGCAATACGCCGACAAAGCGCACGAACGCGGCCTGCGCGTCATCATCGCCGGCGCTGGTGGCGCGGCGCATCTGCCGGGCGTGGCGGCGGCGTTCACCACCCTGCCCGTCATCGGCGTGCCCATCGAAAGCAGATCGCTCAAGGGCCTCGACTCGTTGCTCTCCATCGTGCAAATGCCGCCGGGCGTGCCGGTCGCAACCGTCGGGATTGGCGCGGCGAAAAACGCCGGGCTGCTGGCGGTTCAAATTTTGAGCGTGGGCAGCGAGCGATTGCAAAAGGCGCTGGTGGAATTCAAACAAAAGCTCGCCGAGGAATCGCGCGCAAAAAATCAAAACCTCAAGATCTGACGCTGCGCCGGATTAATTTCAGGGCAGCGTGTCATTTGGAAAAGTGGAATTTACGTTCCAACCATCATGTCCAAATCGCACGCATGATTCTGTAAAGAACCAAGACACCCAAAACGGAAAATCTCTTCGATCGTCGCTAATGCGCCAGAAATTATCTCGTTATGTAAAAATCCAAGACACTAATGGAACACTAATGTAATGAACCGGGACATGATAATAAAATAAGAAGGCTGGCATCAGCTTCCTGTCGAAACCGTGCTGCTGCATATTTTGCTTTGCAACACGAGCGCTTTTCATTCGTTCTGCCCGTTTGATGTTGGCGATTCGATGCGGACCAAGTTTCGAAAAGGCAGTTAATCGTCGTTCCGTCGAGACCCCATTTTATTTTCAACTGGTTTGGTGGATTTGCTTCCGCCGCAATGGGTTTCACACTGGAATCGTTTTCCGGAAATAAATAGCAACTGTCCATCGCGCCGATGGTGGCACATAAGCTGCAATGAGCCACCGCGACTGGAAACACCATTTTTTATGCTATGACCGGATATCTTGTAAGACGCACGGGCAAGCTGCTGTTCCCGCATCTGGCGCGCGACCAGCGCAATCAGCAACTGCTTGTCATCCTGCTCGTCTTGGCGACCAGCCTGTCCGCCGCCGCGGGACTGGCAATGTGGATGATGTCCGGCCGGCACTGATGGCTTCGTTGTATATGACAGAATATTTCTCTAAACGTTTGGGAAAGCTGCTGTTCCCGCATTTGGCGCGCGATCAGCGCAAAAATCAGATGTTCACCATCGTTCTCGTTCTAATGGTCAGCCTTGTTGTCGCTGGAGCCATGGCGATGGTAATGCTCCGCAACGGCAGACGGTAGATGTTTAATGCCACATCCCACGGCTGCCGCCGTGGGCCACCTTCTTCAACCGCGCCGCGGCTTTTTACCGTCGTTGGACAATTGCTCATTGGTTTGTTAGTCTGCGCATGACAAATGAGCAATCCGAACACCGAAAATCCGCCGCCGCCTGCCGCTCCGTCTGATTTCATCCGCGACATCGTCGAGAAACACGTCGCCGAGAAGAAATATCCACGCATTCACACCCGCTTTCCGCCCGAACCGAACGGCTACCTGCACATCGGCCACGCCAAAAGCATCTGCCTCAACTTCGGCATCGCCCGCGAATTCGGCGGCGTCTGCAACCTGCGCATGGACGACACCAACCCGACCAAGGAAGACGTCGAATACGTGGACTCCATCATCGAGGACGTGAACTGGCTTATCGCCGGTTGGGCCGATGACAAGCTCGGCCTGAAACCCAAAGGCAAAACACCCGAAACCGTCACCAGCAACAGCAAGGCGGACTTTTATCTTCCCGCCGTTGTCGGTAGGGCGGGCAGTCCTCTGCCCGCCGCTCTCTCAGGTACCACCGGCGCGCACGGAGTGACGCGCCCTACCCTTGAACCCTTCTACGCCTCCGATTATTTCGATCAAATCTATGAATACGCCGTCATGCTTATCAAGAAGGGCAAGGCCTACGTCTGCGACCTGACACCGGACCAGACGGACGAATACCGCCGCAATGCCAAGGAAAGCCCGTTCCGCAACCGCAGCGTCGAGGAAAACCTCGACCTGTTCACCCGGATGAAGAACGGCGAGTTCCCCGACGGCATGCGCACGCTCCGCGCGAAGATTGACGTCGCGGCGCCAAACATTTGGATGCGCGACCCGCTCATCTACCGCATCCGTCACGCCGAACATCATCACACCGGCAGCAAATGGTGTGTTTATCCCATGTATGATTTCGCGCATTGCCTGAGCGATTACATCGAAGGCATCACGCACAGCATTTGCACGCTCGAATTCGAGGTGCACCGCCCGCTGTACGACTGGATTCTGGAGAGCCTCGACCTGCCGCGTCCCCTGCCCCATCAATACGAATTCGCCCGGCTCAGCGTCGGTTACACCGTGATGAGCAAACGCAAGCTGATGCAGCTCGTGAATGAAAAACTCGTCAGCGGCTGGGACGACCCGCGCATGCCCACCATCTCCGGCATCCGGCGACGCGGCGTCACCGCGGAAGCCCTGCGCGCGTTCGCCTACAACATCGGCATCACCAAATACAACGGCCTCACCGACGTGGCCGTGCTCGAACACGCCATCCGCGAAGATTTGAACAAACGCGCCCTGCGCCGGCTCGCCGTGTTGCGGCCCATCAAGGTCGTCATCACCAATTATCCCGAAGGCAAAACCGAGGAACTGGATGCGGTGAACAATCCCGAGGACGAAAGGGCGGGCAAACGGAAGATTCCATTCAGCCGCGAACTATTCATTGAGCAGGATGATTTCAAGGAAGTTGCCGTGCCGAAATTTTTCCGGTTGAAACCCGGCGGCGAAGTCCGGCTGAAATACGCCTGCATCATCAAATGCGACGAAGTGGTGAAGGACGCCGCCGGAAAGATTGTGGAGTTGCGCTGCACCGCCGACCTCGATTCCAAATTTGTAGCCGCCGACGCGAGTCGGCGCAAAGAAATGGAAGTGCGCGGACTAACGTCCGCGGCTACGGGGCCGAATAGGAAAGTCAAGGGCACGATTCATTGGGTGAGCGCCGCGCACGCCATTGACGCCGAAGTCCGGTTGTATGACCGCCTGTTCACCGAAGCCGAACCTGAGAAGGACGGCTCCGCCTCCGCTGAAAGCTCCGGCGAGACGAAGCGTGATTTCAAATCCGTGCTCAACCCGCACAGTCTGGAAGTGGTTACGGCGAAATGCGAGCCGAGCCTGAAAGACGCAAAGCCGGAGCTGCGCTATCAATTCGAGCGCCTCGCCTATTTTACCCTCGACAAAGACTCTCAACACTCAATCAACAACCCTCAACTGGTTTTCAATCGAACGATTACGCTCAAAGACACTTGGGCAAAAGAGGCAAAAAAAATAGGAATGAGAGGCAAATTATGATCCTTCCGGTACAAATCATCAATGAACATGGCCAGCAGGTTGCGGCAAATTTGAACGCTACTCCCGATAAGTGCGCAGTTTGTGGCCAACACGGCGAATCCAGATTTATCGCAGGTTGTCTTACACCCAACACGGGAACAGTATATGCAGCGTTTCGATGCCCGGTAGCAAAATGCCGGGGTCTTTACATTGGGGTTTATAGTGGTTGGACAATGCACAGTAATACCGTCATTCTGACGACGACCTTATTAGCACGCCATACTCAAACTAAAGAGTTCCAAAAAAATATCGTTACGATCTCGCCTGTTTTCTGTGAAATTTTTCAACAAGCTGCCCTTGCCGAAGAAAATGGGCTGAAACATATCTGCGGCCCCGGTTACCGGAAAGCATTGGAATTTTTAATTAAGGACTTTTTAATTCTCCACAAATTCAAAGATGATCTCAAAACACAGGATGAAATTAAACGAACGTTTCTCGGACCTGTCATTGAAAAGTTTGTGGATGACAATCGGGTAAAACAGTGTGCTAAGCGAGCAACGTGGCTTGGCAACGACGAAACCCATTACACGCGGCGGTGGGAAGACAAAGATTTGAAAGATCTCAAATCGTTGATTATGCTCACTGTCAACTTTACAGATTCGAGCATTGAAGCAGACCGCTACTTGAATGATATGGCTGACGCGAAACCGGTTTGAGCAAAAGGTAGTCAGACCAACATGAACTCGAATTTAGATCGCTACAAAAAAGGACCTTGAATCCTTGATCGTAAAGGGCGAAGGTTTTCCCGGCGTGATTTCGCCTAACGTATCCGTCGCATGGCGTCGGCTACGATTTTGTCTGTCTCGGAATCACACAACCTCATCAAATGATCAAATTCGCCACTGAACCATTTCGATCCGAGCATTGCGTCATTTATATTCTTTTCTGAAACATCCGGGTCAAATGGAGTTTTTGGATGCATAATTCTGTTTCGGAGTTCGTAGGTGAGGCAAAGAGCATCAAAACCCGCATCGCAATTTAGCGAATATTGGAGCCCGTGAACTTTCGCGAACAGTTCGAATGATTTTGCTAGATTTGTTCGAAATTTGGGAAATGGCCAGATTCTGTCCTCAGCAAAGTCCAACTCTTTATTTGATAATTGAATTTCTGATACGGATGCGATTTTCGGTGCAATGTTTTTCATATTCCACAAAACAGCTTCCAGCAATGCTAGGAGGCACCTGATTACAGTCCTCCGCCAGAATTGATTTGATTTGTCGTTTTCCCAGCAATTGCTTGCGAATCTCAAGTCGGAATTGAGAGGGGATACCGTTAACACCATAGAACGCACAAGTTTCAATACAGCCGAATGTGCTTCTCGGAGTCGGGCCAGTTCTTTTCTTGTCATAGACCTGAAATCGTAGGCAAAAGTGTTAACCCGGTCAAATTTGGCAGCCGATATAAGTTGCAGTCGGCCTGCGGCTCGCACGAGTGGGGCCTCGACTTACAGCCAAATTGATGGCTATGGCCGACAACCTATTCAAAGAATGTGTCCCCGGCCCGTTGAGCGCATTGCCGGAGTTGCGGTCCCGTCCCGGCAGGGACACCGGAAATTAGCCCGGCACGCCGTGCCGGGTTTATCGCCAAAGTAAAATTCCGTCCTGCCGCCGTCGCGCCGTAGCGGCGCTTTGGCGCGCCGCGAAGGCGGAAGGGACGGCGGAAATACAAAAACTTTTTCCACCGTCCCGCCGGGACGTAACCCATTCTTCGCGGCACCGGGGACGTTGTCCCCGGCTAATATCCGTCGCCGCTCCGCGGCATTTGCAACTTTGCGTCTTGGCGTCGCCTGCTCGCGCGCCAGCGGAGTTGCGTTAAATCCTTCCCCATGTGTCAAAGTTATTGACGCCATTCGCGCCGGCGACCTGCCGGGCGCTTGGCCCGAGTTGTGCTGATTTATTACACGCGGAGGCACGATGACCAGGGAAAAAACATGCCAGAACAGCGACTTTGCGGATTTGCGCCCCGGCGCCAAATCCTTTCTCCTGGTGCGGGGTGGACCGGTCATTTCGATCAAAGCTGAAACCGGAAATATCGCATCTCTGCCCCGCATGCAAAACCAGATTGACATCGTCCGCGACATTTCCGAGCGGCTGGACGCGGTGGACATCGGCTACATGCTCACCGGCTCGATGGCGCTGAACGGCTACGACCTGCCGTGCGTGCCCCACAATCTTGACTTCGTCGTCACCCTGCGCCCCGCCGACGCCGAGGTCATGGTCCGTTTGTTCAGTCCTGACTACGACACTTCCCGCGAAGCCGTGGACGCTGCCATTGCTCAACGGTCATTCTTCAACCTCTTCCACCGGAAAAGCCGCCTCAAGGTGAATTGCATCGTCTGCCAGCAAATCAATTATCGCCTCATGGAATTCAGCCGCCGTCAGCGCGTCAAATTTGAAAACTTCAATACCTGGATCGTGAGCAAGGAAGATCTTATCATTTCGAAACTGCATTGGGCCCGGAAATCGCGTTCCCCGCGGCACCTGCGTGACGTGAAGAACCTCGCCGCCACCGGCTGCGACACAACCTACATCGAACGCTGGACCCGGGCGCTCGGAATTTTCATGTTGTGGCAGGAATGTTCGCAAGGCTGACACTTCAACCCATCCAAAGTCCCCCCGGCCGGCCTGAGCCGCCAAATTGACACCCGGGCAAAGGAAGCGCAGAAAGCACGATGAATTTCTCGGCTGGAAGATTGCTTTGTCCTTGCACCGGCGACTTGGCTGCACCAGCTTGGTTCTAATTCATGTCAGGAACATCATGCCATAAAAGCGAAAGGATTTGTCATGGAACCACCAACCTCTGATTCCGTTCCGGCACCTTCATCCTCTTCTTCTCTTGGACTCGCGATTGCCAGTCTGATGCTTGGTGTTCTTTCTTTGGTGCTAAGTTTCCTGGTGGTAAGCGGCATCCTGGGATTGATTGGACTGGCTTTGGGCGTGGCGCATCTGGTGAAGAAAAGACGGCCGGCTGGCATGGCCCGCTGGGGAGTGGCGCTTTCAGTTCTCGGCCTCATCGCCAGCATCGGATTCGCCATCCTGTACTATTCCGCCTATCAGAAGTTTACCAAACTCATGCAATCCGCATCTCAGAGCGCGGAAGTCGATTTCACGAAATGGGAGGGAGTGATCGCTCCCGACATTTCGATTACGACCCTCGATGGCCGGCCCATCAAGCTGAGCGAATTGAAGGGGAAGCGGGTCGTGTTGGATTTTTGGGCGACTTGGTGCCCACCGTGCCGGCGGGAAATTCCGCATTTCATCCAACTCTTCAGCCAAACGTCACGGGATGACCTAGTCATCGTCGGCATTTCGGATGAGGACGCGAAAACATTGACGGAATTCGTCAAGAAACAGGGGGTAAACTACCCCATCGCTTCCGCCAAAAATCTGCCATCGCCCTATGCCGACATCCAATCCATCCCCACAACTTTCTTCATTGACCGCAAGGGCGTCATTCAATTGGTTGCGGTCGGCTACCATAAATACAACGACCTGAAGCGCGATGCGCTGGCAACGGATTTTCCGGGCGAACCCAAGCCGGCGCCGGCGGGTCCACCCACCCTCCCCGACGCGAGCCAGATGCTGAAACCATCAGTCCTGTGGTCAACAAATATTCCGGGCGCGCAGGCATTGTGCGCGGGCGATTGGGAGAACGACGGAGTCCCTCGCGTGCTGGTTGCCGCCGGGTCAACACTGCACGTGCTTGATTTGACCGGAGCGGAAACGTCATCCGTGCCTCTGCCCGGCCGGTTTACCCTGATCGAATGCGGACGAAACAAGGAAAAAGGGGCGCGCCTGCTGGGTTACAGCAACTGGGGCCACGATGTGACGGTCACGGATCATTCCGGAAAGAAATTATGGAGCGTCAGCGCTTCCGCCGGGGTTGATGGCGCACATTGGGGCGATCTAAATGGCGACGGGACCGATGAAATGATTGTGGGCATGAACGGAGGTGGAGGTCTCCAGGCGTGGTCGGCTGATGGCAACAAGCTATGGTCGGCAGACCTTGGCAATGTCTGGAACCAGGCCATCGTCTCCGCAGCCCAAGATCAACCGACGCGGGTGTTTGCCACCGAGGCTGGAGGGTCGGTCAGAATGTTTGATGCCCAAGGGAAGCTGCAGGCAACATTGCGCCCGAACGGCGGATATTACGCGCAAATGGCCGCCTGCCGGACCGCCGACAAAACCATTCAAGTCGCCGCGATCAACGGTGACCACACAGTGGTCTTTGACGAGACCGGAAAAGTCGCCTGGACGACCTCCGCGATTGGCAATCACGCGGGCTGGCGTACGAGCAGTTTCGCCGTCGGCGATCTTAAAGGCGATGGAACTCAGGAGTGGGCCTTCATTGACGGATCGGGAAATCTCGTCATTGCCACCCTAACCGGACAAAAAATCTCGTCCATTGCCCATGCAAAAGAGTTTGCAAGTTTTGCCATCGCATCGCATTCAGGCCAGAGCGGTGTTTTGGTTACCTTGGCCAACGGAACCGTTCAGGCCTACGCTTTCCAGCCGTAAAAATGCCGCTACGCTGGAGCCGTAAGAGCGCGGAAATCCTGACTCGACATTCGCACCGGGAGGCTTCAGGGTAAGTAGCCATAAGCCTATGGCAAAATGCGGTTATTGCGGGTCAATGATTATAATGGGCGGCTTGAGTTCCGGCACCCAGCGCTTCTGCAACAAAAAATGCCTCACCAACGCTTATGTCCTCAGCCTTGCCCAAAAAGTCCCGCCGGACGTGATTGACCGGCAGGTGGAGGAAATTTTCCGGGGCAACTGTCCCAAGTGCCGTGGACTCGGCCCCATTGACGTTCACAAAGTCCATCGGGTCTGGTCGGCCCTGGTGCTGACGCGGTGGACCACCACGCCGCAGGTCTCCTGCCGTTCCTGCGCGACCAAAAACCAGTTGGGCGGTGTGCTGTTCTCGGCCGTGCTCGGCTGGTGGGGATTTCCCTGGGGGCTCATCCTGACCCCGGTCCAGATTACGCGGAACATCGCCGGCATGTGTAAAGGGCCGGACCCCTCAAAACCGTCCGACAATTTGCGGAAGCTCGTTCTGGTCAAAATCGGCAAACAGGCGTTGCAGAAGAGCCAACAGAACGCCCCGCCGCCACTTGCAAAATGAAAAACACCTGAGCAAAGGAAGCGAAGCCGGAGTTGCACTACCAATTCAAGCGCCTCGCCTACTTCGCGTTGGATAAAGACAGCGCGCCCGGCAAGCTGGTGCTTAATCGGACGATTACATTGAAAGACACTTGGGCGAAAATGGAAAAAAAGGAAAGCTGATGCGCTCTTAAGCATTGACCTCATTTGCCAAACAATCTTCTAAATTTCATGGCTTGTGAAAAAGGCGATTGAATTAGCCGATACGACTTTTCGAGCCTACAAAAAGAAGAACGGCGCGATAGCTCTTCATTTAAGAACTCATTTAATTGTTTACGCTGATGCTGATTTTCGCGCAAAATTACGGAATTCACGGCCCTCGTTGAAGTTGGGTGAGCCGATGAAACCCTTCGGGCTTTCAGCTTTCCTCAAGGAGCGTCCTCGCTGTTGGATTCAGCTTCCAGCCAGAAAGCCATATGAATGCGAATTGAGCTACAGTTGCTTTCCCGAAAGGCGCTCAATTGAACGCCCAGCAGGAGGTATTTGGGTTACTTATGATTTTGAAGACATCACAGATGAAGAATGCGTGCTGTTCTTTTTTTTGGCACAATTGACTATCGGTGACAAAAAAATCGAGAGGTTGAGCATTGCGGATATGAAGTTAGTATTTCACACCAATTTCCCCGGACGCGCCTCGAATGAAAAAATCGTCATACGAAGAAAAATTCCGATAGTAAAACGCGGACGCGGTTGGTGATATGCCTGACGACTCCTTCAAAGAATTTGTTCTCGACCAGTTGAGGCGTTGCCGGAGGTGCGGGCCAGAATCCCAACGGGATTCCATCTCTCAGCCCAGGGTTGTGCGGAACGCGCTACCCTGGGTCATCCGTTCCAAAATCATTTCCAACCCCATCGGGGTTGCATCCCTTTATTTCACAGGTTGATTCAACCCTGTCAGGGTTGATTCCGTTTTGATCCGTGAACCCAACGTAGCCCCGAAAGCATTCGGGGCAACGTTGGGCTGAATGACGCAACCCCATTGGGGTTAACGACTCCTTCAAAGAATTTTCCCTCGACCAGTTGGGCGCGTTGTGCCGAAGGTTTGGCTAGAGGCGCAAGCGATCGGAATTTGAAATGGCCGCCAATTCAAGCGGCACATCGCTCACACTCGGGCGGAAGATTTGCTGAATGGCGTCCAGCAGTTCGGGTATCCTGACCGGTTTTTGGAAGTAGTCCACTGCGCCGGCGGCCAGACAGCGATCCCTGATTTCCCCCGGTTCAGCCCCGGACATGACGAATACGGGGGTGCGGCTGGCTTGGGGTCCGCCCATGCGTTGGAGCCAGTGCATAATCTGAAACGCATCCCAAGTGTTGCCACTCTGGAAGATATCGGGCGGAAAGAAAATATCGAGCAGGATGAGGTCCGGCTGTTCCTGAAGCACGACCGTGAAGGCTGCGGGACCGTCAACGGCGGCAAACACCTCGTAGCCTCCGGCTTTAAGGGCCGACGACAAGACGTTCAGGATTATCTGATTATCATCAACAACCAGAATTTTTTTGGTGGGAACACTTGACACCATAACAACGGCCTCAGCATGACAAATACTCCAGAAAAAAAGAAGGCAAATTATTGCCAATTTGCCCCCGCCCCGTTGAGCGCATTGCCACCGGATGTTTGGCTAAAGGCGCAGGCTGTCGGAATTTGAAATGGCCGCCAATTCAAGAGGCACTTCGCTCACAGCCGGGCAGAAGATTTGCTGAATGGCGTCCAGCAACTCGGGCATCTGGATCGGTTTTTGGAAGTAGTCCAGCGCGCCGGCGGCCAGACAACGATCCTTGATTTCCCCCGGGTCAGCGCCGGACATGATGATTACGGAGATGTGCCTGGCTTGGGGTCCGCCCATGCGTTGGAGCCAGTTCATAATCTTAAACGCATCCCAAGTGTTGCCGCTTTGGAAAAGATCCGGCGGAAAGAAAATATCGAGCAAAATGAGGTCCGGCTGTTCCCGGCTCACGATGATGAAGGCCTCGGGACCGTCAACGGCGGCAAACACCTCGTAGCCTCTGGCTTTGAAGGCCGAAGACAAGACCTTCAGGATTATCGGATTGTCATCAACAACCAGGATTTTTTGAGTTGGAACATTTAATATCATAACAACTGTCTAAGTATAGGACATGTTCCAGAAAAAGACAAGGCGAATTATTGGCAATTTGCGTAACTTCCTGTATTCCTTCAGGTAATACATATTTTTTAACCATGGCGCACACCTCTGGAGAAGCCAACCAGTCGCACCGAAGCTTCAGAGCAAAGGCTGATATCCCGACCAGCTTTAAGGCAACCGACAAACAACTCCACCCGCTGCAATGGCAATGTTCCCAGAGTTACCGCAATTGCTTTTTGGCTTGCACCTTCCACCTTCGCTTCCGGCTACGGCGTGACAGGTCGCGTTCTTTGCGTTAAATCTTCTCCCACGTTTGCATTATGCCTGACGACTCCTTCAAAGAATTTGTGCTCGACCAGTTAAGCGCGCTGCCGGACGTGCATGCCAAGGCGATGTTCGGCGCGCATGGGTTATATTCCGGCGGGCGGTTCTTCGGGATTTTGGACGAGGGCCGGCTGTTTTTCAAAACGGACGCGCAGTCGCAGGCGGATTACACGGCGCGTGGGATGCCGCCGTTCACCTACGAGATGAAGGGGCGCGTGATGACGATGGGTTATCACGAAGTGCCGCCGGACGTGCTGGAAAACCGGGAAGAACTGGTGGCATGGGCGCACCGTGCGATTCAAATCGCCGCCCACAGCAAGAAGTCTCAAAAATCGTCCCGGCCAAATCGCGTCCCGCGCAAGTCCGTGAGGTTGTGATCTGTTTTTGATTTGGGAGCACGGCCGCCTGCTGTTGGAATTTAGGCGCGTCGCCGGAGGTGATCGTTCTTTTGTAGCGGCGGTCTATGACCGTCGCCATATTCCGGCGCTCACAGAGCGCCGCTATATCTTACTTTTTGTAATAGCAGATGTAGGCCACGTCGGCGGTGGCCTCGACATCAAAAGAGGCCTGCGCGGGAACGACAAAGAACTGGCCCCTGACAAACGCCTGCCACGTGGCGCCTGGAAGCTTCGACTTCAACGTGCCGGCGACGATGTGCATGTGTTCTTCCGAGTCGGTCTTGAAGGTGTATTTGCCCGGCTCGATGACGCCCACCGTGGCTGGGCCTTCCGATGTGTTCACAGCCAGACTCTGAACTTTTCCGTCGAAATACGAATTGTGTTTCATGGGCAAACAGTGTTGCCGGTTCAGGCGCAAATGGCAATCCAGCACCCGGTGTCCTAATTTTGTTGTAGTGTCGGCGCTTTGCGCCGATTTGGTCGAGACGCCGGCTCGACGCTACACGAAATTTAGGACACTAGCACCCGGCGGCGGACTTGTGTTTCACTGACGGTACGCGTAAAACACTGCGCACATGACGACAAATGACAAAACCTCCGGTCCCCATTCGTCCTTCAAGCGGAGTGCGCAGCTCAGGATGATCGGCATCATCGTGCTGGTGCTGGGCCTTGGCAGCGCGGGCCTGGTTTATTGGCTGGGGACGCGTTCTCCTGATGTGTCGGATGACCTCTCCATGCTGGGATACAACAAGGCCCAGACGCGGCAGATGGGCATGCTTTACGGCAAAATGGGCCCGGTAATTGAGGAGTGGTTCGATGACCTGAAACAGCCCGGCACACAGGCGGAAATCATCGTGGCGGTTTCAATCCTCATCGCGGCCGGCTGCTTTTACTTCGCCCGATTGTTGGACCATGACGACAAACCACGCTGACAGAGTTGCGCGCCAGGGCGATGCGCAGTGATTTCGGGGAGGTGCGGTTTGTGTCTGCTGGAAATCTATACGCTGGGCCGCACCGGCGTGCCGCCATTCATGGCTGGCGCTTGTTCGACTGGGGCAGTGGCTTTTGCCACGTCATTCTTGCTCATGAGTTCAGTATAACTTTGCTGCTCCACTTCGGCTTCCTCGATGTTCTTTCTGAGGGATTCCAGCTCACTTGAGAGGGTGGTTTGCTCATTGGCCAGATGCTCGGCCAGTTGCGCGATATACACCGGCAACTTTTGGCCCCTCGGATCGCGCGCCATGAAGTCACCCAGGTCCTTCACGTGTTCGCGTATCAGGGCGCCGACATGGACGATATTGGCGATTTTGGATTGCTTCACCTGGTCGGAAACCAGGTTGGCGGAAACATCGGCGCTCTTGAGCATATTGCCCACGTTATGCAGCACCCCGGCGGCTATTTCCACCATCCCCGCCTGGCGGGAAGCGGCGAGCAATTCCTTGTGCGTCTTCTCGACCTCCGCCTCCATTCGTTTGCGTCCGTCAATTTCCGATTGCAGCTCCTCGATGGCCCGGCTCAGATACGCCGTTTTCTTTTTGACTTCAGATTCCAATTCGGCCCGCAAACGCTGTTCCTCGCGCTCCATCCGCAAACGCTCTTTGAGCAAGGTTTCGATGTGGACCAAGCCGGTCAGCAGCAGCAGCGAAATGAGCGAATACATCACCTCAATCTCAACCCCCAACGGTGCGCCGGAATTGAACGACGCAATGGATTGAAACAAGTGGAGCACTGCCAGAAGCGCAAAGGCCCAGAACAGCGACCAGCCCACGCGTGCGGTCCCGAATATCCGGTTTAGTCGCAGGGCATAAGCGGCGACGATGAATTGCAGCGCGCCGGTGATGAATTCCATGACTTGTGGGAAACTGAAACTCATGCAAACCCCTTTTGTGAGATGGCGACAGTGCTGCCTTCTGAAGCCCGGCCATGTCCAGAATTTAGACGTGGCCTGCCTTCATCTTGTTCAAATCGCCTCTTATCGTCGGTTCGCATAATAAGCTCAACTGAGATAAAGCATTTGGAAAGCCAAGAGTGAACTACTGACGCGGGCGCTTCGGAGTTGTAGCGTCGGGGCTGTGCGCCGATTTTATCTGAACGATTTATCGAGCCACTGGCTCGATGCTACAACCTCATGTTTTTTGCTTTTCTTCCGCGAAGGCCGGTAGGATTATCGCGCCGCCATGAAACGAATTTTTATTTCCCTCGCGCTGGTTTGCGCCGCCGGTGCGCGGGCCGATCTGGTCACGCAACAGCAAATTGTCACCCCGAACTACAACGGGGTGGCCGCAATAAAGATCAAGGGCACCAAGATCCGCATGGACATGTATGCCGGCCAGCCGCAGGCCTTGAGTACTATCATGGATTTGAACACGGGCGAAACCATCACGCTGTTGCACACCCAGAAGCTGTATTTAAAATCGCCCGGCCAGCCGATGAAGCAAGCCAGGTCGTCGGGTACCGCCTCCCGGGCGCCCGTCCCACGCACCACGGGTAAAACCCAGAAAGTGGGCGACTACGATACGGAACTTTATACGTGGTCGAATTCCCGTGGCATAACCGGGACGGTCTGGGTGGCCAAAAATTATCCGGATTACGCCCGGATCCGGGCCGACTACGCCGTGCTGGACAAAACTCCCGGCGCGGACACGGATATGACTCCCGCGTTGAGCGCGTTGCCGGGCATGGTGGTAAGGTCACAAGTTACCGGCGGCGGCCGGACGATCACTCTGGCCCTGATTTCGGCCAAGGAAGGGCCGCTGGACGCCTCGATGTTTGGAATCCCGCGCGACTACAAGGAAATGCCCCGGCCAACGCCGCTCAAACCGGTCGTTACCCAGCCTGCCCCCCCAAAGGCGTCCGGCAGTTCCACCCCAACAGCGCCAGCCACTTCCACCAAAACTACCACCCAAAAGTTGCCCAGCTGGTAGGCAACCGGCTAATTCCCCCAAGAATTCGCGCTTCATCGGCCGCGTTGAAACGGCATTGAGTGTTTGTCCCGCTGCGGTATAGTTCGCGGTGATGCCAGTTCAAAACCGCATTGTCAAAGTCCAGAAGCGAAACCGGGCGCTGGTCAAATTCGATTCGGACCGCATCCGCAAGGTCATTTTGCACGCTGCGGAATCCATCGGCGGTTTTCAGACGGATTTTTTGCCGGGCGTGAACGGCAAGATTTTCAGCGCGCAGGGTTCGGATGAAAACATCGCGGGCTTTCTGGCGGACGCGGCCATTGTCTGTCTCAACTCCGACCCGCATCACCTGATTTCGAATTTTCCGCCGCCGATCGAGACCATCCAGGACGAGGTGTTGCACGCGCTGCGCAGCTATGGTTTCCAAAACACCGCCGACGCCTACGAGTGTTATCGCTGGGGGCGGCATTGGCTGCGGGAAGGAGCGCTGACGCCGGAAAAATTCTCCGGCAACGGTTTTCCCTGCGAGCGCATGAAGCAAATCCTCGACTGGAACCGCCGGAATGGCGTGGACACGGTGGCCGGTCTGAACGAGGCGGTTCTCAGCGGGCGCATCAAGGAGGTGATCGCCGCGTCGCTGGCGGTTTATGAGGAGTCGCTGGACGAGGCCGCACGGAAGGTTTTGTCCCGCTTGAACAACGGTGGCAACCGTCTGCGGATGATATGGGTGAGCGGTCCGAGTTCCTCCGGCAAGACCACCACCACGGTCAAGCTGACACAGCGGCTCGAAAAACAGGGCCTGCGTTTTTTAATGCTCAATCTCGACGACTATTTCTGGTCGCTGGTCGAGCATCCGACCGACTGGATCAACGACCGGAATTACGAGACGCCGGAAGCGCTGGACATCCAGTTGTTAAATCAGCACCTCCGGGGGCTCCTCGACGGGCAGACGATTGAAAAACCGATTTACAGTTTCAAGGAAGGCCGGCGCATGGGCGCCAAGACGGTCAAGCTGGAGCCGGACCAGATTCTGTTGCTGGATTGTCTGCACGGATTTTATCCGCCCATTACCGAAGGCATTGACGCCTCCACGCAATTCCGTCTCTACATCGAAACGCTGAACGTTTTGTACGAAGGCGACGGGAGCACGAACCGGCTCACGCAGCTCACCGACGTGCGCCTCATCCGGCGCATGTTGCGTGACGCGCGCCACCGCAACCACAGCGCGCTGCGCACGATTTTGCACTGGCATTACGTGCGCTACGGCGAACTGTTCAGCATCATCCCGCTCATGGGACTGGGCGATTGCATTATCAACGGCGGGCTCCCCTTCGATTTGCCCGCGCTCAAACCGTTCTTCATCGGGGAAGGCGGTCTGCTGCCCAAGCCGGAGGATTTCGCGCCTTACGCGGGTTTTCTCGACGCGCGCATCCGTTACGACCGGGTAAAGACGCTGCTCGAATCGGTGGAAGGTTTCACGAAGAAACAACTTTCAACCTGTGACCTCATCCCGGGCGACGCCGTGATCCGGGAATTCATCGGCGGAAGCACGATCCAGATTCCGCACAACGAATAGCCGGTTCGGACGCCGGCGGAGTTGACTTCTGTTCAAAGTCTTCATTTAGCTGGCAACCCCAATGTTACAATTTGTGTAATAGCTATTTCAATAATTGTAACACCCGACGGAAGCTTTGTACCGGCGTTCTATGAGCGTCGCAGTTTTTGATTGGTGGCGGTCACAGACCCAAAAGCTTTCGGGACAGACCATCGCTGCAGAGTACAATCTACTTCAACATTTCATCCAGCGCCGGTTCCATGGCTTCGGCCCAGATTCGGTAGCCGTGTTCGTTGGGATGCAGCAAGTCCGGCATAATGCTCTTGGGAAGCGTCCCGTCGGCTTCCAGGAATTCCGGGCCAATGTCGAGGAACTTCACCATCCTGCCGTCGTCGAGCTTGGCAATGACGGTGTTAATCAAGGCAACCTGGGTGCGTTGCGGATTGTCCAGGGTGCTGCGCGGAAAAATAGCCAGGAGTAAAATTTTGCTGTCCGGCAGTTTCACGCGCAATTCTTTGACGACCGCCTGCACGCCCTCAATGGTTTCGGGGATGGTGTTGCGGATTTTTCCGGTGTCGTTTTCCTTGCCGGTGTTGTTGGTGCCGATCATGAGCACGACGACCTTGGGCTTGATGCCGTCGAGTTCGCCGTGGTCCATGCGCCAGAGGACGTGCTGGGTGCGGTCGCCGCCAATGCCAAAGTCGGCGGCGTGTCGCGGCGCGTAATACTTGTTCCAGACGTTCGAACCTGTGTTGCGCCATCCGTCCGTGATGGAATCTCCAAGGAATAAAATATTAATGCCGCCCTTTCGGGCCTCCTGCACAAAACCTTCGTGTCGGGCCACCCAATCAGCCGGGCTGATGCGCAGCTCAGGGATAATGGCGGTGTTTTGGACGACTTCATTCGTGTTTTGGGCAAATGACGCCGGTGCGGCCCAAAAGGCGAACGCCGCGACAACGGGAAACAATAACGAGGGAATTCTTTTCATGGCCGGAAAATAAATATTCGCCGGGGAAAATCAATCCCTACTCTGATTTGGTGGGGCGAGCGTCCTCGCGAGCCGCAAGCATTTTGACTTCTCTCCGACTCGTCGGGAGCCTCGCCCCACCCTTGCATTCCAAGGCGTGTTTTCAAAATCCATTTGTAGGTGCGGAGCAGCGACCGATAGCAGCCCACGGTGAAACCACCGCAAACCGTCCAAGCCCCGGAACGGGGCGAAAGAAACGTTTTACGCCGGTTTTCTGCCGCCCCTGCCGGGGCTTGATCTTTTCGACGACCAAACCCACGGTTTCACCGTGGGCTACTTGCTCGCGCGTCTCCGGCGCTGACACATCAAACCGATTTTTAAGACACGCCCTACGTGCTCGCGCTGGTATAGCGGCGGATGGAGAAACGCCAGAACCATTCGGAAATGAGCGCCCAGGTGACGCCCAGTCCCAACAGCACCAGCCACGCGGAAGGCGAAGTCAATTTGTCCGCCAGCACGCGCACGAGCACGTTGGACACGAGCAGCACGGGCAGCGCGAAGGTGAACACAGCTTTGAACGCGCCGCGAAACGCCTCGTCCGGCATCCGCGCGATGTTGAACAGATTGTAGTAGCCCCACACAATGCCTTGCGCGCGCACCGTCCAAAAGCTCACCGAGGCCAGCATGAACATGAGCGAGTAATGCACCAAAAGCCCGATGACACACAATGCGCCAAAGCCGAGCAGTTGTCCGGCAGTCGGGTGCAAATGCAATTTTCCCGCCGCGTAAGTCATCACGCAAACGGCAAACGCGGCGTTGGCAAATGACGGGATGTTCACCTGCCGCATGGAAACCAAAAAGCGCGTGTTGACCGGCAGCAACAGCAGGAAATCCATCTTGCCGGTGCGGACGAGTTCGGAAAGGTTCGTGCAGTTCACGAGGAAGAACGCCTGGTAGATTTCCTGGATGAAATTGCTCGTGCCGGTGAGCAACACCACCTGCCACACCGTCCACGTGCCGACGGTGGTGGTCTGGCTGAAAATCACGCCAACGAAGGCAAGTTGCAGTCCGAACCAGGCCAGTTCGACGACAATCCAAAGGAGGAAGTTGCCCTTGAACGACATTTCGCGCGTCACAGACGTCTTCCACAACGCCGCGTAAATCGTCAGGTAACGCGTGACGAGTGACGGGTGACGGGTGACGTCCACTTCAGCCTTCAGCCTTTTGCCTTCAGCCTTCATTTCGTCATCCTCCAAACGCGGCGTATTTCCTGATGCCGCGCCGCCACGCGAACCGTGCGAGGCAATAGGCGAGCAGCAACCATGACAATTGCCCCAACAATCCGAACCAGATGCCGGCCCCGGCGATTTTGCCCATGTAAATGGCAATAGGAACGTAAAGCATGGACGGAAACGGCGTGAAAAAAAGCGCGTGGCCGATCACGGGCGGCAACAGGTCGAGCGGGAACAAATGGCCGCTGGCCAGGAATTCGAAGGCGAACAGAATGAAAATGAACGTTGAAATTTCCAGCAGCCAGAACGCCAGCATGGCCATCGTGTAGGAAATAAAGAATTGCAGCAGCGCCGTCAGCACGAGCGAAATCACAAAGGCGGGCAGCGCCGCCCCGCTGGCCGGCCAGACTGCATAATCCCGGAAGCAGAAAATAAAAACCGCCAGCGGCACGCACGCCATGGAGATGAACGCGATGCGCCCGGAAAAAAACAGGCACAGCCGGTACCACAGATAATCAATCGGCTTGAGCAGGAACTGGCTGATGTTGCCTTCGCGGATGTCCGCGGCGATCTGCCAGTCATCCTCGTTCACCGCCGTCAGCACGTCCACCACGGCCACGAGCAGGTAGTAAAAAATCATCTGCGCCTGGGTGTAACCGCCGAGCGCGCTCCCCTGCCCTTTCCCCGCGTAAATCGTGCGCCAAAGCGACAGCATGGCAAACAGCGGGATGAAACTGAACAGCGTTCGCGTCAGGTAATTGACGCGATACGTCAGGTTGTTTTGAATCCCGATGCCGATGACATGCCAGTATTTTTTCATTCCTTTGCGAACGCGCTGGAAATCTAGCCGCGTTCGGCCAATTTGCGAATGGAAATTTTCCCTAGTTGGTTGAAACTTGAGTCAATACCCAGGACCCGTTTAGGGTCATTTTGGTGGGGCGAGCGTGCTCGCGAGCCGGCTCGTCGGTAGCCTCGCCCCACCCGGAAATACAAACTGGCCCATTACCGCAATGCCAGCCGGCTTGCAATCGCCAGGGCAAGTTTCGTACGATCCAATACCGGACAGCCATCATGAAACGTATTGCTCTGATTCTGCACCTCTGCCTCGCCACCCTGCTGGTCAGCAACATCGCCCGGCCCTGTACCACCTTTGTGCTGCAGGGTGGCGGACGCATCTACTTCGGCCGCAACCTGGATTGGGATTGGGATAACGCCCTCATCATCGTCAATCAACGTGGCGTCAAAAAAACTTCGTTCGTCCAGCCGGGAGATACGCCTGTGTCATGGACCTCCGGATACGGCAGCGTCACTTTCAACCAGTTCGGCCAGGAAATGCCCTTCGGCGGCATGAATGAAGCGGGTCTGGTGGTCGAGAACATGAGCCTGGATGAAACCCAATACCCGGCCAAGGACTCCCGGCCGGCCGTCAACCTGCTGCAATGGATGCAATATCAGCTCGATAACTGCCGCACCGTGGATGAGGTGATCGCCACCGACGCGAAGATTCGCCTGGAAGCGCCTCCGGTCTTCGCCCGCATCCATTATCTGGTGTGTGATGCCAGTGGCGGCTGCGCCAGCGTCGAGTGCCTGGATGGCAAACTGGTCTGTCATCGCGGCAACGACCTTCCCTTGCACGCCCTGGCCAACGAAACCTATGAACATTCACTCGCCTATGCCCACGATCATCCCAACCCCGGAACCATTTCCGCGCCGTTGAAAGACCCGACGTCCGACGCGCGCTTTTGCCGCGCCGCCGCCCGCGCGGTCAGATTTCAGCCCGGCACTCCCAAGGCCGATGTGGAATACGCCTTTGACACGTTGCAACAGGTTAGCCACCAGGACACCGTCTGGCAGATGGTCTATGACGTATCGGCGCGCCAGATCCATTATCGCACCCAAACCAATCCGCAGGAGCGCACCATCAACCTGAAGACGTTGGGCTTCTCGTGCGGCCATCCGGTGCAATACACGGACATCGAGGCCAAACCCTCCGCCACCGGCGTCGTGGAGTTCAAGGACCTGACCGAGGCAGTTCAGCGCGCGTATCTCCAGGGCTTTTGCTCGCAGCCCAGTTTGAAAAAGCAATTCGGGGATCTCTCCCTGCAAGCCGAGGGCCTGATGCAGCTTTTGCGCACCTACACGTGCGCCGACAAATAAGCGGGAATATCGCCCGCCCCTCTCAACTCCGCGAAGCGTCACGCCTCAGCACACCAAAGGTGGATCAGCCCTCAACCTCAACTCTCAACCATCAACGCCTTGGTCGACTCTCGCTGCGCTGGATGCGACGTTTCGCGATGCCATTGCGGCGGCAGCCAATGGCGGGCAACAGAACATGCGCCCCCGTGCTGCGAGGTGTCGGTTTGACGAATTGGGATTCAATTTTTATTTGCCGAACCACGCGCCCGCAATTAGTGTCAGCACTGTTGGCCGGCCGTTGTGCCGGCCAGTGCAACATTTAGGACCAAAGACGTATGACAAGGAAACCTCTCGCGGGCGCGGAACTGAACGGGCTGGTTGCGGGCTTGAACAAGTTGTCCCGCAATTTATGGTGGAGCTGGGATCAGGAGGCCCAGGATTTATTCCAGGAACTCTCGCCGCGCAGCTGGCAAAATCTTTATCACAACGCCGCCGCCATTTTGCGCGAAGTCTCGGAATACGAACTGCGCGTGCGACTGCAAGACGCCGACTTTGAGCATCGCGCCCTGACCGTGCTGCTCAATTTCGAGTCGTATCTCCAGAGCAAAACCACCTGGGGACACGTGAACGCGCCACAATTGCTCCAAAATCCCGTCGCGTATTTTTCCGCCGAATTTGGTTTTCACGAGTCGCTGCCGATTTCGGCGGGCGGCCTCGGCATCCTGGCCGGCGACCATGCGAAATCCGCCAGCGACCTCGGCCTCGGCTTCGTCGGCGTTGGTTTGTTTTACCGCGAAGGTTATTTTCAACAGGCCATAGACTCGAACAACTGGCAGACCGAATTCTACAATCTGGTGGACCCGCAAAACGTGCCGCTCGAACCCGTGCTGGACGCCAACGGCCAGAAGCTCGTGTGCGACGTGGAAATTGACATGAACCGCGTCTTCTTTCAGGCCTGGCGCGTGAACGTCGGGCGCGTGCCGGTCTATCTGCTGGACGCCAACCGCCCGGAAAACGCCCAGCATTTTTGTGATTTGACCGCGCGCGCTTATGGTGGCGACGGCACGATGCGCATCATGCAGGAAATCCTGCTCGGCATCGGCGGGGTCCGCCTGCTGCGCAAGCTCGGCGTGCAACCGTCGGTCTTTCACATGAACGAGGGTCACGCGGCCTTCCTGACGCTGGAATTGATCCGTGAAAAAATGGCCGCCGGACAAAATTTTGCCGACGCGGTCGCCGCGACCCGGGCGCAATGTATTTTTACCACCCACACGCCAGTTGAAGCCGGACATGACCGCTTCGCTCCCGAATTGATGGACTACGCGTTCCTGCTTTACCAGCAGCAATTGCCCGTGCCGTTTCAGGACATCCTGCCGCTGGGCCGCGTGCATCCCGAAGACGCGCACGAGCCATTTTGCATGACCGTGCTCGCGCTCAAAGTGTCGCGCGCCGCCAACGGCGTGAGTGAACTGCACGGCGATGTCAGCCGTCACATGTGGCAATCCCTTTATCCCGGCACGCCCGTCGAAAAAGTTCCCATCGGCCACATCACCAACGGCATTCACCTGCTTGGCTGGATGAAAGGTTCGGTGCGCCAGTTCTGGCGGGAAAAAATGAAGGACAAGAAAGAGGGCGTGGTCAAGATGTGGGACGAAAAATATGGACACGATTGGGCTTCAGCGATTCACCACCATGAATTCTGGGAAAAAATGGCCGACGCGTCGTTCGTTTCCGACGAGGAGCTTTGGGCGTTGCGCTACAAACTGCGGCGCGAGATGATTGAATTCGTCCGCCGCCGGCTGTTGCACCAAACCCAGCGCATCACGCCCGGCGATTACATCCGTTTCGAACATTTGCTCAACGTGGACGCGCTGACCATCGGCTTCGCGCGCCGCTTCGCCACTTACAAACGCGCGCCGCTGATTTTCCAGCAGTTCGACAACATCGTGAAACTCGCGCACGACAAACAGCGTCCGGTGCAGTTTATTTTCGCCGGCAAGGCGCATCCGCGTGACGACGAAGGAAAACGCTTCATCCAGCAAATCATTCACCTCAGCAAACAGGGTGAATTGGCGGGCAGTGTGGTGTTTGTCGAAAACTACGACGTTCATATCGCGCGGCAGATGGTTTCCGGCTGCGACGTCTGGCTGAACAACCCGCGCCGCCCGCTGGAAGCCTCCGGCACCAGCGGCATGAAGGCCGGCTGCAATGGCTGCCTGAATTTCAGCATCCTCGACGGCTGGTGGCGCGAAGGTTACGACGGCACCAACGGTTTTGCCATCAGCGGCGATTCCAACCCAAATAATGTCGAGGAACAGGATCGAGTGGACAGCGCCAATCTTTACCAGACGCTCACCGAACAGGTCATTCCGATGTTCTTCGACCGCGACGAACAAGGCATTCCGCGCCAATGGATTCAGCGCATTCGCCGCGCGATGGTCACGCTCGTGCCGCATTTCACCACCGACCGCATGGTCAAGGAATACACGCGGAAGTATTATCTGACGAAGTGAGGTAATGACTTGTAGCAGCCGATGTGAGTCGGCTCTGACTTTCGCCGGATGTGAATGAGCGGACTCACGTCCGCTGCTACATCAATACCTGAATTTGTTCACGGCCTCCCTCATCCCGGCCTTCTCCCCACCCGCCTACGCCGGGCTACGGCGCAGTTCAAATTTATAGTCGCGTCGAAGCGAAGCGAAGACGGAAGGAGAAGGAGAATCATTCGCCGTCTCATTGAAAGACCTGCGACTGGATTGGCCGAACGGTTATTCGTAAAACAGAAATTCATCATCGGCATGTCCTCTCCCGGGGGAGAGGAAACAGGTGAGGGCGGGTGTTAAAACAAATTTCCTTTCTTGCGCTCCCCCGCCCCGTTCGTAATCTTTCCGCGTTTTAAATTATGAACTACAAAATTTCCAAACGCGCCGCTTCGTTGTCACCGTCGCTCACCCTGGCCATTGACGCGAAGGCCAAGGCCATGAAGGCCGCGGGCGAGGACGTTGTCGGCTTCGGCGCCGGTGAACCGGATTTCGACACGCCGCAACACATCAAGGACGCCGCCGCCAAGGCGCTCGCCGCCGGGTTCACCAAATACACGCCGTCCAGCGGCATCCCGGAATTGCGCCAGGCCATCGCCGACAAGTTCAAGCGCGAGAACGGCCTCACTTACAAGCCGTCGCAAATCATTGTTTCCTGCGGCGGCAAACATTCGTGTAACAACGCCATTCTGGCGACGTGCCAGGAAGGCGATGAAGTGCTTATTCCCGCGCCCTATTGGTTGAGCTATCCGGAAATGGTGAAGCTCGCGAGCGCGAAACCGGTGATCCTGCCAACCACCGACAAGACCGAATTCAAAGTCACCCCCGCGCAACTCCGCGCCGCCATCACGCCCAACACACGGCTTTTCATCCTGAACTCGCCGAGCAACCCGACCGGCAGCGTTTATACGCCGGAAGAAATCAAGGCGCTGGGCGACGTTTGCGTGGAAAAGGGCGTGCTCATCATGAGCGACGAAATTTACGAGCACCTGCTTTACGACGGCGCGGTGCACAAGAGCGTTGCCAGCTTCTCGCCGGCGCACCAGGAGCACACCATCATCGTTCACGGATTTGCCAAGGCTTGGAGCATGACCGGCTGGCGTTTGGGATTTCTCGCCGCGCCGGAGCCGATTGCGAAAGCAATTGACGCCGTGCAAAGCCACAGCACAAGCAACCCGACGTCGTTCGCGCAGAAGGGTGCGCTGGCCGCAATCACCGGTTCAATGGATCATTTGAAAGCCTGGCTGGTGGAATTCGACAAACGCCGCCGTTTCGCGCACCAGAAATTGAACAGCATACCGGGTGTTTCGTGCGTCAACGCGAAGGGCGCATTTTACCTGTTCCCGAACATTTCCAAGACCGGTCTTAAGTCCACCGAATTCTGCGCGAAGCTGCTCGAAGCGGAGAAGGTCGCCGCCGTGCCCGGCATCGCGTTCGGTGCGGACGATTACATCCGCATCAGCTACGCCACCAGCATGGCAAACCTTGAGAAGGGATTGGAGCGCATCGAGCGGTTCTGTAAAAGCCTTTCAAAGTAGGACAGTGCTTCCAGCCTGTTCTCAAAAGCGCTTTGCTGTGACCGTGACTCGCCAGCGGACCGCTGCCGCCGCAGAGTTCGAACAAAATGTAGTGTCATCAAGCACACCGGTGGTCGGCAACGGCAGAATCACTTGCTCCTGCCGGTTTCTTCTTGCCCCTCCAGCCAGTCGGGGTTCAATTTGGGTCAAACAGACAGTCCGACATATGTTGTGGTTCAAACCGTCATTCAAAAAAAAGTTCGGCCAAATCAAGGGAGGTTGGAGCCCCTCCCAGGTGTTGGAACTGCTAGGCGGGCCGGCGGAAATGGAGGATTCAGAAGTGCCCTTGGGTTCGGATTGGGGCAGCCAGCCCGGCATGACGTTCCGGATGAAAGCCGGGGACCCGGTGCAGCAGTGGATGTTTGAAGACAATGGTGAGTTTTATTACCTCTGGTTTGCCAAGGTGAGCTACGCCGACGACGATCCCTGGCGGGTGACACTCACAAAAAAAATGTCCCGCAGGATATTGGCCTAGGCCAATCCCATTGGCAGATGCGGCAAGTGTCCAACGTTTCGCCTGAAATGTTTCCGTACCCCAATGAATGCGACCGCCATGCCCCGCCGTCCTGCCGACGGGCTTTACATTCAAAGCGAACTGATTATTTTGCGGTCCATGCATTCCTCTGGATTTATTTTTGACAACTCCTTTTGGCTCTTTATTGCTGCCGTGCCCTTTATCATCGCCGGACAGGTATATTTTCTGGTTCGGAAAATGAGTGAACCGGAGAACATGATGCATTCGCTTCCCGGCGGTTTGAGTGCAGATAAACAACAAATACTGTCAGGCTATCAGGATTGGCTGAATGCGAACGACCTCCAGCATCTGACCAGCTTTCAGTTCGGCTCGATCCAAGTGGCCACCTTCCGACAAAGGGATGCTCAGCGATTTTTCTCCTTCTATTTTCATCAAAAAGTGACTTTCTCCATCGAAACCTACTTTGACGACACCAACTTTACCTGCCTGGATACCAGCACCAGCGGGAGCATCGGCATGTTTCCTCAACGTCCAAACCAGTATCAGCAAAGTTTTCCCAATGTCTCGCCGGACGAAGCCTGGCGACGGCACCTGGAAGCTGAAGCGTATCTCGTGAATAAATTTGGCCTTAAATGGAAGGCACTGACCATGCCTTACGAACAGGTTTTGCTCAACGCCATACGCCTGCGGATGCAATTTGTCCGTTCGATTCCGCTTTATCCGTTTCGGGCGTTGTACTGGTATGCGGTTATGCGCGGTCGCATGGCCAATCGCTCCATCCAGCAGCAGTATCCGTAAGTTACTTCAGGAAATCACCCTGAAGCGTCTGCATCAAATCACGATAGGTTGTCATCAGTTTACCGGGCAATCCGGCTGACGCTTTTCCGCCGGATAAATCAACTGGCTCGCTCATGGCCCGTTCGTAGCGATGACTCAACGCGAGTTGCCCGTCACCCGAACCCGCGGGGCGCAATAGTTCACAAACTTTTTCCACCTGACGTTTGGCTTGGGCAATCGTTTCCAACGCCATATCTGCGTCAAGCTCACCAGCCTGAACGCGCTTCAACAAACCACATTCAAATGTCCGGCAACGCACGGGACGCTCCGCATAAACCCGGCAAAGCCTGCCATCGAAACAGGCGCACGGCTGCGCGAAAGCCCGTTGGCGGCCTTTTTTCTCCAACGACAACCCAAGTTCAGCCAGTCGTTGGGCGTCATCGCCTTTTCGCAATTCCGCGTCGGCAAACAAAACGCTGTTGCAGCATAGCCCGCACTTCGGGCAAAGCCGTGAAACAAAATCGGTTGAAGATTTTTTATTCATCGCGGGTTATCAATCATCACCCCTCTCCCGGCCAGCGGCCACCCTCTTCCCGCTGGGCGGGGAGAGGGACGGGGCGAGGGGTTCGTTCACTTCGTATATTTAATCCCTAATTTCATCGCCACAGGTGTTTCGGATATTTCCGCTGCAACTCGGATTTGATGCGCGGATAGTGCTCACGCCAGAAACTGGTCAGGTCCTGTGTAATCTGGATCGGCTTCATGCCCGGGGTCAGAATGTGGACCAGCACCGGCACGCGCCCCAGCGCAATCTTCGGCGTCTGGGTCACGTCGTAAAGCTCCTGGATGCGCAACGAAATATGCGGCAAGCCGGTTGCCTCGTAAGCGACCTTCGGCGTGCGGCCGTTTGGCAGCGTCAACCGCTCCGGCGCGTGCTTGTCCAGCAACCCGCGCTGCGCCTCGGACAGCCACGACATCACGACCGGTTTTACTTCACGTTCCTTGATGTCCTTGTAGCTCACCGCGCCGTGGCAAAGCTGCCCGATGATGTGCTTGCGGTCATCTTCGGTGATGGGCGGAAGCTGGAGCTCGGGACAATGCTGGCAAAGCAGGCGCAGCCGCAACAGCCATTGCTCGACACTGTGATCCCAATTCGGCAACGGCAATCGTCCGGCAATTATCTCATCGGCCAGCAATCGTGCCGCCATGTCGGCCGGCGGCGGTTCAACGCGTTTGGCCGACAACGCCAAGCCGCGAAACTTCAACAATTCCGCAGCTTGCACCCGTTTTGCCGTTGAATCGAATTGGACATGCAAATCCGACTCCATGTCTTCGGGGAACAGTTCGCGCAACCAGTCCACTTCAATGGCGGTGGCCAGGGAAAGAATGGTGTTCACTTCCCTGCCCTCGACTTCGCGGACTTCGGCGGCAACGAACAAGGGACTGTGTTGCACGGCGCTTTCACGCGCCAGCACACCGCGACGATTATGAACCAATTCACAACGGAGTGTGCCCTGGTCGAGCCGGCGCGCCACGCGGTCGGAAAACCCGATGAGAATGCACTTTTGCAAAGCATCATCTTTCACTTCCCGTGCTTTTACATCGAGACCTTCATCTTTGGCGATGCGAAGGAACTGTTCGAACAACGGCCCGACCTGCCGCGCGGTCACGGCGTGGATGCCAAGCCGGCGGCAGGCGTCGAGGCGGAATTGGTTTTTGGCCGCATAAGTCCACGCGCGCATGAGAATCCAGAAGTCGGACGACGGCTTGTCGCCGAGCAAATCCTCACGGAACGAATTCGTGTCGCGGTCCACATTCCGCAAAAGCAAATCGCGCCCCTGCGTGAGCGCGGCAACGAGGCAGGCTTGATGAACGCAGCCGTATTCCTGCGCCGCGAGCAACATGCGCGAGTAGCGCGGATGTAGCGGAAAGGCGAGCATCTTGCAGCCGATGGAGGTTATTAACGTAGGACAGGCTTCCAGCCTGTCTCCAACTTTCTGTTGCGCTTGAGCGGGAAATTGATTGGAGACAGGCGGGACGCCTGTCCTACGTTGGAGCGCACCCAAATCCAGCAACAATTCCTCCGCATGGGTGAGCGAAATTTCGTCCGGCTTTTCGAGCCAGCGGAATTTCCGCAAATCTTCGACCCCGGCGGCTTTGAGCGTGAGCACCACTTCGGCCAGATCAAGCCGCTTGATTTCGGGCAGTTCCTGAACCAGCCGATGTCCATGTTCCTCCCGCGACCAAAGCCTCATGCAAACACCCGGCACGGTGCGACCCGCCCGACCCGTGCGCTGGTCGGCGGACGATTGGCTGATCTTTTCGATGAGCAGCGTATTGATGCCGCGATACGGATCGTAACGCGGAATGCGCGCCAGCCCGCTGTCAATCACCAGCCGGATGCCGTCAATGGTCAGCGAGGTCTCGGCGACATTGGTGGAAACGACCACTTTACGCTGACCGTAACGCGCCACTGCGGCGTCCTGGTCTTTGGGCGAAAGTTCACCGTGCAACGGAAGCAAAATAAAACCTTTCGACTCCGAAGTGTGCCGGATGGCCTCGATGGTCTGCGAAATCTCATAACCTCCCGGCATGAACACCAGCACGTCCCCTTCCCCACCGGAGCCGACGTAGTGGCTGAAGGCCTCGGCAGCCTGTTCCCAAACCGGGCGTTTGCCCGTGTAACCCGGCTCCGCGGCATATTTGATTTCAACCGGGAACACCCGGCCTTCAGAGGAAAGGATGGAGCAGCGAAAATTATTTGTAGCAGCCGACGTGAGTCGGCTCTGACTTTCCGCCGAAGAAGAATGAGCGGACTCACGTCCGCTGCTACATTGGGAAAGATAATCCTCCAGCAACTCTGCATCGAGCGTGGCGGACATGACGATGAGATTCAGGTCGGGCCGGTGCTGCTCCTGCAAATCCAGTGCGCGCGCCAGCGTGATGTCGCCGTAAAGATGCCGCTCGTGAAATTCGTCGAAGATCAAGACGGCAACGCCGCGCAGCTTTGGATCGTCAATCATCTGCCGCAACAAAACGCCTTCCGTCACAAAACGGATTTTCGTCTGCGGCGACGTGACATTTTCGAAGCGGATTTGGTAGCCGATTTCGTTGCCAAGCTGGACGCCGAGTTCCTGCGCCACGCGCGACGCGAGCAACCGCGTAGCCAGCCGGCGCGGCTGAAGAATCACCACCTGCCCGTCGCCGAGCAGTCCGTGCCGGAGCAGCATCTGCGGCACCTGCGTGGATTTGCCGGAACCGGTCGGCGCGGACAAAATCAGCCGCCGGCCGGCTTTCAGCCGGACGACGATGTCGCGCTCGATTTCGTAAATGGGCAAACGGTCAGCCATGTGTGACGCATTTCTCGACTCAAGCAAGAACCCAGCTAGGTTTGATTTCCTCGTCGAAGGTTGAAGCCGGAATTTGATGCGCCAATTTTCGTTCGGCCAGTATGCCGATCATCGCCGCGTTGTCGGTGCAAAGACTTTTTTCCGCGAGACGCAGCGTTAAACCTTCACGCTCGCACGCGCGCGCCAGTTCGCGACGCAAGGCGCGATTGCAGGTAACGCCTCCGGAGGCAGTCACACAACGGACGTGGTTTCGCTTCGCCGCGCGGATGGTTTTTTTCACGAGCACCTCGACAATCGCCGCCTGGATGCTGGCGCACAAATCGCGCACCCGTTGCGCGTCATCCAAAATCCCCGGATGATCGCGGAGAAAATAGCGCACGGAGGTTTTCAAGCCACTGAAGCTGAAGTCGTCACCGGGGTCATTAAGCAAAGGTCGCGGAAAATGATACGCCTTGGGATTCCCCTGCTCTGCCAGCCGGTCAATTTCCGGTCCGGCGGGATATGGCAGCCCCATGAGCTTGCCGGTTTTGTCGAAACATTCGCCCGCTGCGTCGTCCACCGTCGAACCGAGCACGCGATGTTTCAATTCGGATTCCACCCGCACGAGCATCGTGTGCCCGCCGCTGACAATGAGCGAAACGTTTGGTTGAAAGGCGGCAAAGTCGGCAAAGAAAATTCCGCGCATTGAGTCCCTGAACCGTAGCCGCCGACATGAGTCGGCGCTGACTTTCATTGAACTTAAAGTGCGCGGACTGACGTCCGCGGCTACAGGGAGTGGCACTGGTTGTTGAGAAATCCAGGGTGAATACAAATGCGCTTCGTGATGGTTGATGCCCATGAATGGCTTCCGCAAGGCAAACGCGACGGCTTGCGCCGCTTTGAATCCGACGAGCAAGGCCATCGGCAAACCCGGTCCTTGCGTGGCAGCAACAGCGTCGAGTTGTCCCGGCGGCACACCCGCATCGCGTAACGCGGTTTGCACGACGGGAATCAAATTCCGCAGATGTTCGCGGGCGGCAAGTTCCGGCACGACGCCGCCGTATTCGGCGTGCAACTTGATTTGCGAGGAAACGGTGCTGGACAAAACCCTGCCGTCGCGCACAACGGCGGCGCTGGTTTCGTCACAGGAAGTTTCAAGGGCAAGAACCGTCATGTTTATCGTAGCGGCGTGTCGGCAGACCGCCGTATTTATTCGGAAAATTGAATTGGCCGGCTTTCTGCCGAAAGCCGCTACGCCCGTTTTGCAGAGGTCTCATTTTATTTCGCGGCCATTTTTTCCGCCTTATCCGCGCGTTCGCTGTACAGCATAATGCCCTTGAGCAAATCCCGGGCGCGTTCGAGCTGGATGTCATGAACGTTTTCGATGCTGACGCGATTGGTTTCGCTGAGGGATGCCATCCCGCCCGGCGCGCGTTTCAGCAACAAAGCCGCTTCCTGTTCCTCGGTCATGGGCACTTCGATGTCCGGCGTGATGCCATGCTGGTGAATGACCTTGTGACTGGGCGTGTAATATTTGGCGGTTGTGAGTTTCAGCGCCGAGCCGTCATCGAGCGGAAAAATGCTTTGCACCGAGCCTTTGCCGAAGGTTTTTTCGCCGAGAATGACCGCGCGGTGCAAATCCTGCAAACAGCCGGTGACGATTTCCGCCGCGCTCGCGCTGCCGAGATTGACCAGCACGACCATCGGCTTGGGGGAACCATCCTTGCTGGCAAATTCATCGCCGCTGCCACCGGCACGGCGGACGGAATTCTGGCTGGGATCGCGTCCTTCGGTGGTGACGACCAGCTGGCCGCGAGGCAGAAATTTCCCGCAAACTTCCACTGCCTCATCCAGCAAGCCGCCGGGATTCCAGCGCAAATCAATAATCAATGCCTTCATCCCCTCCGCTTTCAGTTTGTTCAAGGCGGCTTCGAGTTCTTCACCGGCTTTGTCGCCGAATTCCGTGATGCGGACATAGCCAATTTTGTCATCACCGAGCGGGAATTCCTTTTTGCCATTGATGTCCTTGACCATGTCCATCTTGATGATGGCGCGCGTGAGCGTGAAATCCTTGACCAGACCCGACGACGGACGCTGAATGGTCACCGTCACCTTCGTGTCCGGATCGCCACGAAGCAGTTTCACCGCTTCCGGCAACGACATTTTTTCAGCGCTCTTGCCGTCAATCTTGATGATGCGGTCGTCGGGCAAAATTCCCGCGCGAAATCCAGGCGTGTCCTCCATTGGCGCAACGACGGTCACATAATTGTCCCTCATCGAAACGACGAGGCCGAGTCCGCCGAAGCG
>Ga0187868_1000460_pt1 | contig 33392 bp, 28 predicted proteins | sample June2016WEW_13_4_FD_133014 | JGI IMG/M metagenome (GOLD analysis project Ga0187868, IMG submission 133014) | Peatland microbial communities from SPRUCE experiment site at the Marcell Experimental Forest, Minnesota, USA - June2016WEW_13_40 | ecosystem: Environmental > Terrestrial > Soil >... | reverse complement strand
GTGAAAGTCCTCTCCAAGTCCACGTAACTTGTAACCGACTGCAACTGCGTCGTGGTGACACGGGGTGGGGAGCAGCAGGAGGTGAGCGGCCCGTCCGTACGCTGAGGAACTCGATTCGGCCGGTGCGATGGGGCGAGCCTGCGAGTGAAGGGCGAAGCCCCGAGTTCCCGTTGGGAGCTGTCCCGTGGGGAAGCCATCTCGGTTCGACCGGTCGAGGGGTAACGTGCTCTGACGAGGCGGAGCGTCCACAGGTGATTGGAGACGGAATGGCCGGAAGGCCGGGTGCGTGAATCAGGGAGACCTGCTCGTCGCCAAGACGGTGTTCATGCCGGGAGAAGGCCGAAGAGCCGGGCGGGCAGGAGTCAGAGCGTCCATAAGAGCGAAGAAGGGCCTGTAACGGGCCTGGAGCGAAGGGACGCAGGAAGGTGGAGACGTGACGGAGGGAACGAGGCAACCACCGGAAGCAGTGCCCGCAAGTGGGGCTAAGCCCGCCGGAGATATCCGAGCGCGATGGGCTTGGGTAGAAGCCACGGTCTGGACGGAACGGATGCTGACGGCTCTCGAACAGGGAGTGATGGGAGGCAAGTGGCACAGTCTGATCGACAAGGTCTACGCACTGCCCAACCTGCGGCAAGCCTTTGCGCGAGTAAAGGCGAACAAAGGAGCGGCGGGCGTGGATCACGTGACGGTGGAAGAGTTCGAGCAACACCTGGAAGCGAACCTGGAAAAGGTGTCGCGCGCGCTGGCGGAGGGCAGTTATCGTCCGCAAGCGGTGCGGCGGCACTGGATCGGAAAGCTGGGCAGCAAGGAACAACGCCCGCTGGGGATTCCCACGGTGCGCGACCGGGTGGTGCAGACGGCGCTCCGCGCAGTGCTGGAGCCGATTTTCGAGCGGGACTTCGCGGCGCAAAGCTACGGGTTCCGACCGGGACGGGGCTGCAAGGATGCGCCGCGCCGCGTCGACACTCTGCTGAAGCAAGGATGCAGTTGGGTGGTGGACGCGGACCTGAAGAGCTACTTCGACACCATCCCGCGAGTGGAACTGCTCGCGCGGGTGAAAGCGAAAGTCTCCGACGGGCGAATCCTGAGGCTGCTGGAAGCGTTCCTGACACAAGGGGTGCTGGAGGAGATGAACCTCTGGACGCCGGAAGCGGGAACGCCCCAGGGCGCGGTGGTGAGCCCGCTGCTGTCCAACATCTATCTGGATGCGCTCGACCACGAAATGGCGGGAAAGGGCATCGAGATGGTGCGGTACGCGGACGACTTCGTGGTGTTGTGTGGGACGGAAGGGGAAGCTCAACAAGCGCTGGCCGAGGTGCAGCAATGGACGGTGCAAGCCGGACTGACGCTGCATCCGGAAAAGACCCGGATCGTGAACGCCACCCAACCGGGGGGCTTCGATTTTCTCGGTTACCATTTCGAGCAAGGCCGTAAGTGGCCGCGCCGGAAGAGTGAGCGGAAATTACGAGACACGATTCGAGCCCAGACCCGGCGCACGCACGGGCAAAGCCTGGCCGCCACCATCGTTGATCTGAATCGTACGCTGGTGGGCTGGTTTGGATATTTCCAACACAGCCATAAGACCACGTTCGCCACGCTGGACGGCTGGGTGCGCATGCGACTGCGGAGCATCCTGCGCCGTTGGCGGGGAGGACAGGGACCGGGACGCGGAGCGGATCATCAGCGCTGGCCCAACGCCTACTTTGCGGAGCGCGGGTTGTTCTCCTTGGTTACAGCTCATGCCACCGCCGGTCAGTCCTCTCGCAGGTAAGACCACCAACTGGAGAGCCGGATGCGGGAGAACCGCCTGTCCGGTTCGGAGGGAGGGGGAACCGAATTCAATCGCTTCTCCCTACCCCTATCGAAAGGTCGGTTCGCATCCCCGTGGTGAAAGGTAGGGGCTGACCCCTAATCCCTAACCCCTCGCCCCTAACCCCTCACATCGGTATTTCAAAATGCGGTGAGAAATCCGACACCACATAGGTCACCAGGGCGTCCAGAAGAAAGGTGGCGTAGGAATCGGAGCTGTAGGTGGTGGCAAGCGAAAACGTGCAGATCAGCAGCTTGCCCTTGCCAGCTTTGGCTTGCACCAGGACTCCCACATTGTCGTGGAGCCAACCGTAAGTGATCCCCGCCAGAACATCATTGAAATTCTGCGGTGGGATCCCTTTGATGACGGCCGGAGGCGTGACGGCTTGAGTTTCAAACCCGCCCAGGGTATCGAATCCAATGCCGGTAAACGGCGGCCGGTCCTTCCTCAGCCAGAAAAAATCGGAAATCCAGTTCCCGCTAAAGTCGTCGGCGGAGCGCGGCGCCACTTCGATTCCCGGCGCCAGGGTCAGTGGGTCGTCGACGATCAGGATCACGCGCCCGCCCGCGCGCAGCTTGCTCTTCACCGTCTCATCCAGGGTGGATGCGATCAGGACGGGGAACGACTCCGACCCGGTCGGGGCGAGGTAATTGCGCTCGCGCATGTCATTGACCAGCCGGCGCAGGCGGCCGGGGGCCGGGTCGTAGAATGAGACGGGGGGAGGCAGGTCCGGCGGTTTGATGGGATAGAAATAATAATTTAGGGAATATTCCGCGACGGGCTTATCGGAAAGAATAAGGGTGGCTTTCAGGACGCGCTTGACGGGCGCAGGGCTGACAGGGGCCATAAAGCGAATCGTCCCCACCTTGGCCGCTTCCGAAGAGTGGATAGAAGCCACCGGCAGGCTACCCGCGAGGGATGTCCCTTCCACTTGCCAGTCAACTTTCGCACCCATCAGGTCGCCGGAGGCATAGTGGGAAACGTCGACCTCCGCTTCGACCGGCGCGCCTACTTTGTAATTGCGCTGGTCACTCCGGAGAGTGAGGAGGTCATCCTGCTGCAAGCGGCCGAGCGCCTCGCCAAACACCTTGGGATGGCGCCACATGTCGAGCAAGCCATTCGCCTCCCAGTTGACATCCGTGAATTCGGTAATGACATAACCCTGGATTTCCGTATTCGCCCGCAGCGCCGCAATCTCATACTTCAACGCTTCGTATTCGTGCCACTCGGTCGCATCACTCATCGCTTTCAGGTCCGGGAAGAGGGAATTGTATTGATAGTCGATGAAGCGCTGCTCCACGCCGTCGGGCTTGGTGATCTCTTTCCCACCAAAGTCGCGGGCGAACCACCAGGGCTTTTCCTCCGGGACCTCGGGCAATCCCCAATTGCCGAATTCCGAAAGCATCAGGGGCTCATCGCCTTTGGGCGCCGCATCGCCGTAGGGGCTGAAGAGCCAGCCGGGGCGCTGCTCCTGGTCATCCACCAGGCGATCGAAGTTGGAAGCGTAATCGGGAATGGCGGCGTACTGATGGAAGTCCGCAATGTCGGTGGCCAGGTGAAAGTTATCGCAGCACGCGCTGTTATCCACCACCAGCCAGGGGACAAAGGTCTTGGCCTGCTCATAAGCGGACTTCAGCCAAGCGCGTTCGGCAACCTCCTTCAGGTTCGCTCCCCAGCTTTCGTTGATGATGCTCACAATGACGATGGAGGGGTGATTCGCGTCGCGCTCCACCATGCCTTGCAGCGTTTCCATGGCGCGCCGCTCGGAATTGGCGGTGAGCTTGTCCCAGTTGGGAATCTCATACCAGATGAGCATGCCGGTTTCATCCGCGGCTTCGAGATAGCGCGGGTCGGGTACTTTGATGTGGCACCGAAGCAGGTTCAGGCCCAGGGCCTTCGCCTTGCGCATTTCATCGCGGATGTAATCGAGCGAAGGCGGCGTGTAGATCGAGTCAGGGTAGAAATCCTGATCCAGAGCGCCGCGCAGATATGTCGGTTTGCCGTTTAAATAGAATTTGCCGTCGCGTGTGCTGAAGGTACGGAAGCCGAAGCGGCAGCGGGCGGAGTCTCCGGAACTGAGCGAGACGCGCAGTTGGTACAGATTGGGGAACGACGTGCTCCACAGCAGAGGGTCGTGAATCTGCCCGCTGAGCTTGGCGATCGCATCACTACCCGAGTGCGAACTCGTCCACACGCTTTTGCCGTTGGGGTCCAGGATCTCCGCCGACACGCTCACGGAGGCGCCCAGGCCTGCGCCGATCACCGGGGCAGTGATCACAAAGGGGCCGTCCGAAGCCGCGGAGATGTGTACGGCGCCCAGCCGCACGCGCGGGCGATAATCGATTTCCACGCTTTGCCACAGGCCGCTGGTTTGGACATACCAATTTTGCTTGCCATGTGGGATTTCCGCATAACTGATGCCCTCGACAACCTCACGGGGTTTGGCTCCGGGGTCGGCGACGCGGACGGCAACCTGGTTTTCGCCCACGCGGATCAGGGAAGTGATGTCGATTTCAAAGGGCAGGTACCCGCCCTCGTGCGAGCCCGCCTTTTGGCCGTTGACGTAAACCTCCGCCGCGTAGTCAACGGCGCCAAAGCGCAGGAGCACCACCTGGTCAGCCGCGGGCGCCTCCAGCGTGACCGTCCGCCAGTACCACGCCACCCCAGCGTAATCGCGCAGGTCAGCGAATTGCGATTGCCATGACGAGGGGACGCGTGTGGGGCGCACGGAGGCGGCAGTATCGAGTTTCTGAACATCGAGCGTCAAGCCGGGGTCGGCGAGGAAATGCCAGTCGCCATCGAGTGAAACGCTGGAAACCGCCGCCGGCTTGGCAGTCCCCGCCACAAGAAGCAAGGAAACGAGCAAACGAATTGATATGCGCATGGGTGACCTTGAATCTGTGAGTCTATGCGTACCACACAAAAAAAGGCAAGCGGTGATCGGGGAGGTGACAGGTTACAGGTTACAGGCGTCAGAAACTTCTGCCGTTGGGTTGCAGTTTAAATCCAGCCAACGGCACGGGAACCGACCTGACAGAACCGACCTGACACTTGCCCCCTGTGACCTGTAACCTGTAACCTGTGACCTGCACTTCGCACCTGACGGAACTTATGGTACGATGCAGAACTTGGTACGGAGCGCCTGATTCAGCGTATGAGCGACAGCGTTATGGCAAATTCTTCCGTGATTTATTTGGTGCCTGCCGGCACGACGTCAGAAGGGTCGGGGCAGGGTGCCCCGCTGGAATTGGGCGCGCTGGCCGGCAAGGCGGTTCTTTTGATCCTGGAGATCGCCGAGGTTTTGGAACAGGAATCGTTACACGTTTCCATTTGGGGCTCGGCGGACGGCCAGAACTGGGGAACGCAGGCGGTTTTTTGGTTTCCGCAGAAATTCCACTGCGGCGTCACGCCCGCAGCATTGGATTTGGGGCAGCGCCCGGACATCAAATATCTTCAAGCCCGTTGGGAGGCGAACCGGTGGGGACGAGGCATTCCGCGCCCCCGCTTCAAGTTTGCCGTAGAAGTGCAGGAATCTGCCCGCTAAGGGACTTACTCACGAGGCGCAGCTTGGAATTGGAAGATCCGCAACTGATTAAAGCGGAGGTTGAGCGCCGGCAGTACCGCCGCATCAAGTTGGTGACCCAAGTTCATTGCGATGCGCTGGAGCGGAATGAGATTATGGTAACTCGCGACGTGAGTGTCGGCGGCATGTTCATCAATACACAATTCCCCATTCCCATTGATTCCGAACTGTCGCTTACCTTCCGGCTCAAGCCGACAGAGCCGGCCATTACGTGTCGCGCCAAGGTAAAGTTCTCGCGCATCGGCCTGGGCATGGGGATCCAGTTCCTGGACCTCGGTCGAGAGGCGCAACACGTATTGCAAAAGTTTGTGGACGAAGCTGCCTAGGTCCTACCATCTTTCTGTGGGTTTCCGCCCTCTAACTCAGTAGTGAGGTCAGCGATGAAATATTTTTTCTTAGCGCTGTTCGTTGCCGCCTGTCCGCTTACCGCTTTCGGGCAATCATCTCCCAAGAAAACGCCACTGCCGCCGCATCCTAATGAGCCCGCGTCGCAGGAAATAGAGACGGAAAAGATTCTCGCGCCCGGCCAAACGCCCGCCGCCCCATCACCCCAGGCAACCACCACCGGTTATCTCGAGCCTGCACAGGTGAAGGCTCTGATGCACAAAATGTGGCTCGCCGAGTACCGTTTGAACGACCTGCTCGCCCAAGTACACACGGAAAAATGGAGGATGTCGCCGGCGGAACGGCAGTCCTTCGGCCAGAGCCTGGATTCTTTGCGCAAATCGATGGCGGCCCAGGAAGATTGGCGAAGTCAGTTCGAAGCCCGTCCCGACAGCTTGTTTCTCGGATTTCAGACCTATATGGCGATCGGCGGAGTGCTGCCCCGTTTGGACGGCGTGGCGCAAGGCGTCTCGCATTACGAAAATCCCAGCTTCGGCGGGCAATACAGCCAATCTGCCAACCAGTTTTTCGATTTGCGGCAACAAATTGAGCTCCACCTGTCGTATCTGCTGAAGAATCAGGACGGCCTTCTGCTCGCCACACAGACCAACTTGGCTTCCTGCCAGAATGAATTGAATTTTGCGGAACGCGACAAACAGGGGCGCGCGATTCCCATGAAAAATATCGCACCCGAGTTCAAAAGCCATAAACGCACCTCCCACACCACGGCGGCTCCGGGAGGCGGAAAGCAAGCGGACGGAAAGGGCGCAAAGGCCCCCAAGCCTGCCACCCCCGCCCAATAAAGAGAGAATTACAACCTTACTGCCCCATCTTTCGCGCCTTCTCCAGAATTGCCGGGCGGGCCTCTTCCATCAACTCGCGCCAATCCGCATACCGCAGGGTGCGCTGCTCGAAGGTGCGTTTGGCCACGGCGCCGAGAAAGCGCGCCTCGAACTCTCGAAAGTATGATCCGTAGAGATGGTAACTATCGGCCATGTGGCAGTAGCGGCCCACTCCCACTTCCCGGCCGGACAGCTTCGAAACCCGCGCCGCAATGCGCCTCTGCATTTCGACCAAGGCGAAAATATTCATGAAGGCAGCCTTGTAAGCGTCGTTGGAGCGAAAACGCACGTTCATGCTCAGCACCGGCGAGCCGTTTTCTTCGGTAATCCTGCACCATACGCTTTGCAGGCAGGCCGGGTCGTAGCAGTCGTTGTCTTCCCAAACCTTCCAGGTGATGGCCTGGGCGCGCCGCGTGTAGGGCGTCTCCGCCAGCTTACGGCAAAGGGTTTCGATCTGATCGATGGGCTCGATCGTGGGGACGGCATAGCGGAACAGCCGCTGGTGGTAGGTGTATTCCCAGCGCGTGTCGCCGGGATCGCGCTGGTCGCGCACCAGGTGGTCCTTGATGCCTTCCAGGACTTCCATCACGTATTCCTGAAGATCCTCGGGGCCGCCGGGAAAGTCGCGGTGGATCATCGGCTCCTGGAGCGGGTCGGCAATGGTGATGACCATCGTCGCGTCTTTGCTCGGCGGGTCGCCGGGCTTGTCGTACTGCGTCTTGAGGTCGCAGCCTTTCTGGTGAAGCAGGAGGAGCGAATCCTCCCAGGCGCGGGCGATGCAGTCTGCTTCAACGTGGAGAACGGGGATACCGGGCATGGAACTTTCCTTTCGGGAGGCGGACAGACATCAGGGCAAAAAGACGGGCGGCCATGCCTTCCGCGTGCGATTTGCCGATCACGCCAGGGCAGGCATCCCGATTCTATTGGTTATTCAATCGTCGCTCGTAGGGGGCTTCGGGGTCTACAGCCCTACGGATCAAGGTGACCACCTCGCGCAATCGACGATCCGAAAGTATACGACCCTCTCGAGTGGCTAGCCGTGCTTTGGGAAGGGTCGTGACGAAATGTCCCTTGAGATAAGACGGTTGCGGGAGACCGGTCTCGCCGGGCTCCAGCCGAATTGCAGTCGGTCCTTCTATTCCACCGCTGCCGAAGGGCACGACGAGCACAGAATCAATGCGGTCACTTGAATTCCGAGCGTCCAGGGAAACAACCAGCACCCAGTGGCGAACGGGTGGCGTACCGAGATTAGCGCTCCAAATCTCTCCTCGCCTCGGAAATGGTCTAGTCGTCAAAGTTGATTTCGTCCGCCATTTGAGCGACTGCCGCCTCCAAATGGGACTCCTTCGCAGCAGCAGCTTCGCTCAGTGCCTGGAAATAGGCCGCCGTATCGTTAGCAAGTAGCTCCATCGAATCAGTGCTTCGTGCTCGTAGCACTGCCTGGTCCAGAGCCTCCGCCATGCTCGCGGCGCGCCCGCTTTCCACGAGACTCGCAAGGTATTCATGGGTTTCTGGAGCGACTGTAGTCGAGATTTTTAGCCGATGTGTTGTGCCATTCATCTTGGGCCACCCGCTGATTGCACGAATCCCATCAGCTACTTTAGCAGACAAGCCATCCGTCAGTCAAGCGCATTCTTATCCTCTTCGGATAATCTGCCCTACTTTGCTGTAGCCTCCGCCAGGCCCTTATCGAGCGCGGCGAGGGCGGCGGGAAACGTCTGCTACCTCGAATGCCGGTTCTTGTGATAAATTTTGGAAAGGACAATGAAGTAGAGGAGGAAGGAATATGGGTGGAGTAAGGGAAGAAGCCCACAAGTTGATCGACGCCATGCCGGAGGAGACTTCCTGGGACGATCTCATTTATCAGATGTACGTGCGGAAGAAAATTGCCAAGGGGATCGAGGCGGCCGAGCAGGGCCGCGTCGTAGCTCACGACGAAGTGAAGAAGCAGTTCCTCTCCGAATGAAGCTAATCTGGACGGACCCCTCTATCGAAGACCTTCGCGCGTTGCGCGACTACTTCGCCTCTACTTCCGCCAAACCCCTATCGATCGCGCCGAGCGCGATATCCACATCGCCCTTGGAAATGCTGCGATGGGGTATCACGTGCCAACGGCCCTAAGAGAGATACCCAGAATTTTATGGACGCGTCTCCTCGCCGCCTCATGCAAACGGCGCCGATGCCGCGCCGGAACCACTTGATCGCCCGCCCTGAACAACGGGCGCGCGAAGTCGCAATACTCCGGCCCCGGTCACACTCTAGACGGCAATGGACGTGCAACCCGCGTGACCAGGCGGACCAGAGGGACGGTATCGCGACTTCCAGGCGGAATCCTAAACCCACAGCCCAACTGTGTCGCGTCGTAATGGAACAGCGCGGCCCTCACTCGATGAACCTTTTGGGCCGCTGGAGCGAATAACAGGTAGGAGCCATGGCCACGGTGGAACACGAACAGGAATTGTGGGAAAGGCTGAGGCGGGGGGACACAGAAGCCTTTGCGGGTTTCTACCGCCAGCACGCCACACACCTGCAAGGCTTCCTGCGCCACTACCTGGGCGATGCGAAGGCCGCGGAAGATGTCGCGCAAGAGGCCTTCCTGCAACTGTGGCGACATCCGAATGGGTTTAATCCGGCACGCGCGACGTTGAAGGCGTACCTGTTCGGGATCGCCGCCAAGCGCGCTGCCGACTGGTGGAGGCGTTGCGCGCGCGAGGAGAGGGCCGTCGCATCCCCGCAAGCTGGGTTCCGAACCGACGCGGCAACCCTCATGGAAGATGCGTTGGCGCGTCTCGAACCGGAGCCCCGCAGCCTGCTGTGGCTGCGCGAGGTCGAGGGCTACTCCTGCGCGGAACTGGCGGTGATGCTCGATATTCCCCCCGGAACCGTGAAGTCGCGACTGTTCGCCGCGCGTGAGCAACTGCGCCGCATTTGGAGGGGGGAAAAACCTCAGGAGGAATCATGAACTGCCAGGAAGTTCAGCCATTTGTTTCCGCCTTGCACGAAGGCGAGAGCGTTTCCCGTGAGACTGCCGACCATATCCGGAATTGCTCGGCGTGCCGAGCCCAACTCGAGGACTACGCGAGAATGGGCGTCGAGCTGCGCTTGCTCGCCAGCAGCGCGTCAGAAGAAGTTCCCACGCGGCTGCCGCACCTTCCTCTGCGGGGCCGGCGTTGGCGTCCCACCTTAACCGCCCGTGTGCTGGTCCCCCGCTTTGCCCTGGGCGCGGGGGTGTTTGTCATTCTAGGCCTTTCGGTTGGACTGGGCTGGATGCGAGCGCAGAGCGGCGGGCTTTGGTTCCAATTCGACCTCAACAATCCCGCGACGTACGCAAGGGTGGGCTGTTTGATTCAGGCGGACGACCCTGCGCAGGGCGGTTTTTTGTCGGCAGGCCCGCACAAGCAAATCGGCATCCGCGTCAAGGCGCTAGACGTTCACAACGACGTCGTCCGGCTAATGGTCCGGACGCGCGTCTTTGAACCCGGGGAACCCGTGCCGGGGAGCGCAGAGGACAAGGCAGCAAGCTACCAGGCCGCGATGGGTTCTAGAGAGGGCATAGATCGAATCTTCGCCAACACTACCCCGCGAGAATTCGACTACGTGCCTGGGCGAACGCTCGAAATTCCCGTCGAGGGTGGAGGCAAGATATTGTTAACGGGCGCAGTCTTCAAGCTTCGCCCCAGCTTCTCCGCGGAGTGGTTCCCCGTGACACCCAAGTCCGACGAAGTGGTTCTGAGTAAGGCAGCCCTTGTGCGGGGCAGTGAATTTCTGGGGGAAGTTCAAGGGTCTGGCAGCGCTCAAGCGACCAATTCGGCCTTCGGAATCTGTGTCCCACCGGTGGGGGCTTTCGTATTTGCCCTCAAGCCTTTTGAGGGTGCGGTTCAGGGCGTAGTCGAATTCGGGGAGGCTCGCTTCAAGATGGACGGCTACAGCTACACCTTGTTCTCAGCTACGCCAATCACGGGCGGCCAGCAACCCCGGGAGATTTGGGTTTATCGAGGTCAGAATTGCCCGCCGTCCTGGGGGCCTGCCCCCCCCCATCACATTTTTGGCGTAGGCGACGTTTCGAACGTCTTGGACGCGTTGCGAAAGTAGAAGGGGCATCCCGGAAAAAAGGACGACTGCGCTTGGAACGCGGACCAAGCTCCCATCGGCCTGGCATCAGTAATGAGTCGCCAAAGGTTTAGTAATCGACGCGTGTGTCGCCACGCCGGGCACTTTGACGTATAACGGCCTAAGCATGCTTTTAGGTCGTTGCTTCCAGCCCATCAGGCGCGTGCAGGCTTTCGGTCGGCGATTTTGAGGGGCGACGGGTCTTCGCCCAGGGCTGACAGCACCACCGGTCGGCGGTCGGGGAACTCCGCGACCAGGGAGAGGGTGCCGCCCATGGCTTCGACGGCTTTGCGCAGAGTTGACAGTAAAAGGTCGCTGCGCTTCTCCAGCCGCGAGACGCTATCCTGATTGATCTTCAGGGTCTTGGCGAGGCGGATCTGCGTGAGCTTGCGGGCTTTGCGAAGCTCCCGCAAAGTCATCTCTTCCGCCATCAACTCGGCCGCGCGCGCCTCAACTTTTCGGCGCTGCGGAGCGGGCAAACCGCGGATTTTGTCATTGACGTTCACCGGCATGGTTACGTCCTCTCCTTTCTCAGCCGCCCCAGATGCGCGTCGAGGCGGTCATCGGCCTTGCGAATGAGTTCGCGGTAGAATCGTTTTTCGCTGCCACCTGACTTATCCCCCGCCACCAGCAAGATGGCACGTCGTCGGGAGTCAAAAGCGAAGGCGACTCTCCACTCGCCTCCGGCGGCGCTGAACCGCAACTCCTTCAGATGCGAGTGGCGCGAGCCTTTCAGCGTGTCAACGCGGGGGCGGCCCAACTGCGGCCCGAAGCGCTCGAGGAGGAGCGACAAGGCGAGAATCTCAGTCTGCACATCCTCGGGCAACGCGTCGAACTCCGGCGCAAACTCGTCGCCGATTTCAACCACCCACCTCACACGGATAATATGGCATGCAATCCATATTCTGTCAAATCCATATGTCGGGAATCCCGGTCCTCATGGCCTGGGCGCAAGCGTCATCAACGGTTTCGCGGCCAGCTTCGCGAAATCTGCACGCCAGCGAGTGGGTCTGCGCCGGGCTTGACAACAATCCACTTGGACGAATTACGGCCGAACCGCGGAAGTGCGCCGCGGCGCTAACCGTTTGGTTTCGCGTTGGAGCAGAACTTGGAGGCGTCGCGAGCAGCGATTCCATTCCGCTGCGGGTGATCTCGGCGCTGTGCCGGGTGGGATTGTCCCTAGAGACTCGAGGGGCCGACGCATCGACTGCTGTGCCCTTACGCCGTCGCCTCGCGCCCGACGGTTGCCGCAGGCCGCAGGCGGACATTTACCTCCACCCGTGCCCCGAGCCGGTTGATGATCGACATGAGGCGATCGACGGTAAACCGCCCGAGGTTCGCGTTGCGGATGCGCGAGAAGTCGGCCGCCGCAATCCCGGTGCGTGCGTGCGCGGCGCGCACGCTCAGGCCTTCCCGATCGAGCGCCTTGATGATTTCGGCGGCGAGGACCGCCTTGAATTGCTCGGCATCCGCGCTTTTGCGCCCAAGGTCGCGGAAAACATTTCCACTCCCGCGCACCACTTCCAGCTTTTCGCTCTTCATCGCAACATCTCCTTCAGCCATAACATGTTGTCATATGTGACAACGATTGTCAACCGGAGGGTGCGTCGTGCGCGGCGACTCCTCGCTGCTGGTGCTGGCCGGTGGCCCAGGTAACCCGCAACAATCCACTTGGCCGTAAACGCCCATCCTGCCGGATTGCACGCCGCGGCGCTGACCGTCTGGTTTCGCGCGGGAGCAGAACTTGGAGGCGTCGCGAGCAGCGGTTCCACTCCGCTGCGGGTGATCTCGGCGCTGTGCCGGTTGGGTTTGTCGATAGAAAATGTAGAAACGCCGGGGCCGACGGTCGCGTCGGCCTTGGCAGGGGCGAGCCCCGGCCCTACAACGCGTGTTGGGTTGCGGCTCCGCCGAGCGGCCTATTTCGCAGCTACTTCCGCCAAGCCCTTATCGATCGCGGCGAGGGCAATATCCACATCGGCCTGGGAAATATTGAGGGGCGGGGACATGCGGACCACGTTGCCGTACAGGCCGCCTTTGCCCACCAGCAGGCCGTGGACGCGCAGGCGCTCGAGCAACTGGTTGGCTAAATCGGTGCCGGGGGCTTTACTTGCGCGGTCCTTCACAAGCTCGATACCTTGCATCAAGCCCATGCCGCGGACGTCGCCGATAATGGCGTGCTTTTCCTTCAGCGCTTCCAGACCCGCGTGGAAGTGGTTGCCGACGGTCTCGGCGTTATCCATCAGGCGGTCTTCTTCGATCAGGTCAATGGTCGCCTTGGCCGCCACACACGCCACGGGGTTGCCGCCGAAAGTCGAAATGGTCAGACCCTTGTAAGCGTCGGCGATTTCCGGGGTGGTTAGCGTGAGCCCGATGGGCATGCCGTTCGCCATGCTCTTGGCGCTGGTGATGATGTCGGGCACCACCTCCCAGTGCTCGATGCCCCACCACTTCTTGCCGGTGCGTCCCCAGGCGGCTTGCACTTCGTCGGCAATGAACAATCCACCGTAATTGCGCACAATGTTGGCGACAATCTTGAAGTATCCGGGAGGCGGAACGATGAAGCCTCCCAACCCCTGGATGGTCTCAACCAACATGCCGGCGATCTGGCCGCTGGTGGAGGTCTTGATAACTTCGTCAATGTCCTTCGCGCAGTGGAGGTCGCAACTCGGGTAGGTGAGCCCGTACGGACAGCGATAGCAGTACGGCCCCGGCGCTTGCACGATGCCGTAAGGAATCACTCCGGCTTTGCGATAGGTGTGCAGGCCCGTGAGCGACTTGGTGAGGTGGGAGTGGCCGCTGTAACCGTGCCGCAGCGCCAGGAGTTCGTAGTTGCCCGTGTACATGCGCGCCGTGAGAATGGCTACCTCGTTGGCTTCCGTGCCGCTATTCGTGAAGTAGCTCTTCTTGAGCTTGCCAGGCGCAATCGAGGCCACTTTTTCCGCCAGGTTCACCAGGGCTTCGGTGACGAACAGCGTGGAGGTGTGCTGGACCTTGTCGATTTGCGCTTTGATTTTATCCGTCACCTTGGGATTCGAATGGCCCACACTGACCGTCACGATGCCGCCCAGGAAGTCGAGAAACTGCTTGCCCTCGCTGTCCCAAACGTACTGGCCCTTGGCGTGGTCAATCACCATCGGGTCCTTGAAGTACGTTGTGACACAGTTGAAAAGGTATTCTTGCTTTTTGCGAACGATTTCGTCGTGAGTCATGGGAGTCCTTTCGTGCTGACAGCTTACAGCCGACAGCTCGCAGAAAACGGTAATCGTAGCGCGGACCTCCGCCGTTGAGGTCCGCGCTACGATCGCTTCTCATGTTTTCATTATGGCCGCACGTGGTGCTGGAGCCCCGCGTAACAATCCTTCGGTGCTCAAATCCTCATCGATGTCAGGCCAGTGAATTCCGTAACCGGCCGCGCACGTTTCCCAGTTCTTACGCTGCTTCTTAGTGGCGCGCAGGAGCCGGGGATACCACGCCAGAGGAACGCTGATCGTGCGACCATCCATCAACGTCACGGAGAGTTCATCATCGGTAAACCCGACATTCGCGACTCGTTCGTCAGCGTTCGTCGCCAAAATCCCCATGCCAAGCCTCCACGAGGTCCGCTTCATGATCTTCAAGGATTGACTGAATCCTCCGCAGTTCCCTCGCACCAAACCCAAGATTACGCGCCAAGCTTACAGGCTGCAACCAGAACTTTGCGGAAAATCTCTCGCGGTCGACATGGACGTGCGGAGGCTGCCTCAAGTCATGGCTGAAGTAGTAGATCCGGTAAGGGCCTGTTCTGAGGACAGTGGGCATTTGCAAAAAATGATTTAGCTGGATTTCCTTATATCGTCAGGTGCAGGAACTCGATTCCCGGGTAACGATGAAAATCGCGGTCAAAGGCGACCAAACGGCAGCCGCTCGCCGCAGCAAAGGCGGCAATGTACGCATCTGCCCAGTGTCCGCCACGCAGGTCAAGGTGTGCGCTCCACTGCGCTAGCAATTCCTCCAGTCCCGGCGGTTCAGCAAGCAGAGTGATTTTCGGAATTGCCAGCCAAGTCTCCAGAGCTTGCCACGCCGCGCGGCCATCCAAAGCTGCACTCCCAAGGATTCTGGCGTTGGTAAGGTGTCGCAGGAACGCCAACGCGGTCACGCGGCAAAAGGCCAGCTCGCTCGCCGACTCCTCATCCCAGTACCGGCGCGCGCGGATATAATGGTCATGTTCCGGGGCGCTTAGAGGAAGCCACACACTGGCATCAAGCAAGTCCCGCATGCTTGGCCTCGTCTTCCTCTTCTTCGATCCGTCTGATCTCCTCCGCTGACAGGGCGGGAATGCGAACTCCGCGCGGGGGTATGATTACGGGCGGAGGACCGTGCCGGCCTTCGGAGGCTTCCACCCTCGGCGACCTTAGTCCTTGCTCGATGAGTTGCTGAACGAGTTGCCGCAGCGTGATGCCGCTGAGGCCAGCACGGGCCTTTAGGGTTCGGTAGAGATTCTCCGGCAGATCAATTGTCGTTCGCATAAAAGCATTTTGATGCGTTTGTGCATCGCTGTCAATCGTTGGTGTGGCTTTTCACACTCGGAGATTGTCGCTCTTTAGCCCGCAGTAGCGGACTATCCACAATCAACCTGTTCGCTCCTGCCCCACCAGCTACTTCACATGCTCATCCAGCCACCCCAGCACCGTCTTGTACCAGAGTTGGCTATTCTGCGGCTTCAGGACCCAGTGCCCTTCATCAGGGAAGTAGAGCAGCTTGGATTTGATGCCGCGCCGTTGCAGGGCCGAGAACAGTTGGAAGGCCTGGCCCTCCGGCACGCGGAAATCCTTCGCACCCTCCACCAGCAGCATGGGCGTCTTAATGTTCTGGACATAGCTCGATGGTGACCACTTTACGCGCACCGCCATGGATTCTTTATCCCAGGGCACACCTTTGAACTCCCACTCATCAAACCAAATCTCTTCCGTCTCGCCGTACATGCTGGGATTGTCATAAACGCCATCGTGCGAAACCAGAGCCTTAAAGCGATTGGTGTGAGTGGCAATCCAGTCGATCATGAACCCGCCGAAAGAGGCGCCCGCTGCCACCATGCGGGTTTTATCGACATACTCCAGTTTTTCGAGAAAGTCGGTAGCGTTCATCAGGTCCTGGTAGGGCGCGCCTCCCCAGTCGCCGGAAATTTCTTCCACAAATTTCTGGCCATAGCCCGTGGAGCCGTGGAAGTTCGTCATCAGCACCACGTAGCCGTGCGCGGCAAACATTTGCGCATTCCAGCGATAGCTCCATGCGTCTTCCCAGGCGCTCTGCGGGCCGCCATGGACCAGCAGCAGGCCGGGGTACTTCTTGGTCGGGTCAAACCCCGGCGGCTTCAACATGAGGTTCTCGATCTCCGCCCCCAGCGCCCCGTGCGTGGTCACGGTCTCCGCCGGATTCATATCGAGATCCGCGAGCAGCGCGTCGTTTTCGTGGGTGAGCAAGGTGGGTGCGCCGCTTGATAAGGCCGCGCGATAAATTGCCGAGGGCTGAGTCAAGCTGGTGCGAGTGAGGATTAGCCACGTGCCATCGGGGCTCACGATGAGGTCGTCATTCATGCCTTCCAAAACCTTCTCGACTTTAGGCATGCGGACTGAAGTCTTGAAAACCGGCTGCCGGGCGTGGTCAGCGGCGGTGAAATAAATGGTGTTGCTGTCGGGCGCCCAGGCGAACCCGCTTACCCACTGGTCAAATCCCGGTGTAAGGTCAGCAATCTTCAGGGTCTCTCGATCGTAAACGCGGAGGCGGAAGAGATCGGATTCATAGCCATTGCGTGCCTGGGACGTGTAAGCGATGTAGCGTCCGTTGGGTGAGTATTGAGGTGACGCGTCCGAGCCCGGATTGTCGCTAGTGATGTTGAGCGGTTCGCCGCCCTGCGCCCCCACGATGTAAAGATCATTGTTGGTGGTCCAAGCCGCGGCTGACTGGCCGGCCTCACCCTTGGAGCGGTTCGACGTGTAGCAAACCTCCGTGCCATCGGGCGAAATCGCATAGCCATCGGGCGCGCCGAGGAAAAACGTGGGCGAATCGTAGGCGCCGGGAGTCAGGTCACGGGGTGTGCCGCCCTTGGCAGAAATGGCGAAGAGGTGCGTGTACCGGCCCTCCCGCCAGGAGTCCCAATGGCGGAAGAGCAGTTCGGTGAAAATCTGCGCTTTTACTTTGCTCTCCGCCGCTTCTTTCAAACGGCGGGCGTTGCATTCCTCATCCGCGCAGTCAGGATAAGCCTGAGAGGTGAAGAGCAACATGTCGCCATGCGCGGCCCAAGTCACGCCGTCGGCTTCAGTTGATAGGGAAGTGAGAGGCCGGGCATCGCCGCCATCGAGGGGTAGAATCCATACTTGCGAACTGCCCCCGCGCGTGGAAATGAATACCAATGATTTCCCGTCGGGGGACCACCGCGGGCGCGTGTCGGAGCCGTCACCGCGCGTCAGTTGCCGCGGCTCACCGCCCTCGGCGGAAACCACCCAGATGTGCCGGACGGCCTTGTTGGCAGCGAGATCGACCACGCCTGCCTCATACGCGACCCACTTGCCATCCGGCGATAACTGCGGGTCGGAAATTCGCTGAACCTTCACTAAATCTTCATAGGCAATTATGTGTTTAGCTTGTGCCACGGAACATACCCCCATCAGGGTGAAGATTATTCCTAAACGAACAAGTATATGCATGGGTACTCCCAGGATTGCGAATTATCTACTCATGTTTTGCGGCCACCAACTTATCACAGGGTCAATGGTTCTATCATCGTTTAATGCATGCCAAACCGTTCACGTGCAGGTGGGGACGCGCCGGCTAATCCTCACTATGACTCCGGGATGAAGTTTCTAATCGCATTTCGCGCCACCCTGATGGACATGCAGATGTCAAATACCAGAGCAGAGGCAAGGAAGGTTGTGAGCACTGCGTAAGTAAACTTGGTTGGCGGAGCCCCCATCCGCACGTGCGGTTGCAATCTGCCCATGAGTGCAAGCGCCCAGCCGATCATAGAAAAAAAGATGGCCGTGTCGACAAAAGCGTGCCCCACCCCAAATAGACTGAGTCCAACGTAGAAGTAGGCGCCCCCGGGGATGAGGAGCGCGTGAAATAATATGGCTTTCTCGTCTTTGAATTTCAGTCCGCAGCAACGACATTCGTAAACGCCCGGCGTAAGGGACGCGAGGCACTCCGGGCAGAGACTCGTCATCGAAAGCGCTTTCGACGTCTCGTCGGCAGACGCCGGTAGCAAGGCATCCACCAGGAGCTGAATTTTCTTTGCCGCACTCCTACCGATTCGCCAATAGGTTTCTTTCGATCCCTGTTGATATTCGAGATGAAGTCTTCCGTAAAGGAGACCTGTTACATAGGCCTTTCTTACGTCACACCAAAGGACGCTCCGCACATTTCTGTTCCACTTTCCATTCCAGTTCACCGATAAATGAAGAAGTCGCCGATTCGTCAGGATCAGCGCGGCCGGAGCCAGAAAGCGGGATTGCGTGCCCTGCGTGTAGCGCTGAAGCTTGCCCGGCATGATCTGTCCCCGCGCGAGGTAGAGCACCGCCTCGCCGGGTTCAAGGATTTTTCGAAGCGGCTCCTGAAGCTTCTCGATCGCCCGCCTGACGGCCCTTCCACGCTCGACGCCGTGGACATCCGTGAAAGCAACATCCTCTCGCACGGGAAATCCCCAGGGCGAGCTAATTCGCGCCTTTTGGTTAGGATGAACCGTAATCTCCGCGATGGGCACGGCAATCCTTTCAGAGCAAAAATGCAAGGTCCCCAGGCGCTCCGCATTTTATGCTGAGAGCGGGAGTGCCACAAGAAGGAATGTACCTTGCTTCAAAGATTGAATTGACATCCTCGTTTCTCAAGTCCTGCGAAAGCGTCTTTCGGTCATCGAAAATATGCTCAGAACGACACGCGGTGTACGCCGTTGCCAGCACGGAAAACTTAACGACACAAAACCGCTGAGTTTGGATAGAATGGATGCCTCCGAGTGGAAATATGAGTTTTAATCATGCGGCCCTGTTGATACGTTTTCGATGTCCAGAAGAGCGATCGATGTATGCTTCTGCACGGGAACCCTTCACATCTCAGGGCTCAGCGCGGCGCATGTGGGTAAGGGCGGAACGCGCATGCACCAAATTGGATGGGAGGTAACATGTCAGACGCAAGTTGCGATATCGGGCTGATTGGTTTGGCAGTCATGGGTCAGAACCTGGTTTTGAATATGAACGACCACGGCTACAAGGTGGCGGTATTTAATCGAACTGTTTCCAAGGTAGATGATTTCCTCAAGAACGAAGCTGCGGGCACGCAAGTGGTGGGCGCGCATTCGATGGCGGAATTTGTCCAACTGCTCAAACCACCTCGGCGCATCATGCTCATGGTGAAGGCGGGTGACGCCGTCGACAAGATGTTTGAGGAAATTCTGCCGCACCTCGAAAAGGGCGACATTCTCATTGACGGGGGCAACTCGCACTGGCCGGACTCCACCCGCCGCACGAAATACCTCGCCGAAAAAGGTATCCTCTTCATCGGGACCGGTGTATCCGGGGGCGAGGAAGGCGCGCGCCATGGGCCCTCGATTATGCCGGGCGGCAACCCAGCGGCGTGGCCGCATGTGAAGGAAATCTTCCAGGCCATTGCTGCCAAAGTCGAGGACGGCACGCCTTGCTGCGATTGGGTAGGCGAAGATGGCGCCGGACACTACGTAAAGATGGTGCACAACGGCATCGAGTACGGCGATATGCAACTGATCTGCGAGGCCTACCAGTTGATGAAGGACGTGCTGGGTCTCAGTGCCGACGAACTGCACGAAGTGTTCGCCGATTGGAACAAAGGTGAACTTGATAGCTATCTTGTCGATATCACCAGCCAGATTTTCGCCAAGAAGGATGACGACGGCACTCCCATGGTCGATAAAATCCTGGACGCCGCCGGCCAGAAGGGCACGGGCAAGTGGACCTGCCTCAGCGCCCTTGACATGGGCATGCCGGTGACCCTGATCGGGGAAGCAGTGTTTTCCCGCTGCCTGTCGGCGATCAAAGAGGAGCGTGTGGCAGCTTCGGCCATCCTCAAGGGGCCCCGACGCTCCGCAAAGAAACACGACCGGGTGACTTTTGTGGAAGACGTTCGCCGCGCGCTCTATTGCTCCAAGATTATTTCTTACGCCCAGGGTTACATGCTCCTGCGTGAAGCCGCGAAGGATCAGAAATGGAACCTGAACTTCGGCGGCATCGCCCTGATGTGGCGCGGGGGATGCATCATTCGCAGCCGCTTCCTAGGCAAGATCAAGGAAGCCTACGACAAGAATCCGCAGCTTAGCAATCTGCTTCTGAATAAGTTCTTTACCAAAGCATTAACCAGTTACCAAGCGGACTGGCGGCGCGCCATCACCTACGGGGTCAGGGGTGGGGTGCCCACGCCTGCCTTCACCACGGCACTGGCTTTCTATGATGGCTACCGTACCGGACGCCTGCCTGCCAACCTGCTCCAGGCGCAGCGCGACTTCTTCGGCGCGCACACTTATGAGCGGGTGGACAAACCCCGCGGCGAGTTTTTCCACACCAACTGGACAGGCCGTGGCGGCAAAGTGGCCTCGGGCCAATATAACGCGTAGAAGAAGGATCAAATATGAAATACGGGCTCAACATTCAACCCTCCGGGGCCCTGGATTTCTTATCCCTTGGCGCCCTTGTCCACCGGCTCGATCCAGGGATCATTCCGTTTCGCAAGGCCACTGAATGCCAAATCCACGTCAGCGGCGGAGAGTTCAACTGCGCCGCCAACCTGGCGGACTGCTTTCGCTTGCAAGCGGGCATAGCGACGGCGATGGTGGACTATCCCATCGGCGACCTGATCGCCGAGCGCGTGCGCGCCATGGGTGTGAAGCCTTTCTACAAGCATTTCAAGCACAATGGCGTGAACGGCCCCAACATGGCGGCCGTCTATAGTGATCGCGGCTTCGGCGTGCGCGCTCCCGTGGTTTTCTATAATCGTGCGAACGAAGCCGGGTCCATGCTCAAACCCGGCGACTTCAATTGGAAGTCCATCTTCGCTTCGGGCGTCCGCTGGTTTCACAGCGGAGGAATCTTTGCGGCCTTGTCTGAAACCACCGGCGAGCTCATTGCCGAGGGGATGAAGGCGGCCAAGGCAGCGGGCTCAATCACTTCGTTCGATCTGAACTATCGCGCCAAGCTCTGGAACATCTGGGGCGGCCACGAGCGCGCCCTGGCGGTGATCGCGCGCATCGTGGAGCACGTGGACGTCCTGGTGGGAAACGAAGAGGATCTGCAAATGGGTTTGGGAATGCCGGGTCCAAAAGTCGCGGCGAAATCCAAGCTTGACCCCAGCGCCTTCTTCTCCATGATTGAAAAGGTGGTGACGAGCTATCCCCATGTCAAAATCGTGGCGACCACCCTTCGCGAAGTGGCTTCGAGTAGCTGGCACGGTTGGGGCGCGGTGGCATGGATCGATGGCAATACCTATCTGGCGCCCACCGTGGACCTGGATGTTTTCGATCGCGTGGGCGGCGGCGATGGCTTCGCCTCCGGGTTCTTTTACGGATTGCTGACAGGTGAAGAGCCGGAAGAGGCCGTAAAGCTGGGCTGGGCCCACGGCGCGTTGCTGACCACCTACCCGGGCGATACCACCATGGCTACCATCGAGCAGGTGCGGGCCTTCGCCAAAGGCGGGTCGGCGCGCATTCAGCGCTAGCGGGAACGCTCGGCTTCAGTGAAAAGCATCGGGATTAACTTGCCCAATTTCATCGCCCCCGAAATCCAAAATCTCCAAGCTTGAATCCCCACGGTATATTATAATCGGATACTCCTGTGTGCTCCTTTCCGGCAATGGCGGCATCTAAATGTCATAGGGCTTTGAAAGTGCAGGGCAGGGGAGTGCCACGACAGATTTGCGATCTCAATCGACCTCATGCCCCTGGAGGACTAATCGCTTGGAAGGTCAAACTGCTTCTGTAACCTCGAATTCCAGTCTCAGTCCGTCGCAGCTCGACCAGCTTTGCATCAACACCATCCGCTTTCTTGCCGTTGATGGCGTCCAAAAAGCCAACTCCGGCCATCCGGGGATGCCCATGGGGGCCGCGCCGATGGCGTATGTGCTCTGGACTCGCCACCTGAAACACGATCCTGCCAAACCTGCCTGGCCGAACCGTGACCGTTTTGTGCTTTCCGCAGGGCATGGCTCGATGCTGCTATATAGCCTGTTGCATCTGACGGGATACGACATGCCGATCGCGGAGTTGCAACAGTTTCGACAGTGGGGAAGCAAGACGCCGGGCCATCCTGAACATTGGCTGGTCCCTGGAATTGAGACCACTACGGGTCCGTTGGGACAGGGATTCGGCAACGGCGTCGGCATGGCGATTGCCCAAAAATATCTGGCCGCGCACTTCAATCGCCCTGGTCATGAGATTGTCGATTACAAAATCTATGCCATCGCGGGCGATGGCTGTTTGATGGAAGGCATATCGTCGGAAGCCGCGTCACTGGCGGGCCATCTTCAGCTCGATAATCTCATTTATTTCTACGACGACAACCACATTTCCATTGAAGGTGACACCCAACTGGCCTTCACGGAGGACCGCGGCAAGCGCTTCGAGGCTTACGGATGGTTTGTACAAAAGCTTGGTGACGGAAACGATTTGGCGGCCATCGACGCGGCGATTCGCGCTGCCCAAGCGGAGCGCGGACGGCCGTCGATCATCATGATTCGCACGCACATTGGTTACGGCAGTCCCAATAAACATGACACCGCGGAGGCTCACGGCACGGCGCTCGGTGTCGAGGAAGTCAAACTCACCAAGCAGAACCTCGGGTGGCCCCTCGAGCCGCCGTTCCTGGTGCCGGATCAGGCGCGCGCGCATTTCCGCTTGGCGCTGGGAAAAGGCGCCGAAGCCGAGGCCGAGTGGCAGGCCAAACTGGCGGCTTACCGCGCGGCATTTCCGGATCTCGCGGCGGAGTGGGACCGGTATACTCGGGGCGAATTGACGCCGGGCTGGCAAGCGAAGATCCCCACTTTCAGTTCCACCGAAAAGCCTATGGCAACGCGGCAGGCATCCGGCAAGGTTCTAAACGCCCTCTCGCCCGTTCTTCCCACCTTGCTGGGCGGCTCGGCGGACCTGGCGCCTTCCACCGACACTTTGATCAAAGGTGAAAAGGATTTTGAGCCCGGCAATTACGGCGGCCGCAACTTCCACTTCGGGGTTCGCGAACACGGCATGGCCTCGGTCATGAATGGCATGGCCCTCAGCGGATTGATTCCTTACGGCGCCACGTTCTTTGTCTTTTCAGACTACCTACGGCCGTCGCTGCGCCTCGCCGCGGTGATGGGCGTTCACGCGGTTTTCGTTTTTACCCACGACAGCGTCTTCCTGGGCGAGGACGGCCCCACCCACGAGCCGGTTGAACATCTGGCAGCTTGCCGCATCATTCCGCATCTGTGTTCCATCCGCCCGGCAGACGCGAACGAAACCGCCGTGGCGTGGCGGGTGGCGCTTGAACATAAAAGCGGCCCCGTCGCTTTGATGTTGACCCGCCAGGCCCTGCCGATTTTTGATCGCAGCAAGTACGCCTCAGCGCAGGGATTGGAAAAGGGCGCGTACATCTTTGCCGATGCCGCGGGGAAGACGCCGGAACTCATTTTGATTGCCACCGGATCAGAGGTGGCGCCGTCGCTCGAGGCTTACGAGAAGTTAGGTTCGGAAGGCATTGCCACGCGCTTGGTGAGCATGCCTTCGTGGGATCTCTTCGAAAAGCAGCCGCAGTCCTATCGGGACGAAGTGCTGCCGCCGGGGGTCACGGCGCGGCTCGCCGTAGAGGCCGGGGTGCCTTTCGGCTGGGAACGGTACGTGGGGTCCCAGGGCGCCGTGCACGGAATTAATCGCTTTGGCGCGTCTGCTCCGTATAAAATCATTGCGGAAAAGTTGGGCTTCACAGGGGCACACATCGCCGAACTGGCGCACAAGCTTTTGGGCCGCTGATCAGTTCAGGGTGTAAGGCTTAGCAGGTTGATGAATAGGTCCTCGTGGCCTCTGACCAGGCCGAGGGGGAGTTGTAGCGCTGAGTTTTCGCCCGCAGGTGGCGGCCTGAAGGACGGCGCCACATGAGCCCAAGATATGCCGACCCTGTGCGCCGCTCAGGGCAGGATTTAAATGTTAGGGCTCCAGGGTTTTTGTAAGTCTCCTGCGCCACTTGGATGCCAGCCGCGCAGCGAAGTCAAGAAGGAGGTTTCTCTTATGAGCAATAATCCACTGCGGGTCTTGAACAGCTTGGGCCAGAGCGTTTGGTTCGATTACATCCGCCGCTCGGAGCTGACTTCCGGGCATCTAAAAGCGCTGGTTGATGCCGATGGGGTCTCGGGAGTTACGTCCAATCCCAGTATTTTTGAGAAAGCCATCGCCGGCAGCAACGACTACGACGAGGCGATCCGGAAATTGGTGGAGGCGGGCGAAGAGACGCCGCTGATATTCGAAGCCCTGGAAGTCGAAGACATTCGCACCGCCGCCGACATCTTCCGCCCGGTTTATGACTCCACCGAAGGCCGGGATGGCTTTGTCAGCATCGAAGTGGCGCCCACCTTGGCTCGCGACACGCAGGGCACGATTGCGGAAGCGCACCGCCTCTGGCAGAGAGTTGACCGGCCGAACGTCCTGGTGAAGGTCCCGGGAACAGCGGAGGGCCTGCCCGCCATCGAGCACCTCTTGGGCGAGGGCATCAACATCAATATCACCCTGCTGTTTGCCATCGAGCGCTACGAGGAAGTGGCTTGGGCCTATATTGCCGCGTTGGAAAAACTGGCGCGAGAAGGGAAGCCGCTTGACCGCATTGCCTCGGTGGCCAGCTTTTTTGTGAGCCGCATCGATGTGATGGGTGACCAACAGCTCGCAGCGAAAATACCTGCGGCAAAGAACGCGGAGGAAAAGCAGCGCCTGGAATGGCTGGAGGGCAAGACGGCCATTGCCAATGCCAAACTCGCTTATGTGAAATTCAAGGAGATCTTCGCCAGTGCGCGGTTCCAGGCCTTGGCGAAAAAGGGCGCGCGGGTGCAGCGCATGCTCTGGGCTTCCACCGGCACCAAGAACCCGAATTACAGCGACACGCTTTACATCGACACGCTGATTGGTCCCGACACCATCAACACCATGCCGGTGGCCTCGCTTGCGGCCTACCGCGATCACGGCAAGCCCGCTCCCCGGATTGAGGAGGGCTTGGACGAGGCCCGGAGCGTGATGCAACAGTTGGCAGAAGAGGGCCTTGACCTGGCGGTGATGACGCGGAAGTTGGAAGAACAGGGGGTGGACTTATTCACCAAGGACTACGAAAAGTTGCTTGCGGCACTCGCCGAAAAGCGCCGGCAATATGCCCTGCCGCCGGTGCAGCCTGCGGCGATCGATGCCAGCTTGCAGGCAGCCACCCATGCGGCGCTCGAGCGGCTGGAGGCGCAAGGTTTTTCGCGCCGTTTATGGGAACGTGATGCCACGCTCTGGAAGCAGGATCCCGACCATCAAAAAATCATCCGCAACGCCCTAGGTTGGCTGACCGTTGCTCAGACGATGCTGAAACAATTGGACGTCCTCGAGGGTTTCCCCCAGGAGATCAAGAGCGCGGGCTTCACCCAGCAGGTTTTGCTGGGCATGGGAGGAAGCAGCCTCTGCCCGGATGTTTGTCGCGCCACCTTTGGCACGCGGCCCGGCTTCTTACCCTTGACCGTGCTGGATTCCACCGTCCCCGCCAGCGTCGCGGCGGTGGAGGACTCGGTGGACCTTGCCAACACGCTTTTTCTGGTCTCGAGCAAGTCCGGCGGGACGACCGAAACCACGAGTTTCTTCCAGTACTTCCATGATCGCGTCCGGTCGATCAAAGGCGACAAAGCCGGAGAGAATTTTGTGGCGATTACCGATCCGGGGACGTCACTGGAAAAACTGGCCAAGGAGAAGAACTTCCGGCGCGTATTTCCGGGGCAGCCGGATATTGGCGGCCGCTATTCGGCCCTCTCGAATTTTGGCATGATCCCGGCGGCGCTGGCCGGTGTGCACGTTCACGGATTGCTGGAACGCGCTGCGCACATGGCCGCAGCCTGCGGAGCAAATGTGGCCGCAAAGGATACTCCCGGCCTCGTCCTGGGCGCGGCTCTGGGCGCTGCCGGGCTGAGCGGCCGCGACAAGATCACTTTTGTGATTTCTCCTGCCATCGAAACTTTCGCCGATTGGGTGGAGCAACTCATTGCGGAGAGCACCGGCAAGGAAGGGAAGGGGTTGGTCCCCGTGGCGGGCGAGGCGCTGCACGGGCCGGCCGCCTATCGCCAGGACCGGCTGTTCGTGCAAATCAAGCTCACCTCTGAGGCGGACGAGGCTACGGAATGTGCGCTCCAAGCGCTGGAGGCAGCCGGGCATCCGGTGATCCGAATTATCCTGCGCGATGTGCTTGACCTCGGCGCGGAGTTTTTCCGCTGGGAAGTGGCTACGGCCACCGCCGGCGCGCTCTTGGGCATCGATCCTTTCGATCAGCCCAATGTGCAGGAGAGCAAGGACAACACCAAGAGCCTGCTGGCGGAATACCGCGCGCAAGGCAAATTCCCGGAGGGTGATCCACTCCTGGAATCTGACGGCTTAAAGGTCTATGGCGACGCGGCAACCCTGGGAGCGGCGGCAACATCGGTGGGGGGAGCGCTCGCGGCCTTTTTGAACCAGGGACGGCCGGGGGACTATGTAGCCTTGATGGCATACATTCAGCCTACGCCGGAGCACACCGTGGCGCTGCAATCGCTGCGTCAGAGCTTGCGCGAAGCTTCCCATTTGGCGACCACCCTCGGGTACGGCCCGCGCTTTTTGCACTCCACCGGGCAACTCCACAAGGGTGGAGCGAACAACGGCCTTTTCATTCAGATCACCGCGGACGACGCCCAAGATTTGCCGATTCCCGGCGAGCCTTACACGTTCGCGGTTTTAAAGCACGCGCAAGCGCTGGGGGATTTACGTTCGCTCGCGAGCAAGCAGCGGCGTTTCCTCCGCCTGCATCTGGGCGGCGACGCGGGCGCTCAACTGGCGCGGCTGGGGCGCCTTGTACAAGACGCCCTCAGGCCTTCGGTGCACGCGACGGCGGGATAACAGGGCTTTTCACAACAAGTTATTGCCAACAACCCGATGCTGATGCGAGGTCGTGGGACAATTTGAGATTGTAGCGGCGAGTTTACCTCACCATGAAGTAGCGGCGAGTTTATCCGTCGGCTGACGGGCCAAATGGCGGCGTAAAGCCGCCTCGACATCAAATTGACCACAACCCGATGCGAGGAGAGGTCCCATGCCGGAAACAGCCGAGTTGGTCAACCCCTTGCGTGAAGGAATCCGTATACGCCGGACGCCCGATCCGTGTGCAATGGCCATTTTCGGCGCCTCCGGCGACCTCACCGAACGCAAACTGATTCCGGCGCTCTTCTATCTTACGCGCGAGCGCATGCTGCCTCCCGGGTTCGCCGTAGTGGGCTGCGGGCGCACTGCCAAGACCGATGAACAGTTCAGCCAGGAAATGTCAGAGGCGGTGAGGAAGTTTCTCCACCTGACGCCGGAGAGCGACGCCTTTGTGGAAGGCTTCGCGAAAGGACTGCATTATGTCACCGGCGAATTCAGCACTCCTGAGGCTCACCAGAAACTCGCGGACACCCTGGATCACCTTGACCAGGAGCATGGAACCGCGGGCAACCGGCTTTTTTATCTCGCCACCCCGCCAAGCTTTTTCCCCGTCACCGTCAAGCATATGGGCGCCGCCGGGTTGGCCAAACCCAAGGATCGGGGAAAAACCTGGACGCGCATCATCCTGGAAAAGCCCTTCGGGCGAAGCCTGGAAAGCGCCCGCGAATTGAATCAAACGGTCACCAGCGTCTTCGAGGAAGATCAGGTTTATCGCATCGATCACTACCTGGGGAAAGAGACGGTGCAGAACCTGTTGGTGTTCCGATTCGCCAACGGCATCTTTGAACCCTTCTGGAATCGCCGCTACATTGACCACGTGCAAATCTCGGTGGCGGAAGAGTTGGGGGTGGAGAATCGGGGCGCTTACTACGAAGAGGCCGGCCTGCTGCGCGATATGATTCAAAATCATGTGCTCCAGTTGCTGAGCCTGGTGGCGATGGAGCCTCCTGCCACCTTTCAAGCCACCGCGGTGCGCGATGAGAAGGCCAAAGTCATGCGCGCGCTGCGCCCCATCCACCTGGAGCGCGTGCCGGAATTCGTATTGCGGGGCCAGTATGTGGAAGGCTTCGTGGGGGGCAAGAAAGTGCCTGCCTACCGGACGGAACCCAAGGTTTCGCCCACCTCGAACACCGAAACCTATGCGGCGTTCAAATTCTTCATCGACAATTGGCGATGGGCGGACGTCCCCTTCTACGTCCGCTCCGGCAAGCGGTTGCCCAAGCGCATATCCGAAATCGCAATTCAGTTTCGCCGCGTGCCGCACCTCCTATTCCACGGCGCGGGCGCGGAGGGAATTGAGCCCAACATCCTGGCAATTCGCATCCAACCGAATGAGGGTATTTCGCTGAAATTCTGTGCCAAACTTCCCGGGACCACCATGCAGATTCGCCCGGTGGAGATGGAATTCCTTTACGGAGAATCGTTCGGCGCCGCTCCGCCCACCGCCTATGAAACCCTCCTCCTCGATTGCATGTTGGGCGATGCCACGCTGTTCAATCGTGCCGATGCCGTGGACCTCTCCTGGGAATTGGTGGATCCGATTCTTGACCGCTGGAAGCAGGACGGCTCCCTGGGCCTGGCTCCATACGCGGCAGGCAGTTGGGGACCGCAAGAGGCCGATGATTTCATCGAGCGCGACGGACGGCAGTGGCGGAGGCTGTGAAGCTTTTCCTTGACCCTACGATACAAGCCGCGGACCTAAAGAACAGGCGCTACGCTCCTCGATGATGTTTGGCTGTGACATTTTTCCCGAACCATAGGCTGCTGCGTGTAGGCTTACTTTGTTCTTGACATCGATATTGACTTCATGTATACTGGACGATGAGGCTGGGTCCCGCCAGCCGCGGAGTTCGCTCCTGCCTGTCGCACCGGGCAGGCCCCTCCCGAGAGAGGAAAACGAGACTCTCATGTCCCTTGTAGAAAATCCCGGAATCAAAGAATCGGGCGGTCATCCGGAGGCCATGGGGCAGTATCTCCATGGACTCCACGACCCGCAAAGTGGTCGCAAGGAGCCCACGGAAAAACGCCATCCTGTATGGGAAAGCCATGTCGAGACGAGGAAATCCAGCCCCCCGGAGGCCAGAATGTCTATGAAAACACAACCTCTTAGCGGCGAAGCGGAGCGTTTTCGGGGACTGTAATGAGAGGTCAAGTCTTTGAAAATAAGGAATTTCGCAAAAAAGCCCCCTTAGTAAGCAGAAAAAAGGGGGATTAAAAAATGAAGGTAAAACCCAGAATCCTCTTGAAAACAAACGAGATAATAATTTGACATGGGTCAAAATCGTCGGCAGGCCAGAATGTCTATGATAAATAAGCCACTTATCGCTTCGAGGCCAGAATGTTCATGAAACGAAAGGAGTAATCCATTGGGTGGCACGCTTCAGGAATTTGCCTTAGGGGAGCCTCGCCCCGCCAATGTGGCGGAGATCGAGGCCGGACTTTCGGCCATGTGGAGAAGTGCGGCGGAAGCTTCGGGGGCTGAGTCCGCAGTGACGCGCGCCTCCGCGTTGACCCTACTCGTTTACGTGGACTGCGAGGAATCGGCACGCGAGGTCAGCAACCTGATTGCCGAAGTGACCCTACAGAATCCCTGCCGAGCGGTGTTGATGGTGGTGGACCCCAAGGGATCGCCGCCGGGCCTGATGGCCTCGGTTTCCGCCCACTGCCACTTGGGACCGGAGGGTGAAAAGCAGATTTGCAGCGAGCAGATCACTTTGAATGCGCGGGGCGAGACCGGCCCAGAGCTTACAAGTGTAGTCCTTCCCCTCACTGTTTCCGGGCTGCCGATCTATCTTTGGTGGCGGGCCGGGGACTTCGCCGTGCCCGGCTACTTTGACCAGATTCTGCGGGTGACCCAGCATCTGATTGTGGATTCGGCGCGTTTTGCCGCCACCCGGTGCGATTTGTTGGCGCTCGCCTCCTGGTTGGAAAAGCATTCCGGGCGGATTCGCCTCTCCGATTTGAACTGGGCCCGGGCCACACCGTGGCGTGAATTGGTGGCGCAGTGTTTTGATTCTCCCGAGCGGCGGCCCTACCTGGAACGAATCCGGGAAATCCGCATTCAGTACGAAATGGAATCGGCGCGGCTCGAGACGCAGCGCGCTCAGAGCCTGCTGCTCACCGCATGGCTTGCCACCCGCCTGAAATGGCAATTCCAACGCGCTGAATCGCGGGGAGAAAACGTGCCTCGAACACTCTTCTTCCAATCAGGTGCGGGCGAGGTGAAGGTGGAGAGGACGCTGAGGAAAGTGGAAGGCGGGGGAAGCGGAGTTTGCTTTTCCTTGGTGATTGAAGCCGACGGCGCACGCTTTTCCTTTTCGCGCGGACAGGACGGGCAGGTGGTACAGACCCTTGCCGAGGTTCCGGGCCAGCCGTCCATCGGGCGGACGGTGCGCATTGAGGTTGGAGACGAAATCGAAATTCTGAATAAGGAACTCATGCTGTCTGGCCGCGACCGCGTTTATGAAGAAGCCATGGCGCTGGTGGCGAGAATGACTCAATAACCCAATGACCCAATCTCCCGAGATTCGCATCTTCGACGGGCTTGAGCCCTTAAGCTGGGCGGCCGCTACGCGTCTGGAAGAACAGGCGCGCGTGAAAGCGATCGAGAAGAAGCCGCTTTCCGTGGCCCTCTCCGGCGGCTCAACCCCCAAGCTGCTATTCCAGCTCCTTGCCAGCCCGACGTTCCAGGGCCACGTGCGCTGGTCGAACCTTCATTTGTTCCAGGTGGATGAACGCTGCGTGCCGCCCGACGATCCGCAGAGCAATTTCCGCATCATTCGCGAGGCACTGCTCGAATCTGTACCGCTACCGAAGGAGAACTTCCACCGCATGGCGGCTGAGCGCCCGGACCGCGAGCAAGCGGCGCGTGAGTACGCGGAAGAACTAGCGCGCGTTTTGCGTCCCGCGCCGGAGGAGTGGCCGCGGCTTGATCTCGTGTTCCTGGGCATGGGCCCTGACGGACACACCGCGTCGCTTTTTCCCGGCAGTCAAGCGCTGGAAGAACGTACGGCGTGGGTTACGCCCAATTTCGCGGCCAAGCTCGACTCGTTTCGCCTGACCCTGACTTTGCCGGTGCTCAACGCCGCCGCCCATGTTATCTTTTTGGTGGCGGGAGCGGATAAGGCGGAAACATTGCGCCAGGTACTGGAAGGTCCCGAGGGGCATTTTCCCGCACAGCTTATTCAGCCCGCGCGCGGCCGACTAAGCTGGTTCCTGGATGAAAGCGCCGCGCATTTGCTGAAGAAGCAGTGACGAGTGAAGAGTGGCGAGTGAAGAGTGGGTAGCAGATAATGGCCAATGGATTGATGCTGGCCACCCATTGTCCATTGTACAACCTGTTTTCCTAGCGGCGGAGATGAGCGAAAAGTATACAGTAAACAGAGAAAACACGCTTGCTCTTCACTCTTCATTCGTCACTCTTCACTGTTTTTGGGGGTGATTCCTGCACGTCAAAATTGCTCCTTCGATTCTCTCTGCGGATTTCACGCGCCTCGGCGAGCAGGTGCAAATGGTGGAGGCGGCAGGCGTGGACCGCGTCCAGGTGGACGTGATGGATGGCCGCTTCGTGCCCAACATCACTTTTGGGACCATCGCCGTCCGCAGCCTGCGGCCGTTGACGCGGCTGACCCTGGAGGTTCACCTGATGGTCACGCCACCCGAGGATTTTATTGATGCCTTCGCTGCCGCGGGCGCCGATACCCTGATTGTCCACCAGGAATCCACACCCCACTTGCACCGTGCCATCCAGCACATTCACAGCTTGGGGAAGAAGGCCGGAGTCGCGCTCAATCCTTCCACGCCGGCGTCGACCCTTTCGGAAGTGCTCGATATGGTGCAACTCGTCCTGGTGATGACGGTGAATCCGGGTTTTGGTGGTCAGGAGTTTATTCGCGCCACGCTGCCCAAGATCCGTCAGGTACGCAACGCGCTGGTTGAGCGCGGCCTTGATTGCGAAGTGGAAGTGGATGGCGGCATCAACGAGACGACCATCCCTTGGGCGGCTGAGGCCGGCGCGGATGTCATGGTGGCGGGCACCGCCGTCTACGATGCACCCGATGGTGTGGGACCGGCCATCGCGCGACTGGTTTCGTGCGCGCAGGGGAAGAATTAGTGCTCGGGCAAAATGAAACTCGAAACTGGAAATTCGAAACTCGGCGGAATTTTCGATTTTCGAGTTTCGCTCCCCTGTCAGGCTGTTACTGAGAGCTGATGACTGATTACTGACGACTGTTAGGGAAAGTGGCCGTATCCTCGCGAAATCTGCGGCATCAAAAAGATGGAGCAGATTTGGGCCGTCCGGTTGTTGCGGGGGAAAGCTCGATCGGCAGGGAAGAGAAGCGAATTGGGTAGACCTGCCCATCGTGCGAGAAGTGGTATAAACTCATTACTCCGATGACTGAACTACCTCAACCTACTCTGGCGCGCGACGAGGGGCATCTCGTCAGCGAAGCAAAGGCGGGGAATTACTCTGCCTTTGAAGAGCTCGTGAACCGCTACGAGAAGAAGATTTACCGTCTAGGGATGAACATCACGGGAAACCGTGAAGATGCCGAGGACGTGCTTCAGGACGCATTTCTAAAGGCCTTCGAGCACTTGCCGGATTTCCGCGAAGACTCGCGTTTTTACACCTGGATTGTCCGCATCGCGGTTAACGAAGCGCTGATGAAACTTCGCAAGCGGCGAACCAGCCGGGAAGTCCCGATGGACGACTCCGAGGATGACAATGGAGAAGTGGTGGTGCGGGAGTTCGCCGATTGGAAGCCTAACCCCGAGCAGCAATATGCCAAGGCGGAACTGGAGCGGATCCTACAGGAGGCGGTGAATTCGCTGCCTCCCGGCTTTCGTACGGTCTTTTACCTGCGAGACGTGGAAGGATTATCCACGGAGGAGGCGGCCGAGGTTCTGGATTTGACCGAGGGGGCGGTAAAGGCTCGGCTGTTTCGCGCGCGCCTCCGATTGCGCGAAGAATTAAGCAAAATCTTCAAGCGAGGGTGATATTCGTGAATTGCAATAGGGCGGTCAAAGAGATTTCCGGATATCTGGACGACGAGTTGGACGAGGGATTAAAGCACACCCTCGAAGCTCACTTGACCTATTGCAATCACTGCCACGCGGTGTATGACAGTACCAAGAAGACTATCGAACTTTACTGTGATGGCAAGGTCTTTTCCCTTCCCGATGAAGTTCGCACCCGTCTCCACGAGGCCCTGAAACGCAAGCTGAAGGAGCACGCGTAGAGTTTATCGTGAGGGCCGGAATTCTCGCGGGTGGGGCGGCAGGGAGTAGGGGAAGAATCAGGTTTGGCGGCATGAGACGACAGGTACGATGAACTGATTTGCTACCCAAGAATCGCGATTGAAACGAGCGGGAGACCGCAGAAAAGGCGTTCACCCTCACGGGATGTGTGTTATAGAGATTTTGCGAAGAAATCTAGACCCACACCCGGAGGGTGAACGATGGAAG
>Ga0187868_1000458_pt1 | contig 33497 bp, 22 predicted proteins | sample June2016WEW_13_4_FD_133014 | JGI IMG/M metagenome (GOLD analysis project Ga0187868, IMG submission 133014) | Peatland microbial communities from SPRUCE experiment site at the Marcell Experimental Forest, Minnesota, USA - June2016WEW_13_40 | ecosystem: Environmental > Terrestrial > Soil >... | reverse complement strand
GGCTGGTTACAATCCCACGGTATGGGATTCAAACACGAACGGGGTCAGCGACGCGTATGAAGACTACAGCGGGGATGGGCTGGCCAATTTCATGGAACCCTATTTTGGCGGCAACATGATGACCAGCAATCCCACTTGGAAGGTGGATGTGGACGGAGACGGCTTGCCGGACCTGTATGAAACAATGGCCGGTTCGGGCGGTTCGGGCCTGCCGGGCTACAGCAAGAACCCAATCCCATAAAACTCAGAACCAACAACCTATTTTATGAAATCCAAAAACATGAAGCGATTTTCAGTCGGGATCATGGTGCTCTGGACCGCTGGTTGTCTGGCGCAACCTGTCTATTACAGCGGGACATCCCAAGCTTATGTGCCGCCCTCCAGTGGTTCCGACCAGCAGACGCAAGCCAAAGACCTGACCGGCAAGCGCGGTGAAAAACAGGTGGACCCTTTCACCGGCAGTTTTGGTTATGCCATCCCCATCCAATGCGCGCCGGCGCGGAACGGGTCGGAACCTGGCCTGGCCTTGAGCTATTCGTCCGGTGGGGACATCGGGTGGTGCGGGATGGGCTGGAGGCTGGACATTGGGGGCATTGAACGCAACGGCAAGGATGGCTTTCCGCTCCAGTATTCGACCGCAACGCCGGCGGTTCCCCAAGCGGCGTATGACGACGGCAAGGGATTTTTATTAAATCTGTTTGGCAAGGAAATCAAGTTGCTGCCAACGGCGACGGCCAACGAATACCGGGCGGAGGTGGACACGGCCTTTCTGCGGTGCGTGCTGGATACCGCCAACAACAAATGGCTGGTCTATGACAAGAGCGGGACGGTTTATTCATTTGGCCAAAGCACCAATTCGCAGGTGGCCAATCCCAAGACCGGCTGGAGCGGTTACAGCGGGACCTTTTACTGGGGGCTGGACCAGATTATTACGGCGTCAGGCGACTGGACGACGGTGGCCTACACCAATTTTACCAGTCCGGACACGGGCCAGCCGGAGCGGACGCTTTACCCGCTCCAGATCACCTACAACGGCCACACCAATTTCAACGGGTATTCGATGAGTGTGGGCGGGACGCACACCATCACCTTCGGGACCGAAATCCGGCCTGACCGGCGCTTTTCCTATCGGTGGGGTTTTCGGACCGAACAGAACCGCCGGTTGACCAATATCGTCTGTCAGGCGGGCGGGCAGAAGGTTTGGCGTTATGCCCTGGGTTACGCGCTTTCACCGGCAACCAAACGGTCGTTGTTAAACACGCTGACCACCTATGGTTCGGACGACAGCACGGCGTTGCCCGTGCAGACGTTTAATTATCAGGGCAACCCCAAAGGCGTGTCCTTTGGACCAACGATAAAATGGACCAATGTGGATTTGACGTATCCGGGTTATGCCAACATTTATGATCCCTATTTGACGACGGTGGATGGTGCCGGCTACACGATTGCCGATCTGGTGGACATAGACGGGGACGGCTTACCCGACCGGGTGGCATACGACGGCACCAATTCCTATTTTGTGCAAAAGAACCTGGGCGTGCAGGCCAATGGCAATATTCTGTTCGGGCCGCGTTATCGCTTTGGTCCCACCGCTTCCAGCGCCAGTTCGGTGCTTTCAGCCGCCAACCCGGTGGCCGGCAGCGATGACACCTGGGCGGCTTTGAACTCACAGCATGTGCGCCTGCGTGACATCAACGGGGACGGCCTGCCTGACCGGGTCTGCGATTATTACGCCACTTATACCAACAGTTCCGTATCCATCCCTTACACCAATTATGAGGTGATGATGAACGCGGGCACAGGCTTCGTGGCGGTGGCCATGTGGCCGGTATCGGATGGCCCCACCAATGCCAAGGCCAATAACCAGTTGTCCCTGTATCAATGCGTGGAATCGGGAGGTGTCAATACGGGGTTTTATGACATCAACGGGGACGGGCTGCCCGACCGGGTGCTGTCCATGTATTACACCGAAGGGGCGATGATTTATTACCGGGTGCAATTCAACACCGGAACCAACTTCACCCCCGTCCGGTTGTTTGGCCCCTACCACAGTCAGAACTACAACTATCAGACCTCAAACAACGCCTGTTATTACTGGGCGGGCAATGAGACGCCCGATGTGCACCTGATTGACATTAACGGGGATGGCTTGCCCGACCGGGTGATGTGGCCGATGAACCCCAACAATCTGGGGAGCGAATCCACCATCGCCACGACCAGCACCGTTACCACCAATTATTGTCTGGAATTTAACGACGGTTATTCCTTTGAAGCCGTTAACACTTCCACCACAGTTCCGGGGGCGTTTGATGTCTGGCCGGGGGTCAATTCGCAGGGCAACACTTACAGCGTCAACTATGCGGCGATGATGAACTTGCCCTATGTCGGGTTGTATGACCTCAACGGGGACGGGTTACCCGACCGGGTGATGCTCTGCGTCACCAACACCAGTTCCCCCTCCTGGCTGGTGTATCTGAACAACGGGCGCGGTTTTGAGACCACCCCCATAGTGGTGACCAACATTGATGCCCAAGGGCAATCCGCCAGCCAGGGCTGGTGGGCCATTCAAAGCAGCTATGTCGGCAATACTTACGTCACGTTGATGGACGTTAACGGCGACGGGTTGCTGGACCGGGTGATGAACGTCTATGACAGCAGCCTCCAGGATGCGACTTGCACTTCCAATTATTTCTATGTCCAGTTGAACGACGGTCCCTTCCCGGATTTGCTGACCAGCGTCAGCAACGGCCTGGGCGGCGTCATCAACGTGGCCTACAAACCCTCCACCGTCTGGGACAACCGCAAGGACCCCTCCAATACCAATTCCTACAGCACGCTGCCCTTCCCCAAACAGACGGTGACCACCATCATCGAAACCGATGGCATCAATCCTCCGCGCACCAATACCTACAGTTATGCCGGCGGATATTATGACGGCCCTCGCCGGGAATTTCACGGTTTTGCCGTCGTCACCAATATTGATGCTTCGCTCCGCAAAACCATCACCTATTATCATCAGGGTGGAGGCAGGGATTATTCGGCCTTGGGTGAAATCGCCGATCCGGGCAGCTTTGCCAAGGATGGCATGGCTTACCGTGTCGAATCCTACGGCACCGACGCTTTGCTCTATAAGCTGGTCCTCAACCAGGTGGACCAGACCAATATCGGCACTTCAACTTATCCGCGCTATTTCCCGTTCGTTTCCCAATCGTTTGACTGCGATTATCCGGGCGGCGGTTCGCCAAGGATCACCGGAACGAAATTCATTTATTCCCCCACGGCGACGGATGCCAAAATCTTTAACCTGACGCAGAAGGTGCTGTGGGGCGAGGTGACCAACATCACTCTAACCTCCATTGTCGCGCCCACCGACGTGGTCGCCGCCGACACAACGACCAACGTCACCACCTACGCGGCCCTGAACAATACCAACATCCTGGACCACCCGGACACGGTGGATTTGGTGGATTCGGCCAACAACGTCATCCAGGAAACCAAATACGCCTACGATCAGACCAGCGGCGAAATCACCGCCAAGCTGACAAGGATTTCCGCCGGCAACTACGCCACCAACAGTTATGGCAATTACAACAACTACGGGCTGGCTACCTCGAAAACCGACCCGGTGGGCGTTCAGACCAGCATCACGGCCTTCGATTCGACATATACCTATCCAACGACTATCACAGTGGGCGGCAGCTTCACCACCACGGCCAGTTACGACGCGCGGTCGGGATTGGAAACGGGCATCACCGATCCGATGGGGGTGACCGTAACCAATACCTACGACACGTTCTACCGGCTGACCGAGAGCGACAAGATTCCGGCCGGGGGAACATCGGTCTGGATAAAGAAAGTGGGCTACAATCTGGGTATCATCACCAACGGGAACGCCGTCAGTTACATCGCCCAAACCAACAACGATGGGGTCGGGGGAGTGGAAAGCCGGACCTACGTGGACGGTCTTGGCAGACCGGTTCAAGATTGCATTCAAGGCGAGAACGGCAATTACCGCGTGGTAACCACCGCCTATGACGAACGGGGGAACGCATTCTTAAGCACATGGCCGGTGTTTGGAAGTTCAGGTTTCAACAAACCGAGCGGGAGCCTGACAGCCACTTGGACCGGTTACGATGCTGCCGGGCGAGCGGCCACCAACCGGCCAGTGACCGCCTCATTCAATTCCTCCACCGGCGCTTTTAGCAGCAAAACCGATCTCTCGGGCGACACGGGCTCTCCGCTTGGCCCCATGATTTTGAGCTATGTGAACGGCACGGACCCATGGTGGATTACCTGCACCGATGCGGACGGCAAAGTCCGCCGCTACGGCCTCGACGCTTTCGGGCGCACAAATCAGATTCAAGAAGTAGATGGCGGCAGCATCTACAACACGACGCTGAAATATGATCTTGCCGGAAACCTCACCAACATCGTCAACGCCAACACCCAAAGCATCTATTTTGCCTACAACGACGCGGGCGGTCTGGTGGCGATGGCCGACCCGCACCTGGGCCAGTGGATCTATGTGCGCGATTACGCCGGCCGGCTTCGGATGCAGACCGACGGGCGCGGCAATGTGGTCTCCAATTCTTATGTCAATTCGTCCGGTTCCCAGGACCCGCTGGGCCGGCTGCAAGTGCAGACGATCTTTGGCACTAATTACTCCAACCACGTTCTCATCCCGGCTTTCACCAACACTTATTTTTATGATACCAATAACACCGACAACAGCGCCTATCCTGTTTACAACGGGCTGTTGTATGAAGTGACCGACAGCGAAGGCTGGGAGAAGAACGGTTATGACCCCCGGGGGCGGTTGATTAAAACCGCGCGCCACCTGAACATCAACAACCAGACCTACACCAACAGTTTCACCTACAACGACGGGGACAAGGTCACGTCCGTCACCTATCCCAACGGCGGGCCAGTCGTCACCAATGCCTATTTCACCGGCGGGACCATTCAGCAGGTGTCACGGATTGGCGGTAGCAGTTACTATACGGTCAGCGCCGCGAACATAGACGAATTCGGGCACGTCACCAGCTTTGCCTACGGCAACGGCCTGACAACGACACGGAGTTATTATTCCACGTCCAAACGCCTTTCCAGCATCACCTGCGGCTCGGTGTTCAGCCGGACGTACACGTACACGACGAACGATGACGTTGCGTCCATCACCGGCACCGGCATCACCAACGTGACCGTCACCTATGACAATCTGCACCGCATCAAGACCTTTACCGGTTTGTCCGGCAGCTACGGGTATGATTCGGTCGGGAACATAACGACCAACATCGAGAGTGGCAGCGCCGTCGCGTACAGCTACGCCAATCCCCGCAAACAGGCGGTCAGGACCGCCTTCGGCTACACCAATCTCTACGATTTGTGCGGCAACATGATTGTGCGGCACGGTGGCCTCACCAACTCCCAGGCGATGGTCTATGACGCGGACAACCGATTGAAGGTATTTTCGCAGGCTGGAAAAGTTGTTGTCGAGTTTGGCTATGCTGCGGATGGAACAAGATTGTGGAAGCGGGTGGACCAGAACACGAACCAGGTGCAAATCTGGATTGGAAACACCTACGAGGAAAAGAATGACACGAACGGGGTTCACAAGGTCCTTTTTCACGTCTATGCCGGTGGCCAGCAGGTCTGCACATTCGAGCCGACTTCAACACTGAATGGTGGCAACAATACAACGAACGTCGGCTACTATTACCACGAGGACAATTTGAATTCGTCGAGTGCCTTGAGTGGCCCGACCGCACCGGGATCACAAATTGAGGTGGATTCATATTATCCGTTCGGTCGAACCCTGACCGCCAACCCGCAAACCAGCCTCAAAGTTTCGAGGCAATTCACCGGGCAAATTAAAGACGATGAAACCGGGCTCTACTATTACAACGCCCGGTATTACGACCCCGAACTGGGCCGGTTCATTCAGGCGGACGACAGAATCCCTGATCTCAGTAATCCACAAAGTTACAATAGGTATAGCTATGTCGCCAATAATCCACTCGCCTACACCGACCCAAGTGGGCATTCATGGGTTCCTTGGTGGGAAGAGGTTAAAGGTCAGTGGGCAGTTAATGAAATGGTTCAGAAGCACACAGAATATGGTAACTACACGCAGTTCATGGCTGCTCGCCAAAAAAACGCAATACCCACCGCTGGCGATCTTAGATCTGTCACGGCTGGAGCACATGCTGCGGGAGGAATGGCAAGTGCTTACATTACTGTTGAAGCGAGTATAGTCGCTCCTGAGGCAAGGATGGCGGCGGGAGGAACAAAAGTAGAAATCATTGCCGAAGGGCAAACTGCAAAGCAGGGGTTATCGCAATTCTCACGAGCATCGGAATTTGGCATAAAATCATACAATGACCTCAGAAAATTAACATCTGGCACAGGTCTAGAAGCGCATCATATAATCGAACAACGATTCGCAGCGTTGTTAGGGAAAGATGCTGGAGATATGTCCGCTGTTGCACTAACTCGGGCGGAGCATGCTGCTTTCACCAAGGCGTGGCGACAGGCTATCCCATATGGACAGGGCACTGCTAATGCTACAGTTGAACAGGTTCGTGCTGCTGCGCAGCAAATATATAAAAATTATCCTGAATTGTTGAAATCAGCACAAAGTGAATTCAAATAAATGAGGATCATTCACAGAATTTCGCTTACCGTAGATGATAAAGTAAGGTCTGAATTGTCAGACTCCGGTGTTGAGGTGTCACTTGGTTTTGCGTCATTTGATATAGACGAAAGCGTATCGTCGTGGAAATCACTTCAGCACAAAATTCAAGAATGGGGAGCGGTGGATGTTGTAACGACCGAGTTTACCTCAACAGAGCTTTCCGAAGCATCTTTTCTTAAAATGGAACCAGCATGGCATTGGGGTTATCCGCAACCAGAAACTAAACGCGGGTATTTGTCGGCAACGTATAAAGCTGATTGCCCCTGTCCATCGTGCGGCTGTGGAGCAATTCAAGCTGCTCCGTTCAAAATCAAAGGTGAACCACAATGGAAGAAAAAACAGATTCTACAACTGAATTGGGTATTTGACGTGTTTTTTTGCCTTCCAGATGTTTGGCAAAACATTTTTAAACTGTTTGATATTCCATCATTGGAAGTGCAGGAATATCAATCATCTAAGAAACTAAAATCAATTGTTCAGCTTATTCCACAAGGGGTAGCAGTTTGTGGTAGTCAAATGGAATCATATTCTTACAATATTTGTTCTCGATGTGGCAAAAGAAAATATTTGCCCATAACCCGAGGTTTCTTCCCTGGAATTACAAATGAGACTCCTATGCATTATTTTATGGGGGAAGAATGGTTTGGGAGTGGAGCATCAGGCTTTCGGGCCATATTCGTTTCACAACAGTTATACCGCTCTATTCTTAACGCAAAATTAACGGGGGTGACATTTACGCCAACGTATCCAGCAGCCTAACGCCCCCTGCGTTTTCTGTGTTGAAATTCCGGAAAGCGATGTAAATGATGTTGTCTGATGAAAATCTATTCTGAACATTTCGATCTGGTCTGGGCCATATCGGTCTTCATTGCGCTTGTGGCTTCAGTTCTTTGCATTCCGTTGTCGTTTGCATCCAAATATGCGCCTTACGCTTATCGGATGTCGAGAGCAATACTTTGGGGGACAATCCCATTGCTCATTCTGTTTGCTTTGAGTCTTGATCTGTCGGACGAAGATGTGAAAGTTTTCTGGTGGCTGGGAATCTTGGCGTCGTGTCTGCCGGCTGTGTTGTCCCTAATAGCATTCCTGACAAGTCGTGCAAAAATATCTTCAACCAATGAGAAAGTTCCGAACAAGTGGGGAAAGGCAACCGTGTTTTTTTGTGGTGCGCTAACCATTTGTATCGGGCTTGTATTGTATTTACTTTGGCAGAACTTTTGGTTGAAGAAGTCGCTTGACCACATGGCTAGTCAAGCGGGTGCTATGCAAGCTATGTCTGAATTTCGCAAAGGCCGCTTGGTTCTTTTTGAGATAGTTCCAACCAATGATTTTCCACGATTCTCGGGCCGCTACGATGGGCCGTTTGAGATTTGGTTTGATGAATATCATCCAGATATGCCGTCTGCGTGGAATTACGCTCAACGCCGCCTGAATGAAGCACACAACGCTCAAATGCGGTTAATGTATCAACACCCGGAGCGGTTCAAGGCATCCAATGATGAAAAGTGAAGGTCTTGTCTGACTAACGTGATTGCAGAATTTGTGCCCACGGTTACCGAAAACACAGAAAAATTGCTGAAAGAAAAATTTCAATAATGATCAGTAAAGCAAACTACGAAAAGTTGATGTGGTGGGTTGCAAAATTTCACTCCATCTTTAGCACAGCTTGGCCGAAACCTGGTGAGCCTGCCTTGGCAGGCGCATCCACCTTCATAGGCACTAACCTTTTTAAGACTTTGGAAAATGGTCTGGCATGTATTGAAGAAGCAATTGATGAATCAGATGAGAACGATTCTGGCAAGGAGATAAAACACTTTTGGACTGCATTTAAGGCGTTATTTGTTGCTGTTTCAATGCGAGATAGAAATGAGAAAAGTCAACAAATAGATTTTGCGCTCAATCTTTTATATTTTGCGTCTGGTGTGTTTTATCACAGGCTTGAGGAATTGTCATTTGTACATCCTGATCTCGATAAGGATTTTATTCGCATAAAATCGTTCAGTGAGTTGGTAAAGCTCTGCCGCTGGCCGACCAAAACAGAAAACGTTAAAGCCGTTTATAGTTCCCTCATTGGTGAAATGATGGCCTGTGCACAGGATCTAAATTGAATAATTGTGGCATACGAACTCCACATTGAAAGGCGCAATGGGATAATTCAATTAGAAGATTGGAAGTCTGCTATTGATAGAGTCAACGGAGTAAGGCTTTGCTCTAGCGGACATTCAGCAACCAATCCAAGAACTGGTGAAGTCATCAGTTTCCCGCGCAGTGAAGGTGATGCAGAAATTTATTCGTCAGCGGATAACACGTGGCGCGCATCGTTTTATTGGTTTAATGGTAGAATCTCGTTCAAAGCAATGTATCCGTCTGACGGAATACGTCTGGTCTGCGGTGTCAGATGACTTGTTTCAGCGTTTTAGGGATTGCTCAATCGGAAAAACAAATTCCCCGTGGGCGACGTGAGGTTCAAATAATTCGTGCCGTTGGAGGTTGTCACGCCGCCGCTGGCTATCCAGTTGGCGGGCATGGTCAGGTTATTGTTCTGCTGCAAACTCCAGCCGGAGACAGCCTGCCAATAGACCGTCACAGCGTTGCCGGAACGGCTGATATAAAGCGTCGGCGCGCCGGGCGTTTGCACCACGGAAATCAGCGCCCAAAATCCGCCGGTGAGCGAATAACTGCCACCGGTCATCGGCCCGCCGGCGTCATGCTGGCCGATGGTGCCGCTGACTTGATAAGTGCCGCTGGTGCTCGTGCCGCCGCCACCGGAGATTTTATACCAATCAATCGTGTAGGACTGGGCGTGCAGTTTGGGCTGCGCCAACAGCAAGCCAGCAATAATCATGCAAGATGTTCGGATGTAATTTTTCATTTTAGACTTCGTCAAAATGTTGTTGCTTTCAGCCATGCCATTTTCCTCAAAAAAATTCCACCACTGCGCGGGCTTTGCTCCAGACCCGACCAGCCTGACCATGACCACTGTAAAAAATTACGCGCACAGGCTCAAAAGGGTTAAAGCGTAAAAGACCAAAAACTAATGCCCCCTCACACAACGAAACCCGATGATGATGACGCCGCTCGGGTTGAGGAGGCTGCGATTGGCGCACCCCGCGAGGTTGGCTTCGTAGTTCCAACCGCCGCCGCGCGCCACACGGTTGCCCCCTGTGGCCGGTCCGGTTGGATTTGTGTTGGTGGGTTGGCCATACGGCGTCCCATACCAATCCCAACACCACTCAAATACATTCCCCGCCATGTCATATAATCCATACCCATTGGGGGCAAAATAGCCCACCGGACTCGTGTAGGGTACCACTCCGTTCGTGAAGGCCGTGTTAAATCCGTTCGGCCCCAAATCGTAGCTGTAGCTGGCGGTCGCCCCATAATAGTTGGCCAGATTTTCCGTGATGACGTTGCCCCACGGGAACCGTTGCCCGCTCAACCCGCCCCGCGCCGCCTTTTCCCACTCCGCTTCCGTCGGCAACCGATACCCGTTATTTGTCAAATTCAGATAGACCGTGGTGCCACTGTCGCCATTCGTGAACACCTGCGTAAATCCCACATCGGTGTAATACGCCGGCACCAATCCCGCCTGCTGCGACCGCGCATTGCTCCACTTCACACTGTCATACCAGTCCACAATCTGCACCGGATGATTCGCCGCTTTCCCGGCACCCACATTCACAAAGCCATACCCGTGGTTCGTCGCCCAAAAAAAGACCGACTGCCATTGCGCATAGCTCACCAGATTTACGTCCATGTAAAATGCCGACACCGTGATGTTCGTCGTCGGCATGGCATCGCTCTCGCCATCCAGACTGTCCCCCATCGTGAACGACCCCGCCGGAATCAGCACCATGCCGGGGGGAGCAGCCACAACCGCGCTGGCAGGAATGTTGGTCAACCCGCTGCCGTTGCCGGTGAAAGTGCCGCCCAGCGTGACCCCGGTTTCGCCGTTCGTCAGGACGGAGTTGGCAAATTGCGCCGTGTTGAGATTAGTCAGCCCGCCGCCGTTGCCGATGAATGCGCCGACGATGACATTGTTCACGTTGGTGGCGACTGTCACGCCGACAAACGTGTTCGTGCCGGTGAAATTGTTCGTCCCGTTCTGCCGGACGATGTTTGCCGAAAGCTGGGAATCAGCAATGATTCCAGTCAAATTTGCCGGATTCAAACCGGTCAACCCGCCACCGTTGCCGTAGAAGGAGCCGCCAAAACTGCCGTTGAAAAAGCCCGCCAAGGAAACGCTTGTGGCGTAGTTCGTCATCACGGCCACAGGCAATTGGGTGAGCGGCACCACCCCGCTGACCTGGCTCACCGGCAGCGTGCCGGACAAACCACCGGCCGTGCCGGCAAAGATGGCATACGGCGTCGGCGTTAATTGCTGGCGCGGCGCCAGCGTGGTGAACGTATTGCCCCCGTTGGTCTCCACGGCAATTTCCAGCCAGTTGGTCGCGCCCGTGAACACGCCGGGGCCAAAATCAACCAGCACCGTGAACAGGCCGTTGGTGACAACCACGGCATTGTTGGTGACCGGTTCGGCGATGGCGGCACCGCTGGTATCGGTGTTGAACAGCGAGAAGGTCAGGTTGTAGATGCCGCTGGCCGGACTGCCGTTGTTATTCAACCGGCCTTGATAAGTGAACGCCGTGCCCTGGGCGTGGACGGTTGCGAGCTGGGAGTTGAGGGTGGCGAGCAGCAATAAAACGGCTGCGCTTTGAATCATTTTTTTCATAAGCAACGGGATTTGATTTTTTGCTTTGGACTGATCCCCACCACATTATCCGAAACTTTCCATCCCTTCAAAGCGAAAACGACCGGGCTGGGACCAGAGGTTTATGCCCGGGGGGGGGGGGATTTCGCGAACCGGAAGGTTTGTTCAAGCGGTCAGAGCGACTAGTTGTTCCTTCGCCTTGGCTTTGGCCCAAGCCGCAGGCGTAAACTCCTTGATTTGGGTGATCTTGGCCGCTGGCAATCGGGTGAACAAATCTTTCAAGTATTCGAACGGGTTGATTCCATGCCGCCGACAACTGCCAAGCAACGTATAAATTACCGCGCTGCGTTCCCCGGCTTCAGGATGCCCCACGAACAACCAGTTTTTCTTTCCAAGAGCACTGGGGCGAATCGCATTCTCGATCAGGTTATTGTCGATTTCCAATGTTCCGTCCTCTATGAACTGGTTTAGCGCTTCCCAGCGTTTCAGCGTGTAATCAATCGCTTGTCCCAACAATCCTTGCGGCAAGGTCTTTCTCCGTATCAACTCCATGGCACGATGCAATCGAGCCAATACCGGTTGTGATTGCCACACCCGCATCGCCTGCCGCAGTGCCGGGCCAGCCTTTTGTTCACGTAATTTCTTTTCCACCGCATAAAGCTGTCCAATCTGCCCCACAAACCACGCTGCTAGTTTCGTTTCCGCCAACGCTTCGTGAAATCCTCTGCGAACGTGTGCCCAGCATCCAACCAAAGTTAGATCACTACGTTGTTTAGCCAAAGATTCGTATGCTCCATAGCCGTCGGTCTGGAGTTTGCCCCGAAACTTTTTCAGAAATTCCTGTGGTCCTTCCCTTGATCTGCTTATTCGCCATTCAAACAGCACATCGCTTTTTGGGCGGCTGTAAACCCAAAGATAACCCTGCTGGCTTTTGCCCTTCACATCCGGATCCAAATATCGGATCGGTGTCTCGTCGGCTTGTAGATAATTGCCCGCCAGTAAATCGTCCCGAATCGCCCGATACGCCGGTTTCAACAGTTCAGCGGCTTGTTCGACCCAGCAGCCCATCGTCTTGCGGCTCAGTTCCACCCCAAACTGTTGCCGGAACATTTTCTCCTGCCGGTAGAGCGGTTGATGATATTCATATTTGCTGACCAGAATCTGTGCCAGTAAGCCCGGCCCCACCATACCTTGTTCAATCGGTTGGGGTGGCAGTGGTGCTAGGGCGAAGCGTTCCTGCTTTACATAACGCGGGCGGATGTAAACTCGTTTGATGATCTTGGGCGCAACCCAGTCTAGTTGGCTCGTGCGTTCTTCACTGATCTTTTTCCAGCCATCGGGTTGGGCTTGAACTTCAGATGGTTCAATCACGATCTCCTGCGTCTCCAGCTTGTCCTCGACCAGCATCCGCCGCACCGGATGTGCCGCACCATTGCGAGTAGCGGTCGTGGTCTTTGGCTCTGCTGCTGGCAGCGTGATGACGTTGGGCAGACCTTGAAGCAGTAGTTCGAGCTGGTGTTTGTCCAAACCTTCATTGCGCTGTCCGCCGAAATAATGGCGGATGTATTGGTCGAGCTTTTGGCGTAATAGCCGGTTCTCGGTTTCCAACGCGACGACACGGGCGCTCATCTCTTCCAACTTTTCGTGCAGCGTGGTGTCGGTGTTCATCAGCTCGCATTTACAGACTCACGCCACAGAAAAAAGTTACATTGCTTTAAAAATATTTTTAGTCTGCGTTTTACCGGCGATACCAGTTCTTTTTTGAGCGCACTTCCAGCCCATGAATCAACGCGCTGAACTCTTCACCCCGCAAATATATCTGGCCGTTTTCACTTATCGGCCAGGTGAATCGTCCCTGTTCCAATCTTTTCGCACAAACCCATAAACCAGACCCATCCCAGTAAAGCACTTTGACCCGGTTACGTCGTCCATTGGTAAACACGAACAGGTGACCGGACAGCGGATCGCCCTTGAGTTGCTCCACAACTAGACTGTAGAGACGGTTGAAGCTGCCTCGCAAATCCACCGGCGTAGTGGCGACCAGCACCCGTGTTGCGCTGGTGACACTTAGCATGGCAGCGTCCGAAACAAATCGGGCAACATCTGCACATCTGAACCGTTTTGCAGCCGCACGATCCATCCTTGTGGGCTGACAACTTCGACCGGCCAGCGCGATGCTGGGTTCGGTAGCCGCACTTCTCTGAATTTTACCTTTGGTGGAACGGCCTCACGTTCCAATCGCAACCACCGATTGAGAGTGGAGAGGCCAATGCCATGTTGTTTGGAAAAATCGTATTGAGATAATTGGGTTTGGTGGAATTTTGCCAGTAATCGCTGCCGCCGTTTAGAGGTCCAACGCCGCCGTTTCGTTTCAGTATTTGATGTATCCATCCCGCCATGATCTCACGGTCTGCTGCCGGAAACTAGGCGTGGACCGTCAGCCGCATACAAAGCAATGCTCCTGCCTGACAATGTCTCAGACCCTGTTTGGCAGATAGCAGCAGCTTTAGCTTCGCACCTTGACGCGATAATTCGCGGTGACGAAGGGGAAATTTACGATTTAAATACCGGGAAAGTCATTTCCTGAAACGACTCAATTACTTGAACAACAACGCGAGGCGAACATCATGAATAAGCAGAAACTCATCACGCTGTTCGCTAGACTCGGCGCTAGAAATCCAGAGCAGTGGGCCAAGTCCCAGTTGGGGGGAAATATTTCTCAACTCGCTAGGTTTCTCTTCTTGCGTCAAGCATGGAAACTCGTCGTCAGCCCAGATGACCGAACTTGGATTCAGATGCAAGCGAACACCGGCTCATCAGCTCCAGGAAGTGCAATCATCTCTGCTCTTAAGCGTCTGCGAGAGGTGGGTGCAAGTGAGGGAGATCTGACTATTGTTGTTCGAGTCATGCAATGGAGGTTGTTGTCCGCGTTCTGTTATCTTCTGGACGATCCGGGAGACTTGGAGGATGAGGTCAAAGATATTGCTTGGCGTTTATTCGAGGTAAATAAGGATGGTGAGCCAAAAGCCGTAATCGCGGGTCTGCATGAGTCGGTCCTCGACGCCGAGCCGAGTGGCCGTGAAATGCGGCCCTGATATATCACGTGCAATCGTCATTCGTGGGACACGCGCTGACGTGCCCTTTTGCGCCGAGATATGCAGTGGAATCGAGACTGAGTTTCGTTGTGACGAGTTGCGATTGGCAGATTGATTTTAGACCGGACGCTGAGGAAATAACCGCGTCTCTCTCGTGCTCAATCTATGTGCTTCTTGATGATCTTCTCGGCCATGCTCTGCCAAGAAGCCTCATCATGCACGTTGAAAATGAACGGGGCGACTGCTGTCGAGGGCATGTCATCAATAATAATGTCCGGTTTGGAAACGTATCCCTCGAACAAATCGGTGAGGTGATGGCGTGCTGCCACGGTGCGCGCATACTCGACACCGACTGTGCTCCAGAGAAACAGGTGGCAACCCTCGTCTTTGAGTCGTTGCAATCCCTCCCGTGCTCCATCCAACAGCTTGCCACTCGCATCCACCAGCGTCAGGTCAACATCTACGAAAATATTGGCATTTTTCACGGTATGTTAACCTCATGGTGAACGCAGGCGGTAGAAGCGGCTGGGATAATTCGTCCATTGCGGATCGCTGAAATAGGCCGAGTCAGTCGTGAGCATGTTGGTTTGCACCGGTTGCCAAACGGGATTGGTCAGATTCGTGCAGGCTTCGACCACAACAGAGATGTTAGTTGCCCAAGCGATGGTGAAACCGAAACAGTTGGTCTGCACGCCAAAGCTGGGGCTGTTTATAATTACCGGGTATGGAAGGAACCCTAACGCTGTCGGAAGACCGTCAAAGCTCGCGCCCCAGCCCGTGGTCCCCGGCAAATAATAGGCCGTCACATTGTTGTCATTTGCAAAAACAGATAAATCATTGGTGGGGGTCGGAGCGTTACCTTGAAAATAGACGCTGGTCAGGCTGGTGCAGTTATAGAACGCCCCGTAACCGATGCTTGTAACGTTGTTAGGGATCGTAACGTTGGTCAGGCTCTCCCAGTTACCGAACGCGCCGTTTTTAATGTTGGTCACGCTGTTAGGGATCGTGATGCTAGTCATCTTGTAGCAGTTATAGAAAGCGGTGATTCCAATGCTGGTGACATTGGTGCCGATCGTGATGTTGGTCAGGCCAAAGCAATTCCAGAATGCATAATCCCCAATGCTGATGACGCTGTTGGGGATCGTAACGTCGGTCAGGGGCCAGCAGTCAATAAATGCACCGTCTTCAATGTTGGTCACGCCGTCAGGGATCGTGACGCTGGCAAGGAAGTAGCAGTTATAGAACGCATCTTCCCCGATGCTGGTTACACCGTTAGGGATCGTGACACTCGTCAGGATAAAGCAGTCAATGAACGCAAAATCCCCGATGCTAGTAACCGGCAGGAAATTTATATTGCTTGGTATTATTACTGTTCCATCAGAACCAGTGTATCCTGTGATGGTGAGAGTAATGCCGTCACTGTTTATTGTGTAAGTGAATGGCACATTCGGATTCCACAGCACGGCTGGATGACCATCGAACAGCGGCCCCCAGTTGGTGGCTCCTGACAAATAATACATCGTGGCCAAGTTGCCGTAGAACACATTGCCACCTCCAAGACTGGGCGCATTCCCGCGACAACAGACACTTGTCAGGCTGGGGCAGAAAGCGAATGTCCAATCCCCAATGTTGGTGACGCTGCTGCCGATCGTGACGTTGGTCAGCGATTCACAGTCAAAGAATGCCCCATCCCCGATGCTGGTGACGCTGTCGGCAATCAAGACGTTGGTGACGCTGGCAGCATAAAAAGCCCAGTCGCCAATGCTGACAACGGGCAGGCCTCCTATGGAGCCGGGAATCGTTACCACGCCGTTGGAACCGGTATAGTCCGTAATGGTGATTGTATTGTCGTCATTTGTTGTAAAGGTGAATTGCGCCTGCCCCGTGACAGGCAACGCCAGAGCAATCAGCAGACAGGCAATCTTCACAACTTGCGGAGGCTTCATTTCGCCCTAACTTATCCAGCAAATCGGGCTTTAAGACAAGCTAATTTCGTGAACAGCTACGACCAAATTTGCCATTTTTTCTGAGTTCAAGCCATTGCGTCGGACATTTTTTTCGCCGCCAGGATTGGCCAATAGTTTTCGTTGCTTCGTCCAGCTCTTGATGAAGTACGAATATCGGACGTTGGCCGATTTGGTTTTTCCTGAGCGGGTCACCTATTCAACGACTTAATCAGAATTCGCAATCATTGGGCTACCGAGGTTTATGATGCGGTTTGACGTTGCACATGAAGTTCCAGTGATACAAAATTTTTATCCTTTGTCGACCGGCTCGATTTTAATGGAGGCGATAAAAGGCTTGTTGCGGTCGAGGTCGCTGTAACGTTTGGGGAGGGTGCAGATGGCGGTGAGTTTATTTTCACGCAGATAATCGGCAATGCGCCCGAGCCGCCACCCCAGGACGACCACGTCGGCGGTGGAAAAGGCAAAAGCCAGTTTGTCCGGCGGCGCATCCTTGGCATCGTCGGCCTCGGGGTTGGGTTCAAGGGTGTATTCAATCAACTGGCTGGTGTGGAAACCGCGCCGCCGTCCCTCGAAATGGAACTCGATACTGAAGCAATGCATTTCAGTGGGCTGGAAACAATCGTCTTTTAGGAAGTTCATGGACATAGGTTGGTTGAGGTTGATGGTTGATGGATGAGAAATTAAACGCCGATGCCATGGGAATGAGAATGGCCGGCATCGCCGGGCGAGGTGATGCCACGACCCAATTTGCGGCGAGTAGCCTCTCTTTGCAGGCGCGCTTCTCTGACGGTAGGCGCTGGTTTGATTGATTCGGTTGGCTTTAGGGACTCGGCTGGCTCAATTTTTCCGGTTTGCTTCACGGCGCCCACCGGTTCGACTTTTTCGACAACGGCTTCATCCTTGTGACCGTGCGCCAACATCTGGCCGGGCTGGAACACATCCCCGAGCCAGCGGGTGATTTCTTCGACAACCTGCGTCAACCGTTGAACGGGTGAGAGACGGGTGAACCGCGTGGGACGGTGCTGGCGCATGGTCCTCACCGCCGGCGTCGTGTCTTTTTCTTCCAGCGATTCCTTGCGAACGAAACCGAGTCTGGCCAGTTCATCGCGAAGGGCTTCGAGTTCGACGGCGGCTTTGCGTTCGTGCGAATCAGTGACACGGCGGGCGAGCAATTCGGTGTCATCGGTGAATACGTGGACACGCTCGCGGCCACGGGAGATGGAAACGTAGAACTGTTCGCGATTGACGGCAGCAAAAGAACGCGAGGAGGCGACCAACAACACTTCATCCACCGTCTTGCTTTGAGACGAATGCGACGTGACGGCGTAGCCGTGCGTGAACGTGTTGAAGCTGGCGGGGAGTTGGCGACCATCGGTCAACGAAATGCGGCCGTTTTGGATCTCCCGCACCTGGACGCGCTCCCCGTTGATGAATTCCTTGCCGTGATTGGCCTGAAGCAGGAGCCAGTCGCCGGTGGCAACTTTCAGTTCACTGGCTTCCCCGACATCAAAGGTGCTGGCGGCATTGGCGGGGATAAAATCCATTTCCGTCCCATCGGCCCGGCGGACACGCAAACCGTTTTCAACAACGGCGGCAACCTCGACCGTCTCGCCCCGGTCAAATTTCCGGGTCTTGCGGACAAAACGCAGGCGCTGGCCGGGTTCATATTGGCTGGCATTTTTCTTTTGTGCTTCCGTCCACGAAAGCGAATCAAAGACGGGAAACACCTGTTCATCCGGGCTGACCACACCATCGGTTTTCAACGTTTCCCGCACCTTCTCGGTCACGGCCTCAATCTCCGCCCAGGTGGGCGAGACCAGCAATGCCGACTTGCCTTGCTTCGTGGCCGACAAATACGCATCAGCCGCCTTTTGATAAAGCTGACCGTCATCCGTCGGCGCTTCACTGACCGCGCCAAGCTCCATGAGTTTGGCAAACGCCTGATCGGTTCGTTTGTCGGCGGCCAGTTTGACAATTTGCCGGAAAACTTCGGGTTTCTGCCGGCGGATGGTCGTCAGTTCGCTGAATTGGTAATTGGAATACTGTTCGAGAATGCGAAGGGCATCGCCTTTGGGAACGGAGGAATGCTGGCCGGTGTCGCCGGACATAATCACCCGGCAATTCCTGAGACGGGCCAACTCGAACACTTTGGCCATGTCATCCAGACCGACGGCCCCGGCCTCATCCAGGACAATAACCGAACCGGGGGAGAGCCGGGACTGCGCCTGTGGATCGGCCAGCAGTTTTTGCAACGTCATGGTCTTGGCCAGATAGGACACCTCTTTGCGGAGCGTGTCGGCGGCGGAAGCAGTAGGAGCACAGAAAACGGAATCATAACCCCGGTGGCAGAGTGCGGTGGCCAGTTCGACCAGGGCGGTACTTTTGCCTGAACCGGCCAGGCCACGGAAGCCGGTGAACTGGTCGGGGCTGGTGAGAACGTGTTCCAAAGCCTTGCGCTGGTCCAGGCCGAGACGTGCCGGTGGTTCATACCGGCTGGTGATGGGAGCAACGGCCTCGACCCCGGCGTTGACGCTGCGAATCAGATAAAGCTCTTTGGTCAGAATCTCCCGTGTCGAAACCTCCGAACCAACCCGGACGAGGTTCGTCTTCCCATTAAGTTCGCTTTTAAGCTGGTCCAAATCCAATTGGCCGCAGCCTTTGACCAAGGCAGCCTCCAAAATCTTATGTCGCGGGACGACCGACTGGCGTTCAAAAACATGTGCAACGCCATGTGCCACGGCCTCATCCGTGCCAATGTGTTGAGCAAAAGGTTTAGCGACGCCATCGGCGGCGCTGGTGACACTCCGTAAGGAGCGCTTCTCGAAAAAGCCGATCTCACCGAGTTGTTGTTGACGCACCTGTTCATCCGAAGCGCCCTTCAATTTTTTGGGCCGGGACTGATGGACGACATGGGCGACCTCCTGTTTGGTGAGCTTGCGACCGAGCCTGGCTTCCTGTCGTTTGACCGCCATATCCCGTTGCTGCGACCGTTTCGAGAACCGTTCAATAAACTTGGCCTCGACCCCTTCGATTTCAAAAGCCGAACCCGTGCGTCGGGTGGAGTAACCAATCCGGTGGAGACGCTTGGCCAGTTCATTGCGATAGACTGCCGTGCCGTAATTGAGCGCGCCGAACATGTCGCCGGTCTGAAGCGCCTTCCAACGCCGTTCCGTTTTGTCCCAGGTGCAGTTGAACAGGACAAAATGCGTGTGCAATTGCGGGTCAAGGGCACGGGAGGAAGTGTGCAGGAAAGCCGCGCCGACTAGATTGCCAGTGACCCGGTCACCTTCCTCGATGCCCCCTTTCCGAATCCTTGTGGCGGCGAATTGTTCCAGTTCCCGAAGCGCGATTCCAGACGCCTCCTTGTGCGCCTCAATGATACGCCGGTCATTCATCGTGACCGCCAGAATCGAAACGGACTTGGGTGGCGAACACACGAAGTCGAAATAAATCCGGCGTTCCCGGAACTGCTGCGGTGTCAACTGTTCCCCCGTCTCTGGATGCTGGTTATCGCACAATTTCAGGAACGTTTCACGGGTAACGACATCACCTGGTTGCAAGCCCAACCATTCAGCGCCGGCACCAATCCAATGGCCATGTTCCGTTTCAGCCTGGGTGTAATAATCGTTATGGGACAGGTGCTCATCAAAATACGTCTCCGCCCCCGCCCGATTCTTCTGTGGTATGCCGCTAAACATGACTCGATTTTTACGTCAACACCATCCGACAGGTTGCAATGAAACCGTTACAACCTGATTGCCCATTCCCCGATAAGATGACGTTCATGCCTGGAACGGTAGCACGAAGTTCAGAACCGATTGCGCCCAAGCGAGCGCAACCTGACATCCGTTTAATGCTATGGATTATCCGGTAAGCAGGCACAGAAGCGCCGAACCATTTGCTGCAAGTCCGCAGGAAATGAAGCGGCGGTTTCTGAGAAGGGAAACCGTAGAAGTGCCATGACACTTACCCCGCCCCAGGCCGGTGAAGAAGTCGCTCGCCGCCGGGCCATCGGGCGTTCGACAAAAAAGTTGAAGGCGAGCCGAACAACGGTCGGATGAAACGCCATAGAAATGAGCGAAGCCAGGTCACAGGGTTGCCTGCCAATAAACGGACAGGCATGACCCGGCACGCCTAGATGGGTGGACGCATCACCGGCCAGAGAAAGGAGCAAACCAAACATTATGAGCACACGCATTGATTACACACAGATTGCCGCAAAACTGGATTACGCGGCGCTGGAGAAAAAGCTGACGCAACTGGCGGAACGCGAACCGCCCAAAAAGCGGAAAACCGCCGGTGACGTATTGGAGCCGTTGCGCGAGCGGTTGCTGGCGTTGCAACGCAAGGGATGGAGCAGCAAGCAACTGGTGGATGAATTGAAGGCCGCCGGAGTGCCGGTGAGTCCGGCGCGTTTGCGCGAGTGCTTGAATCGCTGGACGGCTGGCGGCAACGGAGGCGCCAAGCGGCGAGGAACCAGGCGGGTCAAACGCGCCACCGCTCATGCCTCAACGCCGCCAGCACCAAGCCAAGGCGGACGGAGCAAGAACACGTCAGGCGACGGCCAGCCAGGACTCCGGCTGCCCGAACGTTGAGCGCAGTCGCGTTTGGAAAAAGCACGCAGGCCCGTGCGGTCAGGGCGCTTGGCCAAAGCCGGCCAGCGACCTGCCTCGCACGCGCCTGCTTCGCTGGTAGATGAAGGGCAGTCGCCCGCCTGTCCGTGGCTGCGCGCTGCCGGGACGAAGTGCCCGGCGCTGCCCGCCACCGACAGCCAGGGAGAGTGAAAATGTAAACGTTTACAACGTCCATTGAGGCAGCCAAAGGCTGGCCATCAGTTTGCACAAGCACGCTCAGTAATTAGAGCGTGAAACTAAAAACTAAAATCGCGCTGAGGCTCTCGAAACGAGAGTTTTACTGGTTCATTATCATCATCGCTTTGGCGCTGCCATATCTGGTCAAGCTGGTATTGGCATGGTTGAACTGATGGCAACGGACATTGATCGTTCAATAAACCGGCAGTCGCCGGAACCGAAACGACGCCATTGCTTGAGCCGAGACGGAACATTGAACGCATTCGCGCCCGAATCTTTGCCGCTGATTGGCGGAGGGAACGCTCGCAGGCACGTTACTGGCATGGTGCGTTGCTAAATCGGCAAGCCCAATGCCAGCAACACGCCTGCTTCGCTTCATCAAAATTTAGCCGGTTCGTGAGCGCCGACCGTCCCGCCGACCGGAGCGGACGCAAAGCAGTTCAGTTAGAGTGTCCGCTCCGAACGTCGTGCCGTTCGTCGTCACCAACCGGACAGGAAAACGAAATCGCGCCGGTCGTTTGCCGGTGATTCGTCCGTTCCTCGCCGCGTGCTACGTCATGGGTTTGCGTTCGTTTGTAAAGACCGCTTCTAGGAGTGGATTGCTGGTTTGTCGGAACGGCGTCCGAACCTTTGTGCCGCGTTGCGTGGGCAAACGTCGCTGGCCTGCTTTGTAGGCGCTCTGGCTGCCGCGCCAGGCAGCGTGGCGATGCTCGCGCATCGCCTGCTACATCCTCTTGTCACGCACTGTCCCTTGCCGTCACATTGCATGGCCGTGCTTTGCTTTTTTTGTGAACGCCAATCCCGGCATTTTGTCAAATTGTCGCCTTCTTAGGCCAGGTAGGATACCTGAAATTCCCTCAATTGAGGCTTCATTGGTGAGAGTTTGACCGCCAGTTTGCGGTCGGCTTGATGACCCCATACTTAAATAAATTTCCCAAGGCGTGGATTGTTCCGCCTTGGAAGTGGTTTTGTGCCAACGATTTTGACCGTTGACATTGCAAGAAACAAGGAGACTCGAAGCCATGTGCCGACAACAGAAACGCCAACGCTGCCCCATGAAGGTGATTTTAACTGGCACCTACTCCCTAACGCCGGACTGGCGGCACTGCTAAAATGGCCGGTTGGGAAGTGAAGAAGACGCTAAACATCGTTGGCCGACAGGTCAGCAAGTTCCGCAACCAGCGTGACTGGTCGCAGGAGGGCTTGGCGGGCCGGTTACAACGGACCGGCTGGGCCATCTCACGCAGCGGCGTTTCCAAGATCGAAGGCGGCACGGTTTATGTCCATGACTTCCAAGTCACCTGGCTGGCCGCCGTATTGGGCGTGCCCAGGGACGCTTTATATCCCCAATTGGATTCAGGCCGGCCAATTCAAGACGCCATTCTTCGCTACATCCATAACGCCAAACGCGGTCTCGTGTTGCCGTTGGCTTCATTTTCTCGCTCATCGTAACTGTGAAACACCCGTAAAAGGAGGAACGTATGGAACCCATCCCCAAAACCGAAGAACAGCCCGCCGTCACGCCAACCGAGCGGTTGGCCTATTCCGTCCAGGAATCTGCCGACCTGCTTGGCGTGAATTATTTCAGCGTTTACCGGCTCATCCAGCGTGGTAAACTCAAAGTGTGCCGGGCCTTGCGCGGCAAGCTGCTGGTGCCGCGCGCGGAATTGCTAAAACTCTTGGGAACTCAATGAGGCCAATATGAGCAACCGATTTGATGACCGCCGACCGACGGTGCTGGAGGAACAAGCCCACGCCGAGGCCAGCCAGCATTTTGCCGAACACCTGAAACAATTTCCCGCCAGCCGCGAGGCGGTTGAACGGCTGGAGCGGAACATTGCCAAATCAACACTGGCAGCGAACATGGCCGCAGCAAAACCAACACCCAAAGAGAATATCATCCAAGTTGACGACGATGGGCAATGGCACAAAAGCGTTGATCTGATGGACAACATTTGCCTTTGCCACCGTCCCATCACAGGCGGGGCGGAATATGCGGTGGTGGAGCATTTCCCGGCGCGTGGCACGAACGAAATCTGGAACCGCGGCTGGAATGCAATGGAGGTATTGAAGGTGTTTGCACAAGAACAACGGCAGGCGTTGCAGATTTGGACGGAGGACATGACGGCGCAGGTGAAGGAATTTCTGGTGGAGAAATATCCCGGCCAGGACATGAGCCGAGTTGCCGATGCTGTCATGCGACGATTCACACATTCAGTCTCCCACGAGGAAGTGCAGAAACAAAATCGCGGTCATAGCATTCGGGTTTAATCTCATCCATGCCCATTGCGTTTCCCGGTGAATCGCCTTCGGCGCAATGTACGGCTCCGCTGCGCCTGTCAATGTCGGTGTCCCCCACACCCTCACACCTCGATTGACAGTGCTCGCTTCGCCCGTTTCTTGCCTTTAAGGATTCACCGAGGGAAACTGCGATTGTACTACTTACAGAACTCTTGCCGTGACGACCCAAGGGTGCGATTCTCCCGGATGTGGAAAGCATCGAATTTCAGGTTGACGAATTCGCGGTCACAATCACGGTGACGAGCAACGAAGACGTTCAGTTGCTTCAAGAAGCACGCCACCGCGGCGAACCGCTTGGCGGTCCGTATTCGGCGACACACCACACTCCTCGTTTTGCACAGGCGCAGCATCATTTGCATATCTTCAAACGAGGCACAGAGATTTGCTCCGTGAATCAGGACGGTTCAGGGCATGACGGTTCGCACGGTTTCCAACTCCCGAACAAGGTCGCAGACGCGATTCGCCAAAAGTTCCCAACGTGGAGAATCGCACCGGACAACATTATCGAATCAATTGAGCCGAGCCGCTATCGTGTAGAGATTGCTAGGCTTCTCGAAACCGGCGCAACCACGCGGCAAGGGGAAGGTTCAACTGTCGAAGCCATTTTCAAGGCCTTCGTTGCGGAAGCGTGCTGCGCTGAAAGCGCCAACGATCCGTTTTGGCAGAAACTTCTGGCAATGCAACGCAATGAGATAACCACTGTGGATCAGATGTTCAAGAGATGGCGACAACTTGCCGGACTGGAAAACTGATCGGTTATGGCGCGGGCGTGCAGGTGCGTGAGCCAATTCGCGGGGCGCAGTGAGAAGTCAAAAGCCGCAGGATTTTCTATACTTGTTTTCTATACTGAGTGCCATTTTTATGGCAAAAAATAGCTAATGGCAGTTAAAGTGAAAAGCGAGGAAACCTTTGCAAACATTGATGGAATCAAGCATTGCTAATCATAGCCAACGCCCATTTAGGACTTAGAAGGCAGATGCTCTATCCAACTGAGCTACGGGCGCAGCCAAAGGGACATTAGTAGCTGGCTGCCGTCCGCGCAAGCGCGGTTGTCCGGCAAACCAGCGGCTTTTGCCGGCTGCAACGTTTGATTGAAAACGGCGGCGGCTTTCCGCAAGCTGGCGGCGTGAAACTGACAAAACATTTGGTGTTGCTGTTAATGACGGTAGGCGTCTTTGCGGGTTGTGGCAAACCGTCCCAAGCGCCGCCCGATCCCAACGCCGTTGATCCGGTTTACGGCCATTTACTCCATGCGCAGTCGATACTGCCCACGGTCAACGTTTGGTTGGGCGACCAGGAATTAGTCACGGAAATTGCGCGCGCACAGGTGCAAATCGCTACGGGTATGATGTTCCGCACAAATATGCCTGAAAACACGGCGATGATTTTCGTGTTTCCTGACGCCGAACCGCGCAGTTTCTATATGCGTAATTGTTTTGTGCCATTGTCTGCGGCTTACATTTCGCCGGAAGGCGTCATTCTCGAAATTATCAACATGAAACCGCACGACGAGACGGGCATTCCTTCGCAATCCGCCAACGTGCAATTCGTGCTCGAAGTGCCGCAAGGCTGGTTCGCGCGGCATAACATCAGCCCGGGTGCGGTCATCCGCACTGACAAAGGTTCGTTGCAGGAGACGTTTTTTCGAAAATAATTCTGTGTGCGCTAAATCTGAAAAACTTTTCGCCGAGGTGTTGAAATACATTCCCGGCGGTGTCAATTCGCCCGTGCGCGCATAAGAGCCAACGCGGATAAATCGGCCGGACCAGACTCGTGTTGTTTTTCCCTCCCCCATCTTTCAAAGATTGTTTGTCAACTGACAAGCCGGTAACGTTTCGCCGTTTCCATGGATACTGAATCACAACCGGTGAATTTGAAGAAAGCCTGGATTTCAGCGCATCCCCGCGTCGTGATTGGGTTCATCTTGGTTGTGTGTCTTGGCCCGTTTATCAACAAGGCCATCCATACGGATGACGCGCTCTTCGTTTGGGCGGCGGAATGGATTCAAAAGCATCCAGCGGACTTTTTTGGTTGCCAGGTGAACTGGTGGGGGTCGGCGATCCCCATGTGGATGGCAAATTATAACCCGCCGCTCCTGTCCTACTTTCTGGCGGGGGTGGCCTCCTTGTTTGGTTGGAACGAAATGGTCCTGCACCTTGCCTGCCTGGTCGTCGCTTTCCTGGCCGCCCTGGGTGTTTATTCCCTGGCCCAAATGTGGTGTCAACGGCCGTTGCTGGCCACCGTGATCGCGATGTTCACGCCGGCATTCCTGGTTTCAAGCTCGACGCTGATGTGCGATATACTCATGTTGACTTTCTGGATTTGGACGCTCGTGCTTTGGGAGCGGGCCTTGGGAAACGGGCAAAGCCGGTGGCAATTCATCGGAGCTGGAGTTCTTGCAGGCTTGGCGGTATTGACCAAATACAGCGCAATCACATTACTGCCCCTGTTACCGATCTTGAGCATTCTCAGAACCCGCAAGTTGGGGTGGGGGTTGCTGGGACTCACAGTGCCAGTGTTTATGCTGGCTGGTTATGAACTGATTACAGCCAGAATGTACGGAAAGGGGCTGTTCTTTGCCGCGGTACATTATGCTCAAACAACCCATGTCGGGTTCCCCGGCGGATGGAAAGCAAGTGGAATCATCGGTCTGGCCTTTGCCGGAGGCAGCTTGCTGCCGTTGCTTTTTTTTGCACCGTTACTGTGGCGACGCCGCGTGTTGTTGGCCGGTGGCATGGTAATTCTCGGAGCATTGCTGCTGACATTTCGGCTGTGTGACAATCTTGGCTTGATGTGCATGGCTCCCGACCTCAACCTGATGAAACACTGGGATTTCCTGATACAAGCGGTGTTATTGACGGCGGGTGGCTTGCACTTGTTGTTGCTGGTTGTGGCAGAAACTTGGCGGCGACGGGACGCAGTTACAATAACATTGGCCCTCTGGATCATCGGCGTAATCTATTTTGCGACGGTTTTGAACTGGACAGTGAATGTCAGGAGTTTTCTCCCTGTCGTTCCAGCAGTGGCGATTCTTCTCGTGCGACGATTGGAGGCGACACGAGGAAACTCTGTGGCGAATGGTTGGTTACTGTGGCCGCTAATTCCAGCAGCGGCCATTACATTGAGCATTGTAATGGCTGACTACCAATTGGCCAACTCGGCCAGAACCGCTGCGGAACAAATCACCTTAAAATATAAATCCACAAGCCACCAACTATGGTTTGAAGGGCATGCGTTCCAATACTACATGGAAAAACTCGGCGGGCTGCCAATAGATGTCGAACGGACATTGCTTCAACCGGGGGACACCGTCGTTGTCCCAGAAATCGGTATTTATACCATGCTTCCACCAGGCAGTGTGGGGTGGGTTGAACACTTACAATACGCGCCATCTTCATGGATGAATCTGATGGGCGGCACAGAAAACGGAGCTGCAGGATTCTATGGGGCAAATTGGGGGCCTGTTCCTTTCGCCACCGGAAAGCTTCCTTTTCAAGATTATTACGTCGTAAGGGTTTTTTCCCGGGTGCAATACAACACACAACCCGCCAACCCGCGGGAGGTGCAGGCCGGCGATGTGCCCAGTTTTTCGGGCATTTCTTTCCGGGCGGAAAACGCCGTAACATTCGCCAGTCAACCGGAAGTTATGAATCAAGCCCGACTCGCCGCTCAACTGAAGACGGAGGGAAAGATCGAAGAAGCCATCCAGCAGTACCGTAATACTCTGAGTATGGATTCCAACAACCCGGTGGTCTTGAACAATCTGGCCCGGATTCTCGCGACCGCCGACAAACCCGAATTGCGCAATGGAAAAGAAGCTGTGCAGCTTGCTACCAAAGCTGTTATACTGACTTATGGCACACAACCAACAATCATTGGAACCCTTGCCGCTGCGTACGCTCAAGCCGGTCAGTTTCCGCAAGCATGCGAAATGGCACAAATCGCGCGTGCCCTTGCATGGATAACTGGCCAAAAAGAAACAGCTGCAAATAGCTTGAAATTATTGAGCCTTTACGCCTCAGGTAAAACGGCTTCTGCAAAAGAAACAGAAGATGGCAGTTGGGGCGCCTCGCACTAAGAGGAACTACACCAGTTTGCTTTCCGGTTCGGCTTCTTTGAGACGCATGGCGATTAATCAGTTAATTCCGTTCTTCTTTGTGTCTTTGCGTTTTTGTTGTTAATTTGAACCTATGATGTCGCGCGCCAAATCCGAAAAACTTTTCGCCGAGGCGTTGAAATACATTCCCGGAGGCGTCAATTCGCCCGTGCGCGCGTTCCGCGCCGTCGGCGGCCAGCCGTTCTTTGTCCACCGCGCCAGGGGCGCGCGCGTTTGGGATGTGGATGGCAACGAGTTGATCGATTACGTCCTCACCTGGGGGCCGGCGATTCTCGGCCATGCGCATCCCAAAATCATTGCCGCCATCAAGGCCGCTGCCGACCACGGCACGAGTTTCGGCATTCCGAATCCATTTGAAGTCACGATGGCGAAACTCATCTGCGAATTGGTGCCCAGCGTGCAAAAGGTGCGCATGTGCAATTCGGGAACGGAAGCCTGCATGAGCGCAATTCGTCTGGCACGTGGATTCACAAAGCGCGACAAAATCATCAAGTTCGACGGGTGTTATCACGGTCATGTGGATTCACTGCTCGTCAAGGCCGGTTCCGGCGCGCTCACGTTTGGTCATCCCGACAGCGCCGGGGTGCCCGCCGCGTTCACCCAGCATACCATCGTTCTGCCGTTCAACGACGCGGACGCAGTCAAGGCCGCGTTTGTCGCGAACAAAAATGAAATCGCCGGCATCATCGTCGAGCCGGTGCCGGGCAATGCCGGATTGTATCTGCCGAAGCCGGGCTACCTGGAATTTTTGCGCGAAATCACGCAGATAAACGGTGCCTTGCTGATTTTCGACGAGGTGATGACCGGATTCCGGCTTGCGCCTGGCGGCGCGCAGGAACGGTTCGGCAACAAGCCGGATTTGACCTGCCTCGGCAAAATCATCGGCGGCGGGCTGCCCGTCGGCGCGTTCGGCGGGCGGGCGGACATCATGGATTTGCTCACGCCGCTGGGGCCGGTTTACCAGGCGGGCACGTTGAGCGGCAATCCGCTGGCGCTGGCGGCGGGTATTGCGGCGCTCGAATTGCTGTCGGAGGGGCGAGCTCCGCAAGCCCCGGAAAAGAAATCCGAAATCAAGTCAGGGCGTCGTGACCATAATTCGCGAAGCGAACGTCCCATTTGGGGCAACAAATCTGTGGCGGGCTTGGAAAGCCAAACTCCGCCCTCCGAAAAAGATGCCTATGCCCGGCTCGAAACACTGGGCAGACAACTCGAAGCCGGGATGAAAGACGCCGCAAAATCGGCGGATGTGCCCGTGACGTTCAACCGCTGCGGCTCGATGTTCTGTGCCTATTTCACCGGCGGGCCGGTCTGGAACCTCGCCGCCGCGATGAAGAGCGACCGCGAACGGTTTAAAAGGTATTTTCACGGGATGCTGGCCGAAGGAATTTATCTGGCGCCATCGCAATTCGAGGCGGGTTTTATTTCCACGGCGCACAGTCCGGCGGACGTTGAAAAGACGGTCAGCGCGGCGATGAAAGTGTTGCGCGGATTGTAACCTCTTGTTATGATGGGCGTCTGACAGGTAGTGAACCGCGTCATCATGGCGCGGCGAAATTGAAAAACAAACCACGACAAAGAATTATGAAAGCAAATAAAACAATGTTAATCGCGGCATTGGCCGTGGGCAGTTTGCTGGTGTGGAGTCCGGCCTTGCGCGCGGATGACACCAACAAGCCGTCTTCCACTCCGCCCGCAGGCGCTCCGCCCGCTGGTCAGCCATCGCGCGCCGGTTTTGAGCGCATGGCGGAACAACTCAACCTGACGGCCGACCAGAAACCGAAAGTGCAATCCATCATGGACACGCAAAGGCAGAAAATGCTCGATTTGCGCAACGACACCACCCTGTCGCAGGATGCCCGGCAAGCCAAACGCAAGGTTGTCGTGGAAGAAACGGCCCAGCAGATGAAAGCCGTCCTTACGCCGGAGCAATTTGATAAGTGGCAAAAAACGTCTCCCATGGGACCACACAGGATCCATCCCGGCGGCCCGCCTCCGGGCAACGAAAAAGCCGGGAGCACGAATGCGCCCGCTGCTCCGCCGAAACAATAATCTGCGGGGTGACCTAGTTGATATCGGGACGGCCTCGCGCCGTCCCTTTTTGTTCTTGTGCGCAAAGGCAGTGAGTGTTTTGCAGCGGCGGTCTGTGACCGCCGGGCAAACGGCGACACTCACAATGTGCCGCTGCAATTTGCAGATTCCATTTGAGCAAAGGCGCGCGGGTGCGTATTGTAGGTTTGCCCTGCGCGAGTAGCTCAATTGGATAGAGCGTCGGCCTCCGGAGCCGAAGGTTGTGGGTTCGACCCCCGCCTCGCGTACCAGCCTTTGCTGGCCGGCAGCGGCCAGCTACGGCCCGGCCAGCCAGTGCGACTGCCGCACCGGTTCACCGTGCCGGTTCGCGGAGTGAAATTGCAATAGATTTTTATACGATTTCGTGTTTGACGGCAGTGCGCGGAAGGGCGAAAAGAAGCTTGTCCATGAAACTTAAAAACTGGGTTCTCTGGTGTTGCGTGGCGGCACTTTTGGCCACGGAAGTTTTTCTCTTTTTGGCCAACCGGCAAAAGGATGCGGCGCTCGTCCAGTTGCATGAGTCGCAACAGAAGGTCGCGCAGTTGCAGTCGGATCTGGATCAGCTCAAAAGTTCCAGTGTCGCCACGTTGAGCACGGAGAACGCCCGGCTGCGCGCCGAAAACCAGGGTTTAACCCAGAAATTTGCCCAACTGCAAAACGAAATCAACCAATCGCGCCAGCAAAACCAGAAGCTGACCCAGCAGGTGGAGACGGCGCATAATACCCTGCAACAGCAGCAGGAGCAGTTGCAGGCAATGCAGGCGGAAAATCAGCAAGCCGCCACCGTCACCGAGGCAACGGCGGAACAAGCAATGTCGCCGGCCGCCCAGCTCAACACCTGCATCAACAATCTCCGGCAAATTGACGCGGCCAAACAGCAATGGGCTTTGGAAAACGACAAAACTGCCGATGCCATTCCGTCCGCCCAGGACCTGTTGCCGTATTTCTCCAACTTGGTTTTCCCGGTTTGCCCTTCCGGTGGCACCTATACGATCAATGCTGTCGGTGTGCTGCCGACTTGTTCAGTCCCCGGCCACGTCCTGCCGCAGTGATCCGCTTTTTTTCAATTTTCATTCTTGGCTTTTGCCATCCTTCACCTAGACTTTCTGTTCCATGATTGACACGGACATTGAATTACTGAAGGGCATCGCAAATCAATTGCGGATTCACTCGATCACCTCAACCACCGCGGCGGGCAGCGGACACCCAACTTCGTGCTGCTCGGCGGCGGACGTGGTGGCCACGCTGTTCTTCGGCCACATGCGTTACGACCCGAAGAATCCGCACTATTACAACAACGATCGTTTCATCCTTTCCAAAGGCCACGCCGCGCCACTGCTTTATGCCGCGTGGGCGGAAACCGGTTTGTTCCCGGTGAGCGAGCTGTTGAAACTCCGCCAATTCGGCTGCGACCTTGAAGGTCATCCGACGCCGCGCCTGCCCTTTGTGGACGTGGCGACCGGCTCGCTGGGCCAGGGCTTGAGCGTCGGTGCCGGCATGGCGCTGGCTGCGCGTCTGGACAATCTCAATTACAACACCTACGTCCTCCTCGGCGACGGCGAAATCGCCGAAGGCGCGGTCTGGGAAGCGGCGTCGTTCGCGGGCGTTTACAAGCTCAACAATATAATCGCCATCGTGGACGACAACCGCCTTGGCCAGAGCCAGGCGACGGCGTTTGGTCACGACATTGGCGTTTACCGCAAACGCTTTGAAGCTTTTGGCTGGCGCGTCGAGGACATTGACGGCCACGACATCGAGGAAATTCTGGAAGTGCTCGGCGGTGTCGGCCTGAACGACCAGCCGCTCTGCATCATCGCCAAAACCTACAAGGGCGCGGGCGTTTCATTTTTGCAGGACAAGGACGGCTGGCATGGCAAGCCCCTGAACAAGGAAGAGGCCGGGAAAGCCATCGCCGAGCTTCAGCCCAGCGCAAAATCCGGCATCGGCACTCCGATTCCCGCGCCGGCCCAATTGCCCGCGCCGAACAACGCCGCACCCGCGGGTTATCCGCCAATCAATTACAAACCCGGCGACTTGGTAGCGACACGCGAAGCCTACGGCGCCGCACTCGTGCGCATTGGCGAAGTGGATCCGCGCATCGTTGCGATGGATGGTGACACGAAGAATTCCACGTTCGCGGAAAAGTTTTCCAAGAAGTTCCCGAACCGTTTTACGGAATGCTTCATCGCCGAACAGAACATGGTCGGCGTGGCCACCGGTTTCGGCGCGCGCGGCAAGGTGCCGTTTGCGTCCACGTTCGCCGCGTTTTTCACCCGCGCCTTCGACCAGATTCGCGTCGCGGGCATTTCGCAGGCGAACCTCAAGCTCGTCGGTTCGCACGTCGGCGTGAGCATCGGCGAGGACGGCCCTTCGCAAATGGCGCTGGAAGACATCGCCATGATGCGTGCGGTTGCCGGCAGCGTGGTGCTGTATCCGGGCGATGCCGTAAGCACGGAGAAATTGCTCGAACAAATGGCGCTGGCCAAAGGCATTCATTTTCTGCGCACGTCGCGGCCCAAGACGCCGGTGATTTACGGCAACGACGAAAAGTTTCCCATCGGCGGCGCAAAAGTGGTGCGCCAGAACGCGGGCGACAAAGCCACCGTTGTCGCCGCGGGCGTGACCCTGCACGAAGCGCTCAAGGCCGCCGACGCACTGAAGGCCGAGGGCATCGGCATCACGGTCATAGACGCTTACAGCATCAAACCGCTGGGCAAGGACATCATTAAGGCCGCCGCGCAAAAGACCGGCAACATGGTCATTACGGTTGAGGATCATTACCTCGAAGGCGGTTTGGGCGACGCGGTCGCGGGCGAACTCAGCGTGGATGGAATCAAAGTCCACAAGCTTGCCGTGAATGCGCTGCCGCGTTCCGGCAAAGCGGGTGAATTGCTGGCGCACTTCGGCATTGATGCCGCGGCCATCGCGAAAAAAGTCAAATCACTGGGCTGATTTGGCGCGGGAGGTGCTTTGGTTTGAAGCGGGTAACGAAGCATGTGCTTTCCGTTGCTGCCGGAAGTTTTTCCGCGAAGGATCAAATCATGCCATACTACGGGAGATATCTTTGGATTATCTTGCTGATGGCCTGTTTTTGTTTTGGCCTGTCGCTGTCGGCGTGGGGGGATACTTGTGCCATTTGCGGCCGGCCAATTTACGGCACGATTTACCTTGTCACCGACAAGGTCACCGGTGAGCAAAAAGAGGTCTGTTCCGACTGCATAAAGTTGCCCCGGTGTGCCATCTGCGGTTTGCCCGTCAAGGAAAACTACATCGCGTTGCCTGACGGGCGTTATCTTTGCGCCCGCGACGCCAAGACGGTGGTGTTGAAGGCTGACGATGCCAGACAAATTTGCAGTCAGGTCAAGGATGACCTCGACCGGTTGTTTTCCCGTTTCACGTCGTTCCCGACGAATGTGGATGTCTCGGTCATCGATCGCATAGATGTGGATTCCATGTTTATTACGGAAGGCAATAATTTTGAAAGCCCCGACCTGCTGGGTTGCATCCGTCCCGAGACGGCCAACGACAAGACCCGATACAAAATAAGCCTGCTGACCGGGCTGCCGCTGGCCCAGTTGAAGGAAACTTGTGCCCACGAATATTCGCATGCCTGGGTGGGCGAAAATGTGCCAAAGGAGCGGAGGGCGAGGTTGGGTCGCGACGCCGAGGAGGGTTTCTGTGAGCTGGTCGGTTATTTGTTGATGGATTCACAAAACGAAGAGGTGGAAAAAAAG
>Ga0187868_1000457_pt1 | contig 33586 bp, 30 predicted proteins | sample June2016WEW_13_4_FD_133014 | JGI IMG/M metagenome (GOLD analysis project Ga0187868, IMG submission 133014) | Peatland microbial communities from SPRUCE experiment site at the Marcell Experimental Forest, Minnesota, USA - June2016WEW_13_40 | ecosystem: Environmental > Terrestrial > Soil >... | reverse complement strand
TCGTCCTGCTGCACCTTGCGCTTGAAGCGGCGCAGGGCGTTGTCCACCGACTCTCCCTCTTGCAGTCGAATCTCCGCCAAACTCTCACCCCCAACCGTTCTACTTGAACCTGGAGACGTAGTGCTTACACGAATACTTCTCCCGGCATGCGAAAGAGCGTGCGGGACGGAAGCGTGTTCCGGGTTGGCCGGGACTCCACGATTGCCGCGTCTAGGCTGATCTGCTTGCGCGCTATTTTGAGTTTTAAAATGCGCTCGATATGGCGCAGTTCAACCACCTCGACACCCGAAACCAAGGTTGAAGCGCGGCCGCAGGCGCCGGCGCGTCCGGTGCGGCCGACACGGTGAATAAAATCTTCCGGCATGGCCGGCAGGTCGTAGTTGATCACATGGGCAACGTCGTTCACGTCGAGGCCGCGCGAAGCTACGTCGGTGGCAACCAGCACTTTGAAACGGCCTTCGTCGAAGCCGCTGAGCGCGCCGATGCGCTGTGCCTGAGAGCGGTCGCCGTGGATCATGGCCGCCGCGAATCCGTCGCGCACAAGATTCTTGGCCAGACGTTCGGCGCCCCGCTTGGTGCGGGCAAATATCAGTGTTTGTCCTTTTTCGGCGTAGAGAAGCTCGCGCAGAACGCCGGGTTTCTCTGCCGCGGCCACCTCAAACGCCTGCAGCTCTACGCTTTCCACAGGTTTCAGAATCGAACCCAAGGCGATGCGCACGGGATTCTTTAAGTAGTCATTGACGAGTCCCGCGACGGATGCTTCCAGCGTAGCCGAGAAGCACATTGTCTGGCGCTGCTGCGGCAGTTGTCCCACAATGCGGCGGATTGACGGCAGGAAGCCCATATCGAGCATTCGGTCGGCTTCGTCCAGCACCAGAATGTTGACATGCTGCAAATCGGCCAGTTTGCGGCCGAGGAAATCTTCCAGTCTGCCAGGAGTGGCAACGACCAGTTGGGCGCCGGAGCGTAGCGCCTGAAGCTGTTTCTTCTCTGGTACCCCGCCCATTACCAGGGCAGCGGGCGCCAGCTTGTGGCTGCGGACATTGTCGTAATGCTCGCAAACCTGCATGGCAAGTTCGCGCGTCGGCACCAGAACCAGCGCCTCGATGCGGCGCGAGTTGCTGGTTGCCAGCCGCTCGATGATAGGCACGAGGAAGGCAAGGGTCTTGCCGGTTCCGGTCTGGGCGGTGGCCAGAATGTCCTTACCTGCGAGCGCGTGCGGAATGGTGGCGGCCTGGACGGGCGTGGGTGTTGAAAATTGTGCTGCAGCAAGCTTCTGCTGAAGAGCAGAAGACAGAGGCAATTCAGAAAACTTCATCATGCGAATCGTTGAGTTCTTTCTCGAGGGGCGCCTCGCGACCCGCACTCATAGGGAGGCGATTCGCGAATAAGACTAGGGATGCCGCTCAGTTTCAGTTGTGGCCGCTGAGTTGTACGGGGTAGCAGAAGGGCGGGAACTCGAGTCGCTAGATCGAACCTTCGCACCACTGAAGAACCGTGGTCAGTAGCTTTCCTATTCAGTATACCACCACCTGGCATAAACGGCTCGGGTGGGGCAGGATGTGCGATCAGAAGTCGTTGAAGTCCAACGCCAAAGGCTGGCCATCTTCGTCATACGAGATAACCGGATTACCACTGCGTTCAACCGGCGTTTCTTCCTTAACTTCCAATTTACGTTGTTGTTTCTTTTGTAGCTTTTCTACCCGTTTTTCCTGACGGGCACGTTCTTTCGAGCGTTTGGTGAACGACGGTCGAGAGTTTCCGGCCATTGATGCTCCTGTCGCAAGAGGTTGTTGCTCTAAAGAGAGCCCGGAGCCGCTGCCCCAGGTTCCCCCAGATTCGAGTTTACAGGACTTCGACGTTTTCCGCCTGTAGCCCCTTCGGCCCCTTCGTCACCTCGAACTGTACCGATTGCCCTTCTTGAAGACTGCGGAAGCCGTTCGACTTGATGGCCGAGAAATGCACGAAAACGTCTTCGCCATTCTGGCGCGCTATGAAACCAAACCCCTTGGCATCGTTAAACCACTTCACTGTTCCTTGTTCCACTGTGTTGTACCTTATTCCCTTTTCCTGGAGATTCGGCTGGAAGATTTTGCTGGCACTAAGAGGTGGAGTCACAGACCGAATCGGCTGGCCAACTCAAAATCGCGCCTCAAACTTCGCGACCTCCACTAGATAGGATGCTACACGAAGGCGTGAGATTCACCAACCGGCGCAATTTGTGGGACAGAAAGCCATTCTTTGCCCGCTTTTGGCAGTTGACAATCGAATGCTCAACGCCTACGGTAGAATCTGAGCGAGTAGTTCTGCCCTCTTTCAGGTTCTCTGAAGCTAAGTCAGGGTATCTGAAGCCCACTCTCCCTTAGCGTACTAGCCCAGCACTCAATGAGCCAAAGCAGAAGCGTTTCGCCGAGCGCGCGACTCCTGTCGAAGTGGCGGAGGATGCGGCAAGTCCGGGCATTCAGTGCGGCCCCAAAATACTTACCGCAGCCCTTCAAGGCGGTAGTTAGCGACTGATTACCGGCGGGTGCTCGGCTTGGTGAGTTGGCCATGGCATCACGGCTTGGCCTCATTGCGGCATCTAACGAATTGCAAAGGAACTGGACCAACATGAAGATTTTTGTCGGGAACTTTAGTTTCAGCATGACCGAAGCAGAGCTTCGTTCACTTTTTCAGCCCTTCGGCACCGTCGACAGCGTTTCACTGGTAACCGACCGCGACACCGGCCGCTCGCGCGGATTCGGATTCGTCGAGATGGCAAACAAGGACGAAGCCACCAAGGCCATTGCGGCTTTGAACGGCCAGGACTCAGGCGGACGGCCGCTCACGGTCAATGAAGCGCGACCCAAAGTGGAGCGCGGCGGCGGCGGTTCACGCGGTGGCGGGCGAGATGACTATCGCGGCCATGCGCGTCAACCTCGCGAACCTCGGTGGTAGGGCTCGGGGACGCGGAGAAGCAGCGGACCCAGGGAATGGCTAAGCGTGTGCGGCAAAACAACGGGGGAGGCGTCCCCAATCTCGTTGAAATGTCGACTGTAACCTGTGATCAGTGTGGCGCTCGGTTCGCCATCGGCCATCGTCTGTTCTTCCAGGATGCTGAGCTTGCAACCAGGCAAGCCGTTTGGCTGGGAGAGCAGCTCGTCTGGGATCACATTCAGGAAAATAAGCACCGGGGTTCGATACGCTTGCCCGCGTCCAACGAGATGAAATAAAGGCACGGCAGCCGCGCGCTGGAGCACTTCGGGGCAAGTCATAGTCCGCTGGTGTTGTCCGCGAGCGCCGGTTGTGTGCAGTCTTCCCGGAAGGCGATATCTGCGCGATTGGATCGTTCAGGGCGGTGTTTCCGGCAGGTGCGGAAGGTGTCCTAACTCGTTGATTCTGTTGCGGTTTCTGGCACAGCCCTGGATCAGGTGCTGGCCGCCCGTTCTCCTCAAACTTTCCCTTTAAGTTAAGGCCGCGCAACCCGGTGCTCACCGCCGAGCTGCCGCTGATGTCCGTTGCGAAAGGCTTTCTTTTCAGCCACAATTCCGAAGACGAAATTCATGCGGCCAAGTAGCTGCAGGAAGGCGTTGCGCCCAGTGCCGGCGGGGCACAGGCGTGCCTGCTTAGGCACCGGTTCGGCCAGAGGCCGGGGAGAACGCAACTTCTATGGACCACACAAGAAAAGGGTATCGGTGGTGGGTAATTTTCCTGCTTTTTTGCGGCACGTTCGTGAATGCAGTGGATCGTGGCAGCCTCGGCGTTGCGGCGCCCTCGATCATGAAGGAGTTGCACCTTAATCCCGCGATGATGGGAGTTGTGCTCTCGGCTTTCTTTTGGACTTACTTTGCCATGAATATTCCTTCCGGAGCCCTGGCCGACAGATTCGGAGCCAAGGCGACTCTCGGTTGGGCGGCCTTCGTGTGGTCGTTTCTATCGGCGCTGACCGGCATGGCGCACAGCTTCGTGCAATTGGTGCTATTCCGAATCGGGGTGGGAGCCGGCGAGGCGGCGTTGCAGCCGTGCAACGTCAAGGTTGTCAAGACCGTGTTCCCCACGGAGGAACGTGGCACTGCGATCGGCATCTTCAACGCAGGCATACGGCTGGGGCTGGCCGCCGTGCCGGTGATGATGGCTTACCTGATTCACGCCTACAACTGGCGGGTGGCGTTTTATGTTACCGGCGCCGGAAGTCTCGTGTGGGTCGTGCTGTGGGTTTATTTCTACAAACAGCCGGAGGCCGAATCGAATCGAGAGGGCGCCAGCAAGGAAAGAGTGCCTTGGTTGGAACTGCTGAAGCACCGGTCGATCATCGGGCTGATGTTGTGCAAATTCTTTCAGGAATACCTGTACAACATGTTTATTACCTGGCTGCCCGCCTACCTGGTGATGGAACGCGGCTTCACCATCCTGAAAATGGGCTGGTACGCGTCGCTGCCGTGGGTTGTGACTTTCTGTGCCTTGCCGCTGATTGGGCTGCTCTCGGACACCTTGATCAAACGCGGTATGAGCGTGACCAAGTCGCGCAAGGGGATGATCATTATCGGCCAGTTTATTGCGGCGATCATTGTATTCGCCCCGTATGTGAGCAGCGCAAAGGTCGCCATAACCCTGCTGGTTGTGGCCTTGGTTTGCGAATCCGGTGCGAGCACTGTCTTGTGGGCCGCCTGCGCGGAGATCGCTCCCAAGAACACATCGGCCTCCGTCTCCGGCATTATGAATACCGCGGGTGCCTTGGCCGGCATCGCTTCTCCCATCGTTACCGGAGTTCTGCTGAAGCTGACCGGGAACTTCCAGCGGGCCTTTCTTGTCGCCAGCCTGATGATCGTGTTTGCGGCGTTGTCGATGTGGTTTGTGGTCGGCAGCGTTGAACAAATCGAGCTCAAGAAAGACAAGCGAAAGCTGGCCGCGCAGCCGGCATAAAGAAGCGCACTTGTGTCTTGGCGTTGCGGGGAACCCGATGCTCACAAACTATCGCGGAATCGGAGCCGGCACCGGCTTGCCCGCGAAGTATGCTTCCAGATTGGCGAATGCCAGGTCTCCCATGGCCTGCCGCGTCTGAGCCGTGCCGCTGGCAATATGAGGCGTCAGCACAACATTGTCCATCGTCAGCAGCTCCGCCGGAACATTCGGCTCATCGGCAAAGACATCCATCGCTGCGCCGCGAATGGTGTGTTTGCTCAACGCATCTATCAGCGCGGCTTCATCGACCAGCGAGCCGCGAGCGATGTTGATCAGGAACCCTTCCGGGCCAAGCGCGTTCAGAACAGCGGCGTTCACCAACCCGCGGGTCGTCGGTCCACCGTAGGCGGCGGCAACCAGGAAATCCGTGTTGGCGGCGAGGTCGAGCAATGAAGCGTAATAGCGGTAGCTCACGCCCGGTTTTTCGCTCAGATCGGTGTAGGCGATCCTCATCCCGAATCCTTCGGCGCGGCGCGCAACCGCGCTGCCGATTCGTCCCAATCCGATGATGCCCAGCCGGCTGCCGCTTACCTTGCGAGCCAGCCGGTAAGCGCCGGCCTTCCAACTGCCGTTACGAAGGAATCGCTCGGCCGCTGGAATTTCACGCGCAACCGACAAGATCAGCCCCAGGCAAAGATCCGCGACATCATCGGTCAGCACATCGGGCGTGTGGGTGACGACGATGCCGCGCTCATGCGCAGCCTGGACGTCGATTCCGTCGTAGCCAACGCCGAACACCGAAATAATCTCCAGTGCCGGAAGCCGCGCGATGAACTCGCGCGTCACCGTCGATATGGCTCTGGCGGCTATACCGCGTACTTTTTTGGCGAGCGAAACAAAGGCGGCGGGATCCAACTGCTGGACGCGATCGTGAAACGAAAAAGCCGCGCGCAGGCGATCTTCGTAAAAAGCGGGCAGCTTGTCGACCGCAAGAATGTCGGGTTTCATGGTTCCAGGCTCCTGGATTCGAGTCGGGCAAGCACCTAGTCGGCGACGGTGGCCATTCGCCACCCGTTGCAGCCGCAGAGGTCCGTGAATTCATTGTTCTTCCTTCAGTGTACCAAGCGAACCTGCGCGAGAGCCCGGGCCGTGAGCGTGCGCGAATGTGCCGGTTTCTGCTCACCTCAGCCGAGCACAAACCTTGCTTCCGTTTTCCGCATCTGTTTAATAGCGCTACAAGTTATGAGCCCACAAGGGACTGCGCTAGCTATTGCAGCGGATGGGATGACCGTCGCCCACCTTTTCACAATCAAATAGGGATCGATGGCACACGGCAAAAACAGTTTCTGGAGCGGGTGGCACGAACGCCTGGCGGCGCTCGGCCAGATTCCACCTGTCCTGAAAATCGTGTGGGAGTCCGGGCCGGCGGTCGTCACCTTCGGCATCATCGTCAGGGTATTCAGCGCTCTGCTGCCGATTGCTCTGCTAGGCGTCAGCAAGCTGATTATCGACAACATCGTCAACGTCGTCGCGCATCACCAGCCGGTCTCCAACCGATTCTGGTGGTTGGTGGCGGCGGAATTCGCGCTGGCGGTGACGAGCAGCATAGTCACGCGCATTCTTGATTACCTGGACTCGCTGTTGGCTGACAAGTACACGCGCCACGTCAGCATTGCCGTGCTGAGCCACGCGGCGCAGTTGGACGTGATTGCCTACGAGGACCCGGTGTTCTATGACCGGCTCGAGCGCGCTCGCGTGCAGGCGACAGACCGGCTTGGGATGATTCAGTCCATTGGCCGGCTGGTGCAGCAGGTGATCACGACGCTTTCGCTGTCGATCTCCATTGTTTACTTTTCTCCATGGCTGCTGCTGGTTTTGATCGCTGGAGTGATTCCCGCTTTTCTCGGAGAAAGTCACTTTGCGTTTCTCGGTTATGCCAAGAACTTCCGGCAAACTCCCATCCGGCGGCAACTCGATTACCTGCGCATCCTGGGGGGCAGCAAGGAAGCCGCCAAGGAGCTAAAGCTATTCGGACTGAGCGGCTTCATCACCGGGCGGTTTGCGAAACTTTCCGACGAAATCTATCGCGAGAACGTCGCGCTCTCCCGGCTGCGATTGCTGGCCGGAATGTTCCTGTCGGTTCTCGGAACGCTCGGCTATTACGCCGCGTACGCGTGGGTAATCTGGCGTACTCTGTTGGGCATTCTCTCGGTTGGCACCTTGTACTTTCTGGCGGGCGCAATTCTGCAGGCAAGCAACAACATTCAGCAGATCTTCTCGACTCTGTCCGGCATCGCGGACCAGGCGCTGTTTCTGACCGACCTGCTTGAGTTCTTCCAGATGGAGCCGACCATCCGCTCCAAGCCGGACGCGCTGCCTGCGCCGCGGCCCATTGTGCGCGGCTTCGAGTTCCGAAACGTCTCGTTCCATTACCCCGGCAGCGACAGACTCATTCTGCAGGGTCTCGATTTTCATTTGCGCCCCGGCGAGCGGGTGGCGCTGATCGGCGAGAACGGACAGGGAAAGACCACCATCGTCAAGTTGATCACCCGCCTCTACGATCCCACCGAGGGAGAGATTCTCCTCGACGGGGTCGATCTCCGGGAATACAGCCTCGAAGATCTGTACAAGGAAATCGGGGTCATCTTTCAGGATTTCATGCGTTACGAAATGACCGCGCGCGAAAATATCGCGGTCGGACGGATTGAGCAGCTTGAGGATCTGAATTTGATTCGGGCCGCCGCCCACAAGAGCCTGGCCGATGAGGTGATCGCGAAGCTCTCCGGCGGCTACGAGCAGATGTTGGGAAGGCGCTTTAACGATGGCGTGGATCTCTCCGGCGGCGAGTGGCAGAAGCTGGCGCTGGCACGTGCTTATCTTCGCGACGCACAACTGCTTGTGCTGGACGAACCGACAGCCGCACTGGACGCACGCAGCGAAGCTGAAGTTTTCGAGCGATTCGCCGAACTCACGCAGGCCAAGATGGCGCTGTTCATTTCGCACCGTTTCTCAACCGTGCGCATGGCCGACCGCATCGTCGTGCTCGCCGATGGACAGATTGCCGAAGACGGCAGTCATGGCCAGTTGATAGCGCTTGGCGGACGCTACGCCGAATTATTTGAATTGCAGGCCGCCAGCTACCGGTAATTTTTTGGACTCATATGCCGCAGAACCCTCACGTTGAATTGGCCGAAGCTTCCGAAAGATTCTTCGGCTCCGTCGGGCAGGATGGCGCTCACGATGCCGCACTGATAGTGGCTCGCGCCGCCGCATGTGCCCGGTCGCTGGTCTGGCTGCCGGACGTCCGGGCCCCGCGGGGCTTCGCGGAGCGATTGCAAATGCTGGCTCGCGAGCTAGGCAAACTGGTTGCCGTTCTAGAGAAGCCTTCGGAGACGGGCGACTCGGAGGAGTGGCGTTGTCTCCGCGATAACGTTCACCTGCTGCGCTCGATGGCGGCCAGGCTGCCGGAAGCGGAGCGCACACTTGCATCATTGCCTAACGTGGTGGCAGACAATGGGCAGGTCGGGCCCCGCGTCATTGCCATCGCCGAAGACCTATTCAGTTCTCTGGCCAATCGTTTTGTCGACTCTGACGTGAGCACGTATTTGCGCGCATTTCAGGGCGTAACTGTCCTCCCACTGAAAGAACTGCAAGCGCTGCCGGCGGCCTTCAACGCGGTGTTGCTGGAGCGAATCGCGACACTTTCCCGCCTCCTGATGGCAAATAAAGAAGCGGCGGGAACACGCATCTGCATTCACAGCTTGCGGGAGATCGCCCAGGCGCCCTGGAGGGAGTTGCTTGAGCCTCTGATCGTTTTTGATCAGGTGCTGCGGCAGGACCCGGCAGGTGCGTACGCGCATATGGATGTTGACACGCGGGAGATGTACCGGCGTGCCGTGATCCATCTGGCGGCACACTCGGACTGCTCGGAGTTGGAGATTGCCCAGCAGGCGCTTGCCCTCGCGCGCGAGTCGCAACGGCAAAGCGAGGCCGATCCTCGCGTCGCCGTTCGCCGTTCGCATGTGGGCTATTACCTGATTGCCGAGGGCAGGGAAGTGCTGCGCAGACGCGCCGGTGTGCATCTCCCCTGGAACGAGCAGGCGCAGGAGCTTCTACGCCGCTACGCGGATGAGTTTTACCTCAGCGGCATTGAAGTGCTGACGTTCGCGATCGTGATCGCCATCATCTGGCGCGGTATCGAGGTCTACTCGCTTTCCGCGATCTTTTTTTGCGTGCTGGCGCTGCTTCTTCCCAGCAGCCAGAGCGCGGTTGAAGTGATGAATTACCTGGTCACTTCGCTGCTGCCGCCGCGCATTCTGCCCAAGCTGGATTTCCAGAATGGCATCCCGGACGACTGTCTCACCGTGGTCGCGGTGCCGACATTGCTGCTCGACGAAAAACAGGTGCGGCGGTTGGTGAACGATCTGGAGGTCCGCTATGTCGGCAACATGAGCGCAAATCTGCACTTTGCGCTGCTGACGGATCTGCCCGATTCCGCCTCGCCTCCCAGTGAAGGCGATCCTCTGGTCTACCTCTGCGGCAAGCTCATTCGCGGACTCAACGACAAATATCGCGGAAACGGCGCCGGCACTTTTGCCATGTTCCACCGCGATCGCGTTTATAACCCTCGCGAAGGCGTATGGATGGGCTGGGAGCGCAAGCGCGGCAAGCTGCTTGACTTCAATAAGCTGATTCTTGGCGACTACGACAGCTTTCCTTACAAAGCCGGCAACCTTTCGATTCTGCCGCGCGTTCGCTACGTCCTGACGCTGGATTCGGATACGGAACTGCCTCGCGGAACGGCGCAGCGGCTGATCGGCGCGCTTGCGCATCCGTTGTGCCAGGCCATTATCGATCCCGAGCGCAATGTGGTGGTCGAAGGTTTTGGAATTCTTCAACCGCGCGTCGGAGTGAGCGTCCAGAGCGCGGCCCAATCGCGGCTGGCCTCGATCTATTCCGGGCAGACGGGGTTCGACATTTACACGCGCGCGATTTCCGACGTCTATCAGGAGCTGTACGGCGAAGGCACCTTCGTCGGCAAGGGTCTCTATGAAGTCCGCACACTGCACAAAGTTCTCGACCATCGTTTCCCGCGCAACGCGCTTCTTAGTCACGATTTGATCGAGGGGGCCTATGCGCGCGCGGGATTCGTGAGCGATGCCCAGGTGATTGACGATTATCCATCGCACTACCGCGCTTACATGAGGCGTAAACATCGTTGGCTGCGGGGAGACTGGCAGATCGCAGAGTGGCTGTTTCCGCGGGTCCCCGACGAGAGCGGCAACCGTGTCCCCAATCCAATCTCGTTCATCTCGCGCTGGAAGATTCTCGACAACCTGCGGCGGAGCCTGATCGAGATTGCGATTTTTGTGCTCCTGGTCCTGGGATGGACGGTGCTTCCCGGGCGCCCGCTCTACTGGACCGCCGTCACGCTCGCCATCCTGTTTGTTCCGCCGTGGGTGCAGTTTGCGTTCGGGGTGGTGCGGGCCGCGCTCTCCGCCAGCCTGAGCGGCATTGCAGATGCCATGGCTTCGCTTGGGACAGCACTCGTCAGTGTTGTGCTGACGCTTACCTTCCTGCAGCACAATGCCTTGGTTTCCGTGGATGCTATTTGGCGGACGCTGTATCGCCGCATGGTTTCACGCCGGCGCATGCTGGAATGGGAAACCGCCGAGGAAGCCGAGATGGGCAAACGCAAGCGCTCTCCGGCTGATTGGTACCTGATCTTGACGCCGGCGGTCGCGTTGGGTATAGGGGTGCTTGTCTACTGCGTTCACCGCCAAGCCCATCTCCAGGCGTTGGCCACGGCCTTGCCCATCCTGCTGCTTTGGGCGGGCAGCAAGCTGATTTCGTTGTGGCTTGACCGGCCGTTTCGTCCCGTTCGCAATATGCCTTCCAGGAAGGATCGGCAGTTTTTGCGCCGCCTCGCCCTGCGCACGTGGCGCTACTTTGCCGAGTTCAGCACCGAGGAGCACAACTGGCTGGTGCCGGATAACGTGCAAGAGCAACCGTTGAAGATCGCGCCGCGGATCTCTCCGACCAATCTTGCGTTCCTCCTGAATGCGCGGCAGGTCGCTTGCGAAATGGGCTATCTCACGGTTCCGGAGTTTGCGTCGCAGAGCCGCAAGACGCTGGAAACGATGGCTCGCATGCAAACCTATCGCGGGCATCTGCTGAATTGGTACGACACCAGAACGTTGTCGCCGATGGAGCCGCGCTTCGTCTCCACGGTGGATAGCGGGAACCTTGCGTCGGCGCTGGTTGCCCTGAAGAACGGAACTGCCGCGTTGCTCGACAAGCCGTTGTTGTCGCCCACATTGGCGGACGGCTACGACGATTACATAGGTGTGCTGCGCGAATTGCGGGCGGCTCCGCGCAAGATGCTCAAGGCCCTCCGGCGGCAGCAGAAGATGCCATGGCTGGAACGCCTGCTCGCACCGGCCTTTCCATCGGCAGCTTCAGGCGATCGACCGGCAAAAATCGCGCCTTCCTGGTTCGAGGTACAACTCGCGGCCCGCGAGGAGTGCAACCGGAAGATGATCGCCGACTACATGCCGTGGCTGCTGCCGCAGTTCGAATCTCTTTACCGCCATCCCGCATTTGCATTCCTGAAGGAAGCACATGGAATCTCCCTGGCTCGATTGCCGGCGGCAATCACGCTTCTGAGCACGCGTCTTGAAGAGATCGCAGCCAGCTATTCTCTCTCGATCGACATGCAGAGCTGCTGCCGGCAACTAACGCAACTCTTGCCGGCTGCACACGAAAATTCCACTCGGCTCGTTGGTGAATTGCAGTCGCTTGCCGAGGACGCCGGGAACTGGTTTTCGAAAATGTCTTTCGGCTTTTTGCTGGAGCGGCGCCGCAAGCTCCTCTCGATAGGATATGAAGTTGAGAGTGGTACGCTGCACCAGGCGTGCTACGACCTGCTCGCTTCCGAGTCGCGCATTGCGACGTTCGTCGCGATTGCCAAGGGCGACATCCCGCAGGAGATCTGGTTCCTGCTCGGCCGGGGCTATCTTATCGCGGGAGGCCGTCCGGTTCTAGCCTCCTGGACAGGAACTATGTTCGAGTACCTGATGCCGGCGATCTGGATGCGCTCCTATCCGGACACCCTGCTCAGACGTTCCGCGGAGGGCGCCATTCGGGCTCAGCAGTCGTATGCGGCTCGAAAAGGAGTTCCGTGGGGAATTTCCGAATCCGCTTATAACCGCGTCGACGAAGCTGGCAATTACGGATACCGCGCCTTCGGCGTTCCACAACTGGCGCTGCAGAAGGAAGATTCCAAAGCTCTCGTGGTGGCGCCGTATGCCTCAATCTTGGCTGTGGGATTCGATTCCGCAAGCGCTCTCAGTAACCTGCGATGGATGACGAAGCACGGCTGGTTGGGCGCGTACGGCTTCTATGAGGCTGCCGACTTCACTCCGGTGCGCAGCCGCTCGCGTTGGCGCCGCTTTGAACTGGTTAAGTCATGGATGGCGCACCACGAGGGTATGAGCCTGCTGTCGATTGCCAACGTGCTGGATGATGGCATAGTGCAGCGCTGGTTCCACGGCGATCCGCGGGTGCAGGCGACCGAGTTGCTCTTGCACGAGCGCCCGATTGTGAAGAAGCGCTCAGCGCCCCTGCTGCGATGGCCGGTACTATCGTTTCGAAGCGGCAGCAGGGAGAAAAAGACCGCTTAGGCAGGCTGATGACACAAGCTTGCTCGCTCGGATCGCTTGCGTCGCCGTCAGGATTTTTCCGGGGACGCATTGGGCCTGAACCCCGCCCGCCGCATGCCGCGCTGCGCCTCCGGACTCTTCATGAAGGTATCCCATACAAAACCAGTGCGCGCATTCTCAGCCATCAGCATTGTGATTCCGGTATCGATCCCGATCACATCGGTGTCATACCAATTCTTCAGTGGGTTGAAGGCGTTCACGAATCCGTAGCGGCTCCAGGCTGCTCCGTAGCGGTTTCTGATGGTCTTCAGGACGCGCATCGTCGCCTCCGGCAGAAACGGCAACGACCCTGCCGCGGCGCTGGGAACGACGGTCCCATCGATCGGACCCATACTGGGCGGGCCTCCCCAGATGACATAACCTTTCTGCGAATCCGATGCGGTAATTCCCCACAAGTCATCGCCGTAATCAGGAAACTGCGCTGCCAGCTCGAGGCAGAAATGGCGATGGACATCGGTCGCGATGATCGAATTCTGAAAGTAATCGGCATATTGATCGCGCTTGCCGCGAAAATCAAACCAGGCTTGGGAGTACTGGTGCACAAACAAAGGCGCGAACGAACCGATGTATCGAAGCCCGTCGTACTCAAAGGTCGTTCGCTTCCACGCCTTCCAGGTTTCGACGCGCAAGGGATGGATCGCAGATCCCAAGCCGAGCAGGTACATCATCATCAGCTCGCTGTAGTAGTCCCATCGATAAGGCAGAAAGCCGACTTCCGGTGTCCAGCCGTGCGGCAGCAGCGAGGTGTCTTCGGAGAGCCAGGTCCAGTCGACGCGCTCGAGAATCTGGCTTGCCAGGCGACGGATCTCCGGATGGCGGAAGTGCTCCCGGCAGGTGAGCACTCCGCATAGCAGAATCGCGGTGTCTACCGATGAAACCTCCGAATCCCAAATCCTTTCACCCGTCTCAACGTTGGCCCAGTGGAAGAAGAATCCGCGATGAATGGGCAGCTTCCTCCAGATGAAGCGCAAGGTCGCGAGCACACGCCCGCGTGCCTCGGCCAGCGAAACGTAGCCGCGCTTCTGTCCTATGCAGAGAGCGGTCAAGCCGAAACCGGTCGCGGCAATGCTCCCAACCAAGCCATCGCTCATCGTGCGCACGTTAACGCGATCTTTTACCAATCCGGTTTGCGGGTTGGCCTGCTCCCAAAAGAACAGAAAGTTTGCGCGCTCGATTTCTTCCAGCAGTTGCTCATCTTCGGCGACGAGGCGGCCGGGAACCGGCGTGGATGCCGGGCACGCGGCCGGTGGCGTCGCCGAAACCGGCAACATGCCACTGGCAGCCGGGATCGCAATCCCGAGTCTCACGATGTGACCCAGAAAACGCCGGCGCGAAATCCGGCTGAAGCTCGCAGTTTCTTCTTTCCGCATCTTCTAATGGGATGACGGAAGTTGGGGGCGGGGTGATCCCAACAGGAGAGCACAATCGCGCATCAAGAGTTAGACCGGATTCGCGGAAGGTATATCCGAGGGGGAGCAGGGCGTTGATCGCTCCGGATACACCGACTCCGGAACCGCTCTAGCGGGTCACTCGAAGGTCCGAGGCATATGAGGGTAAGACGGAAGACCGCAATTCTCGCCGCTGTCGTGGCAGCCCTCGCGACAATCCTGGCATTGGTTCTTCTGCGTTCGTTCAAGCCGCGGCCAGTGATCCTGCAAGGCGCGGTCATAGAGCAGGATGCTGACCCGAACAAGGAGCAGCCCATTGCCGGTGTCGACGTGACCGTCGCGAGCGAATCGGCATCGTACGCGGGCAGGTCGGACGCGGCAGGCTTCTTTCAGGTCACGCTTCCGCAGGGAGTTCGAGCGGGACAGGCACTCACGCTGACGTTCCGGCATTCCGGCTACCAGCCGCTGCAATTCAGCGAACCTGCCGGGAATCGGCTTTACGTTGCCCGCATGATTCCAATTTCGCGGCAGGCTCTCCGCCCGGAAGATCGTCGCCCCGAAACGCTCGTCGCCAATCTTTCGGTGAGGTATGCCGTCAAAACCACTACGGCAGCCGAGGTCGGCAGCGCGGCAAAGACCTTCCAGGTGGTAAATGCCGGAAACGTGCCTTGCGATCAAAAATCTCCGTGCTCTCCCGATGGGAGATGGAAGGCGGCCACCGGTTCCGGATCGCTCGACGCCGGCGAGGGAAACGAATTCCGCAACGTGAGAGTCTCCTGCATTGCGGGCCCCTGTCCGTTCACCAGGATCGACCCTGCCCGCATTTCTAAAGGCGGCCACATGGTGACCGTGTCGGTCCTCAACTGGTCGGATACTGCTACTTTCCTCATCGAGGCGGAAGTATTTCACCCCTGGGTTGCCGATCTGGTGCGCACTTCGTACCCGATTGTTTTTGGACAGGCGCTCAACTTCAGTCTTCCGGCCGAGGCCGAGGGGCCGAGCATCGAGGCCGACATCGGCGGCGAGCGCGTCGTTTTTCCTCTTGGCCCGAGTCTCTGCTTAAGCTGGGCCAATTGCACCCTCGGAGTTGAGCACGACGTCAGAACCTACCGATGTGAGCTCAAGCCCGGCTACCGTTTCTGACGACGGCCAGCCTTAGCCTCACCCTCGCGGAAGACCGATACTTTCGCGGGCCTTTCTTGGAGATTCACCCTACTCCAAAACCGCAGCCGGCGCGGCACACTGAATGCTCGCAAACAGCTTTCAAGTTGTTCCGCCGCCACTACGATGACTCTGACCAGACGCGAATTCCTACGCACGCTGACGATTGGCTCCGCCATATTGCGCTTTGCCGGCGGCGGGATCGCAACCGATGTGTTGCTGTCAAAGGCGTCAGCGGCGGCGAGCACCAACTCCGAGCTGTTGGACCAGCTAGAGCGTGCTTCGTTCGAATTCTTCTGGAACGAAGCCGACCCGCACACGGGCCTGGTCCGCGACCGTGCCGAGGCAGACGGCGGCAGCAGGAGCAGGATGAGCAGCATTGCGGCGACCGGGTTCGGACTCACGGCGCTGTGCATCGCTCACCAACGCAACTACCGGCCGCGCGCCGAGATTACGGCCCGGGTTCGGCAGACGCTCCATTTCCTCGAGCACGCCCCGCACGTCCATGGGTTTCTCTACCACTATGTGGACATGCATGACGGGAAACGTTTCGCGAGATCGGAACTGTCGCCCATCGATATGTCGATTCTGTTATGCGGAGTGTTGACCTGCCGCGGGTATTTCCACGACGCGGCAATTCGCCGCGCCGCGACGCGGATTTATCGGCGTGTCGAGTGGCCGTGGGCATTGCATGATGGCGACATGTTTGCGCTCGAATGGAAGCCGGAATTTGGTTTCAGCCCGTTGCGATGGGATTCCTATTGCGAATCCATGATGCTCTATCTGCTGGCCATCGGATCGCCGACGCATCCTATTCCGGCGGCGTGCTGGCACAGCTTCCGCAGGCCGATGCTGGTTTACGAGGATTATCAATTCATCTCCACGCCCGCACCGCTGTTTGTCCACCAGTACTCGCATGCGTGGTTCGATTTCCGCGGGAAGCAGGATGACTACGCCGATTACTTCGCGAACTCCGTGCTTGCCTCGCAGGCGCACCGGCAGTTCTGCCAGGCACTGAGCGCGCAGTTTCCCAGCTATTCGCCAGAACTTTGGGGGATAACGGCGTCGGATTCACGCAAGGGATACGTCGCCTGGGGCGGTCCGCCGTTGCAGGGGCCAGTCGATGGGAGCGTTGTTCCCGCCGCGGCCGCCGGTTCGCTGCCGTTCCTCTTCGCGGACTCGATGGTGGTGCTGCGCAATCTGCGCAAACGTTACGGAAAGCAAGTCTGGAAGCGCTACGGCTTTGTCGACGCCTTCAATCCGCTGACCGGCTGGGTCGATCACGAGGTGGTCGGAATCGACGTTGGCATCAGCATGGTGATGGCTGAGAATGCTCGCAGCGAATTCGTCTGGCGAACCTTCATGCGCAATCCGGAAGTGCAGGTCGCCATGGAAAAGTCCGGCTTTCGCCCTTTGCGCGCGCCGGCGACTCTCTACTCGATGCAGGGCTCAGCGGCCATGCACTCGTAATCCGCGGCGTGCCCGTTCCGGGTACGCGAAATCTGACACTCGGGAATTGTGCTAGGCTGATCGGCACTGGGCCAGTTTTGCGAATGGTCGCGAAGTGCGTCAGCAGCCCTCCTTATTTAGAGACTCCATGCGACAAATCCTTGCAAGCCTCGGTGCTCTGGCGCTATCGCTGATTGTTACTTCGGCTTTCGCGCAGAGCGAGTTCGGTAGCCCCGAAGTTGAGCGCCGCATCGCCGCCCTGCTTCGGCGAATGACGGTGGAAGAGAAGGTGGGACAGCTAGTTCAGTATTCGGCGGGAGCTCCAACTGGACCAGGCACCGGACGCGCCGACTATCGCGGGCAGATCGCAAAGGGGCAGGTCGGCTCTTTTTTGGGTCTGACGGGCGCGGCTGAGACCAATGCACTGCAACGGATTGCGGTCGAGCACTCGCGCCTCGGGATTCCGCTGATCTTCGCGCTCGATGTCATTCATGGCTACCGAACAGTGTTTCCGGTTCCACTCGGCATGGCTTCAACCTGGGACACGCAACTTGTCGAGCAAGCCGCCAGAGCCGCCGCAAAGGAGGCAACAGCAGAGGGCATCCGCTGGACATTTTCGCCCATGGTCGACATCGCGCGCGATGCGCGTTGGGGACGCATCGTGGAAGGCGCCGGCGAAGATCCATACCTTGGTTCCGCGATGGCAGCAGCGTACGTGCGCGGATATCAGGGCAGGAACTTGGCGGATGCCGATTCGCTCGCGGCCTGCGCCAAGCATTATGCCGGTTACGGAGCGGCCGAAGCAGGCCGCGATTACAACGCGGCGGATATGTCGGAGCGCACGCTCCGGCAGACTTACCTTCCGCCATTTGAGTCCGCGGTGAAGGCGGGTGCGGCGACGATTATGAGCGCATTCAACACGCTGAACGGAGTGCCTGCCACCGCCGATCCGATGACGTTGACCAAAATTTTGCGAGGGGAATGGAAATTTCAGGGCCTGGTCGTGAGCGACTGGCAGGCGATCGCCGAATTGATTCCCCATGGAATTGCCCTTGACGAGGCGACGGCCGCCCGGAAAGCGCTCCTCGCCGGCGTCGACGTGGACATGGAAAGCGGCTTGTTTCAGCGGCACTTGAGCGAGCTCTTGCGCGCGGGAGCCGTGCCGGAATCGGTGTTGGATGAGGCTGTGCGCCGTGTGCTCCGGGTAAAGTTCGCCTTGGGCTTGTTCGATCGTCCCTACGCGCCCGAATCTTCCACGGGAGCCCAGCCGAAGCTTGATCCCGCGCATCTGGAACTGGCTCGGACCATTGCGGAGCGTTCCTTCGTGCTGCTGAAAAACGAGAAAGTCAGCGGCTCTGCTTTGCTGCCGGTCTCCTCCAAAGTGAAAACCGTTGCCCTGGTCGGCCCGCTCGCCGACGATGCCTCCAACATGCTTGGGTCTTGGCCTGGCAAAGGCGACCCGAAGAATGCGATCACGCTCAAAGCCGCGCTAGAGCAGCGCATGCTTCAATCCGGCGGAAGGCTGCTGTACGCCAAGGGCACCGAGATCAATATCGCCAACGATGCCGGGTTCGAAGAAGCGGTAAAGGCGGCGAGCCAAGCCGACCTGGTGATTGCGGCGCTGGGCGAGGATGCGCCATCGATGACCGCGGAGGCCGCCTCACGCGCTCATCTCGATCTGCCCGGCAATCAGCAGCAGTTGCTGGAAAGAATCGCTGCCACGGGCAAGCCGGTGCTGCTGATTATTTTCAGTGGACGTCCCTTGGCGTTGACGTGGGCCGCCGCGCATGTGCCCGCCATGGTTCAAGCGTGGTATCCGGGTGTGCAGGCCGGACCTGCCCTGGTGAGGACGCTGTTCGGCGACACCAATTTCAGCGGCAAGCTGACGGCTTCAGTGCCTCGCAGCGTGGGACAGGAGCCTCTCTACTACAACGCGCTCGGCACCGGCCGTCCAGCGGATGGCGTGGATCTCACTCGTCCGCCGGCAAACTCGGCCGAAAAATATGTTTCGCGCTACATTGACGAGCAAAACGCGCCCTTGTTCCCGTTCGGATTCGGCCTGTCCTACACGCAGTTCACCTACTCGCCTCTAAAGCTGAATGAAACCACAGTCTCAGCTCGCGCCTTGAACAGCTGCGCAAGCTCCGTACGCGTTTCCACTACGGTCACCAACTCGGGAACGCGAATGGGCTGGGAAATCGTTCAACTCTACGTCGGGCAGCACGGGACGAGCGTAGCGCGTCAGATAAAGGAGCTTAAGGGTTTTCGAACCCTGGTGCTTGCCCCCGGTGAATCGCAGAACGTCGAGTTTCAATTGAGCCGCGACGAACTCGCCTTCTGGAATATCGATATGCATCACATTGTAGAACCGGCAGAGGTATCGGTCTGGATAGGCCCGAACTCGGCGCAGGGACAGACGGCACATTTCACCATCAGCGCACCAAAGCTCTAGGACTAGGACTACGGTCGCCAGGGATTGTCGCCGAGAGGCGGACAGGAGCAGATTGTGACGGCAAGGAACTCGAAGATCGCTATTGCGGGCGCGACAGGCAAGGGCGCGCGGTTCGTCTACTTGGCCGCTGCCTTTGCAGCTCTGGGCGGCTTGCTTTTCGGTTACGACACGGGAGTGATCTCTGGAGCTCTCATCTTCATCAAGAAGGAATTTGCACTCTCGATCTTCGAGCAGGAATTGATCGTCAGCATTGTGCTGGCGGGAGCGATCGTCGGGGCGTTCAGCGGAGGCCGCTTGTCGGACCGCTTTGGCCGTCGGGCCACGTTGCTTGCCACCTCTGTCGTTTTTATCGCGGGCGCAATTTTTTGCGCGGCTGCTACATCAATTGCCGCGCTCGTCATCGGCCGCATTGTCGTTGGATTAGGCATTGGACTGGCCTGCACCACCGTCCCCATCTACATTTCGGAAGTCGCTCCTCCGGAAGCGCGCGGCTGGCAGGTTTCACTGTTCCAATTGGCGATAACCATCGGCATCCTCGGCGCCTACCTGGTCGATTTCGCGTACGCGAAAACCGAGGCTTGGCGCTGGATGCTGGGATTGGCGGTCATCCCCGGCGTCATCCTGGGTGTAGGCATGCTGTTTTTGCCGGAGAGCCCTCGTTGGCTCGCAAAGTATCTGCACCCGGAGGCCGCTCGCGCGGTTCTGGTGCGGATTCGCGGAACGAATAACGTTGACTCGGAGTTCCGGGACATCATCGGCAGCCTGGAGCAGGCGGAAGAGCACGGCCGCTGGGCGGATCTGCTTTCTCCCACCGTGCGTCCGGCGCTCGTGGTCGGAATTGGGCTGGCAATCTTTCAGCAGATCACCGGCATTAACACGGTTATTTACTACGCTCCGACGATCATCCTCACGGCGGGCATCCCATCCGCCGCGGGCGCGATTCTGGCGACCGCCGTCATTGGCCTGGTGAACGTGATCATGACCATCGTCGCCATGTGGCTCATTGATCGCGTGGGCCGGCGGCCGCTGTTGCTGGTTGGAATTGCCGGAATGACCGTCTGCCTCGGAATCCTTGGCGCGGCCTTTCGCATGCAGGCCGAAACCAGCACCGTCGCCTGGGTGGCGGTGATTACCTTGATGGCCTATGTCGCCTTTTTTGCGATTAGCCTCGGGCCTATCTTCTGGCTGCTCATCGCGGAAATCTATCCGCTGCAAATCCGAGGATTGGCCGAAGGCACGGCGGCGGGCAGTAACTGGATTTTCAACCTGGTGGTTTCAATTACGTTTCTAAGCCTGGTGCAGGCGGTTGGTCCCAGTTGGACGTTTTGGCTCTACGGCGTGCTGTCGATTGCCGCTTTCGTATTTTCCTACTATATGGTTCCGGAAACCAAAAGACGCACCCTGGAAGAGATTGAACAGGGTTGGCGCACGCGGCGTCGTCCGGCCGCATGAGAGGCCGAGGCTCCGATACCTTCCGCGAATCTGTCTAGCGCAAAGCCTCGCGCCGGCGCTCGTTGTGTTGCCCGCCTAACAGCCAGCCGAGCGCGATGGGGCCGGCGCCAAGCAGAGCCAGCACCAAGGCCATGGCCGCCAGGGCGAGAGGAAACTCATAACCAGGCTTGCCCGAGTGGCTAATGAGTCCGTTGTGCAGATGGACCTTGACGATGGCCACGAGCAGGTCTACCAGGATAAGCAGGCTGGCGATACGGGTGAGCAGGCCGATGAGCAGGAGGATTCCGCCGCCGAACTCGGCCCATGCCGAGGCGTAGGCGAGCCAGCCGGGCATGCCGAGCGAGTGCACGAACTGCACAAAATTTTGCATGCCATGGTGCACCTTCATCCAGCCGTGAGTGGCCATGATGCTGCCGAGCGCCAGTCGCAACACCAGCACGGCGAACGGACTCGCTGCTTCCCGCACTATTTTTCCCTTCCCGCCGAGGCTCTTGTGGCAGCCGCTCCCGGCGAGCTTGATTGATGCACCATTCTAATCCCACGGGCCGCGAGTTCGGTAAGCACCTGCTGCGCGGGAACGTCACGCTCCTGCAGGATCGCCCCGAGCTTTTCGATTTTCCCCGCGGCGAGCATCTGGACGACGATGCTGGCCGGCCACGCCGTAGTCCGCATCATGGAAGTCATGCCGGTCTCGGGGTCGAATTTGTCTACCAGCGTGTAGGAATCGATGCGCCTGCCGAGCACGGCTTCCACGCGCATGACGGTCACATCCGGAGCCGCGTCGGTGAACTTTTCAAGCATCAGATTAGCCATTAGTTCACGGGGAGCGATCTTCACCTTGCCGATTTGCCGCTGCTGTTTAGAGAACAGGCCGAAGTCGTACAGAGTCCGGATCATGGCCGCGTGTCCGGGATAGCGCAGTGTTTTTTCGAAGCACTCGCCGACGCGCCCGGCGAAGGTTTCCGGCAGAGTCGAAGTCCCGCCTGAGGTGTGAAAAGCTTCCAGCTCCGGGAAGCCGTAGAGCTTGAAGGTTTCCACTTCGGTCAAAGGTTCGATGGTGACAACCTTCTTGTGGCGCAGAATCTTGGCCGGCTCAGCGTACTCGTTGATGAGTCCATCGACCGAGAACACAAGCTGGTAGTGAAAGGGCGGCCGCGGATCTTGCGGCAGGCCGCCGACGTAAATTTTCAACGCATCGGCCCTGCCGCCCATTCCCCGCAGCAGGTCGCCGGCGAGGATCGAGGCCAGTCCGGGCGAAAGGCCGCAGTCGGGGGCGATGCGAACGCCCCGCTTGGCGGCCTTCTTGTCGAGGGCAAGCTCTTGGCGCACGACCGAGTTGTTACCGCCCAGGTCGGCAAAGTGGCACCTGGCATCGATGGCGGCTTCGGCGAGCGCATAATTGCAGAAGTAGGGGACACAGGAAAGCGCCGCCTGGTGCCGTTTCATCAGCTTGCCCACGGCGCGATGGTTCGCTGCGTCGACTTCGGCAAAGGCGACCTTCTTGCCGCCGACGAGCCGGTTGATCCTGGCAGCCGCATCTTTAGCGCGCCGCTTGTCGATGTCGGCGAGCGTGACGGCTTCCACCACGGCCGAGCGAGCCATGTCGTAAGCTGCCGCCGACCCCATCATTCCGGAACCAATCACGAGTAGCTGCATGGAGTTGCTCATCCCATCGCCAGCTCATCGGCGGATTCCAGTGGAGTTCCGCACGCGCGACATATCACGGCTGAGCAATCTCCGCACACCAGCGGGTCTTCCACTTTACGCGCACAGCTTGGGCAGTAGAGCAGCGAGTCTTGATCACCTTGCTTCGGGGTGCTTGCGTTCTCCACCATGGTTCTGCGACTGTAGCATAAGCCAGGAGGAGTTCATCAATCCAATGCAGGGCAAAGATGCGGACGAGAAGCTACGACAGGGGTTCAATAACTGGGTGCTAACCGGCCGCGCGGACGGCATGGAAAGCCGCCACCTCAGCATCGCGGAGCAGACCATACGCCGCATGGACTTGAAGCCCGGCGAACGTGTGCTGGATCTCGGATGCGGCACCGGCTGGGCAACCAGGGTTATCGCGCGTCTCGTGGCCGAGGGGCCGGTGGGTTTTGGACAGGTCATTGGCCTTGACATTTCCGACGAGATGATCGCGCGCGCCCGCGAGGCGTCGAGGGAATTCGAAAACATTCTTTTCGTCTGGAGTTCAGCGGAAAAGATTCCGTGGGAAGAGAACTACTTCAACAAAGTGCTCTCGATTGAGGCGTTCTACTACTATCCCGATCAGGAGCGGGTGCTTACCGAGATGTTCCGGGTCATGGCTCCCAAGGCACAGCTATATATCCTGATCAATCTCTACAAAGAGAACCCCCATTCGCTGCGCTGGGTAGACAAGCTGGGCATTCCGATTCATGTGCGCTCAGAGAACGAATATGCAGAGATGCTGAAACGTCACACGTTCGAGGAGATCGAAATCCATCACGTCCCGGATGAGTCGCCGACTCGAGTCGACTACCAGGGAGCCGGGTTCGGTAATGCCCAGGAATTGAGCGACTACAAGCGGATTGGCGCTCTGTTGTTGATCGCGCGCAAGCCGGACTTCCTGACGCCGCCTCGCGGAATCGAGATCTATTGAGTCATCGCCAAAACAGCGCGGCAGATCAGCGGCACAATAGAGTGAGTGCCGCTGATGCCAACGCCGATTCCCGTGCTTTCGTCTGCTCTGTTACGCAGCTTTGGCGGCGGTATCCACACGTTCAAACATGGAGTCGATTCTTTCAAGCAGCCGTTGCGGAATGTCGGGAACCATGTAATCCCGGCTTGGTAGCTGGACGATCGCGCCGACCATCAGCAGAACAGCTTGCTTCGGATCGGTGCGTCTGATCCATTCGCAGAATTCAAACGCCATATCCGGCTGCTCACCAGCATTCACGACAATCAAATCGTAAGTGCCGGGTTTGCACCGCTGTCTGGCTTGTTGCAGATCGAGGGCGGGAAACACCCTATATCCGTTTTTTTTCAGAGCCGAGATTCGCTCTTTGCGCAGCTCCGGGTCGCGGTCTACCAACAACACCTTCAAAAAACCTGCATTCATAGCTCACTGTCCTTTTGCGGTGTGCCAGGGGTGTGACAGCAAGAGAGAGGCTGTTGATTGAGAGCGGGTTGCCATTTAGGAGAGGGTTAAGAGTGTTTTTCGAATGTCGGGCGAACCAGGAGGGGTTCGGCAACTCCCAATTAGGGAGTTCCCGGCTGCTTTTTGCCAGGGTGGCGGCTTCGCGAAGCCCGTTGTGACGAACATCACAGCGGGCTGGTTTATCCATGGGCGAAACTAGACCGTATACGAGGATACAGAGGTTTTCATGGGTTGGATTGAGAACAAGTTCGAGAAGAATTTCGTCATCACGACCGTTGATTACGTTTTTAACTGGGCGCGCAAATCGGCCATCTGGCCCATGACCTTCGGCCTTGCCTGCTGTGCCATCGAAATGATTGCGGCTTCGGCAGCGCGCTACGATATCGCCCGGTTCGGTTCCGAGGTGTTTCGCCCCAGCCCGCGCCAGAGCGATCTGATGATCGTGGCAGGCACTGTCAGCCTCAAGATGGCCCCCGTCGTCCAGCGCATTTATGCCCAGATGCCGGACCCGAAGTGGGTCATCGCCATGGGCGCCTGCGCTTCAGTCGGCGGTCCGTTCAATACCTACGCGGTATTGCAGGGCGTGGACAAAATCGTCCCGGTTGACGTTTACACGATTGGCTGCCCGCCGCGTCCGGAGAACCTGTTTTACGCGCTGCTGAAGCTACAGGATAAGATCGACACCATGAGCATCGCCAAGAGGCCAACGCAGGTGCGGCTCGCCGAAGGCATGGTCGAGGACTTCAAGCGCAACGTCCAGATTTCGCAGACGCTCCAGCCAAAGTAAGCTGTCCGTCAGACCAGGCCCGCAACACCGTGGGCCTGAAGAAGGGTTTACGTTCGATGCCAGCACAGCTTCGGCTGTGCTATTTTTTTCGAATAGCCGCGCGCCGTTGCGGGAGATGCGGACACGCGAGGAAATCAGCTACAAAGCCGGACAAAGTTGTGGTACGGTCGAAGGTCCAGCGGAGAACTTATGAAACGCCGATTCCTGTTCACACTTGGGATCCTGATGCTGTGCGTTGCTGCACTCGAAGGACAGTCACGGAAAACAATCTGCGATGCGGCCGACAAAGAGAAAAACGAATCCAGCATGACGCGATTGTTCGGCATGACGACGGAGGAATTCGAGAAATCGGGGCTTTGTAACCTTTCCAACAGCGAATATGCCAGCCTGATCGCCTGGACGCTGAAGCGCGGCCCAAGCCGTGAGGGTGTTGACCCGCATCCAGCCAAGCGCATTTATGTCGAAATGGTGTTCGGTGAGGGGACGCCGAACGAAGTCAAGACCGCGTACCTGAGAGCGTTGAAGCCGTACAAGGATGTCGAGGTGGTCGACCGGCCTCAGGCAGACCTTCAGATCGCGGTGCAGGCGTACCAGATGAAAACCGCGGCGGGGCGCGTTGCCGCCGTGTTGGTCGCGGCCAGGACCTTCAGGGCATGGAAGGTGGCGGACTTCGACGGTTACAAGATGCTGACCGAAGAATTGGCTCCCGAGACGATAGGGCATGCTTCCCCGGAAGAGTTGGCGGCGCTGGTTGCCGATCAAGTGGCCATGATCGACAGCAAGGTGTTCGAGTCGCTGCGAACGCAGTATCCCTATGTGGAAGCCGCCAAACATCGCCCGTGAATGCGGTTGGTTTTCAGGCGCGCGAAAAAGCAGATCCTTCGCTTCCCCACCCCAGCAATACAAATCAATACATAGATTCTTCGTTCGCTACGCTCGCTCAGAATGACACTTCAAGAGGTTATTGCGCGAACTTCTGGGACGCGACACTATCGTCTGCGCCGATTGCCCGCTCTACCGAAAAGTGAGAACGATTTCATCGCCGGAGCCGGCCTTGAGAGCCTGGGACGCCGCCGCGCCATTGCTTACGATTTCCAGATAACCGCTGGAACCCACAATGGCAAATGTCTCGCCGGGCGCGCCCTCCGCGTACGTTTTGCGCAAGCGCGTGAGCTGCTGTCCTTTGATCTCGAGCTGGAACGCCGGGGTCTCCGGCTGCACGAACTGCGGAAAATGCGCAATCGAAAAGTTCGTAATCAGGTTGCCGAATTTGTCTGCCTTGAGCACGATTCCGTGCGCCCGGTGCTCGCTCTCCATCGTGGGATTCAGGCGTGCTAAGCGCGCGTAATCGGTGATCGGCTCGCCGAAATTTGAAGGATCGATTCCCTTGGTGAGCCAGGCGGCTATAGGCGAGAAAACATCGCGGCCATGAAACGTGCGGCTGACCGGTTGCAAAAAGTAGTGCGCGGCGGTGATATGGCGAACCGTAACGCGTTCCTCGCGCTCGTAGATGAACGAGAAGACGCCGTTGTCGGGCCCCACGAAGCAATGCCTGCCGGCTTGCACCAGGATGGGACGGCGCTCGCCGCCAACGCCGGGATCGACAACCACCAGATGCACCGTCTCCGGCGGAAAATACGGGTAGGCCTGTGCGATCGTAAAGGCGCCGTCGACCACGCTGTAGGAAGCGACGTCATGCGAGATGTCCAGCAGGTTGGCCTCGGGATTGATCGTCAGGATCACGCCCTTCATCGCGCCTACAAAATGATCGCGCACGCCAAAATCAGTCGTAATGGTGATGATGTTCCGCGCGGGCAATGTTTAGTTCTCCGTCACCTTGTTATCCACCACAGGCGAACCACACATACCACAACCACGGTGTATGCCGCCAAGAACGATGCGATGGAAATGTGAGCCAATGGAGGCACACAACGGTACAGGAGCATTATGCGCTTCAAAATCTTCTCCTGCCTCAACCATTGCTTCTGTTCTATCCTCTGTTCCCATGTCAGGTCAGCCTTTGGGTCAGCGGGTCTCTCAACTCTCATCTTGGTTGCCCACAGGTGCGTACCCACTTTGTCTAGGTCAGCCTTTTGGCTCGCCGAGTCTAGTTTGGCAATGCTGACAACGACGAAGTTATGGACAACTGCGCAGACGAGAGACACCCAGAGGGAGACGACAATCCCAACAAGCCAAGTGGCGTTCGCATGTAACGAGCCAGGTCGTAACTCGGATTTGGCAATCATTGCTATGCCAATGGACACAGCCACAGCAATGGAGGCAGCGTCCAGGGCGGAAAGCTTGTCGTAGAAACTGGTTCTGATATCAAGGTGTCGGCGGACTTCGTTCCGGTGCTCCGCAGAAGACTTTAGGTAGTCGTCGGAAGCAGCTTCGTACTCTTCCTGTAATTCGGCGAGGGTCTTGATGGTCTTGTCATTCATACATGCGGCTCCTTGACCAGGAATCTCGTTCCTAACCCGTCCGGACAGCCGTTGGTTTTTCCAACATGAAGCGAAAGCCGACACTAGCCGACGACGGCGCTCCCGTCAAGCGAGAAGCTGTGTCACCGGGGCCCCGTGGACGCTGCCTGAGCCCGGGTGGCAGCTCGGGTGCTAGAATTCTCTTCCACCCCAACCTGCGCAACTACGGCGCATGCCGGGGACCCCGGCTTCCGCATGTTTACCTTCACGCTGTTGCGAATTCTGGCCGTGCTGCTCCTGGTTGCCGCCAATGCGTTCTTCGTGGCTGCCGAGTTTTCGCTGGTCAGCATCCGCGATACCCGGATCGAGCAGCTCATCGAGGCCAGGCGCATCGGCGCCCTCACCATCAGGAAACTCCACCGCAAACTCGACGAGGTGCTCAACGGCGTTCAGTTGGGCGTTACCATGGCGAGCCTCGCCCTTGGCTGGATCGGCGAGAACGCCCTCGCTCGCGTGCTGGAACAGCCGCTTGGACAGTTGCCTCACGCCGCCGTCTACGCGCATGGTATTTCGATCGCGGTGGCCTTCGGACTGATCACTTATTTCCACGTGATCCTCGGCGAGGTCGTGCCCAAGTCGGTTTCACTGCAACAGGCCGAGCGCGTGGCGTTGGCCGTTGCCAAGCCGCTGGACGTCTTCATGACGATCTTCAGCCCTCTGCTGAAGTTCATGGCGCGTTCCTCGCGCCTGGTGCTGCGCCTTTTCGGAACTCGTGAACTGCGCGCGGGCGGCGTCCATTCGGCGGAAGAGCTGAAGATGATCGTGACCGCGAGCCGCCGCTTTGGGTTGATCCCGCTCGAACAGGAGGAGATGATTCACCGCGCTCTCGATCTGGAGACCGTCACGGTGCGCGAGGTGATGGTGCCGCGAGTCGATATTTTTTCGCTTCCCGCCGATATGCCGTTGGAAGAGGCCATGAAGCGCGTGGTGGAAGAACAGCACTCGCGTGTGCCTGTCTACGACCCGCAGCGCGGGACCGAAGCCATCATCGGGGTACTCTATTCCAAGGATCTGATGCGCTGGATGCAGTCTCGCCTTGCGCACGAGAGCGACGAACGCGCCCGGCGGCAGACGGGATGGCGCGTGCGCCACATCATGCGCGATGTGCTGGTCGTTCCGGAGACGAAAATCCTGCCCGATCTGCTGGTGGAGTTCAAACGGCGAAAGCGGCACCTGGCCGTGGTGGTGGACGAGTTCGGCTCGACCGCTGGCGTCGTGACCGTGGAAGACGTGCTCGAGCAGTTGGTGGGCGAAATCGAGGACGAATACGACATCGCGGTCCGGGCCTTGGTTGCCGGCCCCAACGTGATGGTGCTGGAAGGCTCGACCAACATCCGCGACCTGGAATCGCAGTATCAACTGCGCTTGCCGCGAGACGAGGGCTTCGAGACCCTCGCCGGCTTCGTCATGACCACCTTGCAGCGCATACCCAGGGAGGGCGATTCTTTCGAGTTCGCGGGGCGCCGCTACTCGGTCGAGCGCATGGACGGCAATCGCGTGGAAGCCGTGCGCATTGAGCAGCTCGACCCCGTGGAAGAGGAGCACGCCTGATGCTGCGCCAGTTCGCCACTCGTCTGCTCTACACGCTACCGGTTCTCTGGCTGGTGGTCAGCGTGGTTTTCCTGCTGATTCACATGGTGCCCGGCGATCCCATCCAGCAGATGCTTGGAGAAGGCGCGGCCAGCGCCGACATCGAAGCGGCCCGCCATGCTTACGGCCTCGACATTCCACTGGACAGGCAGTACGTCAATTACTGGAAGGGCGTGTTGCACGGCGATCTTGGCCGTTCGCTGCGCTTGAACCAGGAAGTTGTCCAGGTAATAGCGCGCGCTTATCCGGCGACCATGACTCTGACCTTTGCCGCGCTGCTGGTGGCCGTGGCGCTCTCGATTCCCGCCGGGGTTCGCTCGGCGCTGCGCCGCAACCGCTGGGACGACCGTCTGCTGAGCTTCGTTAGCCTGTTGGGGCTGTCGTTCCCCAACTTCGCTCTCGGACCGATCCTGATCTTGTTTTTCTCCATTCATCTCGGCCTGTTGCCGGTCTCCGGCGCCGGCACCTGGAAGTATCTGGTGCTGCCGTCGATTACGCTCGGCGGAGCGCTGGCGGCAATCCTGACGCGCATGGTGCGCACTTCCATGCTCGAGGAACTGGGGCAGGACTACGTTCGCACCGCGCGCGCCAAAGGCTTGCCCGAGCGGCAGGTCATCTACGGCCACGCACTGCGCAATGCCTTGATCCCCATCGTCACGGTTCTGGGGTTACAGTTCGGCGCGCTGCTGGCGGGCGCCATCGTCACCGAGACCATTTTTTCCTGGCCGGGGATTGGCCGCCTCACGATCCAGGCTATTAGCAATCGCGATTACTACCTGGTGCAGGGATGCATCCTGTGCATCGGCCTGACCTATGTGGCCGTCAACTTTCTCACCGACATGGCATATTCGGCGCTCGACCCGCGGATCAGACAATGACCACCAGACCGCTTGAGCAACCCGCGGCCCGACGCGCCTGGGCACCGATTCGGCGGAATCCGCTGGCGATGAGTGGCGTGGTGCTCATCGGTGTCTTCACTTTGTTTGCCGTCTTTGCGCCCTGGATCGCGCCGCGCGACCCAGCCTGGATCGATCTGCCTGCCCGGCTCGCCGGGCCCTCGCGTGCGCACTGGTTCGGGACCGATGAGCTGGGCCGCGACATGCTCTCGCGCATCATCTACGGATCGCGTATTTCGATGCTGGTGGGCTCCAGCGTTGTCGCCGGATCGCTTGCGTTCGGCACCCTCATCGGTGCGCTCGCCGGCTACTATGGCGGCAGGTTCGACCGCTTCGTCAACGTAGTGGTGATGAACGCGTTCCTGTCGTTCCCCGGCATCCTGCTGGCAATTGCCTTTGTCGCCTTTCTTGGCCCGGGGCTGTTCAACCTCATCCTTGCGCTCGTCATCGGCGGATGGGTCGGCTACGCCCGCCTGGTGCGGGCGCAGGTGCTGGCGGCCCGCGAGCGCGAGTACGTGGAGGCGGCGCGTACGCTCGGCGCCGGCGACCTGCACATCATCACCCGTCATATCCTGCCCAACATCGTGCAGCCGGTGATCGTGCAGGCCGCCATCGGCATGGCTGGCGCCGTGCTGGCCGAGGCCACCATGAGTTTTCTCGGTTTGGGAGTTCCTCCACCCGTGGCCAGTTGGGGCACCATGCTCAACGACGGCCGCTCTCACCTGTTTGACGCGCCGCACCTCGTCTTGTTTCCCGCCGGAGCCGTGATGCTCGCCGTGCTGTCGTTCAACTTTATCGGCGATGCGCTGCGAGACTATCTCGACCCGCGATCAAGGATGGAGACGGGAATTTAAGAGGCGTCAGCAATTGACACCACTATCACGTGGTGCTATTATGGCACCACTAAACAGTGGTGTTTTATGATCGAATTGCAATCATTGACGTCGATTGGCTTAAACGCTTACGAGTCTGCCGTATACATCGCATTGCTTGGCCGTCCAGCGTTGGGCTCGGCGGAAATTGTCAGTCGATCCGGCATTCCCCGGCAGCGGGTTTACGACGTGCTCGCTTCGCTTGAATCGAAGGGGCTGTGCATCGAGCGGGATACCACTCCTAAGACTTATTCCGCGATTGATCCAAGGATCGCTCTCGATCTGCTCGCTCAAGAGCGAGCGGCAGCCCTTGAGCGCCAGCGGCAGGAGACGCAGACGTTGGCCGCTCGGTTGGCGGCGGAGTTGGCCCCGGTGTTCGCCTCCGGCCAGGGCCAAAACGACCCGTTGGCCTATGTCGAAGTGCTCTCCGGCGCCACCCGCATTGCGCATAGGGCTTTGGCACTTGCCGAAGCCGCGAAGACGAGCGTCAACTCATGCATCAAGCTGCCCATGATCCTGTCGAAAGACCAAAACTGGACCTTCCTGAAAGCGCCGCTCGGGCGCGGCCTCAAGTATCGGGCGTTGTGCGATGTGGAAACAATGCAGGATGTCGAACTGCGGGGGTGGATGACGCAGTTCCGCGAGTGGGGGCTTGACATTCGGGTTGTGCCGGAACTGCCTTTGAAGATGCAGGCGTTTGATGACGAGGTCGTACTCGTCTCGATGCAGGATCCGGCCGGTGGCCAGCCGAGCTTTACCGCTGTTGCCATCCACAACCGGGGCTTGGTGGCCATGCTGAACCTTGCCTTCGAACATCTGTGGGCCGGTGCCAAGCCTCTGGGAACTGAAAGCGAGAGCGGAGAAGAGGAAATAAGAAATGAAGAGTTGTGCGATGCGCATTCCAGCCATGCAGACAAGCATTGAAATCCACCGCGGGTACGAGCCCGGACTGATTGGCCGCGTCGGCGAGCTTCACGGACGCTACTATGCGACGGCGTGGGGCTCAGGGGCTCCCTTTGAGCTCTTGATCACGCGCGAGTTCTGCGATTTTATCGAGCACTATGATCCGGAGAAGGACCTGGTGCTGTCGGCCCACATCGATGGCGTGCTGGTGGGTTCGATTTCGATCCTCGGCCAGAATCCCGGCCCTGATGGAGTGCAGCTTCGATTCTTCATCGTGGACCCGGTGTATCATGGACGCGGTGCAGGCAAGGCCCTGCTCTCTACCTCCCTCGAGTGGTGCCGCGAGCGCCGCTTTCACAGAATATTCCTCTGGACGGTCGATCAACTGCCGCAGTCCCGGGGCCTGTACGAGAAGGCCGGTTTCAGGGTCACCGAGCGGTGCCCAGACGACCGCTACACGGTCCATCGGGACAATCTCAAGATGGAACTAACCTTGGCGTAGCGGCTGAGGCGAATCGAGGCATCCAGTTGGTGCACGGAGACTAACTTCAGCGATAAGGAACCCATGTCATCAAAGCCTTCAGCAGTACGCGTGAATCCGAAAACGAAGCGTTGCTATGTTTGCGGTCCCGAGAATCCCGGCGGACTGCAAGTCCCGTTCTTTGCAGATGGGCCTCACGGCAGCCGTGCCCTGTACACCGCGCGTGCCGAGCATAACGGCTGGCCGGGAATGTTGCATGGCGGAGTTACTTTCGCATTGATGGACGAAGCTCTTGGTTGGGCGGTTCACTTCCAAGGACTGTGTGGAGTCACCGCTCGCGCTGACACGCGTTTTCGGCAACCCGTTCCCATTGGGGCGAAAGTGATCATTCGCGCATGGACACTCGAGCAGCGTCATCGCCTGATGACCGCCCGTGCGGAGATTCGAATGGACAACCAGGAGCAAACGTTGCTCGCGGAAATCGACGCAACCATGTACCTGCTTGACGCAGAAGACAGAGACGATGGTTGATGAAGGGCGAGCCGTGGACTGCTACCTGACGGGCGAGTGTGAAATGGTGGAGATCGAGTCCAGGCGGCTCGCCGGCGCGAACCCGCCACGGAAACAGCAAGTACCCCGTCCTAGCTTCGCTAGAACGGGGCCCCCGGCTAGGCCCATTCGCCAGAGCTGGTGGATTTCATCGCCGTTTGTATTCGTCCGGTGAACCCATCTTCCACGTCTGAGAACACCCTGTCATACTCCTTTTAAGTTAGGCAATGTGCGCAACATCTGGGGGTCTGACGGGCGCCGTTTCGCGTAGTTCTCCATTCCGGATATATCGATGACCACCACTGGTTCGTTTCCCACCACCCATGCATCATGGCCTGGGGGAATCAAGCTAAGTTCGCCGGGGCCGAACTCGCGCCCGGTGCCGTCATCCATAACGATGTGCAGTCGGCCCGAAATGTGCAGATTCATGTGCGGCGCCTCGCAGCTCCGCGTCTTGGCAATCGGCTTCACGTGGGTGGACCAACGCCAACCCGGCTGGAAAACGGCCCGCCCGAAGGTGGCTCCGCCGAGCGAAACCAGGTCAACCTTGCCCAACTCGAAGCTTCGCGTCTCTTCCGGTTTGGAAAAATCTCCGTATTCCATCGACGGTTCCGGCTTGTGCTTTATCTGAGTTACTGCCATGGATCAATACCTCCTGCGAGCCTAGATGCCTAACAGGTAGCACCCGGTAGCCGGCACTTTCCGGTGAGCCGCTACATGATTTCAGGCGGTCGCATAAATGTTATGTATTGGCACAGCAGAGCAGCAGGAAAGTTTCGAGCAGCGGAGGTGGAAGATGCTATTTCAGCTCCCTAATGTCGTACCCTAATGTCGTAATCATCTTTTTCAACGTAGGAGTCTCCAGGAATGTAAGGTATCGTCCTGCCCCAGTTCATGGTCTCTCCATCCAGCAGCTTCAGCCCAATGTGGCCATCAAAGGCAGAGTCCGGCTTCTTCACCCACCTGACCCGGTAGTTAGCTTTATTGCCACGGTGCTGGACACTGATAACTTTGCCGCGCTCCAAAGAATGCTTAATCCCTTGCAGGCGAACTCCCGTTACGGTTATATCAACGGTGTGCGCATCTTGTTCGAACGCGTTGCCCTCAACGTCAATGCCGCTGATCCGCACCGGCAGACGGAGGAACAATCGAAGCTCGCGACGCGCACCCATAGCTATGCTCCAGAAGTTTTCACTAAATCGCCCCTGTAATCAACATGAATCTTCGTTGAAAAGAAACGAGAACGACAACAACCTAGCCTATAAGTGCTAATAGACCCCGGCCTCGCTGGAACCTGCCACGTGTGACCTGCACCCGACGGCCTATTCCTTTACAATCGAATCTTTATGTTTGCCAAGATTCAACGCATTCATTTCGTAGGCATCGGAGGCATCGGCATGAGC